>BNJU01004637.1_pt1 | contig 40908 bp, 35 predicted proteins | sample 8539281 | NCBI WGS metagenome assembly BNJU01 (sample SAMD00202456, study PRJDB9452) | human saliva metagenome | isolation source: human saliva | place: Japan
TCTCGGCTTGGTCATGCCCACTTACATTGCGTCGTTCCACCATGCGTTAAGGCTATCAGCGACGCTTGACGGCACAGTCCCCTAGTCCGTCAAACGCTAGGACACCACCGTCGTGGCGCAGCAACAGACCCCCATATATATGACCCAATGCGCTCCGGTAAATGCATACCCCTATCCATCGCGGGCCTGCTTCTGTAGGATAACGAAGTGCGTAACAATTTTACAGGCCAGGACCTCAGGTAGCTGAGGCAGAAGTATCAACTGGCTTCGATGGTCAGGTCTCCTTCCCAGTTGCCCGGGATTTTCCGATCAGCGATGTCGGGGCGGTTCAATCGATCAATCGCATCCCAACAATTGGGGTTTGCATCCGCCTGCTGGGGGTTTCTTGCGCATCCACCGGCGCGAGGGCAAGCAAATGCCGTGCTCGATGAGGATCTTCTTGGGGTAGGCGTCAATCCACGTATAGATCACCTCGTGACTGATCGCGCTGTGAGCGTCGGGGGAAGTATCCATGGAGGGCGGTGTGCCACACGCTTCGGCGTGCAGGCGCCCGCTTATCTGGCGCGGTGTGTGCCATTGGGATAAATCAGCAATCACGCGACGGCGTAGGACCTCATCGCAATCCAACAGGCGCTTCTTAAGGCGACGCCTGGCCGCCTGTGCTGCCTTGCCGGCCTCCTCGGCCCAATACACCCCGTCAGGACCCGTATGGCAGGCGATCTCACGGCACACCACCGAAGGGCTACGTCCAATCAAATAAGCGACACGCTACTGGGACAAACCCGCATTCACCCCCGCCATGATCGCCGCACGATCCCAGGCACCAAGCATCCGACGACACCCCACGATCAGCCTCCAAACAGCCACACCGCCACACGAAAATCACTTAGCCCCAATAACACTGCTCAATTCCATACAGACGCCGATGTACACCTTGACAACCACATGCATTCATGGTAACTGTAAAGCGTCAAGATATCGCAAGCCACAAACCATCTATGACTTGCAATAGCGAACACTCCAAGGAAGCAAAGGAGCAGAAAATGGGAAGACAGAAGAAACAACGTCTAACGATATACCGACTAATTAACATAAAGAGTCCGATTGATGCACTCAGTGAGCAATACAGACCCAATCTAGTAACACAATCAGAAAATAACCAAGATGAAGATAGTCAGACCATAGTTGATAACTGTAATGAAAATTTGCAACTTAAGAAAACAAAGTGTGGCGATTATGAAATTCACACAATTTGCACAAATAGCCAAAAGCGCACCCCACAGTGGCTTACTGCAATCAATGCCATTAGCGGGCACAAATATAAAGTAAATAACCAATATTCAGGTGGAATACTATTTATCCAAAATATCAACAGCTCGAATAAAAACTATTCAAAACAGCCAAAAGCGCTATGGGCCATAACGTTCGGAGCTGGGCACACCTGGATCGATAGCACTAAGGTGGATGATCTCTGCGGAATACGTATTGCTATTCGCCTGAACGATCCTCAAGAAATCCGCTCAATCAACACAAACACTCTCGAATCAAAACCAAAACAAGTACGTACAACAACACCAACAGGTTCCGAAATTAACGAATTCTCCTTCGATGAATTCAGAGACTTTCTAACCCTGAATCAATCTCAGCGGAAGCCTGAAACAAGGAGGTAACATACTTAAAATCCGCGCAGCAGACTCTATAAAGTATCCCTATAAAGCCCGACGTAAATTCCGTCTGCGAAGCGATTGAACAGCTAGAAGAAATCCTAAGTAGAGAACCTAATAGCGGTCTAGCACACCTCGAAAACCCTCAGGCCCGAGCGAAACAAAAAAACAGAATTAAACTTCTCGACGAACAACTAATCGAAGCCCTTCAAGATGACAACACTACTCACCCCATCGGTTTTATGTACCCATATAATGTCTTCGATTCAGAGGGAGAACCTACTGAGTTCAAACTCATCAACATACCCCGACAATTTGCATTCAATGGATCACGCAAGAGCAGACACTTTCCTCCTAAAAAAACATTTCCGAACTATTTGGATCATTGCTCTCTGCCATCACGTCAAACAAAGATAAAACCGCATCCGCAAAACAACTCACCACATTAATTAATAGTGCAAAGGTTCAGCTATTTAATGACGGAGGGCATATGGGGCGTCCCGTCAGGCTGCGAGATTGGTTAACTAACGAGCAAACAGTTTCAAGCGATCCAGATCATCGATACTACCTCCTTAACGGGAAATGGTTTCAGCTTGAAAATAGCTATATCCAACAGATCGAAACTGAACTTTCGAAGATCGTCGAAAAGTCAGTTACCCCTGAACCTCTCCCACATTGGAGCCAAGATATACCCAACGAGGGAAAATATAATGAAATCCTCGCAAATGCGCAAGACGGCCTCCTTCTAGATAAGATGCTTATCACATTGAATAATTCATCTCTTCGTCTCGAAGCTTGTGATGTACTCACAAAAGGCGGCCATTTCATTCATGTAAAGCTAACAGATAGCTCTGCCACTGCCAGCCATCTTGTTCTTCAAGCACTAAACTCAGCAGAACTTCTTTCATATGACAGTGACGTCCAAGAGAAACTCAAATGTATTATATCCTCAGTCTGCACATCCAATACGCGCCATGATCCTAAAGAGTTCACTCATATACCAAAAACTGTCACTTTAGTTCTAGCAAAGTCTAATGCTACAATGACCGCAGATTCACTGTACATGTTTACAAAAGTAAGCATCGTACGAGCTTTCAAAGTTTTGCACAGAATTGGCATAACGCTCAATGTGTGTTTCATCAAGAAAGAGACAGATAGAACATGACTAATAGCGTCATCGCCGCTTAACAGCAATAACTATCTTGAATCCTACTGTGGCGTTGTCGTAGCTGTAAGGAATCCTAGTCCGCGAGGCGCTGGGACACCACCCTCGTGATTCCGTCGCGCATCGTGACGCCGTACAGGGCGTCCGCTATCTCCATGGTTCGCTTCTGGTGTGTGATAACAATGAGCTGCGACGTCTCCTGCAGCTCCTTGAAGATGGTGAGCAGGCGCGTCAGGTTCATGTCGTCCAAGGCGGCCTCGACCTCGTCCATCACGTAGAACGGGGATGGGCGCGCCTTAAAGATCGCGACCAGGAACGCAATCGCGGCCAGGGAACGCTCGCCCCCCCGACAGCAGCGACAGGCGCTTCACCTTCTTGCCGGCGGGCCGGGCCTCGATCTCGATACCGGTCGAGAGCATATCCTCCGGATCGGTGAGCACCAGGTCGCCCTGGCCGCCCGGGAACAGCACACTGAACACATGCTCGAACTGTTTGCGCGTCTCCGTGAACGCGGCCGTGAAAGCCTCCTGAACCAGGCGGTCCACGTCCTGGACGATACGCAGCAGATCCGCCTTCGACGCCTTGAGGTCCTGCACCTGGTCCACCAGGAACTTGTGCCGCGCCGCCAGCGCCTCGCGCTCCTCAAGCGCCAGCGGATTCACGCGCCCCAGCTTCTCCAGGTCCTTCTGCGCGGTGGCGAGCGCGCGCTCCTGCTCGGCGCGCACGTACGCGCGTGGCTTGGCGGCTTCGGCTTTCTCCGCATCATCGGGATCGAGGGGCAGCACCGGCACCATCACCTCCGGCCCGAACTCGGCGATCAGCTGCTCAGGCTCAAGCGAAAGTTCCTCAAGAGCGCGCCGCTGCAGGTCCTCGACGCGCACCCTCGTCTGTTCGACCGCGATCTTGCCCTGGTTCGCTGAGTTCATCGCATCCGCCAGCTCCGCGCTCATCCGGTCCAGGGCGCGGCGCGCATCCGAGACCTCCCGAGATACCTGGGAACGTCGAGCGCTCAACCGGTCGCGTTCGGCAGCAGCCCGGGACAGGGCACGCTCGGCCGCCTCCAGCGCGATGCGCGCGGCCGCCTCCACGTCCGAGGCCGTGGCCAGTTCCGTCTGCCTCACCGCCTCGCGCCGGGCGTAGCGGGCGCGCTCCTCGCGCTCGGCGGCGGCAGCCTGGCGCAGGGAGCGGGCGCGGGCGGCGGCGCGCCGCGATTGATCTTCGAGGGTGCGCAGGCTCAGCCGAGCCTCGTTTTCTGTCTCGCGGGCCTGGCGCGCGGCGCGGGAGGCAGCATCCGCACGGGCCTGGGCGTCTTCGAGGGATTCGGGCGATCCCACCGAGTCGGCCCTCTCGAGGCGTGCGCGAGCGGCCACGTCCTGCTCGCGGGCCCATCCGACCTGTTCGTCGGCGCGTCGGGCGACGTCGCGGGCGCGCTCGGCCTCGGCACGGGCTGCCTGCGCCGCCGACTGGGCACGAGCCAACTCCTGGGCCTCTTTCGCGCGCTGCGCGTCCTCCGCACGCAGGGCCTTGAGCGCTTCGTTCGCTTCCTTGATGCATCGGTCCAGCTGCACGTTCGCATGGGCGAGTTCATTGGAGACTGCGTCCATGCAGGCACCTGCTTCCTTCGCTCGCACACTTGCCTGCTCGAAGTCGGCGCGTACGGACAGCACCGACGAGGCCTGCCGCCCTCCCTCGACCGACCACGCGCGCAGAATGTCGCCGCCGGGCGTGACGACGGCCCGCACGCCCGTCAGGGCGAGCACGGCAGGCGCACACTCAGCGGAGCACGCGACGACCCCGTCCAGCAGTGCCGCTAGCGGCGCAGCGCCGCCCTCGCAGGTGGCGACCGAGCGTAGCCACGCGGCACCCTCGGGTAGCTCCGCAGCACCGAGAGCACCGGGGGAAGCAGTAATAGGCGACGAGGCCGTGGCCTCCCCCGCCCTCAGGGTTTCCTCCGCGTGCCCCTGGTCACCGGGCGCAACGACGAGGCGCAGCGAGCGCCCGGCGGCGCGTGCCGCGTCCAGCTCGCCCAGGCCTCGTGCCAGGGAATCCACGACGACGGCATCCGCAAAAGGGGCGAGCGCGGCTGCGACGGCGTCCTCATACCCGGGGGCGACGCGTACGAGGGGCGCGACCTGGCCGAGCACTCCGGGCTTCCCCAACAGCTCGGAGGTGCCATCCTCGGGGGCCAGCAGCTGCTCGAGCGCGTCGCGGCGAGCCTCCCAGCGAGCACGCTCAGCTCGGGCCTCGCGCTCGACACCCAGCAGCTCGTCCACGCGGGCGCGCGCGGCGTCACGGCGCGCGGACGCCTCCGCGTGTGCGCGTGCCGCTCCCCCGCTTGAATCGGCGGATAATCCATCCTTATCGAACGCACTGTCAGCCACAGATCCTGTCGTCCCCGGCACGGCGGCCTCCGCCGCAGCGGCGCGCTCCTGAGCGCCCTGGTACGCGCTCCACGCGCGCTCGGCCTCGGCGCGGGCGGCCTCCAGGCGTGACGCGGCCGTGGACACGTCACCCGTCAGGCGTGCGACCTTCTCACGGTGGTCGGCGATGACACGGTTGACGCGGGCCAGCTCGCGGGAGGCTGCCTCGTCGGTGTCCTCAGCTGCCTCGCGTGCGCGAGTCGCGGACGTCAATGCAGAGCGCGCGACGTCAACCTGCCCGGCCAAGGCGGCGTCTTCGGTGCCGGCGACGCGGGCGCGCTCGTCGAGCACATCGGGATCCTCCCCTGCCGGAGGAGGCTCGGGGGTTGCGCGCAGGGCGACCTTCTGCGTGGCCGCCATGAGGGTTCCGCGCAGGCGCTCAGTGAGAGTGGTCAGCGACTGCCAGTCCGCCGACGCCTGCTCGAGCGCGGGCGAGGAGGAACGCTCAGCTTCCTCAAGGGACGACAACGACACGCGCGACGCGGCGATCTGAGCCTCCAGCGTGGCGCGTCGCTGCGCAGCCGACTCGTCCGAGGCTTCGAGAGCAGCCAAGCGCGAGAGGGCCGACGCCAGGTCGTCCGCGAGCAGACGGGCCTTCGCGTCGCGCACGCGCGCCTGAATGAGGGAAGCGCGCCGGGCAATGCGTGCCTGGCGGGCCAACGGCCTCAGCTGGCGGTGAATCTCAGCCGTCAGGTCGAGGACGCGCACGAGATTCGCGTCCATGTCCGCGAGTTTTTTGAGCGCTCGCTCCTTGCGGCGGCGATGCTTGAGGACGCCTGCGGCCTCTTCGATGAAGCCGCGCCGCTCCTCGGGCGTGGAGGACAGGATCGCGTCCAACTGCCCCTGCCCCACGATGACGTGCATCTGGCGGCCCATGCCCGTGTCGGAGAGCAGCTCCTGGACGTCCAAGAGCCGCACGGGCGAGCCGTTGATGGAATACTCCGAGCCGCCCCCGCGGAACAGGGTACGGCTGATCGTCACCTCCGAGTACTCGATGTCGAGCAGCCCGTCAGCATTGTCGATCGTCAGGTCCACCTGGGCGCGCCCCAACGCCGCGCGCCCAGATGTCCCCGCGAAAATAACGTCCGCCATATTCGAGCCGCGCAACGCGCGTGCTCCCTGCTCGCCCATGACCCAGGCGAGAGCGTCAACGACGTTCGATTTACCTGACCCGTTGGGGCCGACGACACATGTAATGCCCGGCTGGAGGGCGAGCGTGGTCGTACTGGCGAAGGACTTAAATCCCCGCAGCGTCAGGGTTTTGAGATGCATCCTTGCAGGTTACAGGCCCCTCAGTAAATCTCGGGGAACCACAGGGCGATTTCGCGCATCGCGCTGTCCACGGAGTCCGAGCCGTGGATCAGGTTCTCCATGTGGGGGCTGTTCCATGCACGACCCAGGTCACCGCGGATCGTGCCGGCGGGGGCGGTCGTCGGGTCGGTCGACCCCATGAGGACGCGCATGCCCTCGACGACGCGCTGGCCTTCGACGATCATGGCGACGACGGGGCCGGAGCTCATGAACTCAAGGAGGCCATCGAAGAAGGGCTTGCCCTTGTGCTCGGCGTAGTGCTCGGCCAGCAGCTCACGGGTGGCGACCATGAGCTTGAGGCCCTTGATCGTGTAGCCCTTAGCCTCGATGCGACGCAGAATCTCGCCGGTCAGGCTGCGGGCGTAGCCGTCGGGCTTGACGACGATGAGGGTGTGCTCGAGGGTGGGGTCGAGAAGGTGCTGGGGTTCCAGCAGAACACTCTTGGCGCTCACGTTGTCTCCTGTGATAGTGAGGGTTACCTAATTGGTCCTTTCAAGCATATCCGTCAGCGCTTGGACCGCGGCTGTGGCGTCGGCCCCATTGGCCTCAATGTGGACGGTCGCGCCTTGCCCAACACCGAGCGTCATCAGGAGGAGCATAGAGGTTGCGTCCACGCCGTTGACCGTGATCTCTGCGTCAAAGGTTTCCGCCAGGCGCGTGAAGGCGGCAGCGGGGCGCGCGTGCAGGCCGACGGGATCCGCAACGATGGCGTCTCCTTCGGCGTGGGGAACGCATCGCTCCGACGAGGCCGTGGCCTCCCCCGCTCCCCCGCTGACAGGCACGGTGGCCGGGCTGGGTGCCTCCTGGGCGGGCGCGTCGTTTAGGCGCGGGGCGAGGGCGGCTGCGGCCTCGGCGACCTGGTCGAGGTCGTCGCCGACCTGGGCGCGAACCGAAGAGGCGACGGCTCCTTCGACGAGGGCGGTGTCGACGAAGCGCACGCGCTCGGGGTCGTCACTCATCTCGATGACCGATTCGACGGTCATCGTGGCCGAGCCGAGGTCGGTCAGGACGATGACGCCGCTGCCCTCCCCGTCCACGGCTGCGAGGGCAGCCTCGAGGGCCGCCTCCACGCGGTCGTAGGAGGTGCCGATGCGGCCATCGTCCGTGCCCCCGGCGGCCTCGAAGCGCACGTCGGGGGCCATCTGGGCGGCCAGCTCGCACACGCCGACGGCAAGGGAGACGGAATGGGAGACGATGACGAAGGAGACGCGCGCGCTCATGCGTCCTGGCCCTCGGTGGCTGCGCGCGCGGCGGCGCGCAGGATGAGGGAGGTGGACACGGCACCCGGGTCGAGGTGTCCGATGGAGCGCTCACCCAGGTAGGAGGCGCGGCCCTTTGTGGCGCGCAGGGGTTCGGTGGCGGCGGCCCCTGCCTCGGCGGCCGTCGCGGCTGCTTCCAGGACGACGCCTGCGTCTCCGCCCGCTTCAGCGGTCGCTCGGGCGGCCTCGAGGGCCGGGGTCCACGCGTCCACCATGGTCTTTTCACCCGTGGTGGCCTTTCCGCGCGCCTGGATGCCACTCAGTGCTCCCTCGATGACGGCCGCCACGCCCACGCCGTCCAGGTCGCCGCCACCGGCGGCCTTGGATGCGCGCAGGAAGGCAGTTCCGTACAGGGGTCCGGCGGCACCGCCGACCGTGGACATGAGGGTCTTGGCGACCGTCTTGAGGACTTCTGCGACGCTGCCCGGCTGGGCCTCGCTGAGGGCTTCAACCGCAGCGCGGAAGCCTCGGTCCATGTTCTCGCCGTGATCGCCGTCCCCGATCGCTCGGTCCAGGTCCACCAGGTAATCGCGGTGCTCGGCAACCGCACTCGCCGACAGTTCGATCCACCGCTGTGCCCACTGCGCATCCAGGCTCATCGTCTCTCTCCTTCTTCCTTCCTACCGTTGCTTACTTCCAGGCGACCGTGTTCACGGGCGCGTCGAAGAGCTCGAGAAGCTCGTCGTCCGCGCGCATAAGGGTCACAGAAACGCCGGGCATCTCCAAGCTGGTGACATAGTTGCCGACCATCTGGCGGGCGATCTCGATGCCGTCCTTCTTCAGCAGAGCGGCGAGCGCGCGGAAGCAGATGTAGAGCTCGGAGATGGGGGTGCCGCCCATGCCGTTGACCAGGGCGACGACGCTCTCGCCCTCGATCAGGCCGAGGTCACCGCGCACGCGCTCGTAGAGTTCGGCGATGAGGGCGTCGGCGCTTTCCATGGAGCCGCGGCGGTATCCGGGTTCGCCGTGGATACCGATGCCCAGCTCGATCTCGTCCTCGCCCAGGTCGAAGGAGGGCTTGCCAGCGTGGGGCACGGTGCAGGGTCCCAGGGCCAGGCCCATGGAGCGGGTCTGGTCGTTGACCTTGGTGGCGATGCGGGTGACTTCCTCCAGGGAGTCGCCGCGCTCGGCGGCCGCGCCCGCGATCTTCTCCACGAAGATGGTGCCGGCGACGCCGCGACGACCCGCCGTGTAGAGGGAGTCTTCGACGGCCACGTCGTCGTTGACGATGACCGTGGAGACCTGGATGTCCTCCATGTCCGCCAGCTCGGCCGCGGTCTCGAAGTTGAGGACGTCGCCCGTGTAGTTCTTGACGATGTGCAGGACGCCTGCCCCGCGGTCGGCGGCCTTGGTGGCTTCCAGGATCGGGTCGGGGGTCGGCGAGGTGAACACCGCGCCGGGCACGGCCGCGTCCAACATGCCTTCTCCGACGAAGCCCGCGTGCAGGGGTTCGTGCCCGGATCCGCCGCCGGAGACGAGGCCGACCTTGCCCTCGGCCTTAGGAACGGCGCGGGTGACGAAATCGGGCGAGTAGTGAACATCGACGAGGTCGGGGTGGGCCAGGGCGAATCCCTCCAGGGTTTCGCGGACGACGGCGTGAACATCATTGACGAGCTTCTTCATGGTGCCTCCTTGCAAAATGCTCATCTTTTCTTGTAGTCGAGATAATCGTGCCACGTTCCATACAAAAACCCAACTGAGGCGGCCGCCACAGAGCGACCGCCTCAGGGGTGATTCAGTTCATCGCGGGGAGTGGCCCGCGAGCGCCAGCATGTCACCGGCCAGCATCACTGAGCCAAACACCAGGACTCCGCTGCGATCCGAGGGCTGCGCCCCGGCCTCGGCGATTTCGGCTGCACGATCGACCGCGTCGGCCAGTGACTCGCGCACATCTACCCGGTCGGGACCGAAGACCTCCTGTGCGATGTCGGCAAGGCGGGCGACGTCGGCTGCGCGTTCGCCCGGCATCTGCGTGACGACGAGGTGGTCGAGGAAGGGTTCGACTTCGGATAGGACGCCTTCGATGTCCTTGTCTCCCATCGCTGCGTAGACGCCTGCGATCCGCGCGAAGGCGAAGGAGGATTCGATGGCTTCGCGCAGGGTTGCCGCGCCTGCGGGGTTGTGTGCGGCGTCCACGATGATCGTGGGTGAATGGCGCACGACTTGCATGCGTCCGGGGCTCGATGCGTTCATGAGGCCTTGCTCGACGATGCGTCCATCCAGGCCGCGGCCGCCCATGAAGGCTTCGACGGCGACGAGAGCCGCGGCTGCGTTGTGCGCTTGATACTGGCCGAACAGCGGGACGAAGACGTCTTCGTAGACCGCGGAGGGCGTACGGATGGTGATCATCTGGCCGCCGACTCCCATCTGGCGGTCCATAACCTCGAAGTCGCGGCCTTCGACGCGCGCGATGGCGTCGACGGTGCGGGCCTGTTCGAGGAGGATGTCGAGGACTGCCTCCTGCTGCTTCATGATGACGACGACCTGGCCGGGCTTGATGATGCCGGCTTTCGCGCGCGATCTCTTCGATCGTGGAGCCGAGCCACTTTGGTGTGGTCCAGGGCGATCGGGGTGATGACGGAGACGCCGGCGTCGATGACGTTCGTGGCGTCCCAGCGTCCACCCATGCCGACCTCAACAACGGCGGCGTCAACCGGGTAGTCGGCGAAGGCCGCGTACGCCATGATCGTGAAGACCTCGAAGAAGGACAGGCGCGGGCCGCCCTCTTCCAGGCTGCGCTCGTCCACCATGCCGACGTAGGGGGCGATGTCCTCCCAGGCGCGTACGAAGCCCTCGCGCGTGATCGGGTGGCCTTCCAGCGAGATGCGCTCGCGTACGTCGAGCAGGTGCGGGCTCGTGAAGCGGCCCGTCTTCATGCCGAACGCGGTCAGCAGCGAGTCGATCATACGAGATGTGGATGTCTTGCCGTTCGTGCCCGTGATGTGGATTGACGGGTAGGCGTTCTGCGGGTCGCCCAGGATGTCCAGGGCGAGCTTCACCCGGTCGAGGGTGGGGTCGATGTCGTGCTCGGGGGCGCGCGCGACGATGGAGTGGTAGATCTCCTGCACGCGGGCGTCGAGCGAGACTTCGTCCTCGGCTTTGGCCAGCGCTGCCTCGTGGGAGGCGCGTTCCTCGCGCTCCTCGGCGGCGTCGTCGGCGAAGTCCTCGTCCACCTCACCCTCGATCTCGGCGAGGACGGAGGGGTCGGGTCCCAGCAGCAGCGAGTGTTCGACGAGGGCGCGCAGGGCGGCCTCGCGCTCGCTCTCCTCGGCCTGCGGGTCGGCAGCCGTACCGCCGTCCTCGGGTTCGGGGGCCTCGTCGGCCGCTTCCAGATACGGGATCAGGTCGGCGGGGATGCCGCCTCGCTGGTCGTCGTGGGTGGGCTCTTGCCCGAAGAACGATTCGCCTGCCATGTTTCCTCCGCGGCTCGCAGTGTCTCCGCTATTTTACCGGCCCGCGCGGCGCGAGCGGCTTGTTCTGCCGGTCACGGCGCGTTTGTGCCCCGGCGGTCCTCTCATCGACGAGGCCGTGGCCCGAACGGTGGTCCGCTGTCCTGACGGGGCGAGTAGGATGGGAGGGACAAGTAAGAATGAGATATGGAGGATTTCCATGGGCAAGTGGTTCGGCCAAGCAAGCGAGATTGAGGAGCTGCGCACCGAAAACCGCCGACTGAAGGAGCAGGTCGCGACCCTTGAGGCGCGCCTACGCGCCGCCTACGCGGACGCCGGGATCTCGGCTCTGGCCGGTCCCTCCTCCCCCGTTGCTTCCACTGATTCACTCGCCCCCGCCACGGCCTCGTCCCTGGAAGTGAGCGACGCCGAAATGGAGTTGCTGGCTACGGGCCCGAAAATCGCGGCAGTCAAGGCCTACAAGGACCGCACCGGCGTAAGCCTCAAGGCAGCCAAGGCCGCGATTGACGCCGTGCCCGTGCCCACATCCGCGATCGTCTCTACCAGCCTCGAGCTGACGGATGCCGAACTCCGGATGGTGGCCGACGGCCGCCTCGTCAGCGCCATCAAGGCATACAGGGACCGCACCGGCGTCGACCTGAAAACCGCCAAAGCAACTATCGATGCGGCTCGCTGAGCGCTCACTGATAGGATGCCCCTCACGCGCGCTCTCATGCGCGCGTGACACGATAAGGATGAGACATGCTGCTCGTTGAAGAACGTGAGGAAAACGGCTGGATCCGCTCCACGTTCAACCTAACGTACCGCGTCACATGGAACCAGCTGCTCCAGGCCGTGCACGGGGCGTACCCGTACTTCGCCAACCCGCAGATCTTGGTCGACGGCACGCAGATCTCCGTGACCAAGCAGTCGGACATCCTCGCAATCCCCGAAGACCGCGCGATCATACTGCGCGGCATCTCCACGGTCCTCAACGCCCCCCTGATGATCACGTTCCACAATCAGAGCCAAGCCGTGGCGGTATCCGTCGGCAGCGTCAATCAAGAGTTCCGCAACACCACCTACGAGAAGTACAACAAGTCGATGTCTCAGCTCATGGACTCCATGGAGATCATGATGCACCTGCACGCGGCCAAGCCCAACGGGTCCGCCACCCCCACCCGCGGCTGAACACCCACACACACCTTCGGCGAACAACGACGCGAGAGGAGCAGTGCCATGTATCTAGAAGGACAACACGTCGATAGCGGCTGGATTCGGTCAACATTCACGCTGACGCACCGCGTCTCGTGGCAGCAAATGCTCCAAGCGATCTACGCCGCATTCGACTACTTCACGGAAATCGTGATTTTCGTGGACGAGAAAAGCCAGCGCATCAAGTCACGCGACGACGTCCTGACGATCCCCGAATCCTCAAGCATCGCAATCGCTGGCATCTCTACGGTGTTCAAAGTCCCCATGTCGATCTTCTTCTACACGCAGGTGCAATTCTCCAACGTGCGCCTCAAATGCGTGAGCGAAGAACTCTACGGCCTGGACTACGAGCGCTACAACAAGATGGTCTGTCCGCTCATGAACGCCCTCGAGCTGGCAATGTTCAGAAAGCCCGCCAAGCCCAGCCGCGGGCATAAGGGAAGCAAGGGGCCACGGCGCAGCAAAACAGACAAGCCCGCCCACACGGCCTCTTCGCCCGTGGCCTCAAAAATCGCGGACACCGGGCAGCAAACCCAAGCGAGTACTGTCTCCCACGCAGGAGCGCACGCGCACAGCGACAGGGGCAGCTCCGCGCCCCAGAGTCCCACAGCGGACAGGCCCGCACGGCCTGCGCACGGCCCTCAGGCTCCCACACGTGCCGTGTCCCCAATCCTTTCTTCCCCTGTTCAATCCTCCCCGACTCCCCCACAGCCGTCCGTGATTCCCCCAATCCCGCTGCCGCCAGGACGATAGCGGTCGGGGACCGCCGTTTCCTGACCTGACATCACCACAGAGAATCGAGCTTACATGCCCCCCCGAGCCGCACAATCCGTACCCAGACGAAGTCGTGACCCCCATGAGCGCGATGTTCCCCGTGCGCGCTCCCGGCCCCGGGGACGTGCTCCCCCACGCCGAGGCGGGACTCGGGCAACGTTATCGCGCGGGCATGGACGTCACCGGTTCCATGGCGGCCCAGATGTCCGACGGCACTGACCCCGAACTGGTGTCGACCAATGCTTGGCTTCGCTCCCGATACGCCAAGCCGAAGACCACGTTCCCCGCGTGGCGCCAGGATCGCGACCACGGCGAGGTCCCAGGAACCAATCGATATTTTCGTTCCAAGGTCGAATTCATCGAAGCCTTTGACATCACCGGCCTCGACCACATTGGCCACGTCGGTGGACGCCATCTGACCCCCATCATGAACGGCGGCATCTTCCCCCTCCGAGTTCCGCTCGGGGCCGCCGGCCAACTTCAACGAGCTCTACCACCAGTTCCGTTTCACGGGCAACGCTCTGCCTGAGGACGTCATGATCGAGATCTGTTTGCTCGACGAAGACCACGGGTCCTACGGATACGCTCCCCAGGTTCGTATTCTCGAGAAGGTCGCTCTGGGCACATGGGTTGCCATGACGATTGACGAACTCATCACGCAAAACATCATCGAAGGAGTCTCCGAGCATGTTGGAGAAGTTAGAGACGTTGATTGGGAAGCTCTGTTCGGGTACTTCCGTCGCACAAAGTGACTTCCAGAACGGATACGGCTACGGGCACTCATTCTCGTCTACAACACCGACTTCTTCACGATGTGGGAGATATCGGGCTACTACCGTTTCAGCTGGTCCGAGCGCCACCCGAGCACGCGCTTCACGATGGACACGCGCAGCGAGGCCTTCGCCAGCTACGTCCTGATCACGCAGCTCGGTGCGCTGCGCCGCGCCAATCTTCGTCTGCGTCCCATCGTCCTGCCGAGCGATCCGCCGACCGATGGCCGCTGGCGCATCACCGACACGCCGTGGCCCAGGGTCAAGCGCTACACGCACGCGACCTACCCTATTTTGAGCGTCGAGGCGGCGAACAGCCTTGAGCTGCGCCAGATCCTCTTCGCCACTCGTTTTTCTCGCGAGGATCTGCTGAACTCCTTCATGAAGCAGGACGGCCAGCCCGTCCTCTCACCGTGGATGACGTCGAACTCTGCCTACCTCGAGCGCCTACGCGAGGCGACCGTCGACCTGCGTTACATCGCGTCGCGCTAGCGCTTCGGTGCTTGCACCTCAGCTAGGCATACGCTCCCCCAGCCTGCGCCCTGCGACGTGTGCCCTTCAAGCTATGCGCCCTCGCCCCGTCATCGCGTATGAAAGCGGGCGGGCCGCGCCTTCGCGCAGCCCGCCCGCCTCACTAACAGCACTCAGTGCTTGGCGACGCTCACCGCGAGCTTGTCGCCAGCCTCGACCGTCAGCGACAGCGCGAGGGTCTCGGCGGCGATCATGTCGCGCCAGGCCTCCACGTCGGCCACGTGATCGGACGGAACCGTCAGCGACAGGTCGATGCGGTCCGCGATGTGCAGGCCGGCGTTCTTACGCTCGTCCTGGACGGCGCGCACGACGTCGCGGGCGTAGCCCTCGGCCTCCAGCTCGGGGGTCAGCTCCGTATCGAGCACCACGAAGGTGCCCGACGCCAGCACGTCCGCGACCTGCCCCTCGGCAGCGTCCACGGAGGTGGACACCGAGAACATGTCGCCCGTCAGCTCCAGCGGAGCGCCGTCAACCACAACGCCCGGGAAACGGCACGCGCCATCTTCCGTCAGTTCCCACTGCCCGGACTTCTGCGCCTTGAACAGCTGGCTCGTCAGCTTACGAACCGACGGGGCGAAGGCACGCGGGTTGAGCGAAAGCTCGGTGCGCACGCTCAGACCCGAATTCTCCGGCGCGGAGAACACCACGGACTTCACGTTCACCTCGGAAGCAATCAGGTCCGCGAAGGGCTCCAGGGCAGCAAAGTGCTCGGAGACGACCTGCAGGGAGGCCAGCGGCTGGCGCACGCGCAGCTGATGCGTCTTGCGCAGCGCGTGAGCCGACGACACGATCGCACGAACCTCATCCATGGCGGCGACCAGCTCGGGGGCATCCACGGCCTCGTCGATGACCGGGAAGTCCGTCAGGTGCACGGACTCTCCGCCCGTCAGGCCACGCCAGATCTCCTCGCCCAGCAACGGCAGCAGGGGTGCCGCCAGCTCCATGAGCGTCACGAGAGCCGTGTACAGCGTGTCGAACGCGGCGCTGTCCTCGTCCCAGAAGCGCTGACGCTGGGTACGCACGTACCAGTTCGTCAGAACATCCAGGTAGTCGCGAACCGCCTCGCACGCACCCGCCACGTCATAGGCATCCAGCGCGCCGCGCACGTCCTCAACGAGGGTACGGGTGTGCGCCAGCAGGTAACGGTCCATCTGCACCAGCGCGGCCACGGCCTCGGGCGAGGACAGGTCGATGCGCTTCGCTTCGTAACCCTCACCCTTGTTGCAGGCACCCGCGTACAGCGTGAAGAAGTAGTACGTGTTCCAGATCGGCAGCAGCACCTGACGGACGGTGTCGCGGATCGACTCCTCCTTGACGATCAGGTTGCCGCCGCGCACGACCGGACTCGACATGAGGAACCAACGCATCGCGTCAGAGCCGTACTTGTTGAACACCTCGGCCACGTCCGGGTAGTTACGCAGCGACTTACTCATCTTCAGGCCGTCGTCACCCAGGACGATGCCGTGAGAGACACAGGAGCGGAACGCGGGACGATCGAAGAGGGCGGTCGCCAGGACGTGCAGCGTGTAGAACCAGCCGCGCGTCTGACCGATGTACTCGACGATGAAGTCGCCCGGGTAGTGGTTCTCGAACCACTCCTGGTTCTCGAACGGGTAGTGCACCTGCGCGAAGGGCATCGAACCGGACTCGAACCAGCAGTCGAACACGTCGGAGATACGACGCATCGTCGACTTGCCCGTCGGGTCGTCCGGGTTCGGGCGCGTCAGAGAGTCGATGAAGGGACGGTGGAAGTCCGTGACCTTCACGCCGAAGTCGGCCTCAAGCTCCGCGATGGAGCCGTAGACGTCCGTGCGCGGGTAGGCCGGATCGTCCGACACCCACACGGGGATCGGCGCGCCCCAGAAGCGGTTACGCGAGATCGACCAGTCGCGGGCACCCTCCAGCCACTTGCCGAAGATGCCGTCCTTGGTGTGCGCGGGGGTCCAGGTGATCTCTTGGTTGAGCTCGACCATGCGGTCGCGAATCTGGGTCACGCGGACGAACCAGGAGGACACGGCCTTGTACATGAGGGGCTTGCGGCAGCGCCAGCAGTGCGGGTAGGAGTGCACGTAGGACTTCTCGCGCACCAGCACGGCGCGGATCTCGGGGCGCGGCGCGCGATGGGACCGCCCTGCTCGCGCAGGTCGGCCACCACATAGCGGTTCGCGTCGAAGATCTGCATGCCCTCGTAGTCGGGGACCTCCGAGGTGAAGACGCCGCCCTCGTCGACGGGCATGACGAGGCCGATGCCGTACTCCATGCACGTCCACATGTCGTCCTCACCGAAGGCGGGTGCCTGGTGGACGAGGCCGGTGCCATCCGTCGTCGTCACGTAGTCAGCGGCGATGATGGACCAGCCGTTGGGGCCGGGGGCGCCGCCTTCGGCGCGGCGCTCGGGCGTGTCGAAGTAGTCGTAGATCGGGTGGTAGTGGAGGCCCACCAGCTCGCTACCCTTGTAGGTGGCGACGATGGTGTGGTCCTCGCCCAGCTCCTTGACATAGGACGGGATCAGGTCGGTGGCGATGAGGACACGCTCGCCCGCAAGGTTACCCTCATGGTCGGCCGCGACCTCGACGAGGGAGTACTCGATCTGCGGCCCCACGGCGACGGCCGAGTTCGAGGGCAGGGTCCAGGGCGTGGTCGTCCAGATGAGCGCCAGCTCGGGGCGCGCCGAGTCTTCACGCAGCTTCTTCTCCAGACGCAGGCCCACCGTCACCGTGTTGTCGGTGCGGTCCTGGTAGACCTCGTCGTCCATCTTGAGCTCGTGATTGCTCAGAGGCGTGCGGTCGTTCCAACAGTAGGGCAGGACGCGGTACCCCTGGTAGGCCAGTCCCTTGTCGTAAAGCTGCTTGAATGCCCACAGCACGGACTCCGTGTAGGACTTGTCCAGGGTCTTGTAGTCGTGCTCAAAATCCACCCAGCGGGCCTGGCGGGTGACGTACTCTTCCCATTCCTTCGTGTAGCGCAGGACGGAGGAACGGCAGGCCGCGTTGAACGCCTCGATACCGATGCCGCCCTCGCGGGTGATCTCGGTGACGTCTTCGATGCCGAGCTGGCGCTGCGCCTCGAGCTCGGCGGGCAGGCCGTGCGTGTCCCAGCCGAAGCGGCGCTCGACGCGGTGGCCCTTCATGGTCTGGTAGCGGCCCACCACGTCCTTTGACGTAGCCGGTCAGGAGGTGACCGTAGTGGGGCAGGCCGTTGGCGAAAGGCGGGCCATCGTAGAACACGAACTCGTTGGAGCCGTGCTCGCCGGCGTCACGCATCTCAATCGACTTACGGAAGGTGTCGTCGCTCGCCCAGAAGGCCAGCGTGGATGCTTCCATGGTCGGGAAGGAAGGGCTGGGGTCCACCTCGTCTTGCCGGTGGCGGGGATAGAAGCCGTGCTTCGTCATGAGTGTCCTCGTCTCGCGCCTATACAGGGACGAGGACCGGCGTCGCCGGCACCCGCGGTACCACCCCGCTTGCCGCTCCCGTTAGTCGGGTGCGGCCGCTTCGTTGGGGCTGTGTCGGGCCCTCCCGTCCGGTTCTACTGGAGGGGGACGAGGCCGTGGCCGGCTGTCGCTGCCCTCTTTCTTCCGGATGCTCCCCGGTGATACCCCGCTGTCGCGGGCCGGATCGTAGCGAAAGACCAGTGTAGCGAAGCGACTGTTCAGATGCCCATCGGGGGCGCGTCTGTCTGCCCACAGCGCAGGCGTGCTCTCCTCTTCCCGGGTCCACGGCCTCGTTGCCACGGCGCGTGCTTTCGGGGAGCGCGCAACCCTGCACTAGAGTTGTGGGGTGTTTGAAACGGAAACGAAACGCCCCATGCGCCCCTGGGGTGCGCTCGTCGGCGTGTGCGTGATCGCCGCGCTGCTGGTCGTCTGGGCGTTGCAGGGGTCCCTATCCGGCGCGGGTTTCCCGGTTGGGCGCGCAGCGACGATTGCGGTGGGCATGACCTGCAGGCGATCCCCTTTCTCCTCCTGGGTGTCTTCGTCGCCGAACTCATCGAGGCCTACCTCTCCCCCGCGCTCATCGCCCGGGTGTTCCCGACAAACCCTCTCGCGTCGGTGCTGACTGCGCTCCTCGCAGCTTTCGTGCTGCCCGTGTGCGATTGCTCGGCCGTTCCGATTTTCCGTTCCCTTCTGCGCAAGGGGGTTCCCCTGTCGGCGGCGACGACCCTCATGCTGGCCTCCCCCCGCGATCAACCCGCTGGTATTCGCCTCGACGCTCTACGCCTTCGGGTCGTGGTCGCTCGTCGCGGCGCGGGTCGGCCTCTCGGTCGTCGTCGCCCTCACGGTCGGCCTGTCTATGCTGGTCATTCCCCCGCGCGCACTGCGCGAGGAGAGTCTGTCGGACACCGATCACGGGGGCGACGCGTGTTGTTGCGAGCACGGGTGCGAGATGCCCGACCGGAGCGTCTCTGGCGTGCTGGCGGCGACGGGTCGCTCATTTGGACGGATTTTGCCGTTCTTACTGGGAGGCGTGGCCGCATCAACGGTGGCACAGGTGCTGTGGCCGGTGTCGTCGTTGCTGTCGGGGTTGCCTGCGGCGGGCATGTTGGCGCTGATGATGGGAGCGGGTTTCGCCCTGTCCCTGTGTTCATCGTCTGACGCGGTGATTGCACGCTCGTTCGCGTCATTGGCACCGACAGGTGCTCTCATGGGCTTCATGGTGTACGGGCCGATGATGGATGTGAAGAACATGGCGTTGTTGTCGTCGCAGTTCCGCGGAATGTTTGTGGCGCGCCTGTTCGTGACGGTGACAGCAGTTGCCGCGTTGGTTGTTGGCAGCTCCTGGTGGATGGGGGTTCTCTCGTGAAGTTGTTGGATCGGATTGCTCCCACCCTGGAGGCTTTGTCACTGGCGGGGTTGGGCGCGGCGCTCGCATGGATGGCACTGTCAGGACGCTACGGGTCATTCGTGCCCCCGTCGGCGCGGCTGGGCATCCTCGTGTCGGGCGTCGGGTTGTTGGCATGCGCGCTGGCACTGTCGTCGCGTCTGGAGGTGGGCGAAGGTGAGCACACCCATGGGGAGCACACCCATGGGGAGCACACCCATGCGCCCGCGTCGTCGCGTCGTGGACTGACGCGCGCCTGCGTGGCTATCCTGGCCGCCCTCATCCTGGTCCTTCCCTTCCGCGTGTCCCCCTCTGAGCTGGCCGCAACCACGATTAGCGCGCGCGCCGCAGATACCGAAGACGAAGCCGCGGCGGACCCGGGCGCACCATCCGAGGACAGCCCCTCCGCTCCCCCCGCGAGCGCGGATGGGGGCGCGCAGTCGGCCACCCCGGGTGGGAGCCAGAGCGGGGGTGGGTCCCAGGCCTCGTCGAGTGGGGTATTGGAGCTGACGACGGAGAATTTTGCTGCTCAGGTTGAGGAGTTTGCGTCTCATGGGAAGGTGCATGATGGTCAGCGTGTGGAGTTGACGGGTTTTGTGATGAGCGAGGCTTCGGCGCGGGGGCAGGCGTCGATTCCGCGGTTGACGCAGGAGGAGAGTTTCGCGGTGGCGCGTATGGCGATTTGGTGTTGTGCGGCGGACGCGTATGCGATTGGTTTTGCGGTGCGGTGGGACGGAGCGGTTCCTGCGGCGGATAGTTGGGTGCGGGTGCGTGGGACGTTGCGTCTGCGGGGCGCGAAGGCGTTGGTTATTGATGCTGAGTCGGTGGAGGTGACGAGTGCCCCGGATCCGGAGTTTGTGATTCAGAAGCGGTGAACACCAACATGCTAAGTGACTTAGATCACTCAGTATGTTTATGTCCGTTAGCTCGGACACAAATTGAGGCGCGTAGCGTGAGGAGTGCGCACACGGCAGGCGCGGGCGCATTCCTCACCTTCAAGGACGAAGACATGTCTACGATACCCTCACTCACGCCTCGCGAGAAGAACGCGAGGCGCTATGCGACAACGCTGGCGATCATCGCCACCCTCGGCCCGTTCTTTTACGGTTTTGAGGGCATGGTCCTCAACGCCGCCATCAAGGCGGTGGGTACCACCTTCGAACTCGGCCCCATTCTCCAAGGCGTTGCGGGCGCGGCTGGCGTCATCGGTGGCCTGTTCGGGGCGCTCGCCGCGGGCCGTATCTCTGATCGGATCGGCCGCAAGACCACGCTCATGTGGGTCGGGCCTTTCCTCCTGTTCGAGGCCCTCCTCGGCCCAATCTGTCCGCTGCTGGGCGGCTTCGGCTACCCATTCTTGCTCCTGACCCGCATCATTGGCGGCATCGGTTTTGGCGCGGCGACCACGGTTGCCCCCGGCTACGTCGCCGAGATCGCCCCAGCCGACATCCGCGGACGCCTCATCGGATTCCGCCAACTCGCGATCATTCTGGGCCTGTTCTTCGCGGGCCTCATCAACACGGCGGTCGTCTCGTTCACGGGCGGCGCGGCGCAGCCTGCGTTCGGAGGCCTCATGACCTGGCAGGTTCTCTTCGCATGCCTGATCATTCCGGCGCTTCTCTTCGTCGTCTTCACGGCGAAGATCCCCGAATCCCCACGCTACCTGGTCTCCGTGGGACGCACCGACGAGGCCGAGGCCATCCTGGCGAAGGTCAGCGCAGAGGCGGATCCAGCCGCACGCGTCACCGCCATCGCCGAGTCTCTGACGGCCACCGGCGGTGCGAAGCTGTCGATTGGCCAGATCCTGTCCTCGAAGTGGCGCGGCCTGGTCTTCGTCGGCATGGCGATCGCTGCCTTCCAGCAACTCACCGGTATCAACGGCGTGTTCTTCTACTCGAACTCCCTGTTCGCCGCCGTCGGCTTCACCGAGTCGATGGCCTTGGCCCAGACTCTGCTCATCACGGCCTTCAAGATCGTCGGCGTTCTGTCGGGCATCATGCTGGTGGATCGTGTGGGCCGCAAGCGCATGCTGATCTACGGCGGCACCCTCATCTTCGTCTCCCTCGGCGTTGTGGCCACAGTCTTCACGGTCGCCCCCACGGTCGACGGCAAGCCGGACGTCGCCCACTCCCCCGTCCTGGCGTTCCTGGCGGTCGCAGCCCTGTGCACCTTCCTCCTGGGCTTCACCTCCTCGTGGGGTCCGATCTTCTCCATCGTCATGGGCGAGATGTTCCCCAACTCGATCCGCGGCGGCGCTATGTCGCTCGCATCGGGCGCAGACTTCCTGGTCAATTTCCTGGTCGTTCTACTCTTCCCATTCCTCATCGCCTGGTCGCCGGCCGGCACCTACTGGATCTACTGCGCTTTCGGCGTCCTCGCCGTCATCTTCACCGCTCGCTTCCTGACCGAAACCAGCGGCACCGAACTCGAAGACATGGACACGGTCGTCGCCCAGAAATAACTGGCCAACCCCCGAATTCAACGACGAAAAGGCACACCAATGACCGACAAGACTCGGGACATTCCCGACAACGTACGCAACGTCCTGGTCATCATGACCGACCAGCACCGCACCGACACAATCGGCTGCCTGGGCAACCCCCACGCCCACACCCCCGTCATCGACGCAATGGGCGAATCGGGCTTCGCCTTCACCCACTGCTTCACCCCCACCGCGATCTGCACGCCGGCGCGCGCCTCACTCATGACCGGCAAGCGCCCGGGTAAGCACCAGGTGCTGGCCAACCCCGAGTGGAACATCGCCTACCAGGTCTCGATCCCCAAGGGCACGTGGACGTACACGCAGGAGCTACGCGACGCCGGCTACAACGTCGGCATCGTCGGCAAATACCACTGCGGATACAACCTGCCCGACGCCTTCGGCGCGGACGACGACACCTACTGGGGTGCCGAAAACCCCGTGGCCAACGAGAAGTACGTCGCCTGGCTCGAGGCCAATAACCTCCCGCCGGTGCGCGCCCACGACCTGTGGCGCGGCAAGCTCCCCCGGCGGGCGCGACGGGCACATCATCGCCGCACGCCTGGACCAGCCCGAGGAGGCCACCTTCGAGCGATTCCTAGCAGACCGCGCGATCGAGAAGCTGCGCGAGTACGCGGCCGACTGGAAAAACTCGGGACAGCCTTTCTGCCTCGACGTGCACTTCTTCGGCCCTCACCTGCCCTACTTCCTGCCCGACGAGTGGTTCGACCTGATCGACCCCGACCTCGTGGAGCTGCCGGAAAACTTCGGAGACCCCCTCATCGGCAAGCCCCCGATCCAGGAGAACTACGCGACCTACTGGTCCACGTCCTCGTTCACGAACGAGCAATGGAAGAAGCTCATCGCGGTCTACTGGGGATACACGGCGATGATCGACTTCGAGATCGGGCGCATCATGGACGTGGCGCGCGAGCTGGGCATCCTGGACGACACGGCGGTCTTCTTCTGCGCGGACCACGGGGAGTTCACAGGCTCGCACCGCCTCAACGACAAGGGTCCGATGATGTACGACGACATCTACAACGTCCCCTTCATCGCCCACATCCCCGGCGTGTCCACGGTGGGCCGCTCCGACGCGTTCGTCTCCCTCATTGACCTGCCCGCGACGGTCCTGGACATCGCGGGCTTGGACACCTCGCTCGTGGAGGATGGCCGCTCGATCGTGGATCTGACGCGCGGCGAGGACGTTGAGGGCTGGCGCGAGGACATCGTGTGCGAGTTCCACGGCCACCACTTCCCCCTCCAGCAGCGCATGCTGCGCACGCGGGACTTCAAGCTCGTCATCAACCCCGAGTCGATCAACGAACTCTACGACCTGCGCCTGGACCCCGCCGAGATGAACAACGTCTACACCGTGCCCGTGTACGACGACATCCGCAGGAAGCTGGCCACAAACCTCTACCTGCAGCTGCGCGAGCGCGGAGACCACTCCTTCGCCAAGTGGATGGCGGCAATGACGGACTTCGACATCCCACTGGTCAACACGGCTCGCTCCGACCTCGACGAGGTCACGAGCGACTAGACGCGCGGCGGCGGAAGGGACTCCAGACTTCCGCCGCCGCGACACCCACACAGACGCACGCCACCCACGAGACACACTCAGTGACACGTATCATAAAAGTAACGAGGCCGTGGCGGGGCACCGCTCACGGTACACACTCGGGAAGGACGGACATGCACTACCCCACGCGCCACCCCTCCCCACCCTCGAGGACCGTATCATCGCCCACCTCTCCCTCTCCCCGGCGACGCGTTCGCAGCTCTGCGAAGCCCTGGACACCTCCCGCACGAACCTCGGCCGCGCCCTGACCACCCTCCTCGACGAAGGATCGGTCGTGCCCGTCCGCTCCAACGCGCCCGGGCGCGGTCGCCCCACCCAGCTCCTGACCCTCAACGCATCCGCCGCGCACGCGGTCGGCCTCCTGGTCACACGCACTTCCTGCGCCGCCGTCATGCTCAGCCGCTCCGGAACCGTCCTGACCTCCGCCCACATCGTCTCCCCCGCATCCCCGACGCTCCTGGGGTGCCTCGAACAGACCTGCGAGGCACTGTCTGCGAGCGCCACCTCCCAGGGGATCGACGTGTCGCGGGTGCGTGCAGTGGGGGTTGGGGCTCCGATTCCGATGGGCCGTCATGCGCGAGTAGCGTCGGATGCCTATCCGAGCGTTGAGGACGTTGCGTCAGTGACGGGACGGTGGTGGCAAGCTGTCCCGGTGGTGGACAACACGGTGCGAATGGCTGCTTTCGCGGAGGGGCTTTGGGGCGCGGGGTCGGGCATGTCGTCCTTCATTTACCTGCGCCTGTCGGGCGGCGTGGGAGGCTGCGTCGTCTCCGATTTTCGCCTGGTGGGCGGGGCGACGGGATTGGCCGGGGAGCTGGGACACATCACGGTGGCGGGAAACGACGCACTGTGCGGGTGCGGGAAGCGCGGCTGCGTGGAGACGCTCGCGTCGGTGCCTGCCCTATGCGAGCGAGCGGGGGCACGCGATCTGAGGGAACTGCGCGCGGCTGTGCACGCCGACGATGAGCGTGCGCTGGCGGCCTTGGAGGGAGCCGCACGGGCGATCGGATACGTGCTCGGATCGGCGGCATTGCTCATCAATCCGAAAGCAATCATTGTGGCGGGCGAGATCGTGGATGCTTTCCCCCAGATCAAGGAGGACATCGCCGCCCACATGCGCGCGGAACTCCTTCCCGTCATGGAGTGGGACATCGACGTGGTCGTGGCCTCGCTCGGACCGCTCGGGGCCGCCCAGGGCTGCGCCTACATCGCGGCCCACCCGTCGGGCGACGAGGACGCCGACCGCGAGCGCACGCTTCACCGGGGAGGGGCCACGGCCTCGCCTGGGGTGGGGGTGTGCGCTGGGGGTGAGCGTTCGTGAGTGCCCAGATCCCCTTTTCTGTGGTGACGAAGCCGACGGGTGCGGCATGTAACCTGGACTGCCAGTATTGCTTTTTCCTGTCTAAGGAGTTGCTCTACGATGCGGCGGCGCAGACCATGTCGGAGGAGACGCTGGAGCGCTACGTGCAGTCGTTCCTTGAGTCGAGCGGTGACGGCGAGGTGACGATGCTGTGGCAGGGCGGGGAGCCGACCCTGCGTGGCCTCGGCTTTTTCGAGCGCCTCGTGGAGCTGTGTGAGCGCTACCGTCGCCCCACCCAGCGTGTGCGCCATGCTCTGCAGACGAACGGGACGCTGGTGAGTGATGAGTGGGCGCGTTTTTTCGCTGACCACGAGTTTCTCGTGGGAGTTTCCATCGATGGACCCGCTCACATGCACGATGCTTACCGGCTGAACCGTGGTGGGCGCGGTACCCACGCGATGGTTGTACGCGGCTGGGAGGCTCTGGCTCGCGCGGGCGTGGAAACGAACATCCTGTGCACGGTCAACGCCGCGAACGAGGAGCACGGGGCGCAGGTGTATCGCTACTTCCGTGACGAGCTTGGGGCTCGCTACCTGCAGTTCATTCCCATTGTTGAGCGTGTGCGCGCCGCCGACCTGGCTCAGGCCGAGCGCGGCTGGCGCTCCGGGACTTCGGCGCTCCTGTATCGGCAGGACGGGGACTGCGTGACGAGCCGCTCCACGTCCCCCGCCTCCTACGGGCGTTTCCTGTGCGAGGTGTTCGACCAGTGGCTGGCCTCCGACGTGGGTGAGGTCTTCATTCAGGACGTGGATTCGACGCTGTCGGCTATGTTCGGGTCGGCGTCGGTGTGTGTGCACGCGCCGGTGTGCGGGGCGAATATGGCGATGGAGTTTAACGGCGACGTGTACGCCTGCGATCACTGGGTGGAGCCGGACTGGTTGGTCGGCTCGATCACTTCCTCGTCGTTGTCGGAGCTGGCCGCCTCCGATAAGATGCGCGACTTTGCGCGCCTCAAGCCCGACCTGGACGAGGAGTGCCGCGCGTGTGCGTACCTGCGCCTGTGCTGGGGCGGGTGTCCGAAAGACCGTTTCGTCCGCCGGGGCGAGCGCGCGCACAACTACCTGTGCGAGGGCTACCGCGCCTTCTACGAGCACGCCACCCCCGCCTTGCGCGCCATCGGCATGCTCATCGCGGCGGGCAGGCAGGCCTGCGACATCATGGACCCCGCGCTCGCGGCCTCCCTGGGGGTCCGTCCTCCCACGCCTGCACCCGGGCAGGGGGTCCGATGATCCTTCACGCCCTCCTCATCGGCGCGCTCGTCGGCGTCGTCGTTGGATCACTCGGCGCAGGAGGTGGCATTGTCTCCGTCCCCGTTCTCGTCTACATCCTCGGCCAAAACCCGCACCAGGCAACGGGCTTGTCCCTCATCATCGTGGGGCTGACAGCTACCGTCTCCCTGGCGACGCGCGCTCGCAGCGGGAGCGTCGCGTGGCGTGAGGGAACGATCTTCGCGCTCGCTGGCCTGGCGGGCACGTGGGCGGGAGCGGCGCTGGCCCCGCTCGTGTCAGCCCGGACCCTCATGCTGTCCTTCTGCGCTCTTCTGGGAGCGGTCGCGATCTTCATGGTTCGCTCCCAGCTGCGTCCCATGGATCCGTCGTCGCACGAGGCCGGGGCGCAGCTGCGTGGTCAACGCTCATGGACGCTCGCGACCGTGGGGCAGGTCGTCGCGCTCGCGACGCTAACGGGTTTCCTCACGGGGTTCTTCGGCGTCGGCGGAGGCTTCGCGATCGTGCCTGCCCTACACCTCGCGCTGCGATACCCGATGAGGCGCGCCTCGGCCACATCCCTGCTGGTCATGGTCATCACGGCTGCCTTCGGCTTGGCTTCGCGCACACTCTCCGGAACTCTGACGATCACCGCCGAGGCCGGGGCAATGGTCGCGCTGTTCGCCGGCGCCTCGATGGTGGGCGGGTTCGTGGGAGCGCGCCTGACTGCGCGCGTGTCGAATCGTGTCCTCGGCTTAGTCTTTGCTGCCCTCCTCATCATCGTGGCCGCATCAACGCTGGCGGCCACGCTCGCGTAACGGGCGCGAGGCCGGGCACGCTCACCGCTCGCCGCGGACCACCCCACCCCGGCCTCGTCCCACTTCGGTGCTCGGCCTCGCCGCCTACGCCTCGGGGGCGTTCCTGGCCACGAGAGTATTCGTCGCCTGAGCCACCGGGCGCACGATCATCGAATCAATATTGACGTGGGACGGGCGCTCCAGGGTCCACACAATCGCCTCGGCGATGTCCTCGGCGACGAGCGGGGCAGCAACCCCCTCATAGACGCGGTCGGCCGCCTCCCGGGAGCCGAGGCGGTTGAGAGAAAACTCCTCGGTGCGCACCATGCCGGGCGCGATCTCGATGATGCGCACGGGCTCGCCCACCAGCTCCTGGCGCAGGGTATTGGCAATAATGCGCTCGGCGTGCTTGGCGGCCACGTAGCCACCGCCACCCGGATACGTGTCGTGGGCAGCAGTCGAGGTCACGAACACGAGGTCTCCCCCGCGCTCGCGCATACCCGGCAGGAAAGCGCGCGAGCAGTGCAGGGCGGTCAGCACGTTACGGTCGAACATCGCACTCCACCTGGCAGGGTCACTGTCGGCGACGCTGTCCACACCGATAGCTCCGCCCGCGTTGTTGACCAGCGCATCCACGGGGCCACCCTCCAGGACGCGGGCGGCCATCTCCTGCACCTGCGCCTCATCGCTCAGGTCAGCCGCACAGTACTCGCAACCGATCTCGGCGGCGAGAGCCTCCAAGCGCTCGCGGCGACGGGCCACCGCAACGACCCTCCACCCCCGCTTCGCCAACAGGCGGGCGGTAGCCTGCCCAATTCCGGTAGAGGCTCCAGTGACGACGACGCGGCGAGAGATGCTCATGAGCACACAGTAATATCCCCGGGCACGCATCGTCGTGCGCGCCCGGGGATATTCGCTCGCGTCTCAGCCGTTGGGCAGACCGTAAGCCTTGTGAATCAGCCAGATCGGGTGAACGACATTCGCGCCCGTGGCCGTGCGCAGCTGCCAACGGCACGTCTCCGTGTCGCATGCCGCCAGCTCGGCGTTGACCTGCTTGATGAAGTCGAAGACGGGAGCGCCCACGGCCTGGGCGATCGCGTACTTCTCCTTCTTCATGCCGTACGTGCCCGCGATGCCACAGCAAGGCTGCTCGGAATCCTTGACGGTCACGCCGGGAATCAAACTCATGAGCTCGATGGCCGGCTTGCCCAGGCCCTGAGACTTGACCTGGCAGGGCGCGTGGTACGGGATAGTGACGTCGATGCGCTGGAAGTTGGTATCCAGCTCGCCCTTGTCGTACAGGTGCAGCAAGAACTCGCTGATGTCCCACATGCGGCTACCCACATCCGTCAGCTCAGGCGTGTCCATCTCCAGGATCTCGTGCGCCTCATGACGCAGCATGCCCGCACACGAACCGGACGCGGAGATGATCGGCGCATCGCGGTTGACGCTGCGCAGGTCGTTGGTCAGCTTCGAGACGTACTTGCGCGCATCCTTATAGAGGCCGTTGGACTGTAGCGCCAGACCGCAGCAGCCGTGCTTGGGGACCAAGACCTCGTACCCCAGGTGCTCAAGCACCATGACCGAGTGGATGGAGGTCTCGACCTCGAAGTACTGGCCGGCGCATCCGTGGAAGAAGATCACCTGGCCGCGCGTGCCCGAGCCGGGCAGCGGCGTGTGCTTCTTGAACCAGGACTCGAAGGTGCGCCCGTAGGCGCGCGGCATGGGGGCCGAGCGATGCACACCAATAACGGCCTCCATCGCCACGCGGATCGGCTTGACATCCAGCGCCCAGTTCGCAATCGGAGCGACCGGGGTCATCATGGTGCCGATCAGTGAGGTGCGGCCGATGAGGCGGTCACGCAACGGAATGCCGTGCGCTTCCTTCATCGCGGTGCGACGGTGGTGAATGATTTCGGTGACCTTCACGCCCTGGGGACACACGAGCGAGCAGGTGCCGCACGAGGAGCAGTAGTCGATGGACTTATCCACCATCTGCCCGTCCTTGCGGAAGCGCTCGGCCTGCGGGCCGGAGTACTTCGGGCCACCGAACAGGTCAGTGACGCGCATGACGGGGCACTGCGTCTCGCAGATCGTGCACTTGACGCAGGCGTCCAGGCTGGCGCGCAGCGCCGCGTCGCCCTCCAGGGAGAGCACGTCGGTTTCCTCCACGCCCGGTCCCATCAGCGTTGACATTTCCAGGGTCATTTCAGCTCCTCCACGATTGCGTCGACGGCGGCCAGGGCGCTGGCCAGCGCGATACCTTCGCCGCTCTTTTCACGCCAGCGGGTGGCACCGGCCAGGTTGCCGCCCGCAGCAAACAGGTTGGTGTACACGGGCGTGCCATTGTCATCGACGACGCGCATGGAGTCGTCGACGGCCAGGCCTGCCAGGAACAGGGGCTGCTCGTCGCCCCAGAAATCGGCGTGCAGCAGCTGGCCAGTGGGGCCCATGACGGGCAGGCCGCATACGGTATCGGCCACGGCACCGTAGGAGTCCAGCTCGAGGGCACCGGACTCGAAGCCGCCCGCCGCCAGGATGACGGCGCGCGTCTCGACGCGTGTGGCGCGTCCAGCGCTGGCGTAGTCGACGGCCTGGATGCGTCCATCCGCGGCGTGAATCGCCGCGAGGGGCGAGCCGAGGATGACACGCGCCTTGGCGGAAGCCATGCGTGTCAGCTGTGCGTTCAGCCGCATGCCGGGAATCGACGGGGGCTGGATCGGGATCTCGAAGACCGGGTGACCGAGCTTGTCGGCCAGGTCGCGCCACGCGTTCGGATCGTCGAGGCCGAGCACGGCGGGCAGGCCAACGATTTCACCGTCCTGAAGGAGGGGACGGATCTGGGCGGCCAGGCGCGCGCGGTTCTCCTCGTGGTCAAGGCTGCGAGCGTGCACTGTGCCCACGGAGTCGACCTCACCGTCACGCACGACGTAGTCGACGCTCAGGGCACGCGCAGTGATCGCCTTGCCGTCGGGGCCGGTCTGACGCGACAGGTTCTCGGCGACGAGGCTGGGGTAGAAGTCCTTGAGTCGCTTCAGTCCCACGATGGCGTAGCGTGCGCCCGCCTGAGGGATACCGGCCTCCATGGAGGGCGGGATCAGGCAGGTGGGGCGCAGCGCGCCGACGCCGGTGGGGATGCGCACGTTGCGCGTCTCGTCGCCGATGAGGGCGTCTGGGCCAACCGTGTCGCGCAGCCACGCGACGGACGCACCGACGTGAGCCGGGGTGACATGCGCGTAGGGGTGCGTGGGACGCGAGGCGACGTGGGCTTCCAGCGCCTCGAGAGGCTTGTCAATCAGGTCGGGGCCGTAGCCGAGGATATCGACCGTGCCCGTGCCGAGCTGAATACCGCCCACACCCTTGGTGATGAGGGTGACACTCAGACCCGCATCGGCGGCCTTGATCGCGGCGGACAGACCGGCCAGGCCGGCACCGATAACAACGACGTCTCTCATCGAACGACCTCTTCCTTGGCTGCGGGCAGGTGCTCGACGTCGAGCGTGCCCTCGTGGATCCATGCATCGAGAACAGCCTGCCTGGCCTGCTTGCCGTACAGGATGGGCCACAGGCCGATCCAGCGGTTCTTCAAGAACAGGCGAAGCAGCCCGTTGGCGCGTTCCGAGTCGATATCACCGCGCTCGTGCGCGATGCCCGCGGCGCGCTGGGAGCAGAAGCCGCCCTGGCACGGCCCCATACCCAGGCGCATCTGGCGACGCACGTCGTCCAGCTGGCCCTTGGGCAGCGTGTCCATGACGTTTTCGAGCATGGCGCGGGTGGCCATCTCGCACTCGCAGATGATCTGCTCGTGCGTGGGTCCCTCGTTACGGGACTCGACGTTCTCGAGGCGGTGGCCGATCGTGTAGAGGCGCGCTTCCTTGGCGGGGGGCACAGCCTCGTCGGCGGTCTTACACGGACGGGTCTCCCCCATCTCGGTGCACATGATGTCGACGATTCGCTCGGCCATGAGGCGGTAGGTGGTGAGCTTACCGCCCGCGATGGTGAGCATGCCGTAGACGCCGTCTCGCGAGTTGTGGTCGATGATGCTCATGCCGCGCGCCATGTGGCGTGTGTCGGTCTCCGACACACGAGAGTCCTTGATGAGGGGACGAGCACCCGCCCACGCGTGCACCGCGCGAGCCTTGCGGAAGCCGGGAATCATGGCTTCGCCGGAGTCGAGCATCTGCTGGACCTGGTCGGCGGGGATCGGCAGGTTGTCGGCGTCGTCGGACTTGAGGTCCGTCGTGCCGATGATGCACACCGTGTGGTCGGGCACCAGGATGTCACCGTCGGCGGGCCACACGCAGCGGTTGATGACCGAGTGTGTAAGGCGGTGGTTCATGGCGATCATGATGCCGGCACCGGCGACAACGTCGACGCCGTGGCAGTCGGCCAGGCCAGCGATCTTTCCAGCCCATGGGCCGCCACAGTTCAGGACGAATCCGCATTCGATGCGCACGTCTTCGCCGCCGCGCTCGTCGCGAACGATGACGGCACAAATGCGGTCGCCGTCGCGCTCAATATTGGTCACGCGGTGGTAGGTCAGGATCTGGGCACCGTAGGCCTGCGCGGAGCGGATGGCTCCCCAGGTCATCTGCCAGCCGTCGACCGTTCCGTCTTCGACTGCGAACGCACGCTTGATGCGCGGGTCCAGACGGGGTTCGCGGCGTAGGGCCTCAGCGATGGAGATTTCCTCTGCCGGCACCTTTGCAGCGGCAGCACGGGCCAGGAACTGGTCCGCGTAATCTTCATCGTCGTGAGCGGTCACCACGAAGAGGCCGCCGGTGGCCTCGATGGCGTTGGAGTTGATGCGCTTGACGATCTCGTTTTCTTCGGCGCATTCGGTGGCCGACTCGGGGTCGGAGGCGATGTAGCGCGCACCGGAGTGGAGTAGACCGTGGAAGCGACCGGACGTACCTTGAGCGATATCGGCCCGGTCGACGAGGACGGCAGAAAAAGCCGCGCATTGCGACGTCGCGGACGACGCCGGCACCGGTGGATCCGCCACCGATGACGCACACGTCAGTGCGAAGTGTCTTCACCGTGTTTTTTCCCTTCACGTCTTCATGAGGATGTGCCTCATTGCGCTCACAATTCTGCCCCAAACGCCCCCATTTGAACGAATTCGCAGACCCCTATGCACATATGTGCATCCGCGGCGTGCGCCAAAGTTTCATTCGCACGTCTTTGCCTTGAATACCCCGCAAAACCGGGAATAACAACCAATACGTGTCACGTAATTCCGTTTGCGCCTCGCCGACATCGCTACGATCCACGCCACGGGCACCAGACCCCCTAGAGTGAGAGCATGACAAACACACTGCTCGCACGCGTCCTCGAATCTTCGAACATGGACCCCTCCGTGCGCCCCCAAGACGATTTTTACCGCCACGTGAACGGCACCTGGCTGGCGACCCACAAAATTCCGGCCGACCGCCCGATGGACGGCGCCTTCCACGCACTGCGCGACGCATCCGAAAAATATGCCCGCGCAATTGCGCAGGACGCGGCCGCCGGCAGACTCGACGATCCGGACGCGGACCGCATCGCAACCCTGTGGACGCAGTTCCTCGACGAGGACACTATCGAGGCCGCTGGTGCCGCTCCCCTGCGCGCCGAACTCGACGCGATCAACGCCTGCGCGACGCGAGAGGAAGTTAGCCGAGGCCATGGGCGCGCTTATGCGCGCCGGCATCGGTGGTCTGGTGGGTGCCTACGTGGGTACTGACCCTCATGATTCCTCCTCCTACATGGTTTCCCTCGTCCAGTCCGGCATTGGCCTGCCCGATGAGGCCTACTACCGTGAGGAGGACTACGAGTCCATTCGCCAGGCCTACGTCGCCCACACCGGACGCCTCCTAGCGCTCGCGGGCGTGGCCGACCCCGAAGGTGCCGCGCACCGCATCATGGCCCTGGAGACAGCCCTGGCTTCACATCACCGCGACTCTGTGTCCAACCGCGACCCGCTCCTGTCAGATAACCCGACGCCGTGGACCCGCTTGGCGTCGCTCGCCCCCGGCTTCGACTGGGACGCCTGGGCGCGCGGAGCCCGCATGCCCGTCCGCGGCCTCGTCGTCAACGTGGACCAACCCGACTTCCTGCGCGGCGCGGCCTCCCTGTGGGAAAGCACCGACCTGGCCACCCTCAAGGAAGTGGCTGAGCGCGTCGATCATCGACGCGCGCGCCTCCCTGCTCTCGGCTGATTTCGTGGAGGAGAACTTCGACTTCCACGGCCGCACTCTCTCCGGCACGCAGGAGCTGCGCCCCCGCTGGAAGCGCGCGCTGTCCCTCATCGAGTCCTACCTGGGCGACGCCATGGGCCGCGCGTGGGTCGCCCGCCATTTCCCGCCCGACGCAAAGGAAGCGATGGATGCGCTCGTCCAGCGCCTCCTCGACGCCTACGGCGAGTCGATCCGAGGCCTCGACTGGATGAGCGAGGACACCAAGGTCAAGGCGCTGGCCAAGCTGGCGACCTTCAACCCGAAGATCGGCTACCCCGTGAAGTGGCGCGACTACTCGACGCTGCACCTGGACTCCTCCGCCACGCTCGTGGACAACGTGCGGGCCGCCAACGCGCACGCCACCGACCGCGAGTGGGCCAAGCTGGGCGGCCCCGTCGACCGCGACGAGTGGTACATGACTCCCCAGACGGTCAACGCCTACTACAACCCCACCCAGAACGAGATCGTGTTCCCCGCCGCGATCCTCCAGCCCCCGTTCTTTGACGCGCAGGCGGACGACGCGGTGAACTTCGGCGCGATCGGCGCGGTCATCGGCCACGAAATCGGCCACGGCTTCGACGACCAGGGCTCCCGATACGACGGCAACGGCAACCTGTCGAATTGGTGGACCGAGGAGGACCGGGCCGCCTTCGAGGAACGCACCCACGCCCTCATCGGACAGTACGACGTTCTCACGCCCTCCGTGCTCCTGCCCACCGAGGGCGACGAGGCCGTGGCCGACGACAGCGAAGACGGCACCGAGCGCTCGCTCCCCCACGTAAACGGCGCCCTGACCATCGGCGAGAACATCGGCGACCTGGGCGGCATGACAATCGCATGGAAGGCGTGGGTGGCCGCGCTGGCCGAGCAGGGACTCACCCCGCGAACGGCCCCGGTCATCGACGAGATTACCGGAGCTCAGCGCTTCTTCTTCTCGTGGGCGCGCGCCTGGCGGACCGCGACCCGCCCCCAGTTCGCCCGACAGATGCTGGCAGTCGACCCCCACTCCCCCGCGGAGTTCCGATGCAACCAGGTGCTGCGCAACCTGGATGCCTTCGCCCAGACGTTTGATGTCAAGCCCGGGGACGGCATGTGGCTCGATCCGGCCGAACGCGTCACCATTTGGTAAAAGCGTGTCCCAGCGGACACATTTCGGCGCGCCCCGCGCATTCACCTGCAACACATGACACCATAGGAATGTTTGGCGCGACAGCGCCCCCATTCCATCGACGGAAAGGCACCCCATGCCAGGCCTGAACCTCACTCGCGAGGAAGCGACCGAGCGCGCCTCGGTCATCTCCTCCGTGACACGCTACGAGATCTCGCTGGACCTCACGCGCGGCGACACCGACTTCGGTTCGTTCACCCGCATCGAGTTTGACGCGCGCGAAGGCGCGTCCACGTTCGCGGACCTCGTGTCCAACAACGTGCACTCGATTCGGCTCAACGGCGTCGGCCTCGACCCGTTCTCCACCCACCAGGACAACCGCATCGCGCTGAACAACCTGGCGGAGCACAACGTCCTCGAGGTCGACGCGTCCTGCCAGTACATGCACACGGGCGAAGGTCTGCACCGCTTCGTCGATCCCGCGGACGGCCAGGCCTACACCTACTCCCAGTTCGAGGTCCCGGACGCGCGCCGCGTCTACACGACCTTCGAGCAGCCCGACCTGAAGTCGGTCTTTACTCTCACCGTCAAGGTCCCCAAGGGTTGGAAGGTCTTCTCCAACGCCCCCACCCCCTCCCCCGAGGAAGACGGCGACGCGTGGACCTACCGTTTCGCGACCACGGAAAAGATGTCGACGTACATCACCGCGATCGTGGCCGGCCCCTACGAGGGCACCACGGCCTCGCTCACGTCCTCCGACGGCCGCACGATCGACCTGGGCGTGTACGCGCGCGCCTCGATCGTCGATCACCTGGACGCCGACGAGATCATCGACATCACCCGTCGCGGCTTCGAGTTCTTCGAGGGTGCCTACGGCATCGCCTACCCCTTCACGAAGTACGACCAGATCTTCGTGCCCGAGTACAACGCGGGTGCCATGGAAAACGCGGGCTGCGTGACCTTCCGCGACGCCTACGTGTTCCGTACCCGTCCCACCGAGGCTCAGATGGAGGCTCGCGCCAACACGATCCTGCACGAGCTGGCGCACATGTGGTTCGGCGACCTGGTCACCATGAAGTGGTGGAACGACCTGTGGCTCAACGAGTCCTTCGCTGAGTTCATGAGCCACCTGGCCTTGGCCGAGGCCACCAAGTACACCGAAGGCTGGACCGGCTTCATGGTCCGCAAAGACTGGGGCCTCAAGCAGGATCAGCTGCCCACGACGCACCCGATCACGGCTGAGATCCGCGACCTGGCCGACGTCGAGGTCAACTTCGACGGCATCACCTACGCCAAGGGTGCCTCCGTGCTACGCCAGCTCGTCTCCTACGTGGGACGCGACGCCTTCTTCGCGGGCCTGCACGAGTACCTGACGAAGCACTCCTACGCCAACGCGACCCTGGACGACCTGCTCACCGAGCTGGCCGCTGCGTCGGGCCGCGACCTGGCCTCGTGGTCGAAGGTGTGGCTGGAGGAAGCCGGCGTGACTCTGCTGCGTCCGGTCGTCACGACCGCCGAGGACGGCACGATTGAGCGCCTCGAAATCACGCAGGAAGCCTTCTCCGAGGGTGCCTCCCTGCGTCCGCATCGCCTGGGCGTCGCAGGCTACTCACTGACCGAGGAGGGAACGCTCACCCAGGTCTTCCGCGAGGAGCTCGATGTCGACGGCGCGTCCACGGTCGTCGAGGCCGCTGCGGGCATCGCTCGTCCGGACTTTATCCTTGTCAACGACGGTGACCTCGGCTACGCGAAGGTGCGCCTGGACGAGCAGTCCCTGGCCTTCGCGGTCGCTAACATCACCAAGTTCACGGATTCCCTCACGCGCGGCGTCGTCATGGCCTCGGCGTGGGACATGACCCGCGACGGCGAGATGGCTGCCCGCGACTACCTGAACCTCGCGCTGACGTCGATTCCGGTTGAGGACAACATGAGCCTGCTCATGCTGACCTTGCGCCACATCGACGAGGCCGTGCGCACCTTCGTCGCACCGCAGGCTCGCCCCGAGGCAGCCGAGGACACGGGCCGTCGCCTGCTGCTCCTGGCTCGCACCGCCGCCTCCGGCTCGGACGCGCAGCGCATGCTCGTGGCCGCAGCCGCGCGCAATGCGTCCTCTGAGGAGCAGTTCGAGGCCGTCCGCGGCCTGTTCGACGCCACCCAGACCCTCGACGGCCTGGACCTGGACGTCGACCTCAAGTGGGATCTCCTGGTCTCGCTCGTGCGCGGCAGCGTCGCCACCGAGTCCGACATCGACGCTCTCGAGGCCGAGGACGACACGATGACCGGCCATCAGAACGCTGCGGCTTGCCGCGCCGCGCGCGCAGGCGAATGGATCAAGGCCGACGTGTGGGACAAGGTCCTCACCGACACCTCAATCCCCAACGACACCCGCTGGGCGATGATCTCAGGCTTCTGGGCACAGGCACGCACCAACCCCTCGGCCTACGCCCCCTACGTCGCAGAATACTTCGACGCACTGGCGGGCATCTGGGAGCGTTTCACCTTCCACACCGCCGAAGACCTGACCACGCTGCTGTTCCCGACCGCTCTGGCCGGTTACACAACCGAGGTCGACGTGGTCGCGTCGGGCAAGGCATGGATCGACGCTCACGCCGACGCCTCTGCCGGTACGCTGCGCATCATCCGCGAGCTCATCGACGTGTGTGAGCGCCAGATCGCCAACCAGGCGGTCGACGCGGGCTGAGTGCATCACGACAAGCGCCCGGAGGCAGTCAAAGTCGCGCCTCCGGGCGCTGTCTGTTCCCGTCTCAGCGCGTAAAGGTACGAGGGAACCCCTGCCTCGTCATGAACTGCCTTCCGTTTCTTGGACATCATCGCATTACCGATCATGATGCGGGAGCGACAATCCCGGCAGTGGCGTCTCGTCTGGGCAGTTACAGAAAGAGGCAGTCAGGCACAGTGAAGTGGTTCATCTCATCAGTGGGGAGGAGGATACGAGCACACACCATGACGTCGATGATGCGACTGAGCGACGCAGGTTCAAGTCAGGATCATGGAACGTTGCGTGACGATCAGATAACTAGGCACGCCGATTCCTTGTGTCGTGTGCAGCGAAACGTAACTGGCTCGTTCTAGGTTCTAGTGGTGTTGGCATGGGGTCGGGGCCTGCCCGATGATTGGGGTTGCGGCACTTCAAACGCTGGGAGGCCCCGACATGGGTAATGGTACCTTTTCTGCTCTGGATATGACGACCTATTGCGGGTTGGTGGAGCTGGGCTTGGTGGCTGTGGGGATGCGTTGTCAGGAGGGCGGGTTCGTCCTGAAGTGCCGTGCGGTTAATCCGGCTCGGTTGTGTCCAGGGTGTGGGCGCCCGGGGGATGCGCTGGGGTCGCGTACCAAGCGTTTAGCGTACGAACCGCGGGGGCATCAGCCCACGATGCTGGTGGTGTATGTAGGGCGTTACCGCTGTCGTGCGTGTTCTCGTTCCTGGTGTGATGACATCAGCCAGGTGGCTCCCCCACGCGCCAAGCTCTCCTTTGGGGCCTTGCGCTGGGGGCTTGTGTGTTTGATCGCCGACTATATGTCCGTGAATCAGATTGCCGCTCGCCTGGCGGTGGCCTGGCATACCGCTAACGAGGCAATACTGGCCTATGGGGAAGAACTCCTGCTGGCGGATTCGACTCGCTTTGAAGGAGTGCGTGTCATTGGGGTCGATGAGCACGTGTGGCGTCATCGGGGTGGGGACATGTACGCCACGGTGATCGTGGAGGTGACCCCTGTACGCGACCATACTGGCCCGGCCCGCCTCTAGACGTGGTGCAAGGCCGCTCCACACATGTCTTGTCTTCCTGGCTGGCCGCATGCCCCCAAGAATGGAAAGACAACATTGAGATCGTGGCAATGGATGGGTTCAGTGGCTATAAGAGCGCAGCAGCCAGCCAGCTACCAGGGGCGGTGACGGTAATGGATCCCTTCCACGTTGTTCATATCGCCATCGACGCCCTAGAGCAGTGCCGCCAGCGCGTCCAGCAAGAAACCCTGGGGCATCGCGGCCGCAAGGGCGACCCCTTGTACGCGGCCCGCAAAACACTGCTGACCGGCACCGACATCCTCACCGACACATCCCAGGCGCGCTTGGATGCCTTATTCGCCTGCCCCGACCACGCTGACGTGCACGCCACCTGGAGAATCTACCAGGACCTCCTAGCGGCCTACCGTGATCGTGACCCCAGGCGCGGCAAAAACACCCTCCGCCAGCTCATCACGACGCTCACCCACCCGGGCTTGCCACACACATGCATCGAGCTGGCCCGCATGGGCAGAACCTTCACACGCAGAGCCGGGGACATCCTGGCCTACTTCGACCACCCCCACACCAGCAACGGCCCCACCGAAGCCATCAACGGACGCCTCGAACACCTACGCGGCATCGCCCAAGGATTCGTCAACCACCGAAACTACCGTCTACACTGCCTCCTCCACTCCGGCGGATTCCAACACCTTCCACACCCTTAAATGCGAAGAACAACTTAACTCTCCGCAACAATGACATGACAGTCTTCAAGGCCTAGCGAGACTCCTGTTTTACCCCACCGTATATCTAACAATACCGACCTGTTGGTTGATCATATAGAGAGTCACACGATATTTGATTACATACCTCACATTCTACGAATTACCCGATGGTCACTCTTCGAGAATATAAGGCAAATTGCCAACCTTTAGTCAACAACTGCCAAGCTATCGACCGGTTAATCAATTTACGTGCATCTGCATTAACTGAATGGAAAACTGGACCAACGATACCCCTTATCGTTTGATTTGCAACAAACTGTCGTACATACTCAACAAGTGACCGTCGTAGGTTCACCCCGATGACACTAATGATGTGTGGATATGTCACGGCACGTGACACATTCGTCTTCACTACTTTCCCCGAGAGGAAACAATATGCGTGCCTCCAATCTTCGCCGCGCCGCCATTGCAACGCTGAGCGCTGCCGCTGTCTCCGCCGGCGTCATCCTGCCGACGTATGCTGATGACGCTCCGGTCGCCGGAGCAACCAGCCCAGTCGCGTCCGAGCCCACGACCCCCGGCACCGAGCCCACGACCCCCGGCACCGAGCCCGCGACCCCCGGCACCGAGCCGACCACCCCCGGCACCGAGCCCACGACCCCCGGCACCGAGCCCACGACCCCCGGCACCGAGCCGACCACCCCCGGCACCGAGCCGACCACCCCCGGCACCGAGCCGACCACCCCCGGCACCGAGCCGACCACCCCCGGCACCGAGCCGACCACCCCCCGGCACCGAGCCCCGACCCCCGGCACCGAGCCGACCACCCCCGGCACCGAGCCGACCACCCCCGGCACCGAGCCGACCACCCCGGCACCGAGCCCACGACCCCCGGCACCGAGCCGACCACCCCCGGCACCGAGCCCACGACCCCCGGCACCGAGCCCACGACCCCCGGCACCGAGCCGACCACCCCCGGCACCGAGCCCACGACCCCCGGCACCGAGCCGACCACCCCCGGCACCGAGCCGACCACCCCCGGCACCGAGCCCACGACCCCCGGCACCGAGCCCACGACCCCCGGCACCGAGCCGACCACCCCGGCACCGAGCCCACGACCCCCGGCACCGAGCCCACGACCCCCGGCACCGAGCCGACCACCCCCGGCACCGAGCCGACCACCCCCGGCACCGAGCCGACCACCCCCGGCACCGAGCCGACCACCCCCGGCACCGAGCCGACCACCCCCGGCACCGAGCCGACCACCCCCGGCACCGAGCCGACCACCCCCGGCACCGAGCCGACCACCCCCGGCACCGAGCCCACGACCCCCGGCACCGAGCCCACGACCCCCGGCACCGAGCCGACCACCCCCGGCACCGAGCCGACCACCCCCGGCACCGAGCCGACCACCCCCGGCACCGAGCCCACGACCCCCGGCACCGAGCCGACCACCGAACAGCCCAAGAAGGGCGAGTGGAAGTACGACGTTAACGGCTGGTGGTACCAGAACGAGGATGGTAAGAGCTACCCGAAGGGTGCCGTCCAGATGATCGACGGCAAGACCTACCGTTTTGACGAGAATGGTTACATGGTCACCGGTTGGTACAACAATGACGGCAAGTGGGAGTACTACCAGCCGTCCGGCGCTCAGGGTACCGGTTGGCAGGCTGTCGGTGGCAAGCTCTACTTCCTCGGTGAAGACGGCACTCTGGCCACCGGCTGGACCAAGCAGGGTGACGACTGGTACCTCCTGAACGAGTCCGGCGCCATGGTCACCGGCTGGACCAAGCAGGGCAACGACTGGTACTACCTGGACAACACTGGCAAGATGACGACCGGCTGGGGCCAGGTCGGCGGCACCTGGTACTACTTCAAGGACAAGGGAGAAATGGCCACCGGCTGGACCAAGCAGGGTGACGACTGGTACCTCCTGAACGAGTCCGGCGCCATGGTCACCGGCTGGACCAAGCAGGGCAACGACTGGTACTACCTGGACAACACTGGCAAGATGACGACCGGCTGGGGCCAGGTCGGCGGCACCTGGTACTACTTCAAGGACAAGGGAGAAATGGCCACCGGCTGGACCAAGATCGGTGACGACTGGTACCTCCTGAATGAGTCCGGCGCCATGGTCACCGGCTGGGTTCAGCTCGGCTCTACTTGGTTCTACCTGCAGTCTTCCGGCAAGATGGTGACGGGTCCCGCCTACATCAACGGCACCTGGTACCAGTTTGCTAGCGACGGTTCGCTGATCTGATCGCTCATCGGTGGATAGCTGTATATCTCAGCGATCACCGAATCACACACAAAGAAAGGCCCGTCTTCGTTCATTACGAAGACGGGCCTTTCCTACTGCACATCTCTTCAGTTCTT
>BNJU01000259.1_pt1 | contig 40826 bp, 47 predicted proteins | sample 8539281 | NCBI WGS metagenome assembly BNJU01 (sample SAMD00202456, study PRJDB9452) | human saliva metagenome | isolation source: human saliva | place: Japan
CTAGGATTGAAGTGTAAAACGCTTTCCTCATAAATGAGGATTGTTTATGTTAAGGCTTATCCGTACCTTTGTCGGATAATTTATTTCGACGAATGAAGCAAGAACTAATTGATAAATACAATGTGTCTGTACCTCGTTATACGAGTTATCCACCCGCTAACTTCTTCCGTCCTTTTACAGGAGAAGAGTATCTGAAAGAGGTTGATTATAGCAATGAGGTGCGTGAAAAGAACCTTTCCTTCTATTTCCACATGCCTTTCTGTCGCCGTCTTTGCCATTATTGTGGCTGTAATTCCCTATCCAATGGCTAAGGAAGAGCGGGTTGCAGAATATGTGCAAGCGTTGCATAAAGAGATAGATCTCGTGGCAGCCCACTTGGATAAGAGTAGGCGTATATCGCAGATTCATTATGGTGGTGGTAGTCCAACTGCTATGCCAGTGAGTGTTTTGAAGGAACTAAATGAGCATTTACTATCTCTGTTCTCAACGATAGAGCAGCCCGAGATTGCCATAGAATGTCACCCTGGTTATCTAACGTCAAAGGACTGGCAAGGCTTGTTGGATGCACGATTTAATCGTTTTAGTCTGGGTATTCAGGACTTCAATGAGGATGTACTAAGGCTCGTTAATCGCACACCTTCTGAATTACCAACGGAAGAGATAGTGGCTATTCTTCGTAACGCAGGCGTTAGTCTTAACATGGACTTCCTTTTTGGTTTACCGCTTCAGACGTCGGATAGCTTCAAGACTACAATAGAACGTGCAGTAGCAATGCGCCCCGACCGAGTTACAACCTTTAGTTATGGTCACTGCCCATGGATATTTAAGCGCCAGATGATACTTGAGAAGGCTGGTCTCCCTAGTGCGGAAGAGAAGGCAATGATGTTCCAAAAGGCTAAAGAGGTACTGCATGAGGCAGGTTATCTTAGTGTTGGTCTGGATCATTTTGTGCTCCCTAATGATGAACTATCTGAGGCTTTGCGGTCGCATAGATTACATCGTAACTTCCAAGGTTATTGTACTCGTCGCACAACAGGACAAGTGTATGCCTTTGGCGTAACAGGTATTAGTCAGTTAGATACAGCCTATGCCCAGAATACAAAGTCTATAGATGAATATATAGCAGAGGTCACAAAGGGCACATTACCTATCCGCAAAGGTTACCAACTAACGCCTAGAGAGCGTGTTGTACGTGAGGTCATAGAGCGTTTGATGTGTAACTATCACCTTGATTGGACACATCTTGCAGAGGATTTAGCAATATCTGTTGCTGAGGTGAAAAGGGCTATCAATTATGATGTAGAACGCCTACAAGAGATGGAACGTGATGGTATTCTTCGTTTGACAGAACATACGTTGGAGATGACAGGAGAGGGTAATCCCTTTGTTAGAACAGTGGCTGCAGCACTCGACCCAATGATGATAGACACTGATAAGAAGTTCTCAAAACCGATATAAAAGCCTTATATCTCACCCTTGCTTTATTGAGAGAAGAGCGGGCGAGGCTTCTATATAACATAAATAATATGGAACAACAAAGAAAGATAGTTGTGGTTGGCGCCGGACTTACTGGTCTTACTTGTGCCGCCCACCTGCGTCATAAAGGTCAGGATGTTTGTGGTACTGGAGGCGGCTGAGCGTATCGGTGGACTCATGCAGACGGAAGAGATAGACGGCTTCATTATGGAACAAGGACCGAGTACGGGTACTATTAAATATCCAGAGGTGGCTGAACTCTTCGATATGTTGAAGGCGATGATTGTGCGCTAGAGGTGGCACAGCGTTCTGCTAAGTGCCGTTTGATATGGAAAGATGGGTGCTTTCGTGCATTACCTTCTGGACTTTGGTCAGCTATCACAACCCCGCTCTTCACCTTGAAGGATAAGTTCCGCATCCTTGGTGAACCATGGCGTAAGAAGGGAACAGACCCTAATGAGAGTGTTGGAAGCCTTGCTGAACGACGCTTAGGGCGGTCATTTGTGGACTATGCAGTCGACCCTTTCCTCTCTGGTGTGTATGCTGGCGATCCCTATAAGTTACCCACTCGCCTCGCCTTGCCTAAGCTCTATGCGCTAGAACAGCAGTATGGTAGCTTTATAAAAGGCTCTATAGCACTGGCTAAACAGCCAAAGACAGCCAGAGACAAGCGTGCGACGAAGGATGTTTTCTCAACGTGTGGAGGATTCCGCAACCTAGTTTCTGCGTTAGGGAGAGTCATAGGTGAGGATAGAATCCTAACGAGTTGCAAGGAGTTAAGAATAGAGCCGTTAGGAGATAAGTGGAAACTAGTTTGGGGCGAGAATACTATAATAGCTGAGCAAGTCATTACCACTTGTCCAGCCTATGCTTTACCCGAGTTATTGGAGTTTTTACCTAAGGAACAGCTCAACGATTTAAGCAACCTTTATTATGCTCCTGTAATAGAGATTGGAGTGGGAATGAGGAATACGGGGCGTGTACATTGGAATGCTTTTGGTGGTTTGGTACCTTCTAAAGAACGCCAGAATGTATTGGGAATCCTCATGCCTTCCGCTTGCTTCGAAGGTCGTTCACCTAAAGAAGGAGCCAATTATGCGTTCTTCATTGGCGGTGCTCGCCATCCAGAATATCTCAATAAGACGGATGAAGAGCTTACGGAATTGGTGAATAAGTCTCTTCATACGATGTTAGGATACCCCGAAGGCACGCGTGCAGACGTTATTCGCATTTATCGACATAGCCATGCTATCCCACAATATATGCCCGAAACAGATGCTAGGCTCCATGCTATTGACACCATAGAACAAGCGCACCCTGGATTGCATATCATAGGTAATCTGAAAGATGGTATCGGGATGGGCGACAGAATTAAGCAAGCTGTGGATATGGCAGATAGGATTAGTTCGATATAAGGAGTTGAAAGGACTGTTAGACAGCCTTATGAATATACGGAAAGGGCTGGATCACCTATTGTGATTCAGCCCTTTTGTTATTTCAGAGAATACTAGTTGCCTATTTGTTAGAAGCGATAAGTCACCGTAGCCTTGATGTTTCGTGGTGCTCCAGGGAATGAGCGGAGCTTGTCGTAACCGCCTACCCAGTAGACTTTATTCATCACATTATCAAGATTCAGTTGTACTTGTAGGTTGCGCAGACGATAGTATAAAGCCGCATTCACCAAGCCATATCCAGGATAAACAATCGTATTCTCACGTCGTCCGACCTGTCCATATCGTTTGGTTACAGCATTCAAGCCGAGTCCGAAACCAAAGTTACGTAGCGCACCAGTAGGAACGATATACTTCGACCATATATTGAAGGCATTTCGTGGCGTATTAGGACGTTGCATACCAAAGTCCTTTTCTGAGTCAGTCGCAGTCTTAGTGATTGCTGCATGTGTATAAGCATAGTTAGCAACGATACTCCAGTTTGGTAAGATGAAGCCTGCTATATCCATTTTCTATACCCTTTGATGTTTCTTCACCCACCTGCTCCAATCGTTCTGGATTGGCTGGATCATTTGCATTATAGAGCGTGTTACGCTTTTGAAGATGGAAGAAGGAGAGCGTCGTACTGAGTCGTTTGTCGAACCATTCTCCTTGAGTCCTGCCTCAAACAGTTGGCTATATTCTGGGTCGAAAGGTCCACCTGTATTAGGATTTCCCTGTACAGACGCACTCTGTGGCTCAAACCCCTTTACCCAAGTACCATATACATTTAAGTTCTGATTAATGGCAACGACTGCACCAATACGTGGTATGAATGCGTGTTGTGTGGTGCGTGTCTCCTTGTTAGTCTTGTAATTCAAGATATCTGTGAAGTATTCCTGGCGGATACCCAAGAGCAGTTTAACGGGGCCTGCCTCAAGTTGTTCCTGCAGGTAGATGCCGTGAGAATATTGCAAATAAGGCGAGAGAGCCGTTGTTACGAAGACGTATTTAGAGTAGTCACGCTCCACGTTGTTATTATTACTTGTCAAGTCATAATAGGGGACGTTGGTCTTTGGATTACCATCCTTGTCTAGTATGTAACGTGCAATGTTTGCGGGTTTAAAGGCTGTTGTTGTCGTTCCATCCTTGAGTAGGTATCCGCCAGCAGTCATAGCAGATGAGCCTGCCTGCTGTGCCATTTGGAAGTAATCATAGCCCAGCAGGATGCGATGACGCAGCATACCTGTTGTCACATTATAGTTGAAATAGGTATTAAAACTATTGTTACGGAAGTGGCGCTGACGTATCAGACATTGCATGAGAATACGTGATGGGCTTTGTGAACCATCTGCTAACTTCACGTAAGCGTTAGCTTGGTTGTGCTCACGTAAGTCCTCATCGTAGGATGAATTCAGGTAAGTGGCATTGAGTGAGAGGTTATCTGTGAACTTGTGAGTCACGCCAAGCGTGATGTTTACAAGGTTCTCTTTCAGGTAGTCATTCGTAGCTGATAGCGAACGGCTGATAGGCACTGAACGCAAGTCACCATCACCAAAGATTGGCTGACCACGGTCCACTTTGCCATCTGTACGCTGATATACAACATCGACATTGAAGCGTGTTCTGTGTGTTGGTAGGAATGAGAAAGAAGGTGCGATGATATAATTCGTGTTCTCTTGTAGGTCACGATAGGAGTCGGTATGCTCGTAACTAGGTTGAGTCGATAGAGCAAGGTATGCTTCTTATCCAGCGGTCCGGTGAAGTCGGCATAGGTGTTCAAGGTGTTGAAACTGCCGACAGTTGTCGATACTGTATTGCGGTTATAGGGCAACGGCTTCTTAGTAACACGGTTGATGACACCTCCTGGTGCTGCGTTTCCAAAGAGGGCTGAAGCAGGTCCTTTGATAACTTCTACACGTTCGATGTTAGCCAATGACTGCTGTTTCCAAAGGCTAGTTTGTGCACGCATACCATTGACGAGGTTACCTGAATTTCGGTTACCTGTTGTTCGAAATCCACGGATAGAGAAGTCGTTATAGAAGGTGTAAGGGCTTACGCCACTGATATTCTTCACCACGTCGTTGACAGTCGTTGCACCTTGGTCGCGCACAAGTTCCTTTGTTACGTAGCCTATGGACTGCGGAATGTCCTTCAGCGGTGTCTCCGTCTTAGTTCCAATGAATGAATTTGTGTTCTTGTATGACCTTTCGTTACGTCCGATAACCTCCACGGTTTGTAATGTCTGGTCATGTAAGAACGGGGTGCTCGATAGCGAGTCTTGCATTAGGCTATCTCTTTGCAGTTCCCCTTGCGAGTGCGCTTGCGCATGAATAGGAAGGGCAGCACTATATAATAAGGTACCCGTCAACAATAAATAAGAATGTAGTCTTGTTAACATGTGATATTTGTTTTAATCCTGAAACGTTATATATTTCGCTGTGCAAAAGTATATAAAACAGGTGAATACGGCAATACCTAAGAATAGGTAATATAGTGCGTTTTAGCGACACATACGAGTCAGCTCAGTGACACATATGTGTTACCACCTGTAACACATACGAGTCATTTCATTTACACGTATGTGTCATTTCGGTAACACGTACGTGTCATTTTCGGTTACAATTATGAGTTCTTCTCCCGTCTAAAGGCTATAAGTACATAGATGAGGCTAATGATAGCGACCGCAGTTTCGGCTATGTAGAGACCGCGATAAGCGAAGAGGTGTGCCACGGTTCCCGCTAGTACGGCAACGAGCAGCCCGCTTATATGACTGATTACAATCTGTATCGTGAAGTCTGTACCCCTCTCTGCCAGGGCGAACGCATCGCATGGCTGAGGTGTAGAGAACCACGGTAGCTAGTCCGTAACAAGCCTGAATGTAAATGATACCCATGACGAATGCTACCTTATTGAAGTCGGTGAAGGTCATTGCAAGGAAATATACGGGTGCCAGAATGATGAGCCCTGCAATGATGATACGTGCTTTATGTATTCCGATTCGGCGTATGAGTACTCCAGAGAACCATGCCATAATAAAGGAGGCAGTGGTACCAACGATTCCCGTAAGGAAGCCAATCTCCTTCATGTCGTAACCCTTATCAACGAGGTAAGGGCGTAACATGGATAGAATACCTATTATGCCCATGTAATAGAGCATTAGGAATCCTATCTGTGCCCATATTTGCTTACGTGTAAAGAAGCGAAAGATATCCGTCCACTTGGCACGCTCTCGTGGCTTCTCATTCTCTATTTTGATATGAGTATTGAGCAGTAAGGGAATGATCATCATCGTAACAAATAAGGCTAGGCAGGGCACTACGACATTCCAACCATAGCTTTTAAGTAAGATGAGTAATAGTCCTCCACCAATGACTGCGCCTCCGAAGGCTCCCATAGATTGCATGCTGTTCAGCATACTATGATCGTTTTTCTTGAAGGCGAGTATGGCAAGCGCATCAGTAGCTATGTCTTGTGTAGCAGAGGCGAGCATGGAGATGCAGGCAAGGATGATGACGAGCGTAATTTCCGAGTGCACATTGATGAGCCCAGTGGCTAAGAGTGCAACGGCATATATCAGTTCCGTGGTGACAATCGTTCGTTTGTAGTCGCCCACTGTTACGCAATGTCGGTCAATAAAGGGCGACCAGAGGAACTTAATCGTCCATGGTAGTCGGACGAGGTTTAGCAATCCGATGGTTGCAAGACTATATTGCCCCTCCCTCATGATTACCTGTAAGGCTGTCATGAGAAAGGATGAAGGTACCATCTGTGCGATGTATAGACTGAAGAACGTACCGAGACTTAGTTTCTTTGAAGATATACTATTGAACATGTGATTCGTTGGTTTTTCTGCCCTAATTCTAGAATGTCACGCTGACAGAAGTACCGAAGGATAGAGGCTTACCCTTCTGTGCGTAGTTACCCGTTGACATCTTGAAGCCATACGCCATATAGTCAGTTCCCGTTAGATTCTTGCCCCATAAATCCCATGTAACTATACCCTTTGTGATACTAACTTTCGCATTGAGCGTTGCATAGAAGTTCTGTCGGACGATGTTATCATCAGCCCAATAGATTCGACCGAGACCTGTTAAACCAGCATTAAATACCACCTTATCAAACCATCCAGCCTGCATAATGGTGTAAGTACCATCTAAGGATAGTGTGTGGTTAGGCACCATAGGAAGCCTATTACCTGAGAAGTCCTCGTTAGCACTCTTCTTGTATTCCAAGTAACGAGCATGGGTGTATCCATAGTTCATTGTGAGCTGTAAACTCTTAATTGGATGATAAGCCATTGAAAGCTCGAAACCCTTGCTATCGGTGTGTCCTGCATTAGCAATCACGTTACCCACACCAGGGACAGTGTAAGTCGTTTGCATGTGTCGCCAGTCAATGTAGAATAAATCAGCCTCGGCTGTCATTCGCCCATTCAAGAACTTCAATCGTGTTCCAACCTCATAGTTCCAGCTGTATTCTGGAGCGTAAGTACGCTCGGCATCAGTCTTGAATATTGTGTTAAATCCGCCTGGCTTATACCCCCTAGTGACACTCGCATAGTAGAGGTTATCCTTGTTTGTGAGATATTGAAGCGTGAACTTAGGGGTGAATTGGCGGAAGCTAGCACTACTAATAAAGTCCCTTATATGAGCCGTTGCGCCTGTTGTAAGCGTTACCTTCTCCTGGTTGTAACTCGTCTTTGCGTGCTCGTAATCAAAGCGTAAACCCGCTGTTGCTGATAAGCCTCTCCATATATTATATGAGCTTTGATGATAGATTGCATAGCCCGTAGTGGGGTTCTTATAGGTAGTAGGCGTTGAGAAATTCCTCGTGTAATAGCTCGTTTCAGCGAATTGGTTGGAATGTAGCAACATTCCAAACACGCCAATAATCCATTGGTAACGCCCCTTGTCATTCGACTTCAAGGTGATGTCCTGTGATAACATATTCTGATGATAGCTATTATCAGTGAAGAATATGTCCTTCGGGGTGAAGTCCTGGTCAAGTCCTTGGTGTGATTTGATGAATTGATAAGATGTCTGACTATTGAAACTAATATGTCCGTTCTCATATCGTACATTGAAACCAGTAGAAGAGATAAGACGTTTGTAAGGGCTATTGCGGTTATAACTGATAGGCGACAGCTCATCTTTTACAATGTCATAAGGCGCATAAGGATATCCATTCTGCTTACTAAGTGTGAGCGTACTATTGAGATGGATGAGCCAATTCGTGTTGGGTCTCCAATAGAGTCCTATGCGTCCTTCGCCTTCATTCAGCTTGTCAGCCTTCTCATTTAGGAAGTGATTGGTAAACATACCATTGTTGTGATGATAGGAGATAGCGGTAGAGAAACCGAAGTGATCACTCACTTTCGAATAGTTAGAAGCCTGTGCAACGAAGTCGTTAAACCTTCCATAACCAACTTTGATGCGTGTCTTTGATAGTCAAGAGGGTTATGTGTGTAAACATTAATAATGCCTGCAATAGAGTTACGTCCGTATAAAGTGCCTTGTGGACCTCGGAACACATCCACGGCGGCAATATCACTGAGGTCAATGTTGAATGCTGATGATTCAAAGTGGGGCACACCATCAACATAGAAGCCCACCGCTGAGCCCTTACTCTTCGAGCCTATACCACGGATATATACTGGTGTATTAGCATACGAACCATAGTCAGGCATATAGAAGTTAGGCATAACCGCCGTTAACTCCTTTAGATTCACAATCTGCTGGTTCTGTAATTGCTGAGTGCTAATGGTTGATACTGCCGTAGAGGTTAGGTTTCTCTTGTTTTGCTTAAAGTCAGTTACTACGATCTCATCAAGTGATACGTTCTTGTTCGCTGTTGAGTCAGGGTTTATCCCAGCTGCCCCACTGATAGTTAGGGACGCAAATAATAAGGCATTTAACATATAAGATGGCTTAATTTAAATGTTTTTGTGCTGCAAAGGTACGGATGATGACTTATCCTGACAATCCTCATTTATAAGGAAATTAAGTCGTCTAACTCGTGCTAACAAGCAAAGGGAATGAGATTACAGCAGGCTGGCAAACGCTATTTAATATATTTTCTAATATAGGATAAGCCCTATCTAAAATACTTTTCTTACCTTTGCAAGGTATATTTAAACGATAGAAACGAAATAAGAAGGATGAAGAAGATATCATTTCTCATAGCGATGTTGGCGGTAATACTCGCTTTGGTTCATGTAGTAAGAGCGAGACTTATGCCAATCAACTCGATAGAGAGAAGAAAGCGATGAACGACTATATCATCAAGCATAGCATTAATGTCATTACGGAAGAGATGTTTGAGAAACAGGGCTTCACGACTGATGTCACCAAGAACCAGTATGTGCTATTTAAGAACACAGGCGTGTATATGCAGATAGTAGATAAGGGGACAGGTAGGGCTATTCAGCAAGGTGAGACCGCTACTGTGCTTTGTCGCTTCCGTGAAGACAATCTTTTAAAAGACACCTTACAGCTTACGAACAATGTACTATACTTTGGAGGTAAGGTAGATAAGATGTCTGTGACAAACACAAGTGGTACTTATACGGCTTCGTTTGATCCATCTTCTAGTGTGATGTATGATGTTTATAAGACGGCATCTGTACCTGCTGGTTGGCTCGTACCATTACCTTATATTAAGATCGGACGTATCACTTCGGCAACATCAACACTAGCTCATGTGAAGTTAATTGTCCCATCACAACAAGGGCAGATAGATGCGTCCAGCAATGTTTATCCATGTTTCTATGATATAACTTATCAGCGCGGTTTCTAACATCCAGCACATTAATATATAATAGAGGGTAGCTGACTGCCCTCATAAAGATATTCAAGCATGACTCTTATAAAATCTATTTCCGGCATCCGTGGTACTATCGGAGGTCGTGCGGGGGATACTTTAAACCCGCTGGATATTGTTAAGTTCACATCAGCCTACGCTACTTTCATTGCTCGTAAGCACCCAGGAAAGAAGCTAAAGATTGTTGTTGGGCGTGATGCACGTATCTCTGGACCTATGGTTAAGAATGTTGTATGTGGCACGTTGATGGGTATTGGGGCAGACGTAATCAACATTGGGCTTGCTACAACGCCTACCACAGAGCTTGCCGTGCGTATGAGTGGTGCTGATGGAGGTATTATTATCACTGCTTCTCACAACCCTCGTCATTGGAATGCACTGAAACTTCTGAACGAGGAAGGTGAGTTCTTGACTGCTGCTGATGGTGCTGAGGTACTTGATATTGCTGCACGTGAAGACTTCGAATATGCTGATGTAGATGGAGTAGGGAGTTATACGGATGATAACTCATTTGATGAACGTCACATTGATGCGGTTATGAAGCTTGAATTGCTCGACCTTGAGGCTGTCAAGAAGCGTAAGTTCCGTGTGGTTGTAGACTCTATCAATTCTGTTGGTGGCGTTATTCTCCCTAAGTTGCTAGACCGTCTAGGCGTTGAATATAAGTTCCTTAATGGTGAACCAACAGGTGACTTCGCTCATAACCCAGAGCCTATTGAGAAGAACTTGACGGGTATTATGGATGAGGTAGCCAAAGGTGGCTATGATCTTGGTATCGTTGTTGACCCTGATGTGGATCGTTTAGCATTCATCCAAGAGGATGGTAAGATGTATGGAGAGGGAATACACGCTCGTCACAGTGGCTGACTATATCCTCGACCACGTGAAGGGTAGTACCGTTAGCAATCTCTCTTCAACACGTGCTCTACGTGATGTAACCGAGAAGCATGGTTGCAAGTATTATGCATCAGCGGTCGGTGAGGTCAACGTAACCACAAAGATGAAGGAGGTGGGAGCCGTTATCGGTGGTGAAGGTAATGGTGGAGTTATTTACCCAGAGAGCCATTATGGACGTGATGCACTCGTTGGTATAGCTTTATTCCTTAGCTCATTGGCACAAAAGGGAATGAAGGCAAGCGAGTTACGCAAGACTTTCCCAGAGTATTTCATAGCAAAGAATCGTATCGACCTTACGCCAGAGACCGATGTAGACGCAATCCTTGTTCGTGTAAAGGAGTTGTATGGTCAAGAGAAAGACGTGCATGTTACGGATATTGATGGCGTGAAGCTCGACTTCCCAGATGCATGGGTTCATCTCCGCAAGTCAAACACTGAGCCTATTATTCGCGTCTACAGCGAGGCTAACACGATAGAGGCTGCAGATGCATTAGGCAAGAAGCTCATGCAAGTAGTTTACGATATGCAGTAGTACTCACCTTATATTATATAAGAGAAAGGATGCTTTAGAACTATTCTAAGGCGTCCTTTCCTTTTTTATAAAAGGCTATCTCCCAACCTCTCTCCATTCCGAGAGGGAAGTAGATAGCGTTGTTTGTATATAAAGGAGATATTCCTTTGAAAGGAAGAGGGCGTTTCTTCGACGGTTAGAAGGCGTTTCCTTATGATGACGAGAGGCTCTCTTGGTCATGAGGAGACGCCCTCTTTCTTTCCATTCATTAGCCCTCTTCATTGAAAGTGATGGTGCTAAGTAGTACAGCCGAAGGCATTTGTCTACTAATTTTGGATAGTCTCTTGTAGAGATATAGCCCATGACTATTCCTAAAGATAACCATGTCGTATAAAAAAGTTATCAGAAAATGTCTCAATTAGTTGCTTAATATCTAAGAATTACCTATATTTGACGCGTGATACCTACGCGATCCTAAATCATAAAAGCAATATACTAATCTAACAATATGATCTTATGAGAAAAACAAAGGAAGAACTCAAGTCTGCAAGGAAGGGCGAGAGACTATTCATGGCGAGTCTATTTGCTACATCGTGTTGCATGCTCCCAATGATTAGCCTAGCATCTCCAGCGGATAATGCTGTCATGGTTGTGCAGCAGAAGAGCAATGTAATTCATGGTATGGTGATGGACAATAACGGTGAAGCCATTATAGGAGCTTACATCGTGAAGAAGGGCGAACGCAGTGGAGCTGTCACTGATGTGGATGGTAAGTTTACGATAGATGCGACGGACGGAACCGAGTTAGTCGTGAGTTATGTGGGCTTCCAGTCTAAGACCTTCGTAGTGAAAGCGGGCAAAGCAGACTATTCCATCACGCTAGAAGCTGATAATAAAGTGCTAGATGATGTGGTTGTTGTTGGCTATGGAACCCAAAAGAAGGTGAACTTGACGGGCTCTATTGCTACCGTATCAGCCGATAAGTTGGTAAATCGCACGGGTAGTGACGTATCGAACATGTTGACAGGTCTCATGCCTGGCGTTACTATTATTCAGAACTCCAGTATGCCAGGTAACGACCAAGGAATCCTTCGTGTGCGTGGATTAGGCACCATGGGCAACTCTAGTGCAATGGTGATAGTCGATGGAGTAGAGTCCAGTTTGAGTGCGGTAAACCCTAACGATATAGAGAATATATCGGTATTGAAGGATGCTGCTGCCTCTGCCATCTATGGTGTTCGAGCAGCTAATGGTGTGGTACTCATTACAACGAAACACGGACAGAAGGGGCGTACAACCGTCACTTATGATGGCTATGTTGGTTGGCAACAAGCCACTCGTATGCCCAAATATGTTGGTTCTTATGACTATGCGAAACTGATGAATCTTGCTTATAAGAATGATGGGCAAGCCGCACCTTATAGTGATTCTGACCTACAGAAGTTCAAAGATGGTAGCGATCCCGACCGCTATCCAAACTCTGATTGGTTGGGTGCTTTGCTAAGTGAAAAGGGCTTCTTCCATAACCATCACGTGGGTATAAAGGGCGGAGGTGAGCGCGTTGTCTACTCTTTAGCGATGAACTATTTTGATAAGGATGGCTTGATTTATAACACAAACTACAAGAAGTTTAATATCTTAACCAACCTTGATGCACAAATAAATAAGCGTGTTAAGTTGTCAACGAATCTCTCGCTCTATCGTAGTAAGCAAACATCTCCTGCAGAAGGGGTGAGCAACTTGATGCATTATGCCTTTAGAGAGGCGCCTACAACAGCCATCCAATATGCAAATGGGCACTATCCTCTCTTCAAAAACGAGCATAACTCGGTTGCTTCCGCTCGAATGGGTGGAACGAGCACAAACGTTGTGACGAGTGTTCAAGGTAATCTTGGATTGACGGTAGACATAGTTGATGGCTTGAAATTCCGTGGTATTGCCGCTTCTTCATTCAGCCTTTCTGACAATCCTGTACATAGTATGTCAATGCCATTTTATGGTATCAATGCGGGTGGCGAATCGTTGGTAAAAACCACACAAAGCTATATCTCAGAGTACGACATCAAGTATTTTGAGACGAACCTACAGGCTTATCTCGATTATAACAAGACCTTCGGGAAACATAGCATTAGTGGTTTACTGGGCTTATCTCAGATCTATCAGCAAACACGTTACCTCTATGCGATGCGCAAGAACTTACCCAATAGCCTCAGCCAGTTGAGTGCTGGTGAAGTAAAAGGGCAGAGTACAGATGGCAATGAGGTAGAGTATGCATTGCGTTCAGCCTTTGGTCGCTTGAATTATGTATATGCTGATAAGTATCTCTTCGAGGCTAACTTGCGTTATGATGGTACTTCACGCTTCCCAAAGAATAAGCGATTCGGTGCATTCCCGTCCTTCTCCTTAGGTTGGAGAGTATCTGAAGAAGCCTTCATGCAGTCTACTCACTCGTGGCTTAACAACTTGAAGTTGCGCCTGTCATGGGGATTGCTTGGCAATCAAGAGACCGTTAACTCTGATGGTTCCGTCAACTATTATCCTTACCAGAACACTTACAGTTACGGTTACGATTATAGTTACAACGACCAGTTGCAGTCGGGTATCTCCATCTCATCACGTATGGCAAATCCTAATATCACATGGGAGAAGACAGCGCAGTGGAACTTTGGTATTGACGCAACTCTCTTCAGTAACCGCTTGAACTTCACGTTGGATGTGTTCCGTAAGGATACGCGCGATATCCTTTTGCAGCTCCCTGTTCCTGGTATCTTGGGCGTTGATCCTCCTATGCAGAATGCTGGTAAGGTGCGTAACACAGGTTTCGAACTTCAAACGAGTTACAACAATCATGTCGGCGACTTCGTCTATTCTATAACAGGAAACTTCAGTTATGTGCATAATAAGATAGTCGACCTCAGTGGAGGCGATGTCCCTGGGCAGTCAGTAGGCGACCCACTTTGGGCGTACTATGGCTATGTGTGCGATGGAATATTCCGTTCACAACAGGAGATAACCAATCATGTTAGGCAGTCGATGGGCGATCCCGTACCAGGTGACTTGAAGTATCGTAATCTCAATAATGACGATAAGGTGGATAGCAACGACCGTAAGATTCTAGGTTCATACTTCCCTAAGATCAACTATGGCATTAATATCAACTTGCAGTATAAAGGCTTCGATCTCAGTGCAGTGCTACAAGGTGCGGCCGACGTGAAAGGCTTACCAGTGCCCGAGATACGCTATGCCTTCTATAATGGTGGTAAGGTGACAGACAAGTACCTCGATAGTTGGACAGAGGATAACCCTAACGCTTCGATGCCACGATTATCTATGACTGACAAGAAGAACAGGCTCATCTCGAGCTTCTGGGTACAGGATGCTTCTTACTTGAAGATGCGCAATATCCAACTTGGATATACGCTCCCTGCAAAGCTAATGAGCAAGTATGGAGTTAGTAGGATGCGTATTTATGGTAGCATAGATAACCTCTTTACCATCTCTAGCTTCGATAGTGTAGACCCAGAAATAGTAAGTGGTAACTACTATCCATTGACGCGTAATTATACTATAGGGCTTAACATAACATTCTAAAAGATTATAATCATGAGAACAAAATATAGTATTGCTGCTTGCTTGTTTGCGCTAGCTTTCCTTACTTCTTGTAATGATAGTTTCTTGCAGCGTGACCCTAAAGATGAGTATTCTGACGTATCTTTCTGGAAGACTCCAGCGGAGGCAGAGAAATACGTGACTGGTATAAATCTATATCTGGTAGCCCCCGAGAACCACACCATTATGACGGATTGTTACACTGATAATGCCGTCCCTGTGCACGTGGGAGCAGAGCAAGGATCGCTGTCAGCTGGTACGGCGGTGTCGACGAATAGGCATTTCCAACAGGTTTGGGATGCTGCCTATGAGGGTATCCGACGTTGTCTAGTGTTCTATCAACATATAGATAATGTGCCCATGGCGGCTGCTGATAAGGCAAGACTTACGGGGGAAGTGCAGTTCCTAGAAGCCTTCTTCTATTCAACATTGATGAAGTTTATGGGAGGGGTGCCTATCCTTGATCACCCGCTTGCATTGAGAGAACCAATGCCAGAGCGTGCTACGGAAGAAGCTACTTATAATTACATTGTAAGTCTACTTGACAAGGCTGCACCAGCATTGCCTGATATCCGTCAGAGTAGCGATCACGGCAAACCTAGTGCGGGTGCTTGCTATGCGCTCAAAGCACGATTGGCACTCTATGCCCATAAGTATGACGTGGCTGAGCAAGCCGCTAAAAAGGTGATGGACATGGGAGTATATGGCTTATATAACAATTATGCAAACCTCTTCCAGCCTGTTGCTGAGGACTGTAACGAGATAATATTCGACCGCGAATACCTGTCGAATCCTAAGAACTCCAGCGAGGGAAGCATGATAGGACTGTTCTTTGCACCTATTGTAATGGGTGGTTGGGAAGCCTTGTCGCCAACGCAAGACTTAGTGGATGCCTATCCTTGCACTGATGGAAAGTCTATCCAAGATTCGCCACTCTATGACCCTAATCATCCGTTTGAGCACAGAGATCCCCGCTTAGCAGCCTCTATCCTATGGAATGGTTCGATGATTGCTGGACATGAGTACACGACGAACAGTATTGGTGATGGCAACCACACACGCACGGGCTATTGTATGCGTAAATATATGAATCCAGAGAACGATGGTATCAATAATTACGACTGGACAAACTTCATTTATATCCGCTATGCAGAGGTGCTACTCACTTATGCTGAGGCGCGTAACGAGCAGCTTGCCTCACCTGATAACCAGGTCTATGATGCGGTGAATGCTATTCGTCAACGCCCTAGCGTGAATCTCCCAGCATTAGCTTCTGGTATGACAAAGGATGAGATGCGTGCGGCAATTAGGCTTTGAGCGTCGCCTAGAGTTTGCCTTTGAAGGCATACACTTGTTCGATACACGTAGCTATAAGACGACAGAGGCTGACGTGAAGAAACCCGTTTATGGTATGCGCCCTGACGGCACGAAGTTCCTTGTAGAACAGCGTAAGTTCAATCCTAATCGCGATTATCTGTGGGCTATCCCATTGACTGAAGTCGATCTTTCAAAGGGAGTTCTAAAGCAGAATCCTAATTGGGATTAAGCCCCCCTGATACCTCATAGAGAAAGCCGTGCTACGAGTAATGAATCGTAACACGGCTTTCTCGCATTATAGGCTGTTTATGATCTACTAAAATCGATACATACGAGTAAGCGTTCTGACACATATGTGTTAACGCCACTGACACGTACGTGTTATTGCGCTGAATCGTAAGTGTCATGGTGCTGACACGTATGTATTAAAAAACATGGGCTCTATGTGTCTGTATTTGAACTTATTAGTTTCAAGATAATTCTCACTTATTCTCAAGGTGGAATCTCACGTATTCTCAAGAATATTCCTACTTATTTTCAAGAAGAAATCTCACTTATTCCATGGAAAGAGGGTAGAGGCTGTGAGCTGATGATTATTGCTAAGAGTAAGTCCTTTTCATGGCTTATATTAGTGCCGTAGATACTATTGTCACATTGCTCTTCACGTCTTATAGAGCTATTCGGATGGGGATTAAGCCTTTATTGTAGTCTTATCTGCGCATTATCTGCAACCCCTCATTCATTCTTCCGATTCTCCTTATTAGTCAGCCCTAGCTTCCGTTATCAGTTGTCCTAGCTCTTCTTATTTGTTCTTCTATGCTCTGTTATTGGTTGTCCTAGCCCTTCTTATTAGTTCTTCTAGGCTTCGTTATCAGTCATCCTAGTTCTTCCTATTCGCTTTCTAGCTCTCCTTATTCAATAGACTATAACGAAAAACGGAAGACCTTATATAAAGTCTTCCGTTTTTAAGGGTGGAGGGTGGGACTCGAACCCACGACATTCAGAACCACAATCTGACGCTCTAACCAACTGAACTACATCCACCGTGTTGGCTATTTCTCTTTAGCGTGTGCAAAAGTACGGCTTTTATTTGAACTGACCAAATATTTCCCGTACTTTTTTAATATAATTCCTTACTTAGCAGGTGCAGCTGGAGCCTGTGGAGCATTGCCCTGCGCACCTTGTGCTGGGGTAGCTTGCTTTTGCTGACTTGCGCCAAAGTTAGGTAAGTTGTTAGGATTTGTTGCGTTATTGCCCGTTGCAGCCTTCTCTATAACGCTCTCATCTGTGTTTGCTGTTGGAGCAACATATGCGCTTGCAATACTGATAACGACCATTGCAATTGCCAAACCCCATGTAGCTTTCTCTACGAAATCAGTAGTCTTGCGAACTCCCATGATGGCATTAGATGAAGAGAAGTTAGACGATAAACCACCTCCCTTTGACTCTTGAATCAAGACAACTCCTATCATCAAGAGAGCAGCAATCACAATAAGGATTACGAATAACGTGTACATTTTCTTGTCTTATTTAATATTGTTATTTATTATCAATTTCTCTAAGAAACGTATTTGATCTGCAAAGTAACGATTTTTTTTCGGATATACCAAATTTAATCGCTTAATAATTTCCAGTGCCTTAGAATATCTACCCTGTTTGATGTATATACGTGCCAAAGTCTCGGTGAAGTAACCAGTATCCTCTGTTTCAGCCGCTTCATCATCGTTGTTATCCTCGGGTTCGTATTCTGTTTCCTCTTGTAGGGTAATTTTACCACCCTCGTTATTGATGAAGTCATCAATTAGCTCTTGTCCTTTCAGCTGCGGCGTTCGATCTTGCTTCTGCTCACTTTCGCTTTCAAGTAAGTAAGCTACGTAATCAACGGTAGCATCAGCAGGTGTTGGCTTTCGATGAGGTGTTGCCGTCTCTTCGCTATTATCTTCTGGGATTTGATCAAGGAAGGAGTCAATGAGCGAGCGAGTACGATCTTCTTCAGCTTGTTGTGTAGGTTGCTTGTCGTCAGAAATAGTTTTCTGATTAGTTTCTGCCTGTTTCTCTTGCGTTGCCAGTTGATAGTGGATACCCTCAACAAGGTTAAAGAGTATGCGACAATCAGAGATATAGACAGCTGCCCGCCGCAATTCATCATCAAACGTAGGGTCATGCATTAAGAAGAGATTCTGCAACAGAAGGATGCGTGCTGGCTGATAGTAAGGATATAGCGCAAGCAGACTCCTAAGGTTGTATAGGGTCTCCTTGTTCAGTTTCTCTGGATGTTTAATGAGGTTGGCAATATCCATTGGTTGATGTGTGATAGACGATGATTATAAGTGAATAGCGTTTTTTCGGATTACCAGTTAGCTACTGTTGCATTGAAGATCTGGTCAGTTAAATCCTTTATCATATCCGTAACCAACTTCTCTTGTACGGAGTTTAGATTTTGCGTAGTAGAGTAACTAGACGTAGCAGTAAACTGGCGTTCGAAGTCTTCCTTATGGTTTGTATTATTCGTAAAGCGCACATTCACAGTTATCGAAAGTTCCGTCTGAGCCGAGTAACCCTCGCTAGACACACTCTTATTGCGTTGTTGGTACTGCGTTATCTCGCCTTCTATCTTCATATCACCATTCCGCTTTACTTGTTGCAAACGTGTATGGTTAGCAAAGACATCCTTCAGTTGATTGTTGAACATTGGTCCCATTGGCCCCCATACGTAAGCAGATCTGATAGGGAAGTCAGCTATCTGTATCGTGTGCACTTTGTCATAATTGATACTTGCACCATTAAACTTATAGGAAACACTGCATGCCGCCAATAGAAGCACACAAGTAATTGTGAACCCCCACTTGCCTAAGCGCATTGACTTAAATCTCTTTCTATTATTCATATTATGTTAGAATTGCTCTGTGAGGTTCTTATTCTATAGAATCTTTATCCAATCCATACTGTTTGATACGGCGATAGAGTGTGCGGTCACTGATACCGAGCTCTTGCGCTGCCTTCTTCCTATTCCCATGATTGCGCTCTAGTGCTTTCTCCACTAATTGCTTTCCAATATCGTTAAGATTGAGCGTCTCTGGCTCTGAGATTTCCTCCGCTACCGCATCCTCAACTTGTTGTAACGGGGTCTGAATAGGCTGTTTGTCAGGAGCAGTAGGTAGATTGGGTGTTGCTATAGGTGCTGGTTGGAACCCACTTGCACCATTGAGTTGTCTACTCTCTTCTAACTGCTTCCTAACATTGTTAAGGTCACGACGCAAGTCACTCACGTTGCCCCTTAACTCGTATAGAATCTTATACAATATCTCTCGTTCGCTCTCATAACTCGGCGAACCATTGCTGTTTGGAATAGTTGCCAACTGCGTACTATCCTGATCGCGGGGAATGAAGTGGAGTAAGGTCTCTGCGTCAATCTCCCGCTTCTCGCTCAGCACAGACATCTGTTCCGTGATGTTCTTCAACTGTCGAACATTACCTGGCCACTTGTATTGCAGCATTATTTGGCGTGCCTCCTCAGTCAGAGTAATCTTCGGAAGGCGATACTTCTCCGCCATTTGCATAGCGAACAGACGGAAGAGCAAGATAATATCTTCCCCACGCTCTCTAAGTGGTGGCATCTGAATAGGAATCGTATTTAAGCGGTAAAACAAGTCCTCTCTGAACTTACCTTCGCTGATAGCCTTACGCATGTTGACATTCGTTGCGGCAACAATGCGCACGTCTGTCTTACGAATCTCCTGTCCACCCACACGTATATATTCTCCCGTCTCCAGCACACGCAACAGTCGTGCTTGTGTTGCGATAGGCAATTCGCCCACCTCATCGAGGAAGATCGTACCCTTATTAGCTATACCGAAATATCCCTCGCTCTCACCGATAGCACCCGTAAAAGAGCCTTTCTCGTGACCAAAGAGTTCGCTATCGATAGTTCCTTCAGGGATAGAACCACAGTTAATTGCGAAGTATTTCTCCCTTCTACGTGGTGAGTTATCGTGAATTACGCGTGGGATAATCTCCTTACCGACACCACTCTCACCGATAATCAGTACAGACAAATCCGTAGGCGCAACTTGAAGTGCTACGTCTAAGGCGTGATTCAGCCCATCGCTGTTACCTACGATGTTATATCTCTGCTTGGTTTGTTGTAATTCTCTTGTATTCATTCAACTGACAAAATTACCTATTTAATTTGAATAAGCTGCAATATTGGCAGACTTTAACAACTCCTTTCAGCTGGCTTTTAGGCTTTACTAACTTGTATGAGGCACTCAATATAAGGATGAACGCCTGATAGATAGTTGCATTACTACGGTATTCTAAGTTAGAGTACCGTCTTTGCCAAATCAAATAACAAACGGGTAGTAAAGGAGCATGTCAATAAGCATAAATTTGAATGCCTCACTGAGGGGTATTCAAGTTTATCAAACAAGCGAAACCGCAAGCTCTGCATATCCCATAAAAGCTTTAGGGCTTGAACCTATCTTTATTTAATATGCAGGAAACGCAGATAAGGCTTAATGGATGATAAATTTTGATACTTTCATTTTTTAATTCTAAAATATATTTCAAGCAATAGTACTTGCAGAACTATATTCATTATCACCATAGGAATTATTTGCTTTGGAAAAGTGGATTCTGATAGAAAGAAAGGATAGTCTGTATTGATGATAACTAAAGGGAATCCACAGATGTATTTCAATATTCCAAACTGAAGATTTGCTACCATAGGTAAGGGTTCATCGGTCATGTGTAAAGCAATGAATAAGATTATCATAAAGAAATCTATTAGCAAAATAACAAAAAAAGATATAATGATTCTTCTCATCTTTTATCAATCAATTTACTTAATAAACTCATCATTATCTGTTACGTTGGCATGGTCATCAGTGATGTAAGACGTTGAGCCGAGGTGGTCACTATGATAGAAGAAGGTTTCTTCTTTTGTAGTGTCGTTTGGAATATAACCATAACCAGCCTGTGGGTCATCAGAGTTGCTCGGTTCATTCCAGCTTACAGGTGGACCAGGGTTGGTATTCGGTGTCGTGTTAGGACGTGGAGTCTGTATCCAACCTGTGGCACATCATGGTTGCCAAGTTCGGTGAGGACGGCATTATAACCAACACCCGTGTTCTCTGGGTCACCATACGCACCCTTCTCTGTTGGTATACCAGGGGCAATGCCCTGCTGCTTATAGTATGCCTCTTTCTGCTTCTGTATCTGAGTCATACGTTCAGCATAGTCCTGCTGCCCAGCCGTTACGTATGAGCCATTGCGTCCATAGACGTTGTTAAACAGACCTGTTCCAATCCTTGAAGCGATTCGTTTGTCACCAATGAAGTAATGCTTTGTGAATCTGTTCTTGTTGACAGCGAGGATACTTGCTGGATAAAGCGTGAAGTTGTCCGTCTCATGGAATGTGATTCCCTGCGGTGCACCATTGATGTACATTCCCTCCATCGTACCGTAACTCTTCATGATGCGCTGCCCACCTGTGTTATAGGTGTAGCAGCTTGTCTTGCTGTTACCAAATATAGTCATGTGTCTTTTCTCTATCGGTGTATTTATTTTTTATATTAGCTTTAGATACCATTGATTAGATTTTACAACTATTATATCCTTTTTATGTGAAAACGTCAATATGGCTATCCGAAAACGATAAAAATTGACACTCCACAAACTGCTTTTTCCAAAGTAAATGATTAAAGGATCTCTTTGATTGGTAAATGTTATTTTTTTAGATATAGCCCCAAAAAAATGGTGTTGAACAAAAAAAATATGTGCGATATCTCCTCCCATGAAATCTTCATATTTCCTTCCTTTTTCTGTAATTAGTAAGCCCAACTCATTTATGACTATTTTTTTCTGTTGCGAGTTTTTACTAATCCATAAACAAGAATGATGATTATAAATACTGAAATCAAAAAGTATTATTTTTCATATTGCTTTTGATCATTATTCATAATATCACCTACTGATAATGCGAATGGTATTAACATTATCAATAACAATAAAAAAAGAATGTAGGATATGTATGTATATTAAATTCTTTTTGCCATTAGAAGTAAACCTTTTATAAATTGAATAACCATAAGAAACCTTGAAGGTGTCATCTTACCATTATCAGAGGGGTACCATGAGTCGGTTTTTATTTTTTTAAATTCATAAGGTCACATTTTGTATTATACAAGCCCTACTTAAGAAATATCTTCTATTTTAACATTGCAATTATAAAACAGTAAATCTACATATTGACCATCTAATGTATTCACCGTTAAAAAAACAATTTTTTTATCTGCAATATGCATATCTAAAATCATGCTTATAATTCCAATATGATCTTCTAAATCTTTATATCGGTTATCCACTGATAATTTACTTTTTTGCATACTCCCATTTCTCAATAATAAGTTGGCATTTCTTCTCTACGAACCTCCCATTATCATAATAAGCCGCAAAATAAACTACAATTTTATGACCATCAATATCATAATAAAAACCCAGTCGTAATCTCATCATCAAATGAGAATAATAAGTTCTTTTCCATATAAAAATTTATTTTATTAATGGTTTGTTTATAGACGGTCTACTTTTTTTAAGAATACAATATTAATAGTATCAGACACATGTAAACGTGATGTTTCTGACACAAAACCGATATAAGCTTGATTTTCATATAAGAATCTATAGCGCAGCACTGGATCGGAAGTCTTTCCTGTTAATCTCTCTTCAATAATAGCCTTTGTGTGAATTGTTTCACCATACTTTAATAAAACATCTGTAACTAATGAAAAGTAAAGAGCATAAGATATACCGCCTACTATTATAAAAAAACAGCTAAAAATATTCTTTATTTTTCATTTTTAAACGTTAGTTAATGCTTTTTTGAACTTTCTGTAAGAGACAGTATCGAAAATCAGTGGTGATAATAGGAATAATGTGTGGGTAGGAAATGTATGTTAGGCAGGGATATCATCCCCCTTCTTTGCCGTTCATCACAGCATTGAGTAGATGTTTTCCTACACCATAACCCGACATCCACTGTGAGGTCTTGTGCCTGCAGACGTCCTTTGTTATGTGTTATGTTGTGGCTATACTTTTCAGGATTAGTCTCTTTTTGGAAAGAACAGACAAATCGAGCATAGCAATTTCAAAGGCAAATATACAACTTTATTTTGTAAAAGGATATTAAGAACATGAGAAAAGGAGAAAGGGTAGTAGTTCACTCATCCGTCCAAATGAGATCACCATATCATACGATGCACCCTTTGCCTTATCGTTTTCTCTTTGAACCGGGCTTGGCCTTATTCGATCCTACCATCTAAAGATTTAACTTACTTTGCAAGTAATCAATAACAGGTTTATTTGTAGTCCCTGAACCATAAAAAGCAAGGAAGCTTAAACCGGCTTTCGTGAATAACGTCCAGGTTCCTATTTGCTTTAACACTTTTGTCCTACTGTCATATAAAGCATATCCTTTTCCTGCAAAAAGCCCATTCTCATATTTCTTTATCACATATACAACACTACCTGATTCTATATTGTTGCATGACAGAACACTGTCTCGTTCTTTTCTTTCAACTTTGAAGTGTAATATCGTTTTCTCTTTATTGTTACGAGATTCAAGTAAATACTGTGAGTACAATTTATTTCTAACTACATTTATAGAATCAATACCATCACCTTCGTACCATTTATTAGAATTAGAGTAATATGTCCAAGTCCCATCTTCCTTATTGAAAGAGAGCGAAAACTCACAGTCACTCATGAAATAATAAATATAAGAACAACCATGAAACATAACTTCTGAGGTCTCTTGATTCTCAGGTAAATCAATAGAATCTAATTTTATGGGATATATTCCATGAGAATGACGATATTGTTCTAATTTACTTATAATATCTTTACCATACTTTTTTTCCTGAATAAATATCATAATAATTACTAGACATAATTATTAAGGATATAATAACAATTGAAAAAGATAAGATAACAAATTTACTTATTATCGTTTTTTTGTTTTCATATTTCACCATCATGAATTATAATATGTCCGTTAAATATTATCATTTCATTATAAGTTCATTGTTTTATTACTCCTTTTTATATCTCAATGGTCCGAGATTATTATTGTCAATACTAATATTCATTATTTTCCTTTTTTTCATCAAAAATATAATCTTATGTTACCTTTATTTGTTTTTATTAAAATTTGATATAAGCTTAAGTACATCTTGTTTGGTATAATTAGCATCTTTAGGAGGATTGTAATAGGCATTCATCGCTAATTGTGAGAAATAAATTGCCTGACCACCCTTGTAAGCTTGAGTTGTCCTAGCAAAAGTCCAATGACTACTTGCCCGAGATACAACCGATGCATGAAGAAAATGACTCTCACCCATCCCTCTATGATAATCTTGAAAGTGCATGTCTTCATGAAACAACGTATTCATTAAATTATATTTATTTTTAAGAAGAATATCCGGTGTGCCATTTTCTCCTGCTGGAATCCAGATACCATTATCTTTAGGTTCATAATGAGCAGTTTCATTCTTTATTATCTCACCTATAGTGCCTACGGTCGCTTTTATACCTATAGCTTTGGCATAATACGCTGCAACGTTCGCAATTATTTGTCTATTCTTCCCATTTCCCCAACCAAGGAAAATGGACTTTGTTTCATAATCTGAAAAATATTTTTTAGAACCATCTGGGCTAACAATTGTTATATTTGCAGAATTATTATTTACGACTTTAATTATATTTCCATTACCATTTACATGAAACTCATCGTTACCATCAACATCAATAATTTTAATGGGATTAGCACTACAATATACATAAGAACCTAAAAACTGATATTTCTCAGCCAACGGATCCACTCCATACCAAATACTTGCCATAGGGTTCAAGTACCTTGCACCGTAATAGTACAAGCCGGTTTCCTCATCGAACTGTTTGCCATTGAACTTATACGGTAGGTCCTCACTACTGCTATGCTCGTCAACTAACAGTTCACCGTATGGTAAGTAGGCATCATACTGAGTGATGTTGGCATGATCGTCTGTGATGTAAGACGTTGAACCTAAGTGGTCACTGTGATAGAAGAAGGTTTCCTCTTTCGTAGTGTCGTTTGGAATATAACCATAACCAGCCTGTGGGTCATCAGGGTTGCTCGGGTCATTCCAGCTTACAGGTGGACCGGGGTTGGTGCCTGTGGTCGTGTTAGGATGTGGAGTCTGAATCCAACCCTGTGGCACATCATGGTTACCGAGTTCTGTGAGAACGGCATTATAACCAACACCCGTGTTCTCCGGATCACCATACGCACCCTTCTCTGTTGGTACACCAGGGGCTACTCCCACCTTCTTATAATATGCTTCCTTCTGTGTCTGAATCTGATTCATACGCTCAGCATAGTCCTGCTGACCAGCCGTTACGTATGAACCGTTGCGTCCATAAACGTTGTTAAACATACCCGTTCCTATCCTTGAAGCGATTCGTTTGTCACCAATGAAGTAATGCTTTGTGAAGCGATTCTTGTTAACAGAGAGGATACTTGCCGGATAAAGCGTAAAGTTGTCCGTCTCATGGAATGTGATTCCTTGCAGTCGCTCCGTTGATAAACGAAATATTGTACCAAAAAGGATTGAAATAACTTTCTTCATCAGAATTCGTATATATCTGTTTATGTAACTTCCTGATGTTCAATATATAGTTTATACGCCTTATTGCCGAATAGTTACCAGATTAATTTTCGAGTCACCTGACTGTTAGATTGTTAACAGCTTCACCTTCTTTAAATAATTTATAGCCATCAGTAGCATATCCTCGCCCTATATATATAAACGACTCTGAAGAGACATCTTCCATAATATAGTCCTTAAAATAACATCCACCAAAGTCCATAGCATCCTCACAAACAACCCATAACGGATAATAAACATGGTACGAGTCTTTCGCGTACCCTGTATTTTTACATACCATGAAGCTACTTACATCAACGCCCTTTAGTGCTGGCATCGTTGTATGTAAATATATTGAATCTCCATAGCCCCCATAAATGCTGTCACCTATTCTGGTATAACCATCTATAGTTTCTCCATTTTTTAAGTGGACCCATTCTCCTTTGCTTTTATAGTTATATTTCTTTTCTTTGCAAGAAACTAAGAAAGCACATAATATGATAATTATAATGTAAAGTCTCATCTGCTTAGTCTTTTATATGTATACATCTTCAAAAAAATGAACTAGTCCAACTCATTGTTCCAATTCTGATACCAATATGGTTACTAATTGGAGAATGTCGATTAATTTGCCCAGTATTATAGTTATGAATAATACTTTGTATTTGAGAATCCTCAAGCTTACCTACATTTGCATAATTATGTACATGATTGTGTCTTAAATACCCAGTTTGAGTCATAAGATTACTATATAAATTAACAGTTCCATTATTTTCTATGTTTGCATCATCTAATCCTGCAGAATGCCCTAATTCATGGGGGATGGTCCGAGTGTTTGAACCATTTAGTAAACCTTTCACAGCTCTTGGTCCTACTCTAATATGTAATCCGTTTATATCACTATTAGCTAATATGGAATTACTTTTAAACCTATTTTGATCAACTATTTCGAAAACATGATCATCTTTTTGAATATCTTCAACAGAATTGACAACCCGTAAATTAATATTAGTTTTAACATTATATTTTTTCGAAGAGAAAGTATATCTCGATTCTATTTGTGCTTTTATTTGATCTCTGACTTTATTAATATTTATTTTTCTTATCACTGGAGTTATTATAAACTACTCCTGTAACAGTTATAAGTACATTTGTTTTACCATCTTTATTTTTTTCGAAGTGTGGATATCCCATTTATTACCATCAGAATCTATTAATTTAATAGGATTATCTATACAAAAAGACATAACCACTACTTTCAACATACTTCTCTGCAAATGCATCCACTCCATACCAAATACTTGCCATAGGATTCATGTACCTTGCACCATAATAGTACAAACCTGTTTCTTCATCCATCTCCTTGCCGTTGAACTTATACGGTAGGTCTTCACTGCTACTATGTTCATCCACTAACAGTTCACCGTATGGAAGATATGCATCATACTGGGTGATATTGGCGTGGTCGTCCGTGATGTAAGACGTTGAGCCGAGGTGATCGCTGTGATAGAAGAAGGTTTCCTCCTTTGTTGTATCGTTTGGAATATAGCCATAACCAGCCTGTGGGTCATCAGGGTTGCTTGGGTCATTCCAGCTTACAGGTGGACCGGGGTTGGTGCCTGGTGTCGTGTTAGGATGTGGTGTCTGAATCCAACCCTGCGGGACATCGTGGTTGCCAAGTTCTGTGAGGACAGAATTATAACCTACACCTGTGTTCTCCGGATCACCATACGCACCCTTCTCTGTCGGTACACCAGGGGCTACACCCACCTTCTTATAGTATGCTTCCTTCTGTGTCTGAATCTGATTCATACGCTCAGCATAGTCTGCTGACCAGCTGTTACGTATGAGCCGTTACGTCCATAGACATTATTGAACAGACCTGTTCCTATCCTTGAAGCAACTCGTTTGTCACCAATGAAGTAATGCTTTGTAAAGCGATTCTTATTTACAGAGAGGATACTTGCAGGATAAAGCGTGAAGTTGTCTGTCTCGTGGAATGTGATACCCTGTGGTGCACCATTGATATACACACCTTCCATCGTACCGTAACTCTTCATGATGCGTTCGCCAGCAGCGTTGTAAGTGTAACGACTCGTCTTGCCATTATCAGAGAGTACCATCAGTCGATTGTCCTCATCCCAGTACATCTCACGGGTAGTGTTCGTTGAGTCATTTGTCACCAACACAGGATTACCGTTGGCATCGTAAGTGTAATGGTTATGCCCGATTTGCGAGGGCGCCGTAGGGTGGTCGCCGGCCTCGTACAGATAAGCAAACGCATACGACTGCGACACCTTGCTCGAATCCACCTTTTGCTTTTTGGTGAGCGGCTCGCCCATGATGCCGTAGGTCATATCGAGCCAGTACGATGCCGTCTTGGCCTTGCCGTTTGCAGAGACCAATCAGTTGATGCCATCGTAAGTGTAGCTGTGGCTGTATGCCCCGCCGAGCTTCACCTTGTTCTTCTCGGCGATATTCTGCGGATCGGCAGTGTTGGTGATACCGAGGATACTATCCACCAAGTCCAAGTTGTACTTGTACTTGTTCTGTATGACGGTATTACCCGACGAGATGAGCATCACCTCTTGCAAACATTCGTGCTGCGTGTTGTAAGTGTAATTGCTTTCCATCCCATTGCCGAACTTAGTAGAAACGGTATGTTCATAACCTAACTTCTCGATAATAGTCTATTCTTACCCGAATTTATTGCTCATGAGACAGTCTTTCTTATTATCTTAAACTCGCATATGTTACTCTAATCTCATTTTTTTCTTTCCCTAAAGTTGTTATATATATAATTCTACCATAATTATCATATTTGTACTGACATCTGTAAATAACGGTCTCGTCAGAAAAAAATCTGGCATGTATTCATATCGGAACTCTTTAAGTAAACCTTTTTTTCTATAACTATTGTGAGCGTTAAAACATAATCGACTCTTGCATTAATATATGTGTAATATTTGTTGATTTTTTTAATATATTAATTGTTTTACAATCGCCTTTTGTTTGAATAAAAGATTGAATTTCCGACTTATCATAATTGGATAATATATCAGAGATAATACAAAGGTCTTCGAAAATAACCTCCGGATATTTTATATTCACCCCCCACGATTCCAAGTATTTTAATTGTTCGAAAAAGATATTTTGCATATCTTTCTCGACTTTTGTGAGCCTTATAGGTTTCTTTTTCTTACTTTTATAGACAGCTTCTTTCTTTCCATTTATATATAGACTCTTGGAAATATACCCAGATTCATACGATAAGGTAACATCCACCTGATGACCTTCCGCTACTTTACTGTTAAGAGGAAAATATAATAATAAAAGAAGTAAAAACACTTTCATAATTAGTATCTTGTATAATGACAGATTTTTATTAATTTGTTTTCCAAAATATTGTTCTACCATATACAGCAGTGGATTGTAACCGCATTTTTCCCGCATTAGGGTTAGGAATTGACTTCTTTGTTACTGAATTATAAAAAGAATCCCGTGCAGCACGAATCATAGGTGCTTTGAATGATTTACCAATATTATTTTTCCACTGAGCATAATGTTTTGGAGAAATATTCCAACCCATAGTATTCATATGTATTTCAAAATGACCATTACTTTTACGCTGTTCATTTTCTGAGAATTGGGCTTGCTCGGCCCCATCCCACATTGTTGCACCATAACTATAATCTATACCATTTTTAAGTGCATTAATTTCAGCAGCAATAGCTGTCCGCATAAGAGGTAAATCATTTCTTTCTTTAGCACTTTTACTTCTAAAATCTTTTGCAGGCTCAGAACTTATTCCATAAGCCTTTGAATTCCGCTGATGAACACTTGCAATTGCATACATCTCCTTTCAAATCTTCCGATGGTTCACTTTTTTTATCTCGGACTCTATAAGCACTACTCTCGCCATATACTGTTGAAGATTGGCTTATAAATTTGGAATGAGATATTGATAATTTCTGGGGATTTTCGAAAACATTTACCATACTTCCATTTTTGTCCTTACTCTGATGGACGCCACTGGCTGTATAAACAAAATTATCTTTCTTTTGATCAGAGCCTAACCATACACCTCCATTTGTGTAATAATCACCTTGTCCATCCGGGTCGAATAAACATATTGGATTCCCATGACAATATACAAAAGTAGATACATTTTCATATTCTTCACTTAGAGGATCACTTCCATACCATAATGAGATTTTTGGGTCCATATATCTGGCACCATAGTAATACAGTCCAGTTTCCTCATCGAACTGTTTGCCATTGAACTTGTATGGCAGGTCTTCACTTGATGAATGTTCGTCTACAAGGAGTTCCCCGTATGGAAGGTAAGCATCATATTGGGTGATGTTGGCTTTGTCATCTGTGATGTAAGACGTTGAGCCTAAGTGGTCACTGTGATAGAAGAAGGTCTCCTCTTTCGTAGTATCATTAGGGATGTAGCCATATCCAGCCTGTGGGTCATCAGGGTTGCTCGGGTCATTCCAGCTTACAGGTGGACCGGGGTTGGTATTCGGTGTGGTGTTGGGGCGTGGCGTCTGAATCCAACCTTGTGGCACATCATGGTTACCGAGTTCAGTGAGGACGGCATTATAACCAACACCCGTGTTCTCCGGATCACCATACGCACCCTTCTCTGTTGGTACACCAGGGGCTACACCCACCTTCTTATAATACGCCTCTTTCTGTGTCTGAATCTGATTCATACGTTCTGCATAGTCCTGCTGACCAGCCGTTACGTATGAGCCGTTACGCCCATAGACATTATTGAACAGACCTGTTCCTATCCTTGAAGCAACTCGTTTGTCACCAAGGAAGTAATGTTTCGTAAAGCGATTCTTGTTTACAGAGAGGATACTTGCAGGATAAAGTGTGAAGTTGTCCGTCTCATGGAATGTAATACCCTGCGGTGCACCATTGATATACACACCCTCCATCGTACCGTAACTCTTCATGATACGCTCACCAGCAGCATTGTAGGTATAGCGGTTGATGCCGTTGTTGTCTTTCAACACCATCAGGCGGTTCTCCTCCTCCCAGTATAGCATATGATCATAAGATAAATATCTTTCTAATAGATTACATGCTATATTTATTTTTTTAATTTATCGATTAAATTCCGATGAAAAATTCTTAAGTAAAAAAAGTTTTTATATCTTATATTTTTTTACCTTCTTTTTTTATCATTACATAAAGTAATTAATGTAATGTGCGTTATTTTAATTTTTTTGAATTAAAAATCCAATATAAATGTGATACTCAAAAAGTACAACTCTGCCCTTTTTCAAACCACAATTCAAATCCATTCCCATTTTCTTTAAGACTTTCGTTCCCATCAATATAACCATAAACGTCATTAGATATAACATTATCAAATCTATAAAAGTGAGAATCACGCTTAATCAAAAGAATCCTATTTTTCCCCTTTATCAACGTATTTTTTTCACAACCGTCAGCTGTCATACTATAAGGGCTAAATATAGCTATTTGGGTATTCTGTCCATTTAAGGTAAGCTATCAACAATAACATACCCTTGTGGAATTAAATATCCTTGCCATTTTCTTTTGAGCTTTTCCCATTTATACTAGGAGCTGAAAAAAAATAATAATGAATAAAATAAGAATAAACTTTTTCATATAAAATTATTTTTTTATGCCAAAAATATAGTTCTACCAAATGTACCTGTCGCTATTAGAGAGAATTTTTGCTGTACTTTTTGCCATCATGAATAAAAAAATTCCATTCCTCTCAAAAAAACAGGGTGACACCTGCATCTTTTGATTTTTATCCTCTGTAAATAGCTTTCATTTCGATAAACATAATCTTTTCTGATATTATCTGGTATTGTTATTTTTATTATACTGTCTAAATTTTGGATGGCTAAGCCCTTTAGTTGCAAAATCTGTTCCGTCCCACAACGTTGCACCATGAGTTGGATCAATATCTGATTGTAATGCATCTATTATACCTGCTCTTGCAGTAGTTCTTGTAGAACTTGTAAGATAATCTTTATCATAAGCAACTCTTGCTGATGCAGGAGTAGTCGAATAATTTTGATCATTCAGTTGTTCATATAAAGAATGGTTCTTTACTCTAGGCCCTCCTTTTACTCTTACATGTGCGTAATTCACATCTTTATCATCAACTGCATTATTAGCTGTATGTGCAATCCACAAGCTTTCATTTGGGGCATCACTCGATTCTACATCTACAATATGAGCAGCAATATTAAACTGTTCATCTGTCATACCATTTCCATGATCAATTAACTGAGTCAATTTACCATCTCGTTCAATATATACAAGATTATCTTTCCTTCTTTCCTTAAGAATTTTCCTTGAGCATTGTATATAAACTTCTGACCATCAGGATCAAATAAATTTATTGGATTGTCTGCACAATAAACATAAGAACCTATTTCTTTATACTTCTCTGCCAGCGGATCCACCCCATACCACAGACAGGTAACAGGGTTCAAGTACCTTGCACCATAGTAGTACAAGCCAGTTTCTGCATCCATCTCCTTGCCATTGAACTTATACGGCATATCCTCACTACTACTATGTTCATCAACAAGCAATTCACCGTACGGCAAATAAGCATCGTACTGAGTGATATTGCCTTTACTGTCTGTGATATAACTTGTACTACCAAGGTGATCGCTGTGATAGAAGAAAGTCTCTTCCTTCGTTGTGTCATTGTCCACGTAGCCATAGCCAGGCTGTGGATTCTCTGGGTTCGTTGGATCGTTCCAGCTAATTGGAAGCACCAGGCTCATTTCCTTCAGTAGTGTTGTGTTTCGGAGTCTGTATCCAGCCCTCTGGTACACTATGGTCGCCCAGCTCGGTAATCACAGTGTTATAGCCCACACCTGTATTTTCAGGATCCCCATACGCACCCTTCATTGTAGGTACACCAGGGGCAATGCCCTGCTGTTTATAGTATGTTTCTTTCTGCTTCTGAATCTGATTCATGCGTTCAGCGTAGTCCTGCTGACCAGCCGTTACATATGAGCCATTACGCCCATAGACATTATTAAACAGACCTGTTCCTATTCTTGAAGCAACTCGTTTATCACCAAGGAAGTAATGTTTTGTAAAGCGATTCTTGTTTACAGAGAGGATACTTGCAGGATAAAGCGTGAAGTTATCCGTCTCGTGGAAGGTAATACCCTGCGGTGCACCATTGATATACACACCTTCCATTGTTCCATAGCTCTTCATAATACGTTCACCAGCAGCGTTGTAAGTATAACGACTCGTCTTGCCGTTATCGCTTAAGACCATGAGTCGGTTGTCTTCATCCCAATACATCTCACGGGTAGTATTCGCCGAATCGTTCGTTACTAATGTTGGATTACCGTTGGCATCATACGTGTAATGATCGTGACCAATCTGTGTTGGAGCTGTCGGGTGGTTATTGTCCTCGTACTTATAAGCAAAGTTATAAGACTTAGCAGTCGTCGTTGAGTCCACCTTCTGCACCTTTGTCAGCGGTTCACTCATCCGTCCGAACGACATCACCATATCATACGATGCAAGCTTTGCCTTACCGTTTGCATGAATAAGGCGGTTCAGCTCATCATACTCATACGTATGCGAACTCCTTCCTCCCAGCTTCGCCTTGTTGAGTTTTGTCAGCGACGTTGGGTTGGCAGCATTCCGTAATACCGAGGATATTATCCACAGCATCATAACGATACCTGTTCTCCATCACAGTCTGACCGCCCGCTGTAAGATAGTTCACGCTACTTACAGACTGTCTAATTATCACTTAAGAGCCTCATTCCAATACAAGATATCCTCATTTTTCATACCATCTCGCCAGTCTTTAAGACTCCTATTATATAAAAGCACAGTTGCATCACGATTGTGAATATAGTATAGTAGAATATTTGCAGCATAATCGGTTGTGTTATTATTAAGCATATTTATCCATTGTCTTTTCTTTAGTTTTCTTATTAAACTGTCTTGTTTTTGGAGTAAGTTTTACTCTTATGCGATAACCTATATCAATAATTGGAAAACATGAATCACTGGCAACTCTTTTAATAGAAAAGTTCAGATTCCTATTATTTATAAAGGATAACTCATTTATATATAAGTCCCTCTCTCTCATTTGATGTCTTTTTGAAAGCTGCATGATAAAATAAACATTATTTGCACTATTAATATAACCCATTTCATTTTCTTCTCCTCCTATTTTTGATATGCCTGTTGTAATCTTTTGCCTTGATTTATGTACGTTAAAAATATGCTCTGTAGATGGTGCCACAATCTTTCTAAGGTTAAAGCTTTTATTTTTCGAGTAGTTATCAATTACAGAATTGATAGCTTTTGAATTTTTCCCAAAGTAACGGAATCCAATGTCAGCTGCAACTTTTATTTGATTAATTTCACCATCTACTTCTGTCTGAGCAGATAAATGAGCATATTTCTGTAGCGAAATTTTGGATTGTTCAACCTTCTTTCCATAACTCCGGAGTACTCCTCTATTGATTCTATTCGATAGTTCATGTGTTAATTTAATAACTTGAAACTTCTTATCACCTTCCTCTGTTAATGTTATTTCACCAGTAACAGGATCTGTTTCTGTAAACTTCCCAAATGAAATACTATAAGAATCAAGGGTGTTTAATACCCTTGATCAACAGTGTTAAACACCTTTAGGCAACAGTGTTAAACACCTTTGGGCAACAGTGTTAAACACCCTTGGAATGAGGTACGTGTGATAGAAGGAGGTGTCTTCTTTTGTAGTGTCATTGGGAATATAACCATAATCAGCCTGAGGGTTGTCCGCGTTGCTCGGATCATTCCAAGAGGTCTGGGCATCAGAGGACATCTTATGGATCACGATAATCAAATTCATATCGAATAAGACGATTATTCATAAAATGGTATTCACAATGATATGGCCAATCGGGAAGAGACTGGCTATAAACAGTCTCTACACCCTCAGTCGTTTTATATTGGACCTTATTCATCATCATCATTTGTTTTTCTATTTCTTTTATATCACAGCCAATATATGCACCTAGCCCTGAATAGAATTTTTTTAATAAAGTTTGTCGTATTCTTTTAGGCTGAATTATAGAATGAGAAGGAACGACAACGAATTTATCATATTGGTTTATATATCCTCCATAGTTTACACAAAGAATTAGAAATTCTGTCCCATCAATATTACTACACATAGTGCATTCTCCATAATTACGAAAATTTATGACGGGAAGTCTTTTCCCTAAAATATTATTTAGAGAAACGGTATCGTCTAGTATTATGCCATTAACAGATGTGTCTAACGGTACAGAAGATTCTTTCTTTATATGTTCTGCAACATCTATTTTTTTCCCCTTTCTATTCTTCCTTGCCCAGTACAAGCTTGTATGTTAAATAAGCTATTGAGCAAGACGAGAATTAGCTCTACCTTCATTGCCATAATTTGGGTTACCTTTTATGTTAAAATTAAAAATCATCCTATGTCTTCCACTAGGACCAATATAATTATTAAAGAAATTACCAAGATTTTTTAATTCTTCGTAACAACCGACTATACCAATGCAGCCCTTTGTTCCAGGTGAATTAGTATCCGGATGCACTCTAAGTCCCGATCTTCCATTATAATTCGGTAAGAGAACTTTCCATCCTGTACGTCCGTTGTTTAACATTCCAGACTCATTTGTTGGCACAGCACCAAGCGCTTCATAGGAGTTGTTAGGTGTAGGTCCATTACCGTATGGACCACTATTAAACTCGAAAGTAGCTGCAGTATGTATTGTTCCATCAGAAAAGACAGCATTCAAATAGGCCTTCCCTTGGATTCCATATGGTGCATTACGTGAAGTATTCAAGTTTTTACCTGTTAATTGTTTGGCTGTTACAACCTTTCCTGAAAAATCCATTCTATATTTTGGAGCTTTTGAAATAATGAGGCGACGATCAGGAGTATATTGTTCTCGTGTTACTGCATATGTTTGATTATTTACAAAGAATCTTTGATACGATTTCCCTCTATAAATTAGTCCTGCTGCAGCGGCTTGTTGCCTATTTGTAATACTTTTTCTCCAGATAATCCTTTTTTTGTTATCTTCAACCCAATGAGTCCCGTCTGGGTCTATTAGTCTTATAGGGTTATCTATACAATATACATACCCTCCTGTTGATACATACTTCTCTGCCAATGGGTCTACCCCATACCACAGACTTGTAACTGGATTCAAGTACCTTGCACCGTAATAATACAGATCAGTTTCCTCATCGAACTGTTTGCCGTTGAATTTATACGGCAGGTCTTCGCTGCTACTATGTTCGTCAACCAACAGTTCACCATACGGTAGGTAAGTATCATACTGGGTGATGTTAGCGTGGTCATCTGTAATGTAAGACGTACTACCTAAGTGGTCACTATGATAGAAGAAGGTTTCTTCTTTCGTAGTGTCATTTGGAATATAACCATATCCAGCCTGTGGGTCATCAGGGTTGCTTGGGGCATTCCAGCTTACAGGTGGACCGGGGTTGGTATTCGGTGTGGTGTTGGGGTGTGGAGTCTGAACCCAACCCTGCGGTACATCGTGGTTACCGAGTGTATCAATGATAGAGTTATATCCTCGCTTTGTATTCTCTGGATCACCATACGCACCCTTCATTGTAGGAACACCAGGAGCAATGCCTTGCTGCTTATAATATGCCTCTTTCTGCTTCTGAATCTGATTCATACGTTCAGCATAGTCCTGCTGACCAGCGGTTACGTATGAGCCGTTGCGTCCATAGACGTTGTTGAACAGGCCTGTACCGATACGGCTGGCGATTCGTTTGTCCCCGATGAAGTAATGCTTCGTAAAGCGATTCTTGTTGACAGAGAGGATACTTGCTGGATAAAGCGTGAAGTTGTCTGTTTCATGGAAGGTAATACCCTGTGGTGCACCGTTGATATACACTCCCTCCATCGTACCGTAACTCTTCATAATACGTTCGCCGGCAGCGTTGTAAGTGTAACGACTTGTCTTGCCGTTATCGCTTAAGACCATCAGGCGGTTGTCCTCATCCCAATACATCTCACGGGTAGTATTCGCCGAATCGTTCGTTACTAATGTTGGATTACCATTGGCATCATACGTGTAATGATCGTGTCCAATCTGCGTTGGAGCCGTCGGGTGGTTGCTGTCCTCATACTTATAAGCGAAGTTATAAGACTTCGCAGTTGTCGTTGAGTCCACTTTCTGTACCTTAGTGAGCGGCTCACTCATCCGTCCGAACGACATCACCATATCATACGATGCATGCTTAGCCTTGCCGCTTGCATGAATAAGACGGTTCAGCTCATCATACTCATACGTATGCGAACTCCTTCCTCCCAGCTTCGCCTTGTTGAGTTTCGTCAGCGACGTTGGGTTGGCAGCATTCGTAATACCGAGGATATTATCCACAGCATCATACTGGTACCTGTTCTCCATCACAGTCTGACCATCCGCTGTAAGGTTCATCACCTGCAGACGTTCACGCTGCTTGTCATATGTATAGGTAGTCTCCGTGCCATTACCAAGTTTTGTATAGACCGTATGACCCTCCTTATCGTAACCTATCCTGTCAACAATAACGCTCTGACGTCCCTGTTTATTGCTCGTCAGGCTCTCCACCTGTCCTGCAGCATTGTAGTGATAAGTCACCACTTCACCGTCAGGATAAGTCATCGTGTGTACTTTACATAATTTTCATCGAAGCTTTTATCTTTCTATTATCAAAATTTTTATACCACTGTCTTTCAAATATCTGTTATCTCCGGACTTTCTATAGTATTTATAATCTTGAGGTACTTTGTCATATATATCTCCTAATAAAATATCATCTTTATAAAAAAATAATTATACACCTTTATAGAATCATTTATTAATTGTATTATCTTCTTGTTTTGGAATCAAAGCACGTCCTTCTACATCAGTTGTATAACGCTTACTAAGTCTAACAAGAAATATAGATTTATCCCCTGATTTAATTAGCATTTCTGGAACGCCTTTTACTTTGGTTGTTAATGGGATTTGCTTTTGAATGTAGTTCTTTATAGAAATAAAGTCCTTCTTTGACATAACAACAGTGTCATTAACCTGATTCTTTTTTGACTTTATCAATAACTCTTTTGGAGAATAGTTATGCGATGAAAATATCGGACTAAAAAAAGACTATAATAGAATCCTTAAAAGTACCAGCGGCTGTATTTTTATTCTCACATCCAAAAACAGCAAAAACGAATAGAAGATAGAAGATATTTATGAACTTTTTCATTTTCTTTTAGGAACTCTTGAAATTGAACTAATGGTTGTATAGAATGTTCCATAGTGCGTATCTCTGATGGGATCACCAGGTGCTACACCCACCTTCTTATAATACGCCTCCTTCTGTGTCTGAATCTGATTCATACGTTCTGCATAGTCCTGCTGACCAGCAGTTACGTATGAACCGTTGCGTCCGTAAACGTTGTTGAATGTTTTTCAACTTAATTATGTGTTATATTTTTTACATACCAATCATTGCCTATATATTTATACTCATGTTTATGCTCATCGAAAAGATATACTTTGTCATTGTGATTTTTATTTATTCTTATATAGTCTATACCATTACAGACGACTCTTATCATTTTTACCATAATCTATGCGACAATATGATAAATTTAATCGTTTATAAGTCCCTAGTCAACTTAATTATCTCTTTATCTTTTAAAGATATAGTTCCCTTGGTTTTTTTATTATATTTTAAATTACTGTCTTACAAAAAAACAAGACCACTTTCCTTTTGCCCTATATAATTCAAAAATACTATAACATCTATACTCCTATTATAGATTAGTACTCCATCCAGTTGATGATAATCATAGTTTATTATTTTATGATTATATCTAACTTTAGAAGAACAGTTACCAAAAGAGCAAGAGAACGATAAGAAAAGTCCATATTTTTCATCTTGTAATTCACTTTATTATTTTTCTTCTTACTTTATTATAAAAATTTCCCAGCTAGTCTTTTTTTGCCTCTCCTTTCTTATAAGTAGGCACATTCAACTCATAGGCGATAAAAGCTATTTTAGGCTCCTTATGTTGATAAAAATAACCTTTTTCGATGGAATACTGATCGTCAGAAGAATCATGACGATCTGTATAAATATCGTCAGAAAGTGAGAATCTCTTAATCCATCTATGTAATCTCTTTCTACAATTTGTATCCATATTAAATAAGACTTTGTATCCTCCAGTTCTAAGCTAAAAAGTCATTCCATCACAGGTGTAATGAGTTTCAAGTAATGAAACGGTGCGTTCCATAGGGTGAAACTGTGAGTCTCATTCTTTGAGACTATTATGATACTCTATTCTATTCATAAGCATAACGGGTAAAGTAGTTGTCGAAGCTTAACTCTTCGGTGTAACCATACGAGCGGAAGATGTTTATAATGCCCTCTTGCTGCTCGGGTGTGAGGGTGAGTTGTCCGTTCATGTAGCGGTAATAGGTGGGTCGACTACCGAGATATTGCTGAATTTCTCTGCGTATCGGAGTGTCGTCCACGCGTTTTACGTTGAGGAATAAATTGTGAAATCCCCATGCTGCTCGTATCACCCGTTTTTCCACGTAAAACTTGCATTTGTCTTTTTGCAGCGCATTGGGATAGATGGCATGCCCCACGGTTTTATCGTCTGGTAGATGCTGACCAACGAAATAACGCATACAAGTGTCTTTACGTGGACAGTCTTTGTTAAAACAGAGTTCCCATGTAGGGGGAACGGAAGTGAAATTGAATGGTAGTTGTTCCATATTATGATTTAATTTTTACGAGAAGTTTATAACCATCTTTCATTTAAACTTGTTGCTTACTTGTTTCTTTCTATAACTGTGAGGAATACTATATTGTTGTATTCTCTTATCTAATTCTAACATATCATGTGGCAAATAGAATAGTTCGTATTATTTTTTATCTCTCTTTTTGAAGACTACTGCTATAGTGAATCTTCATCCTTAGGTTTTAATGTCCAAATGTCTAGAGCAGGATTCCAGCGTGGCATGCTTCTGATAAGTCTAATGGCTTCAGCGTCCAATAAGGGGTGAAGTCCCTTTAATATCTTAATATCAGAGATACGTCCATCTTTTTGAACAAGGAAATTGACAATAACTCTCCCTTCTATTGTATCAGCAGCTTCTGGACGTCTAATATTCTTTCGTAACCATTTCTGTAGATTTCCTTTAAAAGAAGGCATTGGAGGGACTAACAACATCGGTTTATCAGTGGAATCCTTTTCAACAATAACATCTATCTTAGTAGGGTTAATATCTATATTATTCCCTTTTGATGTATAAAGACTCAATGTTAAAAAGAAGATGTAAAATAAGATTTTATACACTTTCATACAGAATTAGTTTGACCATATAAGATAGAACTTTATAGTTTTTTGTGACTTTCATCTTGTTTATATCATGTCTAATATTTTTAATATTCCATATATTAATGAAGCGATTGCACCAATCCAGCCTTTTATGTACATATACTCACCGCCTCCCCCAGAATGATGCGACTTAGAGCAAATCCATATCATAATAATGCCTACTATTATATAGTTCATGCCCTCTAGTGCTCTATAAAACAACCCGATGACACCTGAAATAAGAAGAGTACATAAGACTATATAGGCAACTGAATACATCAAAGACTTTTTGCATTGCGATTGCCTTAAGCGATAGAATAGATAGCAAACTAAACTTATAGTCAAAAAACCAGATATACTATATAATCCCATTGCTTCAATTTATTTATTATTTGAATCAACCTCCTTGTGAGGATTGATTTTTCCTGATTTGGTTAGATACTTTTTTGTTATATTAGCTGAATAAGTAGACAGTCTTTTTGTAAGTCTACTGAAAAGCTAGACACTTGGTCTTTATTAGATATACAGAGCTTGTGGCTTGGCTTGTGTTGCAAAACTGGATGCCCTCGATGGAGCATTCAGTTTTATGCTTATTCACATATATCTTCACTAGCGATTTGTTGTCTGGCTTGGCAAAGATAGTGGATAGTTTCCATTCCTAC
>BNJU01000063.1_pt1 | contig 40783 bp, 63 predicted proteins | sample 8539281 | NCBI WGS metagenome assembly BNJU01 (sample SAMD00202456, study PRJDB9452) | human saliva metagenome | isolation source: human saliva | place: Japan
CAAACAAATATACGATACAATAAGCATCGTATTATAGAGATTTATAGATGAAAACTCTACCTTAGAAGATCGGGTAGAGTGTGCTTATAGCTATATCTACATTACAATCGTATATCAACTCTGTCTTTTTAAACTATATATACATAGTAGGCGATATTAAAAGCTTTCACATAAACACATTTTCTCAAAAGGTTGCTGTAGGATACTATATAGTATAGAACCAAGAAAATCAATCGGCACACATTCCCTTGAACTAGAAATGCAACTACAATTGATGGCGGAAGATGAAAAGAATATGAGAACGATCCAAAACGTCTAGATGATGCTAAGGATTTACAAGAAATTTACGAAAAATTTGAACTAGAGAAACAGTTCTTGGCAGATTATACAAGTGTTAATAAAGAGTGCGTAAAAATATTATGGTAATGCTTACCCGCCTATACGTAACCGATGATCCAACACAAATTGATGCCACTCATAATAGTAAAATCAGTTCATTAGGATTCCCTGTTTATCATATGGAAACAGCTGATGGATATCGCTTATATTATGCGTATTCAAAAAAACAAGTGCAAAAACCAATTCACATTCTTTGTCACTGCATAAAAGCAAGAGAAAAAGTCTATTTCAATAAGATGAAAAATTCAGAAACATTAAAGAAAAAAATTCAGAAATTAAATCACTTGAAGCAGTATAATTTATAGGGTTAAAATTAAAATATATTCTTATCATATACAAAACAAGGAGAGCATCATGATTTGTCAACATTGCGGTAACCCCTTACCTGAGGGCGCCAAATTTTGCAGTATTTGCGGCCAAGCACAATTAACATGTAACAATTGTGGTAACCCATTAGAAGCCAACACCTCATTTTGTAGCAATTGCTGGACACCAGTTACTAACACACCAACTGCACCAGAAGCAGTAAGAACTCCTACAACACAAAAGACCAGTCCTTTGTATGACTGGGATCCTTTTGAACTTAATGAGCTAGACACACTTACGTTTGTCCTCACTAAGAAATATGCTGAATTTCAAGGCCGTGCCAGCCGTAGCGAATTCTTTAGATATTACTTAATGAGTTCTCTTTGTCTAACAATCATCCCTATCATAATGGGTATTATTAAATTAGTAACTAACGATATTATAACTACTGTTATCTTATATATCCTTCTAGGTATTATCGACTTAGCATTAATCCTTCCGGGCTTATCTATTGCCGTCCGCCGGCTACACGACACCAATAAATCTGGTTGGTTCTTCCTTATCAACTTTATTCCTATCGTAGGACCCATTTGGTTCTTGATCTTAATGCTAACCAAAGGTGATGCACATACTAATAACTATGGTGAAAGAACCTCCTATATCCAAATTACCCCAGATATCCAACGACAATATGGTCTCCGGCCGTCACCAACCTCTACATCTACTGCATTGTATATCATTGCCTATGTCGTACTCATAAGCATAAGCATTGGTTTGAGCGCTGCTACCATCGCTACTAGTTTTAATCCTATAAACAATACAACGCCTACCCACTATTCTACCAATACGAATACCAACAGTAAGAATGCGCCTGTGAAATCTACACCTACCACACAGTCAGCATCAACAAATACACAACCAGTAGCACAAAATAATGCAGTTGAAGAAAGTACAAAAGCATTACAAAACTACTATCGCTACCTAACCAATAAAGACTTTGCTAATGCCTACACATACCTATCCGATGAACAACGCGCTAGCCTTGGTACCTATGACTACTGGCGCAATGGATATAAATCAACTCTATCCACCACATTACTTTCAGCAAAAGCTATATCCGTCTCACCAGACGCCGTTGTATATAACTACCGCCTTGAAAGCAAAGACCTCGTTAACGGCCGCATCAAACACCAAACATTCACCGGCAACGTAACCATGGTAAAATTCAACAATAACTGGATTATCCAAGACCAAGACGGTCAATTAGCTGATTCCTATTACGAATAAAATACAGAAACATAAACACGTCTTTATCACCTTTATACAAAGGAGTTAGAGAAATTCGTGCAGTATTCTAAAACTGCACTGTGCCTAGGTTGGTACGCCAGCCGGTGCGGTGAAGTTTTAGGATGCCATGGAATCTATAACTACCTTTGTATTTAGGTGATGTAGGGCATGTTTCTGCTTACCTCACGTCTTTGCGGTCTCCCAGTTGCGCACCACGGTCTGCGAAGTGTGCAGCGTAATAGTTCGTGAGCTCATGTGTCCCTAGTGGTTCGCCCATGAAGTGTGTGTAGTTCTTGAATCGGCTTTCTCAGTGGAGATGCCACGTATGTTGTGCTCTTCATCAGCTGTAAAGTCCGCCAATACGCGGCTTTCTTTGTCACGGCTTGTGGTAATTTAGTGCGTCGCTGACCACCGCCACCGATACAGCCGCCAGGGCAAGCCATAACTTCGATGAAGTCATAGTGTTTGCCATTTTCTTTCAAAGCGTTGAGGAAATCACGGGTATTTTTACCACCGTGTACAACAGCAACGGACAATGTCACGTCATCGCCGAGTTGTACGGTCGCTTCTACGCCGTCTCATGCCGCGAACGTCTTCGAGGTGAGTCCAATGGCATGCGGAGGTGGCTCTTTGTCGAGTGATGAGCGTATACGCTGTACGCGTAGCTGCTTCCGCAACGCCACCTGTATTACCAAAGATGATGGATGCGCCAGTTTTCCATGCGCAACAACCATCAAATTGGAGAATCTTCCTAAGCTTTCAAAATCAACACCCTTCATCATTGAGCCAACTTGAATGAATTCACGCGTGGTGTAATGGAAATATCCGTATCCATGCCGAGGCTTTCATCATCAGCGTAATAACGAGCCGTCGCATTCTCCTCAACACGCTGGAGTTTCGGCCTTTTTCGCCGCAATACAGGGTTAACACTGACGGACACGATATTCGCCGGATTAATGCCCTTTTTCTCAGCAGCAAAGCACGTCTTTAATCATGGCGGCTGCATGGCGATGCAAGAACAGGTGCCTAGACAAATTCGGAATAAGTTCAGGAAATAGATTTTCGTCAAAGGCTCGCCGTGCGCAGCAGGATGTGATTGAGGAATGGTACCGCGCCGTTGTTTAAGCGGTCCACGAGCTCGGACGCTTCTTCCACGATGGTCAAATCCGCGCAAAGTTCGTATCAACTACGTACAGCGCCGAGTTTGCGAAGGGCTACACCACCATTTTGCCTTCTACAGAATGTGCCTGGTTCAAAGCCAAATCCTTCACCGATGGACACGCACAGCCGGCGCCGTGTGGAGCGTGACAACGGTTTTGCAGGATCGGCAATGGCCGCTTTCACCTTATCAAGCTCAGATTTCGCACGCATGGAATCAAACTGGACGGGCAGCCGTTGACCGCACGGATGGCACACCGGCACATCGCCAGTCGCCTCGAGGTCTGTGGTAATCGAGCACGCTCCATCGCCACCCGCGCAAGCGCGACGCGCTAGGTGCAGCACTTACGCTGAAATCGTGGTAAATGGACTGTTGTCGAGGCGCGATGGGCACGCGTTTGTCGATAAATTCAAATTGGGACATGAGGACCTCTCGTTCTGTATAATCATTACACTATTGTGAAAGTTTAAATTCCTCCTATATTACTAGCTGTAACAAATAAAGGCGCCAAATAATCAACGTACTAGGGTTGTAGGAATTGAAAGATTATTGAACTCTCATAAACAGGAAACTTGCGAAGTTCATACATCATCGATACATCGATGAGCTTCCCGACCGTTCATCATCTGAGACAAATCCGAAACCCTCGTTTTGCTAAATAGCCATTAGTATGGTTCACCGTACGCAATGCCACGGGCTCCATGAGTGATACCAGCACATCTTTGGCCAACCGATTCATTTTTCCATTTGCACTGCCCACTAATAAATGACGTACAGGCCGTGCATTGGGATCATCGCTGTTATCCGCCAGGCCACCACATCGATTCTCATCACGCTTTTCGTTTACTATCCGTGCGCAATGACCTATTTGTTGTGTAAGAACGGAACTGAGCCTCGGTGAATGCAGCGCCTGTACATATTGTGCTGCCATCATGTTTTCGAAATACGGGTCCCATGAAATGTAAACATGGAGTTTAACGTATTGACGATATATAAGTTTGCCATTAAAGTTTTCACGGCCCCTGGTTCTGTCTACAAAACGATACCAAAAGGTATACATAGAAATCTTTAATGGTATAAATACTTTTATTGAGACTTAGATCCGGCAGGATGTATCGACTAATCTGTAAATCAACGAGGCTTTTTAGATAATTATTCAACGCTGTCGTCATATCTCACCTTAGTAGCCAATTTCGTTATTACGGCTGGCTCCCTTAGCGCGATAGCACCTGAGGATGGCATTACACTGGCGCGGCCACGTGCTCCTGCTTTAATAGACTCGGCGGTTCATCTTTCACAGACGCCCTGTAGGTGTGAAAACAAGGAAATAATGCTTTTCATCAGAGAATCCTTCCATATGATAAATATTTCAGCCACACCACCAGTAAGGCCAAAGGCGATAGCACTATCCTCGTAAGAAAGATGCTGTACCGTCGGACGAGCTTCGATATACGTAAACGGTTTGATTTTACACTGTGCCGCGCAGCGACCATACAAAGGGCTCTTATGGCTCAGCAAAATTCTGATTTTCCATAAACTCATGGACGAACCGCACAAGATGAGCATTAACTGAGACCGAGTATACGCGTCAACTGGAAGGCCTGCAGCTCGAGACGAAACGGACGGAGTCGAGTTCCGCCAGGTACGGATATTCATCGATAATAAATATACAACGATGGTCTAAGCTACACTCAACAATGTGTCATCGCCGCCAGCTGATCGTTGGAAAATTCGGTAATGTGGACTGTAATTTACCGGTTTCCGTCATCCCTGTTGCACGATATACAGGCTTGTGCAGCGCTCTAAATTGTCTCACCCAGATTCGAGGCCACCTTACATACACCATCATGTGATGACGCCAAAAGTGATGCAACAAATACGTGCCCTTTACCCACACGACGCGTCCATACACAATAGCGAAGCTCAAAACGTTTTGAATTATATTGCGCTTCCAGAGAAGCTAATTCATGTTCACGGCCTACCGATACCATATCGCACCTCCTCGTTAATCTAAATTGCGCTATGCAGCAAATATCCTATCTATATCTTCTTTAGTATAACACGAGTGGTAGTGTTACGATATAGTAGTGTTACGACATACTATATTACGATATACTATATTACGATATTACTATATTACGATATGCTATATTGCGATATACTATGTTACGTTATACCAAATTGCAAAACAAAGATACGCCCTCATCATACCAGTGATTATCTAAGTGTTATATAGAAGTTTTCACCCACGTTTTGTCCTATAATCAAACTGATACTCTGCATATAAACACAAAAGCAGCTCTTTCGAGCTGCTTTACGTCATATAGGTAGTATTTTAATTTTGCTACGCTTGTGTGTGTGGCTACAGAAGTTGTAACATGCTTCGGATGGGGAACAGCAACAACTGAACGATCTGCCATCAACTGCATCTTCCCGTTCTTGCGTAACCTGTGTATACAATGCAAACCTTTTGGTCTACAGTTTTCTTTTGTGGTTGAATTCTTCAGTTGCGATGAAATGATAACGCTCAGAATCTTGAGCTTTTAATCATAACGAAGTTGCGGTTTTATCGCTTTTTGAACGCTATCTTGATCGATGGACCAAGTGATACCTGCACTATCTTGACCAAATACTTGCCAGTTAACAGCACTAGCAGAACCGGAAAACCACATAAGCGCAAAATTGCAGCTGGCAACAAACATACGACACCTAGTAATTTTCATCATATTTCACCGTATAAAATCGTAAAGTTAATTTGTTATACCATAGATTAAATGTATTTTGCGGTAAGCTAATTTTACGATACTTACATAAAATGTACTGCGCCCCCTATGTCGCTATGCGTCCCTGTTAACTCCACACCATGCCTATGGGAAAGCCTGCGAGGCCGTAGTCTTCCTGCCTGTCCACCCCTTTGAGAAAAGCATGTGTGTGATGCAAATAAAAGAAACCTCGCTCTGAATATGTGTACATGTGGGTCGAGAAATGGATGGTGTCTAAAAGCGACTTTGGCCCTCATGCAGGCCGTGAGCGAAGTCGAGACTCCGGCCGGTGGAGGATTTTTCGATCACCATCCATTTCTCATACCACGAATGCTACATTCAGAGCGAGGTTTCAAAAATCTATCATTAAATTATTTTCCCCCAAAGCACTGGAAATACTTCTGCCCTTATTAGTCTTTTCTCAATTTTCACAGGTTTTGTTTTCATTGGCTACTCCAACAAAGGTACACGAGATTGGCTAAGTACACGGTTGCGTTGACTTCTGTCTGATGTTCTATCTGAGCGATTAATTTCAATGGTGTAGACATAAGGTGCAACCTTCTGCATACTGTTGGCTTTTCACCGAGATACGTGCCATCGAGGTCTGTTTTTAAACACCGACGAGCTGTCGATAAACCACGTAATCGTCTGTATCCGCATCAACGTAGTACCAATCGGCGGCACGGCTACGCCAAAGCTACCGAAAAATATGCATCCTGCTGCCATGATGGCAGCCAACCATTTTTCATCATCCCACCTTCTATTCTTCGCTCGATTTCAGATGCGGAATTACAGCAATGCTAGCTACCTTATCTCGTCTGTCAGCGTTTTGTGTTTTAACACCAGAAAGTAGCTCGCTCTCACAGCAATATCATTCATGTTAAAAGCGAATGATTTTGCGCTTTGTTCGGAAATTAACATCACTGCCGTCATCATTGTGAACGGCTTCAACGCTACTACATCGCCAGTTTTGTCGTTACTGCGGAAGTTCTTTGCACCGATACCGCCACGCGTTTTGGTACATCGTACGCTATCCGCTTCGTTGCGCGTTTACCATATCCCTCTTCGGAAATGGTAGGAACACTTAGTAGCTTCGCTTTCATCAGACCTCAAGAACACCAGCGCCTACAACAACGTCGCCTGTTTTCAATTTGATACCGCGCACACCATGAGCCGCGCGTTTCATGAGACGAACGTCCTCTTCGTTGCAACGGATGGCCATGCCAAGTTTCGTACCGATTAGGATATCTTGGTTGCCTGTGGTTACGATTACAGAAATCAAGCGGTCCCCATCGTCAAGGTTAATCGCATTGAGGCCAGAACGACGGATGTTGCGGTATTCTTCGATCGCCGTACGTTTTACAACACCGAATTCAGTAACCATGAATAAGTTTACATTTTCATGGATGCGTTCAAGGTCAATCATAGTCGTAACGGATTCGCCCCACAGCGAGCGCAATACGTTGACCATAGCGGTACCACGAGAGTTACGGGAACCTGCTTCTGGCACTTCGTATGCTTTGAGGCGATATGTACGGCCAGTGGACGTGAAGAACAACAATGTATTATGCGTGCGAACATGCATAATTTGCGTTACATAATCGTCTTCCTTCGTCTTCATGCCGATAACGCCAGCGCCACCTTTATGTTGGTTGCGATATACGTTCGCGTTCATCCGTTTGATATAACCTTGTTTCGTCAAGGTAATTACCATTTCTTCGTCAGCGATGAGGTCTTCTACATCAAGGTCGGACGTATCGATTGTGATTTCACTGCGACGAGGGTCGCCGTATTTTCTTCTATCATCGAGTTCGTCTTTGATGATTTGACGTTGACGCGCTTCGCTAGCCAAGATAGCTTTCAAATCTTCGATCAATGCCAACAATTCCTTGTATTCTTCTTCGATTTTTTCGCGTTCCAAGCCTGTTAAACGGCGTAAACGCATGTCGAGGATGGCTACCGCTTGTTTTTCTGAAAGCCCGAATTTTTGCATCAATGCGTTACGTGCGATTTCGTCAGTTTGAGAACTACGGATTGTGGCACCACCATCGATATGGTCGAGCAATCAACAAGCCTCAAGATGAGCACGCCTCGGCTTTATGGCTCCGAATTGAGTACGGCGTACATAACGTCAGGACGATGATCTGGTATAACCACTTCTTTCAAATTCAAATACGCGAGGATGTCCATTCACGAGAGCCAGCATAATCACGCCGAATGTTTCTGAAGTGAGTGTTTATTAATTTATTAAGTACGATGTCTGGTTGCACATCGGCGCAATTCGATAACGATGCGCAAGCCGGCGGTCAGATTCATCGCGAAGTGCTGTAATGCCATCATCACCTTATCGCGGCTCAAGTTTGCAATTGTTTCAATTACGCGAGCCTTATTCACTGGTAAGGAATCTCAGTCACTACGATCTTATGCTCGCAGACATCTCTTCGATGGTTGCACGAGCACATTTTAACGCTACCACGACCTGTGGAATACGCTTTTTGATGCCGTCTCGGCCCAAAATGAGCGCTCCAGTCGGGAAGTCTGACCTTTGATTTGCGTCATCAATTCATCTACAGTCACATTCGGATTGTCGATGAGCATCGCTAGGCCATTACACACCTCGTTAGGTGTGCGGCGGAATATTGCGTCCGCCATCCCTACGGCGATACCGCTGGAACCATTGATGAAAGATTTTGATCTTCGCTGGCAATACGGTCGGTTCTTGCAAGCTTTTCATCGTAGTTCGGCATGAAATCAACAGTTTTCCTTTGTCGATATCAGCGAGTATTTTTGCGTACTTTGCCATACGCACTTCGGTATAACGCATCGCAGCGGCACTGATCGCCGTCGATGGAACCAGTTACCGTGGCCGTCTAGCAAGAGGTAGCGCGTATTGAATTCGGGCTAAACGAACTGTTGCGCCATAAACGAACTATCACCATGTGGATGATATTTACAGGAGAACGTCGCCGACGATACGGGCGGATGTACGGTTTTATTGGAGGCGTCATACCTGTTTCGGTGCATCGCGTACAAAATACGACGATGTACTGGTTTTTCAAGCCATCGCGCACATCAGGAAGAGAGAGCACACGATTACGGACATTGCATAATCGATATAGGCGTTCTTCATTTCTTTATCAATCTGAACGATGAATATTCCATGGGACCATTGGTCTCCACAATCTCACCTCATTTTACTAACTCTGATTACAATTCATCATATTATTATAGCATTTTTAAGGGTTTAGTGCTATTGTTAGTAAGGATTTTTGTGAAAAGCTGCCCCGCCTATTCTAACAGATAATCTAGAACATTCTTTTGCTCTATACCATTATGATTGTCAGTTTTATGCAGTACATCCATTGTAAGTAAATACTTAGGATGAGTTATCAGCAGTTGCTCTAACGGTGATAATTCACGGTTTGATAAATAAACTGCCTACGACCTTCTCAAATTGTAGTACATGCTGTACTTCATCTAGAAATACATACACAGGAGCGTTTGAAATCAATCGTTCTACTATATACTCATGAAAGAGCATGATATTCCTGTAATGCTTCATACCTAAATCCTCAAAATTAATAGAAATAATTTGATTTGGTTTAACACCACTGTCTAATAATTCTCTTTTGAAATAACTACTAACACTATCTCAAATATGCTACTTTATCAATTCTCAACAATTATGGAATCTAGCTGGTTCATCCTAAATTCTTCTACCACGTCCATAAAGGCTTTATTATGTATTGGATTTTCCGGTCATACCAAATAAATGGCTCGTGCAATCACAGTCGGAGCAGCCAAATTTTGGCACGTCCCACTCGGCAATGGCACGTACCGCATCAGCTAAAAAGCACATTCGACGCTCACGTCTACATCATCAGGGTCTGGCATGCTCGGCATGGATGGGTATGGTTCGTGAGTAAGGCTCCAGCTTTCAAGGGGTAGTCCGCTCGTACGAATAGGCACGCCGGCTATCATTTCGCAATGGCCGCGGAAGTAGTCGAGGTGCCAATGCATTTTCTTGCGTTTTTCTCTTATGGCGCTCAATTCGTTTCGTAAGGTTTGCCTTGGCGGAGCCGACATACATGTAATAACCTGCATTAAAATGCATCATGCCCTTAGATCCGATTTCGAGATCTAGTTCATGGTCAAGGTGCATCACCATGATGTATACGCCGCTATCGTGCGCTTCGCTGTCGAGAACATAGCTCGGATAGGGTGCAGGCGCGCGTCGCGGTAGGGCATGGTGAAAGTCTCATCCCACGCTACAGCAACAGCTTTCCAGTCGAGGAATGGGTGCCACTTCTTTAAAGGTCGTGGCAAATTCTAAATCCGTATGGTAGTCTGGCAAGAACCATTTGAGCTTGGTCCCATTGTACAAGAATAGTACGCCTGTATGGTAGCCTTCATTTTGCAGTTCCCGTAAGTGCAATAAATGCTTGCATCCCCGTTCTGTAATGGCATCGGGGAACATGGCACCGGTCTTGGAGAACAAGGTGCAGGGATTTAACCTCTAACAGGAATTCTTCACCATCGTCGTTAGTGAGGGTAAATCAAAGCGTGATGTCGCTCCCATGTAGTTTTTACCGTATATTCGCGACGTACAACACGCCATTGTTCCCAACCAGGAATGAGTTTGTTTTCAATCAAATGCTGAGCCACATCATTGCTGTAGTTCGTATCGAGCATAATAACTATACCGTCGCGCTCAATGCCTACAACGCGGTACTTCGTCTTCGCATCAGGCTTATCATGAGGCACGATGTACATCGTAACACCTGTAAATAACAATTCCCACATACGACCTGGATTTGGTAAATGGGCAAGTACGCTTTCACCATTAAGATCTAAGGTCACCACAAAACGATTGGGACGGCCTGTATAAGTTGCTTTCAAAATTGTATCGTATAGAACCTTCATCGTTCCTCCTACATCAAGATAATTCTAGGTTCATTATACAACAAAACGGGCCACTCCGAAGAGCGACCCGCTGGGAGGCGTCATATGACAGGTTCCGAGGCTATCATATGACCAGGGATAAGATATTCATCGCATAACAGCGATAGTTGTGCTAAGCACAGATGGGATAGAATTATCTATGCATTAGCAATATGTTGTTTTATTGCAAATCTTTACTTTGCGTAGATACTTCACTGGCAGAGTAAAGCTTGCCAATGGAGCGTCGCCAGAGCCTAAGATTACCTTGTTCGCTACTAGCGCATTAGCTGCCGTTTTAGCTTGTTCCAAAAGTAAAGGCCAGTGCGAGGTCCACTAATTGTGATCGATGCGCTTTTACCATCGACTGTAGCAAATTTAAGATATACCACACGTTTATCAGCCATGTTGGGCACTCCTTTCTAATTCATATACATAAGGACGGGAATGATCGCGATAGGTTCACAGGGTTTGGATTACTACGAACCTTCACGCAGCCATTATGTGCTAACTATTATGAGTGAAAAGCACATTAATGACCAAAGGGATACTTCGTTGACGCGTATTACGTCAGCAATGGTGTTCTCATAGAGACCAGCCAATGCGGTACCGACGATTTTGACCGCATCATCGGTAGCTTCTTCAGCGACGCGTGTGAAAGTGACGTCTTTGTACTTTCGGTTTTTTTCTTCCGTACCGATATTAAAACGTAACACTAACTTTGTGCGTTTTAGTTCAGCCATCTGATCACCTCCTTTCACCTATATACATTTCCAAAAGGAGGCTCGTGACAAAGCAAATTCGTTTCAAAAGAGGAATAATATTTTTACCCCTGAAAAAAAACGACTCCCAAATCAAGGTTTAGGGGCCATACTTTTTGTATTTAGTTTCACGTGAAACAGTGCCAAAAATTTTTACTTTTTTTGTAGCTTGGGACACATTATTTTTATTGTAAAATGAATTATACTAGTATATGTAATTTGAAATGATGATAACAATCATTTCATAACGATATCTCGACTAGCTCTCTAGAACATGTATCGTTTGAGACGTTCTACCGTCAGGACATACACATCATCTAGCATGTGCTAATAGAGACTTTCACAGTGAAAATATATGATAGAATATAAGTAGTTCATTACAATTTAGAGGGGATTACAATGGCTCAAATCGCAGGAAATTTACAACGAATTAAAAACAGCCAACGCCGTTATGCTATTACACCGCGCATTCCAGCGGGTTTTATTCAACCAGATCAATTGCAAAAAAATACATTGATGTGGCGAACAAAGTTTGGTGCTGTTCTTAAACTAACCGGCAGCCAACGCATTATGATTACGAATTTGAAAGCTGAGGACGTAGACGCAGCATGGGACATGCTCGGCATGGAACCGGCGTACATGGTGTCCAACCGCGTGCTGCAGCGTCAAGATTTGCCCAGGCACGACGTTCTGTAAACGGGCTAAACAAGACAGCGTGCATCTTGGCATGCAATTGGAACGCAAATATTTGTCCCAAGAAATGCCTAGCAAGATGAAAAATCGGCGTGTCTGGCTGCATTAATTCTTGTACTGAAAGCCGCATGAAGGACGTTGGCGTTATCGGTACTGTTGAAGGCTGGAGCGTCTATGCTGGCGGCAGTGGCGGTGCTCATCCACGTATCGGCGACCTCATTGCAGAAGTAGAGACGGAAAAGCAAGCTCTTGCTCTTGTAGACCGCATCATCGAATATTACAAAGCAAATGCACAAATCGAACGAATGGGTGAATTCATCGACCGTATCGGCTTAGATGCTTTCAAAAGAAGCTGTACTAGGCGACCTTGAAGGGCTCCTACAGAAGCAAAAAGCAGCAGAACCTGTTGTTAACTTGCCAGGTCACGGCAATGATCCAGAGGTTGAGACGCCACGCCTTGAACCAGGTCAACCAATTACACCGGATACAATCATCCGCGATATCGTGGACATCTATCCAAATACAGTACCTGTACTACAAAGCATCGGCATGGGTTGCCTCGGTTGCCCATCCTCTACGATGGAACCACTATGGCAAGCCGCTGAAATCCACGGCGTCAACGTGTACGATTTACTTAACAAACTAGAAACTGCCCGCAAAGGTGCATAATTAGAATAGATACATCTGCACACATACATGTTCAGATGAATATATACCAGGACCTATGTACACATGGGTCTCTTCGCATAGATATATTGTATAAAGGAGTTTCACATGTCCGCATTTTTAGGTCACATTCACTACTGGTTATACCGTAAAATCCAATTGCTCGTAGAGCGTGAAAACTTAATTCTTGAAAAAACAACAAAGGTCGTAGACGATCTCGCCGAAGAATTGCATGCCATCTCCGTAGATACGTACGGCGAACCAATCAATCCTAGCATTCCATTGGAAAACATCATCGACCACAACAATATTCACGGCTGGCTTGCCAACCAAATCAACGTAGCATCCGTACGCGAAGCGGCTTTCATCAAAGATATGCTCGATACAAATGCCGATGAAAATGCCATTCACGTGGTAACAGCTATTCTTGATGCCTTTGCTGTACAAGGCCAAGCGTGCGGCGTTGTAGCCCAAGATAGCCTTGAAGAACATACGGCACCTGCCATCTACAATGCCCTTCAAAACTTTTATGTTAACGGCATGCCTTGCGACGGCGGCGACCAAATCGTTGAGGACAGCGCGGACCGTTTCACATGGGTTGGCGACCACCGCTTACAAGCCGGCTACTGGCGCACTGCTGGCGTGGACCCTAAATTCATGATGCTCGCATACCAAACATGGTTTGAAGCCTTTGTGAAAGCTATCGATCCTGCATTCGAGCTCATCACCACAGAAGAAAATGGCACACGCTTGTACACAATCGCTAAAAAATAAATACATACCATTTCATTCGCTTATACGAGCGTAAAACGAACGTAATGTAGCGTTCAGCTTTTACGCTCGTTTTTGTCCATATCTAAAATTTGTATTCACAAAAATTATTGTTAATACAAATACTTTTCGGACATATATAGTGTATCCTATGAAAATAGAACAGGCGTGTTCTATTTTTAAAATTTCTTTCAAAAAGTGTAGCTATAGACACAGCATTGATAAGAAATATCAGTTTATAATAGAACCATAAGATGATTCATTAGTCATATACTTTCATACATAGGAGGTGCAGCATTATGGCAGGCACAGTAAAAAAAGAATTAGGTTTATTATTCCAAGGTCCCTAATTATGTGATCGTAAAAAAAGGCGGTAAAAGCAGGTGAAAAGGTAGAAAAAAACATAATCATCCTGAAGCCAATGTTATCTTTACTGTTGTAAAGGGCACTGTTCAAGTATTCCTTAACGAAACAGAGGAACATGTACTCGTACCGGGTGAAGTTCTCGAGTTTAATGGCGATAACTACATTCAAGCAACGCTTGTTGAAGATAGCGAATTCATCGTAAACCTCGTTCATAAACCTGAATAAGATTATATAGATATGACCTCCTCCTCTCCTTAGTGTCTATATAAAAAAACACCTATATGTGGTAATAGTTACTGTTTATACAGTAACTACTACCATATATAGGTATCATCCTATAATCTCATATCTTAATTTCATAGCTATATTTCTATAGAATATAGTATAATCGCTTGCAGTTGCTTTCATAAGAGAATATACTAACTATATAAGAGAGAAAGAAGGATTTACATGACACGCGAAGACTTAGAAACATATATTCACAATCAATTTGAGGACACTACAACCAATACGCCTTGGACGCAGTTTCCCCATTACAAGGTCTTTCGCCATCAGGGCAATCATAAATGGTTCGCCCTAGTCATGAATATCACCACCGATAAATTAGGATGGTCAAGCATTAGGCCTATCGATGTTTTGAACATCAAATGCGAGCCCACCATGATTGGTGCCTTTCGCAAGGAGCCGGGTATATATGCTGCTTATCATATGAACAAGGCCAATTGGCTAACCGTTTCTTTAGATGGCTCTGTGCCTACTGAAAGAATAAAAATGCTCCTCGACATGAGCTATCGATTAACAAAATAAAATACTAAATTCATTGTCTACCCATTTAACACACAAAATAAAACGAGCCTAGATTCATTCTAAGCTCGTTTTTTTGCTTTCACGTATTATATTGTTTAATATTTGTGAAAATAACTTTCACCTATACTCGTAACATCATAGATGCACTTATTAAAAAGTACAGTATATACAATAGCAATGATAATAATATGCATTGATGTAGTCTTTAACATCTGACGGTAGAGTCCAAGAGAGCAAAGCATATAATATATAGCTAATACAAATGCAATCAGGCCCAAAAATAGATTGAACTCCGAACGCAATCATACCCAGCTCCCGCAAGGCTCAATATAATAACAAGTACCGCACCGAGTAAGGACAAAGACGGTTATAGGTAAATCAAAAGGCCATCGCATACGAAACGGCCATAAACGTGTCCTTAAACGTAAGATTGCGATTACTAGTGGCTTTCACATAAAAATGGACCAATATGAACCAAAGCCCTTTTAAGAAAACCCAGACAAAAACAAAACCTAAAATCGATATAATCGTATCTAGCATAGTTACAGGCGTGATAAAAAATATGATAACATTTTCCACCACCGACAAACCAAGCATAATGCCAAACAAACGCAACATAAAAAAACTAGCGCTTGATCAAACGTACCATTCTCCATAATATACGGAATCCCTTAGACCGCGGATACCGCATCAAACTCCAACAAACCTGCATAATAGACATAATAAACCCTCCTTGTCCCTTTTCTATACAGTCTAAAAAAATAATATCTTATGTATGATTTGAGATAAAAAAGACACCCTCCTAAAAACGACTTTATCTTTCTCCCTACAGTCTAAAAAACTAATATCTATCTTGGATAGAGGAAAACAGCCCCCTCTCGAAAAAAACGATTTTTTTCCTTTCCTCTACGATCTAAAAAAATAATATTTTATGTATGATTTGAGATAAAAAGACACCCTCTAAAAACGACTTTGGCCCTGTTCCAAAGGAACAGACCCGGCCGGTGGAGTTTTTAGGAGGGTGTCTTTTTAACTATCGACAAAGCGACATTAAGATATTATTTTTTTAGACGTTTAATTACTTCATCTGTAATATTTTCAACGTTACTGTTTGCATCAGCTGCGCGGATTGTGTATGGATCGTCTAATACAACGTCCATTTTCTTTTCAACGCGAACAGATTCGATAGCGTTGTGAATGTTTTGCATCATTGGTTGTGCAATTTTATTCACTTCGTCGTTTTCTTTTTGTAACAATGGAGCTACGGATTTATTGAATTCTGCTTCTGCTTGAGCTTGATCTTTAATTTTGTCAATTTCTTGCATTTTCTTTTCAATTTGTGGACGGTATTGTGCATCTACTTGTTGCATTTTCATGTCGAGTGCACCGTAACCAGGATAGCTATTTACAACTTGACTCATTTGCACTAAACCAATGTTAGCAGCGCTTGCCACAGCAGTGGTAGCGGAGATAGCACCAACGATAGCCAATGTTGTCAATTTTTTAGTTAATTTCATTTGAGATCCTCCTGAACAGTAAAGTTCCATTACACAAACATGTAATGCACTATTTTTACTATATCAAATCTAACTTGCTTTCACAAGTAAAAACCCTCAAAAATCATAGATGAGATATAGCATCTAATAATTAAATTGTATACTATTAAATAATAATAAGGGCCCATGAATTCATCATGAACCCTTATTAAAAATTTACTATCTATTATTGTTCGTCATTAAGATAGATGTATTTATCGGATTTCAATTTGGACACGAGGTCAGGCACCAAGCCGATAAGGCGATCAAAGCTGTTGCTGTAAGGATTGCCTTTAATGTTGAACAACTCGATGCGTTCGCCTTTGATCACGAGCACAGCGCTTGGTTCCATGCGAGCGCCGCCGCCACCGCCGCCACATTCATGATTCTTGCCAGCTGTATTGTGGTTTGTGCCAGTGCCGAAACCAAATGTTACGTCCACAAATGGAACCAATGTAGTATCGCCGATTTGCACCGCTTCACCTACTACAGTTTCCACCTTAATCATATTTTTGAACTTCTCAAAAAGGACTTCTAAATTTTCTTTTACGTTACTGTTCTCCATCGTAGTACCTCCACTGATGTCAACTATGCGTTAGCGGCTTGTTCCGCTTTCAATCGTTCTAACTCTTTCTTTTCTTTGCGCTTAACCCAAACGACCTTGACCGTTTCAGCTATGAGTGCACGCATTGGTTGTGAAAGCACGAATCGCGTGCCGTGCCATGCCAACGCGCCTAGAATAATGCGCCCTTTAATGTGGCCGCTACCTTCTAAATGCCAATTCAAATAATCAATCTCGATATGTTCAGCCTGTTCAGGCCAGATACTGTACAACATCGAAGCAAGCATGCCACCCTTAAAAGGATCACCGATGCCGATACGCCCTTCTACAGCGATATCTCGTGGTTTAGAATGGTCATAACACCGCTTAGAAACAAGCAACAATTGACGCCACAATTCCGTATTCGTCACATGTTTCATGAACCAAAAGGTCGGGAATTTTTCGATTTAAAAGCTAGCCACCGGATCATTAGGATCTGGTTTTTTTGAAAGCGCGATTTTACGCTATCTTTCAAGCCGTCTATTTTCGTAAATACCTTCTCTTTTACGGTGCCATCACTATTGAAAGTGACCTTTTCCACCACTTCATCATCAGGTTTCATCGTCGGGTTATCGCGAATTGAATCATATTGTGCAGCCCGCGCTTCAGCACCCTTATTATCATCCTTAGATGTATCAACACGTTCAACGCGAACCTGTTTACCTTGTGCATCTGATGTTTGCCCTGCACTGCGCGAAGCATCTAGGCTTTCACCAGAAGCACCAACGGTCGTCGGCTCAGTCGGTTCAGTACCGCCCTGGCCATCGCCTTGCATGGCTTTCATCATCGCTTCCGCCTGCGCAGCCATCGGATCATTTTCAAATTCATCAACAGCCTTCTGATATTCGTCATCAACCCGTTGTTGAATCCATTCGTCATATTCTTTCACAGGGCCTATTTTCTGCATACCTAATACATACAGTTGTTTAAAAAATGGTTTGCCCTGAAAATATGCGAGATGCAGCGACAATACGCGCCACAGCCATTTAACCGACAATTCTACGCGGTACGGCGTCCTGCCGTTCCATTCGATGCTATATGTGATTGGCGTTAGTAGGATAATCATGATCAGCGCTACGATAAGAAGCACTACGACGAGTGCCACAATAGCGACTATACTCAACCACATCACCTCCTTAGGTTATGGGATTTGTGAAAGTATACTCTAATTTTCAATGCCCTTGCGAGCCATTACACCTTGCATGTAATAATGCTTAACTTCCTTCATTTCCGTCACAAGATCGGCCACATCAAGAAGTTCTTGCGGTGCCCCGCGCCCCGTAAACACCACTTCGGTTTCCGGATTACGAGCCTCTAATAGAGCCTCCGTTTTTTTCCAATCAATGAGTTCAAAGAACAAAGCCATGTTATATTCGTCGAGAACCACCAAATCATAGTCACCGCTAGATACAGCCTCTAACGCGCGTTCATAGCCCTTTTCAATAAGCGCTACATAATCCTTAGGGTGGATTTCCCTGATTCAAATACAACCACTTCATCACCCCATTTGGCGAGCTCATCCTTGCTCTTCATGCCTTCCTTGATGATAAAAAAACGGTTTTACCTACAGTTTCTAATGTAATATTTTTGAGGGTCGGTAAAATATTATGTTCACTATACACTTTAGACTTCATGAACTGTAAAAATAAAACCTTTTTGCCAGCGCCTATAGCTCGTATAGCGAGGCCGATCGCAGCCGTCGTTTTACCCTTGCCTTCGCCGGTATAAACTTGTACATAGGCCTTCATAGATATACCTCCGTTCATATACCATAATTGTACAATATTTATAGACGAAAAAGGAATAGATATCACATGAAAGACAATCCTAATTATGCATAAGATAATAATATCTATTGATCCATTAATTATATTACCTGCACATTGGTGCCAAACAAGATGATGATGGGGCCCTAAATCCTCCACCGGCCAGGTCTGACTACGGCCTTCGGCCTTCGCAGGGCCAAAGTCGGATTTAGAACCCCATCATCATCTTACTATCTAGCACTTCAATAATGTATGCTTATAAAATAATGACACCAATACAATATCAATAGATATTATTATCAACCCAAAAGGACTATCCCATGTGATATCTATACCATCAGTATATAAACATGTACCAATTATGGTATATGAATTACTACCAACCCAGCCGTTTGGGAAGAAATGTAATGAATACTTGTTACATAGGTTCCTTATAGTGTGTCCCCAAAAATAGAACAGGCCTGTTCTATTTTAAAACACATATACTAGGTCCCCAGAATTAGTACACGCCTGTTCTATTTTTTAGGGCACATATAATAGGTACTCAGAATTAGAACACGCCTGTTCTAATTTTTTATAAGGCATATATAAGCCAATCTCGTACACTTCTTTATCCTAAATTGTACAATGGTATTTTATGCCAATTAGTCAACTAAATTTAGATAGAAAAAAGATAGACCCCTCCGGAAAATGATTTCGGGCTCCGCGTAAGCACAGTAGCTTCCCCACTCCCGCCAGTTTAGTAATTAGTAATACGCCAAAAGGGATACCCCCTGTTCGAAAACGACTTCGGGCTCCGCGTAAGCGCAGTAGCGTGTCGGCTTTCGAACAGGGGGTATCCCGTCTTATAGCGTATTTAATTACTAATTGGCAAAAATACCATGGGATCAACCGCGGATCCATTAATCCGTACTTCGTAGTGTACGTGTGCGCCAGTACTTTTACCAGTACTGCCCATAAGGGCGATGACTTGGCCTTGTTTTACGGTCATGCCCGGTGTAACGAGAACGGCGCTATTGTGGCCATAGCGAGTCACAAATCCGTTGCCGTGATCGATTTCTACGAGGTTACCATAACCGCCTTCGGTGTAGCCTGCAAATGTTACGGTACCCGCTGCAGTAGCAACGATAGGTGTGCCGTAATCGTCAGCGATATCAACACCTTCGTGGAATGCGCTAGCAGCACCGGTCACAGGATCGACACGAGTGCCATAAGGGGATGTAATAACACCCTTACTTGGCCAGATGCTTGGCGTTGTACTATTCGTATATCCACCAGAACCTGTGGTGTAGTTCAATTGTTGCAATGCAGCGATGTCTTGAGCCCCACCATCACGCAAGATGTTTCGCATCGTGTAGAAGCTAACCAATAATTTTTGTGCATCCTTATCTAATTTAGATAGTCTTGCTGAAAGTTGCGCCGCACTTAGCGTGGGACTAGTCTCATCGCTAGCGGCTTCCTGCTTTGGGTCAGAGCCATCGCTACCACCTTGAGATGGTGTGCCGGACTCAGCACCCTTTAACATTTGTTTATTTTCTTCACTAATTTGATTTAAGTTTTGGATTTTCTTATCCAACACTTCTGTTTTTTGTTGTAACAGTTTTAGTTGTTCTGTTTGCAATTGTGTTTGTTGACGCAATTGAACGATTTCTGCTTGTCGTGCAATGCCCCAAATGGATAAAACAAGTGCTGCTACAAATAAGATTACGGCCACTACGGCTACAATCTTCGCTTGTTTATGACTCAATGTAATGGTGCAATTATCACCATTCTGAGACACTACAGAACTCAAAATACTTGGTACTTTCAAAATGCCTTCCTTACTTTTAATCATTCCTCAACTCATCATGCATGTGCGCTCTATATGAACACGACAAAGTGATTTGCCTATTGAGAATGGATAACGCTCGCTAACGCTTCCTCATTCGTACGTTCCCCAAGCGCTTCATTTAAACTTTCTAATTCCTCTTGTGAAAGATTAACGAGACTTTTACCTTTCACAATTGGTTTACTGAAAATACGAGAGTCATTTCGGCCATAGATACTGGAAATGCAAACCCCATTATTATTGCCATCAAGCAATGTAAGGGAAAAGGACAAATCGTTGCCGATGTTATCAAATGCATTATACTTCTTAAAGCCGATTTTTTGTAATGTGTTGCCTTGAATATTACGAATTTGAGTTTGTTCCTCAATCATATCCTGCAATCCCTTTGCGGCCTCGCGAATTTCAGTGATTTCTACTGAAAGTTTACGTTCTAGGCTAGCTCCATTTTCACCTTGCATGAAGAAATTGAACTTCTTCGTTAAGCTCCCTAATCTAATGTGTAGGATGATGCAATATACCAATAAAATAACGGCTAATGCGCATCCTAATACACCGATATAGGGTTGTATAGATTCTAACATTCAAAACCCTTTCTATCTAATTCGTCCATAAACGGACTAATAGTACGTTCTAGTATACCATGTAATGACGCAATAAGTACACCATAATTCACAATAGGCGTACCTTGCACAACGGCACAATCAATACGCCGTAACACCTCACGACGCGTCAACATACAAGCCCCGCAATGGATGATAAGATCATAACCGCTCACATCCTTAGGGAACGCACCACCGCTGGTAAATTCAAGCTGTAGATCCGTATGCCCCTTCTTTTTAAGCCACATCGGAATTTTAACGGTTCCAATATCATCGCATTGGCGACGATGTGTGCAGCCCTCACTGATGAGCACACGCGCACCAGGTTTCAAGTTGTTAAGGGCTTTCACCCCCGTTACTAAATCCTGCAATTTTCCCTTGAACCGAGCCATTAAGATGGAAAATGATGTTAATGGAATATTCGCAGGCGTCAACGCATTCACCGCTTCAAAGGCTTGCGAATCGGTGATGACGAGTTTTGGTTTTTGTGAAAGCTTACTGAGCATGGTCGGTAGCTCTTCTGTTTGGCACACCAAGGCAAGGCCTTTATGGTCCAAAAATCTCACGGGATTGTCTGTACCTGTGGCAAGATTAGACGACCCTTTGGCGCCGCCGAATCAATAGGACATACCAAGATAATAGTATCTCCTGGATCAACTAACCCTTGTAATAGAGTTGCTCGCCTTCTACATCGAGCGGTGTTAACCCGCCTAGCAAATCGAGCAATGTAAGACGATCCCGATTCGATGTAAAATCCGTAGAGCCTACGACGGTGGCAATAGCTGACAAATCGGGATACGCATCTACATAATTTAGGTTAGTATCATTACCATTGCTATCATTATCATGAGCGCTTTCACTATCAAAAGCGTTAATTTCATTGATGAATAATGCGATAGGTACATTGTTTTGTTTCAACTTGTTAAGCCACATCATATCATCAGCAGTGGGTGCTTTATCATTACGCAACACATAGACAGCGAGATTGATTTTTTTGATAATTTCTTCGGATTTTTCCAATGCGAAGAGCGCCCAGATTCCGATGTATCGTCAATTCCCGCCGTATCGGTAATGACCACAGGGCCTAGAGGCAACATTTCCATAGATTTGCTAACGGGATCGGTCGTAGTACCTGCCACTTCAGACACAAGGGATACTGGTTGATCCGTTAGCATATTAATTAGGTCGACTTACCCGCATTACAACGGCCAAAAAAGCCGATATGTACGCGATTCGACTTTGGTGTTTGTTCCATTATACGCGAAACTCCATTGTTTCTTCATGTTCTGTGCTCTCCTGAGCATCCATATATGCAATAAGACGTTCTAATTCAGTTTCAGAGCTAAAAGGCAATTTCAATTTTACCTTGTACCTTCTTACCGGCTCTAAATTTAATAGATACTGGAGAACCTAGGCTCAATTTTTAAACGATCTACCAATGCGCGAACCTCAGCTGTATCATGTGGCTCTGTAGTGTCTTTAGCCTTAGTCTTTTTGAGACATCATGGCTTTTACGAGCTGTTCTGCTTGGCGGGCGCTTAATTCGCTCTCTTTAATGCGCTCTGCTGCTTCTACTTGTTGCGCTGCACTACGTAGAGCCAACAAAGGTCGAGCTTGACCAACAGTTAAATCGCCTTCAATTAAATCCTTTTTGAACAGATGCAGCTAATTTCAAAAGGCGCATCATATTGGCAATATATGAACGGCTACGTCCAAGGCGTGCAGAAATCATCTCCTGAGTTTGCTTATACGTATTCATCAAACCTTGATACGCCAAAGCTTCTTCAATAGGATCCAAGCCTTCACGTTGGAGATTTTCTACCAAAGCGACTTCTGTCATTTCCTCTGTATTATAATTTTTTACAACTACAGGTACTGTTTCTAGGCCCACCATCAATGCCGCGCGATAGCGGCGCTCACCGGCCACGATTTGGTATTTATCCTTTTGCTTACGAACGACGATGGGTTGAAAAATGCCTAGATTCTTAATGGACTCAGCCAAAGTAGCTAAACTTTGTTCATCAAAATTCTTACGTGGTTGATCTTCATTAGGAATTACATCCCCTATAGGCAACTCGTGAACTTCACGTTCAGGTAAAGCCGTCTCTATGGACTGCTCTCCCATCATTGTTGCTAATGTTTTTCGTTCCTTTTTCTGTTTCATCACCATAATAATCCCCAATCTATTAGTACTTTCACACCGCATATATAAAATGCAGCACAAACCAATATACAGTTTGTGCTTACATTACATAATCATATTTATTTAGTCTATTCTATATCAATTATTTCGTTTTTCTTAGAATCTCGAATAACCTCTTTAGCTAATTTAGTGTAAACAGCTGCACCCTTTGATTTCGAATCATACACAATAATCGGTTCCCCATAACTTGGTGCTTCACTGAGGCGAACATTTCGAGGAATAATTGTTTTATACACCTTAGTACCAAAGAACGATTTTACCTCATCTGCCACTTGGACAGACAAATTAGTACGTCCATCAAACATAGTAAGCAACACACCCTCAATTACAAGGTCTTTATTAGATGTTTGTTGCACGATTGTAATCGTCTTAACAAGTTGACTAACACCTTCAAGGCATAAAAATTCAGTTTGAATTGGAATCAAAACACTGTCAGCCGCTGTGAAAGCATTCAATGTTAGCAAACCAAGAGATGGCGGGCAATCAATGATGATAAAATCATACTCATCGCGTACAGAAGCGATGGCTTTTTTCAAAATTGTTTCACGTGAAACAATCCCTACTAATTCTACCTCAGCACCAGCCAATTGAATCGTTGCAGGCGCTACAAAAAAAGCTTTTTTTAAGCATTGTAGGTTCAATAACATTAGCAATGTCTTCGCCATCTATCAACACATCGTGAATACATAATTCCAAATCATCTTTTTCAATGCCTAATCCAGAACTAGCATTACCCTGCGGATCCAAATCTATTAATAACACCTTTTTGCCTGCATCAGCTAAACAAGCACTGAGATTAACAGATGTTGTAGTCTTGCCTACACCGCCTTTTTGATTAGTAATCGCTATTACTTTGCCCACAAAATTCACCTCAACTTTACGTTCAAAAATATTTCATTTCATTATAACATAGGGCACGCAAAAGAAATAGAACTTTATAGGTATGACCATCATTTTTTTCAAATAAAATCTAAAAACAAATAAGAATGTTTCACGTGAAACATTCCAAAAACATATGTTCACCAACATGATATACCAGCTTATAAATTTATTTGATTATGTATTATCACTTAATAGATTTACACCATTAGGTATAAAAATATTTACGTATAACTTTTTTTCTATGGACGCACCTCAATAAATTATATGAAGCTATGACCTTTACAGTATATATAGATATATTTATACTTATAAAAGACAGTGTTTTAATAGGTTTAACATTTTAACCATACAATCTATTTTATTTTTAAAGGAGGCGTTTCACATGCCCATTTATAACGGAATGCTTCCCGTCATCAACAAGGATGAAGTAAAAGCGATATGCAGGACTTCGTCATGCCGAAAGATTTTTCCAGAAAAAAATTCGTTGACGAAGCTTGTAAAGAAATCAATTATTAGCGACGCCAAAAGGTGTCTACCAAGAATATGATTACGATGCGGAAAATAAAGTTATTTTAAGTAATCCGCCGCTCAAAATTGAAGGATCCATCATTGAAAAGCACCTTGAAAAATCTACAAAGGTGTATGTGCTAGGTGTTACGGTCGGCGAAGACGTTGAAAGACGTAGCGAACAGCTATTCAAACAAGGCAACTACACAGTAGGTCTCTTACTAGATGCAGCTGCAACAACTGCAGTTGAACAAGTGGCTGACCAAGTTAACGAGGTAATCAATAACATTGCTAAGAAACAAGGTTATGCACCTACATGGCGTTTCAGCCCAGGCTATGGCAACTGGCCTTTAGAAATTCAACCACAGCTTGGTAAAATCATCAAAACCGAACAAATCGGACTACAAGTTACAGAAAACTTCTTATTATTTCCAAGAAAATCCGTAACAGCTATTATCGGTTTAATGCCAGGAGATCAATGCTTGACAACAAAACGCGGTTGTAGCTCTTGCTCACAAAAAGATTGCCAATCAAGAAAACTTCCAGAAAAAGCAGCAGCTACAAAACCAGAAACAAGCAAAACAACAGCCGAAACATCTGGTATAGCTATGAAAGCACAACCAACAGAATAAAATTTTAACACACGATGTTTCACGTGAAACATTACCTTGTACATCTGTACCATTGTACCCATGTGCAAGCAAAAATGTTTCACGTGAAACAATTCATTTATAGTATTAGTAATTGAAATATAGGTCACCAAGATTCTGAGCCCGACTTTGCTAGGTCGAGGCCCTTGGCCGACGACCGTTAAGGCTGTGGAGGGCGAATGTCCTTGGTGACCTACATTTCAATATATAAAGGATGATTCACATGTACATTTTTGACGGCGCTATGGGTACAATGCTCCAAGCAGCAGGCCTAGAAGAGGGTTATTGCCCAGAATTATTTAACGTGGAACGACCAGAAGTGGTAAAAAATATCCACGCACAATATTTACAACATGGTAGTGATGTAATTACTACTAATACATTTGGCGCATGCGGCCTTAAATTAGAAGATTACGATTTACAAGATCGTGTAAAAGAAATAAATATAGCAGCTGTAAAGGTTGCCAAAGAAGCAATTTCAGAGTTCAAGCCATCCGCTCGTGTAGCCGGTTCTATGGGCCCTACAGGACGGTTTTTTTACAACCATTGGGTAATATGAGCTTTGATTCTATTTACGATACATATAGAGAACAAGCAGAGGCTTTGATTGAAGGCGGCGTTGATTTCATCATTATCGAAACGATTATCGACGTACAAGAAAATGCGTGCCGCTCTATTAGCATCTTTGGATGCTCGTGAAGCAGCAGGTAAGACTAAAGAAGATGTACAAATTATCTGTCAATTTTTCTTTTCAGTGAAGACGGTCGTACCATCACTGGTACACCTCCAGAGGTTGCCACAACTATCGTAGAGGCAATGGGGGCCGATATCATCGGTATTAACTGTTCTCTTGGACCTGAACAAATCACACCGCTTATTGAAAAAATCGCTAGTGTTACTAATTTACCAATCAGCTGCCAACCAAACGCAGGTATGCCACAACTCATTAACAAACAAACGGTATTTCCGCTTTCAGCAGAAGACATGGGCCCATTGATGATTCCAATTGTTGATGCAGGTGCAAGTTATGTAGGTGGCTGCTGTGGTACAACACCAGCGCATATTCAATCAATTTCTGACGCTGTGAAAAGCACATACGCCTAAAGGAACGTGCTCATATTGAACCTAAAACGGTGATTACAAGTCGTACAAAATTGCTTGAATTAGGTCATAATGTTAAACCGTTGATTATCGGTGAACGCATTAACCCAACAGGTCGTAAAGTGCTTGCTCAAGAACTACGGGACGGTTCTTTCATTCGTGTAAAACGCGACGCCTTAGACCAAGTAGAAGCTGGTGCAGATATCCTCGACGTGAAATATGGGCGTAGCCGCATGGATCAAACACCTTTGATGGAAAAAAAGCGATCTTCGAGTTATCCATGCTTGTTGAAACGCCATTATCCATCGATACACTGGATCCACAGCTATGGAGTAGCCCTAAAAACTATCCTGGCCGTGCACTTATCAACTCTGTAAATGGAGAAGAGAGTCAATCACACGTTATGCCATTTGGCTAAACGCTATGGTGCTGCATTGCTTTGCTTTGCCACTCTGCAGTGGCGATTTACCTGAAAAAGCTGAGGATCGTGTCGCTTTGGCTGAAAGCATCGTAAATCGCGCATATAGCTATGGTTTACAACCGCACGACCTCTTGCTTGATCCCATTGGTATTAACACTTGCTAGTGGGCGAAGATAGTGCACGACAAACGCTTAGAAACATTGCGTTTATATAAAGAAAAATTTGGTTTTCCCAACTGTTATGGGCTTATCCAATATTTCCTTTTCGGCATGCCACAACGTCCATATCTAAACGGTCAATTCTTAACAATGGCACTTGCATCCGGTTTGACCACGCCAATCATGAATCCGCTTAACTACGCCGCTAAAAAAAGCATTTCGTATCAAGCTACCACATTCTTGGTTGGGATCCCAGGTTCTGCAGAATTCATTAAAAGAATACGGTTACGAAGACGAAACTACAGCCCCAGGCAATGCGGCGCCAAAAGGGTCCAGATAAAGCATCCTTTGACAGCAATGATCCCATTAGCTAATATCCGCGCTTGCGTAGAACAAGGCGAAAAAGGAAGCTATCGTTGAACTTGTTAAAAAGGCATTTAGCAGATGGTATGGATCCATTAGATATTACGAAAAAAAGGGACTTTCAGAAGCCATGAACGTAGTAGGCGACAAATTCGGTTCTGGTAAATTATTCTTGCCACAAGTTATGCTCGCTGCGGAAACGATGCAAGCTGCTTTCAACACTATCAAAGAAATCATTCCAGCCAGCGACAGTTTAGATAAAGGAACCGTTGTTGTAGCCACTGTTAAGGGCGATATTCACGATTTAGGCAAAAATATCGTAGCCGCTTTGCTCGAAAAATAATGGTTACAAAATCGTCGATCTCGGCAGGATGTTGACCCTGAGGTCATCGTACAAGCCATTAAGGACAACAAGGCGGCCCTCGTAGGCATTTGTTCCTTGATGACGACCACAATGCCTCAAATCGACAATACCATCGCTGCTATTCGTGCAGCCGGCCTTAAAACGAAGGTCATGGTTGGTGGCGCCGTAGTATCCCAAGATTACGCTGACCAAGCGGGCGCAGATATTTACGCCAAGGACGGCATCGCGGCTGTAAACCACGCGAACGATTTCTTTGAAACTTTGAAATAATGGCTAATCTAGGGCATATAATATAGGTAATACTCATGGTGAAAGTCTAAAATAATGCTCACATAACGCATATGAGGCTTTCACCATACATAGAATAGATAAGAGGTATATGATGACATTACGTGAGAAACACCAAAATGGCCAGTTCACCATCACCGTTGAATTGGACCCACCTAAAAAGCAGTTCTGCCCCAAAAGGTTTTTTGAACAAGCAGCGCGCCTAAAAAGGCAAGGTTGACGCCATAAACATTGCGGACAGCCCTATGTCTAAAATGCGCATGAGCCCTATTTCCTTGTCCTATTTATTGCAACATAATGAAGGCATCGAAACGATTTTCCACCTCACATGCCGTGACCGCAACATCATAGGCTTACAATCCGAACTGCTCGGTGCTGCAGCACTTGGTGTTAATAACATTTTGACACTGACAGGTGATAAGCCGGACCATGGCGACCACCCATTCGCACAATCAGTATTTGAAGTGGACTGCATGGGCTTACTAAATATTGCTAAAAACATTGAACAGCGGTAAAGACTTTGCTGGTAACGACCTTGAAGATCCAACGAATTTCTACATCGGTGCTACAGGTAATCCCGGTGCACCAGATTTAGAAATCGAACGTCAAAAACTAGCTGCTAAAATCAAAAATGGTGCCCATTTTGTGCAAACACAACCAATCTATGATTTAGAACAAGCTAAACGCTATATCGACAAAAATGTCTGAATTCAATGTACCTATTATGCTTGGTTTGATTCCTCTTAAAAAGCTTTTAAAATGGCAACATACCTTCACGAAAAAGTACCTGGAATCAACCTTACCCAAGACATCCTTGACCGCGTAGAAAAAGGCGGCAAAGAAGCCGGTACAGAAATCGCTATCGAAACACTAGAACAAATCAAAAAAATCGCTGCAGGCGTACATATCATGCCACTTAATGATATAGATACGACTTTGCATATTATTGATCACGTGTAAATCTTAAATAACAGCAAAGTGCTCTCAACAGCCTCCCAAAAATGACACGCTATCGCGCCAAAGCGGGACCCGAAGTCATTTTTTTAGGAGGCTATTGGGAGCTTCTTTATTCTATAATTAAGCAAAAACGTGATAAATAATATGCAAATCTTAAATCATAACCACCCGTAGAACGGGTGGTTTGCTCTAAACCCTATAAGGGTCTTTCTCTAGTGGTAGCCCTCTAAAGAGGGCTTTGAATGATCTGACAACCACTCTATTACCACTGGCTGCCCCCTACTCAGGGGGCTTTTTATTTTACCTATTTTTACCAGCTCACCCGTAAACGGGTCGGTATATTCTTTAAAGTTTAATGTATCTTGTGCTATATCTTCTTGTAGTTGATTGCGAATATACTCTTTTATCGCTCCTTCGTATCTTCCCACTGTATCCACATAATATCCTCTACACCAGAAATGTCTATTTCCATACTTATATTTTAAATTTGCGTGTTTATCGAATATCATGAGGCTACTTTTTGCTTTTTAAATATCCCATAAAACTTGATACACTTAAATGTGGTGGAATAGTTACTAACATATGAATATGATCCGGACAGCATTCTGCCTCTATAATCTCTACATTTTTTTCTATTACATAAATCTCTTAAAATTTTTACCTACATCAGCTTTTTATCCGACCATAAATTATTTGTCTTCTATACTTTGGTGCAAAAAAACAATATGATATTTACATCTCCATTTACTATGTGATAAGCTTTTTACGTCATTCATTGACATTGAACCTCCTATGTTGAAATGTTGTGGTTGCCAGACCAACTTCATTTTACCACTAGGAGGTTCTTTCCTTTTCTCTAAGAATTTTTTTACCTACCCCCAGTTTAACTGGGGGTTTAGTCATACCTATTCGGCGTACTAAAGAATAGGGAACAAATCAAAATAGATTTATTCCCTGTTTTGTTTTCGATATAGCCATTAGTGTTAATATGCTACAATCTTTTCCTATTTATTGTTACCTATAATATATAGTTTAATCTAAAAACACCTTTCAAAAAACGACTTTTTCCCTGCGGAGGCTTTTGTTGTAGTATAAAGGAAAAAATAGACCATTCCAAAAACGATTTCGGGCTCCGCGGAGCGCAGTAGCGTATCGTTTTTTGGGATGGCCTTTTTTTTATAACGGTTTATCCTTTATCTCTTTTGGTTTTCTAGGATATTTCCCAGGTGTTTTTCCTGTTTTCTTAATGTACACGATAGCTCGTTTATCATCCAATGTTGGTAAAGTCACGGTTCTTATATCTTCGATGGATGCTTTTAATGTGCTAAGGGCTTTATCAGATTCGCCGACTTCTTCTTCATAGATAGCGCCTTTTAAAGCAACTACGTAGCCGCCTTGTTTAACGTAGGGCACGATCCATTCTAATAGGATTGGTAATCTTGCAACGGCACGACTCGTGGCGATATCAAAGCTTTCACGATAGTCCTGATGACTCAAATCTTCAGCCCGTCCATGTAAGGTCTTGCAGTTCGTCAATTGCAATTCGTCGATAACGGTCTCAAGAAAGGTAAGTCGTTTCTTGAGGGAATCAAACAAGGTTACGTGCAAGGTTCTATCATAAATGGCCAAGGGAATACCAGGAAATCCTGCACCGGTTCCGACATCGATAATGGAGGATCCAGATTTGATAATTTTCAGATCATAACAAGATAGAGAATCAATCATGTGCTTAACCACGACTTCCTTCATATCCGTAATACCCGTCAGGTTGAGATATTTATTTGTTTCAATCATGCGTGCATAATACACGTAGAAATCTTTTGCTTGCTGCTGTGTGCATGGCAATCCAAATGCTGTCATTTGTGAAAGCATATATTCTACAAACTCAGATTCACTAGCGATAGGCACATCATATTTTTCTTTCATCGGTGCTCCTAACTATATGTATGTAATTCAGATTAAAATTCATTTATTCGCACTGTAAGGTCTGTTTATGTGCTTCTAGGATAAATTATATACAAAGCACTTAAAGAAGAGCATACAAGCGAAATATAAGAGTCATATTTGTATCTATTATACCATATTCTCAATTAATTATATAATTTTTGATAATAGATAGTAAAAAGGATTGTATCAAGATCAAGTTATTATCATTTAAATTATATTATTGAGAAATCGCTCCATCTTTTTATTCTACTCATTTCTAATTCTATACAATCATCCAAATCTAACTATCAAATATAATTCTTCGTATTCTAACACTTACCAAATACTATACTCCAAATTTTTATTTCCTATATGAAAAATATCTTCATTTTATCTTATAATTTGTCTTTTCTGTGTGTACATTTTATGTGCGTTTAGAATGTACTAAAAATTTTACTTTTTACATATATTACAGTTATAAATATCCATATATTTATGCAAAAGATTTATTTGTTATATTTGTAAAACTAATACTTGTAAAAATATATCAAGGTATATACTTTTTATTAACAAGGAGGTGATGTATGACCACAGCAAAGCTATTTGAAAATGGCTGTAGCCAGGCTGTACGATTACCAAAAGAGTATCGGTTTAATGGTGATGAAGTAATCATCAACAAAGTAGGCAATATAGTCTTACTAATGCCAAAAAAGATGATGAGTGGGCAGGTTTTTGTAGCAGGCTTATCATTATTTACAGATGATTTTATGTGTAACGGACGGGAAGAAATCGATCATCAGGAGCGTGAAACTTTATGAAGTATATGTTAGATACAAATATTTGTATTTATGCTATCAAACAAGAGCCAGAAGTTGTACTACAAAAAATTTTAAAACATCATCCATCAGACATATGCATTTCATCAATTACATATGCTGAATTAATGCATGGTGTTGAAAAAAGCCAAGCCAAAGATAAAAATAGGTTAGCACTAACGCTTTTATTATCGCCTATAGAAATTGTTGATTTCGACAGTCATGCTGCTGAGGAATATGGAAAAATAAAAGCTGATTTACAATCACAAGGAAAAATTATTGGTCCTATGGATTTACTCATAGCTAGCCATGCTAAATCGAAAGGTCTAACTATTGTAACTAACAATACAAAAGAATTCAAAAGAGTTAATCATTTAAATGTAGAAGATTGGTCTAAACCATTAAGCTAATACAACCTAAACCAATACAAAAAAGCTAGTTAATCAAACGATTAGCTAGCTTTTTCTATGTAATCACATATTCTATTTGTTCCTATTGTATTGTTCTAGTTGAATCAACAGTACAGACACATCCGCCGAGGGATACGCCAGAGATACGGCTGGCTTGTCCGATGGAGTGAGGGCGAATTTTGTTGAGCTTTTTGTTGCGCTTCAAGGGAAATACCTTTAATTTCTGTATAATCCCATTCTTTTGGAAGAATTTTTTCTTCCAGTTTGCGAACCTTCTCAACTTGTTCCATTTGCTTTTTGATGTAACCTTCGTAGGTAATGGCAATATCCATAGCTTCTTCTACGTCAGGTGTAAAGCGTTTCAAACCGAATGCATCAGCTACGGTAGCATAGGAGAGTTCGTTACGTTTACCAAATCATATGCGTGGATGCCTGTTTTGATAGGGGCTGTGCCCAAGCTTTCAAGCAAGGCTTGCGTTTCCTTGGACGGATTGACAGGTGTGTTGCGCAACAATTCCATGCCTTCTTCGATGGCCGCTTTTTTAGCTGTAAATTTAGCCCAACGATCGTCTTTCACAAGGCCGATTTCACGACCTTTTTCGGTAAGGCGCATGTCCGCATTGTCTTGACGAAGCAATAGACGGTATTCACTACGGCTCGTCATCATGCGGTATGGTTCATTTGTACCTTTTGTTACGAGATCATCGACAAGAACGCCAATGTATGCTTCGGAGCGAGCAAGGATGAAAGGTTCCTTACCTTCGAGCCATAAGGCTGCATTAATACCAGCCATGAGGCCTTGTGCAGCCGCTTCTTCATAACCAGATGTGCCATTGGCTTGACCTGCAGAGTAGAGGCCTTCAATATGTTTTCACTTGAAGGGCTGGCGTCAATTGTGTTGGGTTCAAGCAATCGTATTCAATAGCATAGGCAGGACGCATGATTTCGACGTTTTCAAGACCAGGAATGGTGCGAAGGAATGCATATTGTACGTCCATAGGAAGGGATGTACTCATGCCTTGTACATACATTTCATTTGTGCCCGTTCCTTCTGGTTCTACGAATAATTGATGGCGTTCTTTATCGGCAAAGCGCACCACCTTATCTTCGATGGAAGGGCAGTAGCGCGGGCCAACACCTTCAATTTTACCGCTGTACATAGGAGCACGATGAATATTGCTTTTAATAATCTCATGCGTTTCCTTATTCGTATACGTCAACCAGCACACATCTTCGTTGCGGTTGATCCATTCGTCCATAAAGGAAAAGGCATGATGATGTGCATCGCCTTCTTGAACGGCCATATTTTCAATATTAAGCGTCCGTTTATCTACGCGAGCTGGCGTGCCAGTCTTAAAGCGCATCAATTCAACGCCATTATCTAGTAGGGATTGAGAAAATTGTTCCGCTACCCGTTGCCCATTTGGGCCACCTACATAGTCGATATCACCGATGAGGATTTTGCCTTTCAAATAGGTCCCTGTACAAAGAATGACAGCCTTAGCGCCATAGAATTCGCCAAGTTCAGTAACGATGCCCGTTACCTCGCCATCCTCAACCTTGAGCTCCGTAACCATGATTTGCTTAACATTGAGATTATCCGTATTTTCCAAGGTATGTTTCATCAAATGTTGGTATTTAATTTTATCCGATTGACAGCGCAAGGAATGCACGGCAGGGTCCTTTTACCCATGTTGAGCATCCGCATTTGAATAGCCGTAGCATCCGCATTGATACCCATTTGACCGCCCAATGCATCGAGCTCATACACAAGATGGCTTTTTACCAGGACCGCCAACGGCAGGGTTGCATGGCATAAGTGCAATATTATCCAAACTGATGGTCGCCATCAACGTGCGATGACCCATACGGGCGCAGGCGAGGGCTGCCTCACAGCCAGCATGACCGCCACCAATGACAATGACATCATAATTATCTACAGTGTACATATCTATTGAATTCCTTATATTTATTACTTATATTGAAAGCTTATTTTATTTAAAATCACGAGGCCGTAGGTCGAGTTTTTCCTATTCTCTACAGTGGCAATGAGAACTTTCAAAAAACGACTTTGGCCCTGCGTAGGCCGTAGGCCGAAGTCAGACCTGGCCAGTGGAGGCTTTTTGGAAATACTCATTGTCATCATCACTTACCGAGACAAAATCTACTAAATAATTCATCTATCATGCTTTCACGGATGGTATCGCCCGTGATGTCGCCTAATAGTTCCCATGCGCTGCGCAAATCGGTAGCGACAAAGTCTACTGGCATGCCCATGTCGATGGAGGAGAGGGCTTGTTCGACTTGAGCCTTCGCTTGTTCCATGAGGCTGATGTGGCGCACGTTACTGATCATGGCGCTGTTGTCTTGTTTTACGCGACCGCCATAGACGAGTTCTTGCACCCATTTGGAGAGAACTGCAGACCCTTCGCCTTCTTTGGCACTGATGCGCTCAATAGCTGTAAATGTGCCGTGTTCTTCGATATTTTCGTCTGTAACGACTTGTGCCACATCGGACTTATTGAGGAGTACGATGGTGTTCAAACCGCTCACAGAGGTCAAAATTTCGATTTCTTCAGGGGTTAATGGAGTAGACCCGTCGATAACGCAGAGCACGATATCTGCTTTGTTAATATAATCGCGAGCACGCTCCACACCGAGGGCTTCCACCGTATCTTGTGTATCCCGAATACCTGCCGTATCGATAAGGCGCAATGAAATGCCTTCTACAGTCATATATTCTTCAATACTATCCCGCGTCGTTCCCGGAATATCCGTTACAATAGCGCGGTTTTCGCGCAAGAGAGCGTTCATAAGGCTCGATTTACCTGCATTTGGACGGCCTACAATAACCGTCGTAATACCGTCGCGAATGAGACGGCCTGTATTCGCTGTGGACAAGAGTTCATCCATAGCTTTCAAAATAGGCTCAAGCTGTTCACGAACCTCTTGGCTCGTTACGTCCTCGATATCCTCTTCAGGATAGTCGATAGTTACCTCTAAGTGAGCAATCATGGCAATAAGCTGTTCTCGCACATCTTTCACAAAAGACGAAACGGTACCGTCTAGCTGAGATACAGCGAGGGAGAGGGAGTCCTCCGTTTTTGCTTCAATAATATCAATGATCGCCTCCGCTTGGGTGAGGTCGATACGTCCGTTCATAAAGGCGCGCTTCGTAAATTCGCCGGCCTCGGCCATACGCACATCGTGATTAACGAGCAATTTCAAAATTTGTCGAACCGGCACAATGCCGCCGTGACACTGAATTTCCACCACATCCTCTGCCGTGTAGGAGTGGGGTCCCTTCATCAATAACACAAGAACCTCGTCGATGGTCTTGTTCGTCGCTGGATCCACAATAGTCCCGTATTGAATCGTTCTATTTTGGCGGTCCATCAACGGAACGGTGCCAGCGCTCTTGAACAGGCTATTTACAATAGGAAAACTATCCTTGCCGCTAACCCGAATAATACCAACCCCGCCGATGCCGGGTGGCGTCGCAATGGCCGCTATTGTATCATCTATATACATAAAAATCTCCGTACTTCGAATATCTTTAATTTCTTCGCCTGTGAAAGTTAAACTAAACCAATCTTACCCATGCGAAGATTACCTTAGGTTAGCTTTCACCATAACTTATCGTATTACGATATAAATAAAATGGTGGTGGCGGTGGCATTCTGAAACCGACTTTGGCCCTGCGGAGGCCGTAGGCCGGAGTCAGACCCGGCCGGTGGAGGTTATCAGAATGCTATCGGCACCAAACACTTTAATTTTTTGTAAGAGATCACGATATGGCGGAATGGTTCATCACCAGCGGATTCTGTGACGATGTGTTTATCATCATGCAACGCGGTATGAATGATTTTGCGTTCAAATGCATTCATAGGTTCTAAGGAAACCTTTTGACGGTTACGTTTTACCTTAGCTGCAAGGCGTTTTGCAAGATTAATCAACGTTTCTTCACGACGAGCGCGGTAATTTTCCACATCCACCACGATGTGACAATGGCCAGACACCTCTTTGTGAGCCACCAAATTCGTTAAATATTGGATAGCATCAAGGGTTTGACCATGTTTACCAATCAAGATACCAAGGTCTTCACCATGTACTTGGAACGTGATTTTATCAGCAGTAAACATCTTTTCAATCATCACGATAAGGCCCATTTGAGCGAAACATCTTTTTCAGGAATTCCTTACCTTTTTCAGCGATGATTTGTTGTGTTTCTTTTGAAAGCTCTTGTTTAGCTTTCACAGATATCGGAGAATCATCAATCGATTCAGACACGTCGCGTTCATTAGTCGCAACAGGCGCATCCGACACAGCATCAGAAGTCTCAGCGATGACTTCTTTTTCTTCTTCCGTAGCCGCAGCTGCTACCGTTGTATAGAACAAACGAACCACAGCTGGTTTACGGCCAATACCTAAAAAAACCATTAGAAGGTTGTTCAATAACCTTTGTTTCTACCAATTCACGGCCATCTATAGAAAGTTCTGCAACCCCTTTAGCGATGGCATCTTCAATTGTTTTAGCAGATACATCGATAAATTCCATAGTGCCTCCTATTTATTAGCTTCTAAGCCTTTTGTAAATGAAATGTTGTTGCACCAATTGGAACACATTGGATACAATCCAGTAAATAACAAGACCAGATGGGAAGTTCAAGGAAATGTAACCGATGAACAATGGCATAAAGATTTGCATAATCTTTTTGTTGTTGTGCAGCGGCACCACTAGCACCCATACCAGTTTGTCGGGACATGATCCATGTGGACAAAGCACTCAATACTGGCAAGATGTAGTATGGATCTGCTTCACCAAGGCTAGGAAGCCATAGGAAATGTTCGAATTCAGGATTGTAAGGATATCCTTGCAATGCGTAGAAAATAGCAATCAAGAACGGCATTTGCACCAATAAAGGCAAGCAGCCAGCCAATGGGTTTACGCCCATTTCTTTGTACATAGCGCCCATCTCAGCTTGTAAACGTTGAGGGTCGTTTTTGTATTTTTTTCTTGAAGCTCTTTCATGCGAGGTTGTAACTCTTGCATTGCTTTCATAGATTTAATTTGTTTTTACTGTCAACGGCGCTAAAAATCGCTTTAATAATGACAGTAATGATGATAATAGCCACCCCATAGCTTGGAAAGCCGACCATTTCAGTGAAGTTGAAAGCATATGTCACAAGTGTGCGCATAAATTCAACTAAATAGTTAAAAATTTCCATTGTTTCTCCTTCGAGTGCAGGTCGAAATTGGGTTCCTTCGCGCATCCATATATCGTTATGGTATGGTCTAAATTTCATCCATACAGATGCTCAGGTATTTCCAAAACTGTGCTCGCTTAGACGAATATTGTGAAAGCTTGTGAAAGCCCTAACTAGCGTTAGCTTTCACCAAAACCAATCTACGGAACGGGATCATACCCGCCCTTGTGGAATGGATGACAACGCAAAATACGTTTTAGCCCAAGCCAGCTACCTTTCAAAGGTCCATATTTTTCAATGGCCTGCAGAGTATATGCTGAACAAGTGGGATAATATCGGCAACATCCCGGTTTGAGAGGGAAATGGCAATCTGATAGAAGCGAATAACGAGCCATAAAACAAAGGTAACCCCTCGTTTTATAAGATTTAATAAAGTTATACATGTATCTTTCATAGAATTCACCATGATTCGATGGGAGCATGTATCTAAGACAGTTCCACCAAATCCATATACCTCATAATACGCGAATAGGACCAAAGCATAGCGCTGTCCATGCTTGTGGTCCCTATATAGGATTATACTAAGAGCTTGCTTTTTACGCAATAAGTACAGTATTTCTTCCGCTCGTTCATAGGTTGCGTCCTTCAGAGGGCCACGTCCAACGATAACAATATGATACCCTTCGCGAATTTGATGCTGATTGAGGCGATACACCTCTTTCATAAGGCGACGTGCCCGATTGCGTTCAACCGCACAACCCACCTTTTTACCCGTTACAAAACCGATGCGAGTCTTTTGCTTCGCTACAGGCATACGATATAACACGCACATGCGTCCTACCTCGTACTTACCATGCTTATACACAAGGCGATATTCATTATTGTTTATAATACGTCTCGTTTTATCTAAGCGGTAATCCATTGTATCGTCCGAGTCCTATAGAATAGAAAAACTTGGCAAGAGCGCTAAGTTTTCTGAAAAGCTCTTGCTGAGCCATTATATTATGCAGATAAGCGTTTTTCTGCCTTTAGCACGTCTTCTTTTTAATACGAGACGGCCACCAATAGTTTTCATGCGTTCACGGAAACCATGGGTACGTTTTCTCCAAAGAGTATTTGGTTGATATGTACGTTTCATTAGTAAAACACCTCCTCGTTATATATTTGTTTTACTTATACCATAACAGGGTAATTATAGAGGGAAAACGTAAATCTGTCAATAAAAAACAGGGTTTTCTATATATATTTATATAAAAAGATATGGTGTTTAGATTAAAATTATAAGTGTAATTTATTTGCCAATAATATTACTACATTTAGGTAGATCTGCCTACTATTTTCTCGCTCCACCGGCCGGGTCTGACTACGGCCTCCGGCCTCCGCAGGCCAAAAGTCGCTGTGAAAATAGTAGGCAGCTCTCATTAAACAATATTCATAAATTAGCCAAACAAATTACACCATTCACATCTTATCAAGACACCATATCTTTTTTATCTGAACCTTATAGATCAACTCCTGTTTTTTTATTGAAACAGATTGTGCGCACCTTCCCTTGGCGGGGAAGACAGAATGTACTATTTTAGAGCAACATACATACACCTCTTTTAACACATACTCATTTTAAATTACTACACGCCTGTTCTATTTTTTTAGAACATACATATTATCCTCACACCCTACTTATGGCTTTCTGCGGAGCCAGCAGGGTGAAGTCAGACCCAGCCGGTGGAGCTAAAAAGTGACCACCAAACCGGATTTAGATAAAAATGCTAAAATAAACAAATTCCATAAAAGTTATCCACAGATTGAATGACAATCTCCTCATTTTTGGTACAATCATAATTGAAATTGGTAAAAATTATATATTTTTATAAGTTTTTCGGATAGTTTAGAAAAGTTATCCACATTTTTCTCTTTTGACCTGTGAATAGTATAAACTCAGTATTTATAAGGTTGGAAGGGAATTTTATTTTCTCTTATTCACAAGTTGTGCACAGGTTATTCACAGGCATTTGTGGTTTTTCCACAGTTTTAGAATAAGTTATGCACATAATAACGAAAGTTATACACATTTTTAGTAAAAGTTATACACAAGAGGAACAAAATGCAAGCAGCTGATATTAATGATATATGGGAACGTATATTACAAGTAGCAAAACAAACACTGCCGCCTGCGATTTATTCAAGTTTGAGTACTTCTCTCATACCGATGAGTATAGATAATAATTCTATACACATTGGGGTTATGCAGAGTTTTATAAAAAGTGTCATCGAATCTCAGCAAACGGTAAGTAAGTTGTTAACAGATGCCATCAAGCAAGTGACAGGCAAAGAATTAAATATGGTTTTATTGGATCTGTTTCCACAAAAGGATGAGGCTCCAACAACACCGCATGTAGCAGATACTTTCACAGAAAATACTAGTACGAGCACTATAGAAAATACGGTGGTAAGTGACGCGGACAACATCGATAAAAAAACCTCAAAACTTGCAAAGCAGGAGGTTCCGTATCAAGAGGAGTTTTACACACCGGTGTACGCAGATCCTGTGTATATCCAGCGTAAAGAGGTGGACGAGTTAATTCCAGATGAACCGATGTTTCCTGTAGAGCAGCCACAAACGGCGCAAACATTGCAATCTACGGATATTCCTATCGATTTATCTTCGTCACAGCTCAATAGTGGATATCGATTTGATAATTACATTACAGGCAATGCAAACCGCATTCCTTTTGGGGCAGCCCAAAATGTGTCGGAGCATCCTGGCGGCGATTATAATCCGCTCTTTATCTATGGTCCATCGGGCCTTGGTAAAACGCATTTGATGCACGCCATCGGCAATGCCATCGTTGAAAGATATCCTAATCTCAAGGTAATGTGCACAACGAGCGAAAAGTTCATGAATTTATTCATCGAATCCATACGCAAACGGCAAGGCGAGTTGTTCCGCAATACGTTCCGCAACATCGATGTATTGCTCATTGACGATATTCAGTTCTTAGAAAATAAAGAGGGCACGAAAACAGAGTTTTTCAACACCTTCAACGAATTATTGGACAATAACAAGCAAATCGTTCTCACCAGCGATACTATGCCAAACGACATGGATCAATTCGAAGAGCGCTTGCGTTCTAGATTCCAAGCGGGCTATGTGGCAACCATGGAAAATCCAGATTTGGAAACGCGCATTGCCATTTTGAAAGCCCTCGTTGAAAAGGAAAACAACAAGAATCGTAATCTCGTTATCGACAACGATGCCATCAACTACGTAGCGTTACAATTTGAT
>BNJU01003780.1_pt1 | contig 40783 bp, 49 predicted proteins | sample 8539281 | NCBI WGS metagenome assembly BNJU01 (sample SAMD00202456, study PRJDB9452) | human saliva metagenome | isolation source: human saliva | place: Japan
AGTCCAGCCTTTGTTGCATCTCTTCGGATCTTCTCCATATTTCTTCTCCAGTATATTTTTGATTTTCTTTATCTTTTCCACTAAGTGTACTTTCTATTTCCTTTTTAATTTTTCCAATATAATATTGAAATAATAAATTATTAAAAATATTCAAAATAAAACCAGTAGTCTATTAAAAACTAATAATAAAATCAAAAAAATATCATGAATCCAACTGATATACCAAATAAAAGTAATTTCTGTATCATTCCTACCACAATCCTTCTAATTGATTATTACAACTGTATTTTCATTAACTTTTCTATCTAATTGAAATTCTTTTGTAAAAATTTCTCCCCACTTTCAAATGTTACTTTCACTTTTATAAATTTATTCCATCTTGCTTTTTAAATTTTTATTTTTTTGAATATGAGGTCATATTTATATTGTCCATTCTTCTTTATTTGATATATTGCTTTCTAAAATATATTTTTCAATGTTAAAATTTTTCATTAAAATTTTTCATATATCTTATTTCCTCTTTCACCTTGTATAATAATTGATATCAGTTTTATTTTCTCAGTTTCCCTGTCTCATCAAAGTTTCTAATGTCATTGCCTGTCTATTTCTAAATGGAATGGCAGAACGGCTGTCATCAAAGATACTCAAAAAATTTTTATTAAGAATCTCTATGTCATAGACACTTGTATTTTTCAACAGCTGTAGAGTAATAATAATACTTATAAGGTACAAATAAAAACCCCGTTCATTAGAAGATATATCCATATTGAAAACAGTATGATAAGATAAATATTTATTTCATACCATTTCTTAAATATTTTACTTGACATCATATAGCCCCTTTTATAATTTCTAAATAATTTTTCATATGTATCAGGAGTTGCTTTTAGTAATTTTCGCGTGAATTTAAATAATTTTTAAATCCTTGATCGCTAAAGGAACTTTAGATAGTTTTTGTGCTAGTGCATTAGCTCTTGTGCTTCTGTTGTCCAATCATTCGACCCACTTCCATATGCCATAAATTTATATCTACTGTATGATTTAATGTATCATATTCAATCCCTTTATAAGTATAATAATTAGAGGTTCCATAAAACTGTAGATTTTTAATAATAGTCGATAAATTATTTGAAAGTACTATTTCATATCCATCTTTCACTTATGAATTTTTCTATTTATTTTATTAGGGTCTGTTTCAATATACTACCATCTTTGAATAATTAATACATGTGATAAAGTGATTCTTCTTAGATACTTCAAATAAAGTTATTATTTTACCATTTTTATTTGCTTTTTATATATTTTTCCTATCTTTAACTCCATCTTCTATTATCTTACCATCTTTTTAATTGATATTTAGCCTGAAAATAATAGTAATTTATTTTTATCTCTATAATCAGGATCTTTTATATCTATCTTCATTTATTTTTACTTTTATTACTAAAAAGTAGAATTAATTGTTTTTCCATATCACTAATATTATATACTTTTTAGAATTTTCAGTGATCCTTTAAGCCTAAAATATTAGCTTTATTCATTGCAACCGCAACATTTGTAGCTTTATCCCCACATTTTCCCCAAAATCAACATTGGAATAATCCTTCCCATCTGACTGAATACTGATAGCTGGATTGTCATCCTTGTATTTTTCAGAAAAGTACTCATTTGAAGCCCTTCCTGTACTTTCAAGCCCTTTTCATCTAATAATTGCGGTAGAATTTTTAGGATCTGAAAATATGATGTGTGATGTCGTATCCTAAATCTTTGTAGGCATCCTTGAAAATACCTGCTATTTCAGTATCTACTGTCTTGCCTATCAATCTTTCTCCTGTTATATTTTCAAGACTCTTATTCAGCCTTACTTCTGATAACTGCCCAAAGAAGTTTCTGTTGTCATCTCCTCTATCGTGAATTGACTCTTTTATTGCCCACTTTATGTCATTTATTTCCTCTTTGGCTTTCCCAATATCCTCTTTCAGTTTACCAGGATTAGTAGCATATTCAATTGTCTGGCTCTCTATATTGATATTTGTTCTGCTATGAGTGTCCTTAGTTACTTCATTGGCTTTTTCTAAATCCCTATTTATTGGACTTCCAGAAGATTCTCCTATCTCAACATCTCCAACTACTGTATTTCTTGTAATACCCTGCTTATCTCTGCTATCCTGATTGAATCCAACATTGGTAATTTTTGGGTTTCCTCCAAGTGAAACTCCTATTGAGCCGCCTGTTGTTGTCATTGTATCATAATTTTGGATATCTTTTCCAGCATAAGTGTCAATCTTGAATGTAGAATTTCCTTCCTTACCAATTACAGCTCCAGTATTTTCAACTGTTCCAACATGAAGATTGCTTCCTTCTCCAACAATGAATGTGCTTTGGTTGTCTACAAATGCCCTGTTTCCATTTGTTCTACTTGCATTTACATTTACTGATGTTGGAATTCCTTGAGAACTTACTCCTACGCTCACTCCTTTACTGCTTCCAGTAATTGTGCTTGTGTTCTGTCTACTTTCCACAACTAGATTACCAATGTTTCCTGTTACTTTTCCACCTTCCTGATTAAACTCCTGAAAGTGTCATTGTTCCAGTATTATTGTGAACTTCATTTACATTTGGTAAAAACTTCCATTATGATGTATCGTTTCATCTGTATTTGAATTACTTCTGCTTGCAGATACGTTTACAGTTGTCCCCTTTGCCTTTCCATCTAAACCGAATGATGTATTTACTCCTACTCACAGAGCCTAATTTTTAGAACTATAGCTATTTCTTAACTCAATAAGTATCTCATTGAGTTTTTAATATTAAAGAAAACTATTTTTGAATTGTTGTCCAAAATTTTAGGTATACTCCAATTTTTACTATCTAATATCTAATGAAGGAAGCTTTTGTTCTCCTGTATTGAATTATAAAACCAATTTGTTTAGATAATTTAAAGTTTGTTTGACCTATATCATAACTGGCTCCCTCAGATATTTTTCGATTCATTTTTAATGAAATTACTTCAATATAATTTTTAAAATTATAAATTTTGATTTTTCGAATTTAAAATATTAGAATTATATGAAATGTCATTTTTATTTTTTCATATCTGCTCATAAATGCATACATCTGGAATAATTAGACTTTTTATATTTTTGAATTATAAAAGTTTTTCATTAACAATAAATATTTATAATCATATTGTTGGTGTTATATTTATAATAAAATCTCCTACATTTGGTCTATTTTCTATATAACATATATTTTTGATATCAGATAATTTATCTCTTTTTATAGAAAAGGTGTCTCTAATAAAATAAAATTATCATATAAAGATACTTTCGTCTTAATTTTTATCTTTTTATAAAAATTCCTTCATAATAAAAACCATGACAGAAAAACAAAAAATAAAAAGATCCAGGTTAAATCTCCTATATCAAAAAGTAATAACAATGGTTATATATAGTATTATAAGCATTATTCTTTGATAAAAATAAATATTTTTCAATTCCTAAATCTAATTCATATATTTGTTTTGATTCCATTATTTTAATTTCCTTTCTATTTCTATTTTTATTAGTTAAACTCGATCCAATTTTAATCTAAAAATTTTATCATTTCTGTTTTTAGTTGCAAAGGTTTTAGTCTTTATAAAATGTAGCAGAAACATGTCCTCATATTCCTTGATTAGAAACACCAGCTGAACCAGAAGCACTGGCACCTACTGTTTTTGCATCTGTAGTTTACTCCAACTGTAAATCCTCCTATTCCTTTAAGACCTACTCCAAATTCTGCACCCCAAACAGTTCCATCTATTTCACTCGGATTATCTTTTCCCCAATAACCTAACTCCTCCTTCCAAGGAAAAACCTAATCCAATTCCAGCTCTATGTTTCCACCAACTGAAAGAAAATATCTGCTTATTATCTCCAGTTGCAATTCCATATACTTAAATTAGTTCCACCAAATAATTTATTTCCAGCTGAAAGTGTAAAATTAATTCCTTTTAAAGTAACTTTATCACTCGTAACCTCACTATTAACATCCATTACGGCATCTGCAAACCTGTCTGTGCTTATGCTCTCTGTCTTACCTTCACGTCCCCGTTTCATCATGTCATCATAAGCCAGTTCTCCTGCTACCGTAGCTTTCAGTCTGCCTTCTATCTTCGGCTTACCTTTCTCATTCTTAAGGTCTTCCGATATCTTCCATTCCCTTGCTATCCCTGCACGTATTTCTAAGTCATCTTTCCATTCCCTTATACACAAATATCTTGTTTGTAATCTCGTCATAAAATACTCTGGGAATTTTTCCATCCTTAAGTGTCTTTTCCACTCTCTGTCTTACTTTTATCGGAAGATTAGGATCATACGGGTCATATTTTTCTATTGCAGCTATATCAAGTTTCTCAAGTACATCGGGTGAATTAAGGTCTTTCGCTTTCGCTATACTTTCCATCTGAGGTGCCGTCTTTACCCTTATCACAGCTTCCTTGATTTCATTTATTGCTCTTCTTTCAGGGTCTCCAATATCTTCTTTCCCACCATTTACAATATTCTCTATGGATTTTAATACTGTTTCCCCTGTTGCTTTTCCTTCAAGTATTGCTACTTCCAGATCTTCCTTGAACTTTGCCGGGTTTGAAATATATTCTATAACCTGTGGCTCCACATTGATATTTGTTCTGCTATGAGTGTCCTTAGTTACTTCATTGGCTTTTCCTAAGTCCCTGTTTATTGGATTTCCTTCAGCTTCTGCTATCTCAACATCTCCGACTACTGTATTTCTTGTAATTCCTTGCTTATCCCTGCTGTCCTGATTAAAGCCAACGTTAGTAATTTTGGTTTTCCTCCAAGTGAAGCTCCTATCGAACCTCCTGTTGTTGTCATTGTATCATAATTTTGAATATCTTTTCCAGCATAAGTGTCAATCCTGAATGTAGAGTTCCCTTCCTTGCCTATTACAGCTCCAGTATTCTCAACTGTTCCAACATGAAGATTGCTTCCTTCTCCAACAACGAATGTACTCTGGTTATCTACAAATGCCCTGCTTTCCATTTGTTCTACTTGCATTTACGTTTACTGATGTTGGAATTCCTTGAGAACTTACTCTCACGCTCATTCCTTTACTGCTTCCAGTAGTTGTGCTTGTATTCTGTCTTGAAATGACTTCAACTTTTTCCAATGTTTCCTGTGCTTTTTCCACCTTCCTGATTAAATCCCTGAAAGTGTCATTGTTCCAGTATTATTGTGGACTTCTATTTACATTACTGAAGTTTCCATTTGCATAGATTGTTTCATCTGTATTCTGGTTGCTTCTGCTGACTGAAATGCTTCCGCCATTTCCAGTAGTCTGTATTTTATGTCCATAGCCAATTGTGCAGCTCCTCGCATTTATTCCTCTACTTGAACTACTTCTATAGGAGTTAGTGAAGTTTTTCACTGATTCCTTTGTTATATTCTTTATGTCATTGTATACAAACTTCGTATCCTTTTGCCTATAGTTCCTCTACATCAATAGAGGGACAACTCCCTATTATTACCTTTCTTTTATTTTCCTAAGTTCAAACTGTATTATTTTTAATATAACAGTTCTCTTTAGCTTTTTCACTAAACTATCACTCAGAAATGAAGAAAACTTTATTATATGTTTATAATATCCCCAGATACTGAAACATCTTTTTAACCCTCAAGTTCCGGATTATATCTTTTAATTAAATCTGCAAACATATTCACTGAAATTCTTTTCCTGTTTCCTTTTAAAAGTCCTGTTCTCTGCTGTAATGGTATACTTTAAATCATTATCCCTTGTAGTTATAAAAATGTATTCAGAATTACTTTTTAAGTCAATTATAAAATGGTTTACCATTTCTTCCTTTTTCCACGAAATTTATCTTTTTGTACATATTCCTGAAAATCATACTGTAACAACTATTCTTTCTCTTATACTCCAGTCATTATATACTGACAGTTCTTCTTCCTAATAATCCTCCCAAACTTTTCTCCTGCTATACTTAAATATTCCTGAAGTCTCCCTTCACTTCTATATTATATAGCTTCTATTCCCTTATCTCATCATCATTGTATCCTATAAACTCCTTCTTGTTCTTTTCAAGATATCTTTCAAGAAGAATAAAAACTCTGAGTTTTCTTCTTTTCTGAAGATATGTATCCTTTATTTCCCTTAATCCTGTAATTTCTTTTTCAGATGTATCACACTGTACCAGAAAGTCTCTCCCTACAGTCGAAAATCTAGTGTAGGTTTTTAATTCAGGAGTGTATCTTCTACTAAATCAACCATGTATTCATTAAAAATCCATTCCAGTATCCTTTATCTTTTCTTCATTTCTCATCAAAACAGTATACCTTTAAATCATCATCTGCTGTCCTTATATAAAAATAATAGTTTTTCCATTTCTATTGAAAATATGAATGGCTTTTTTCAGTTCATCATAAAATACTTTTTCTTCAAAAATCTTCTATCATCTATAAATCCAAAATAGTTCATCCTCAAATAGGAATCTATATCCCAAGTTTGCCCTATATAAAATAATAGGATCATCTCCCAGTAAATCTCCATCACATCTTCCGGCATATTTTTAAGAACTCCTGAAATCTCCTTTTGCTTCTATATCATACAGCTTTTTCAATTTTTAGTTATCTTTCTTCACTGTATCCTATTGCCTTTCTTTCATTTTTCTTTAGATATTCTTTTAGTATATCCATATATCTTTTTATTCATCTGTCTTCCTTTCTCCTATGGATTTTATTTCCTGTTGTTCCTTCCATAAATGGTTATTCTCATATCAGGATTATCTTTTGCAAAATCAAACATTGAAGAATTACAGTTTGGACACATACCTGAATTTTTTATAGATGTGTTCTGTACTCCAATATCTCACTTTTTACTTCCTTACCTGAATAATTATCCTGAATATAACTTTGCCAGTTTCTTTCTCTGCATGGTTCAGATTCCATACTTTATTCCCATTTTGAGAAATACCTGTATATGTTTTTACTGATTCACTGTCCTTTAATAATAACCTTTGTACTTTTCAATATTTTTCTGTTGTTGTAAACTTGTAATGATGTCCTTCTTCTCAATTGTTAATTTTTCTGATAATGACTGATTTAAAGGATAACTTGGATCCTGCTTTATTCCAATCTCTAATCTTCGTTCCAAGATTTTCGGATATATTTTTAAATTTAATTAAAATTAAAATAATAGGAGTAAAAAGCAAAAGTTTTTATAAATTTAGCAGCTAACATTTCATCAAAGATATTAAATTCATCTTTACCATATTTATTTATATATTTTTAGATTTTTCCAATTTAATTTTTTGAGAAAAATTTTTCTATCTCTTCTTTTGTTAAATTAAATTTCTTTTTATTATTATCTGAATAATTAATATAAAAATATTGGTTATTTTCCATTTTTCCCTATTAAATAATTTTTATCCTGATTTGAAATTTCTTCTACAATAAAACAATCTAAATTACCTTTTTGACTCACATATAAATACTGAATAAAAAGGATTGGGTCCACTTTCAAGATGATAGTATTCATTTATATCCATAAAAGTTTTTGTATAATTTCTCCTTTAAAAATAACTTTCAAAACAAAAATAACTAGCAGTATTACAAATAGTTTAACAAAATATCTCAAATTTTTCATTTTTAATCTCCTAACTGTCACAGTTTACTTTTTGATAAAATATACACATGCTCTTTTTGTTATATTTTTACATCAATACATTTTCAAAAATGTTAAAAATAGGATTAATATATTTGTATTTAAAAAGGATTTTCCTCTGTAAATCTTATTCTTTTATTTTTATAATATATATAATACTATTTAATATATTCAACAGTATATATAAAAAGTATACTACCAAAAAGTTACCAATTCATAAAAATGAAATTATTTCAGATATTTTCTCATTAAATGAATTTCTCCAAATATATTTATAAAATCAATACTTTTTGATATTTAATATCTTTTCCAAATTTTTCTTCTACCTCTTTTTGGTTAAATTGAATTTATAATCTTTCTCGTCATTTGAATTTTATATAAAAATATCCTTTACATAATCCTTGTTTACTTAACTCTATATATCCCTACAATATATTTAAAATTATTTGTCCATGTTATTTTTCTATCCCTTCACATAATAAATAACCTGTACTATTAGTAGTATATTCATATACGGACAATGTTTCATCTTTTAATGTCATTCTTTCTAAGCTAAAGTTGTTATTAATTTTTCATGTGTATTTTGGACATATTTTTCTTTTTATTTCATTAATACAACTATAAGAAGAATATATATACAAAAAAACAATGGATATAACTATAAAACAAAGCTGTTTCTTCATTTCTATTTTTCCTCCTGTCCTCTCTTTTGCTTCTTTTTATCCTCATATTTATAGAATTTGTTATTTCTTTCAGCATTATATCTTTATTCTTGTTCTTGAATCTTCTCTGTATATTTCATGATTTTTATAATTTGTAGTAAGTTATATTTATTTCCAAGTTCTCGTTTATCTGAAGACCATTTTTCAAATCAAAAGATTTTGAAAATTCATCATATAATTTATGACGCTGTTAAAACCGTTTAATACAAATATCTTCTAAGAAATAATATTAATGATCAAAAAGTCAATCTTCTGATTTTTCCTTGCTTTTACAAAATAGTATATCTATTTCACGTTTTAAATTATATATTTTATTATTAGCCTTATCTTTTATGACAGTTTCAAATATAAATTCATTTTTCCATATATGGTCCAGAAGATATGTTATATTTTTCATTCTTTTCTCCTAAAATCCAGAGCAAAATCATTATTAATAGGATATTCAAAAATATAACTGTTGATATCAATATATTTATTATTACTTTATATTTTCAATATACAAATTTTCATTTATATAAATTTCTCCTATTTTTCTCTTTATAATAGATTATTACGGTTTCTAAATATAAATTGTTCTGCAAACTTTTTAATTTAATAATTATATTACCATTGTCAAAATTTATATCTTCAATATTAGAAATTTTCTCATCATCCCCATAATTTAAACGACGATTGAAATTTCATAATGGTTTTCTTTAATTATTTCACCCTTTATTAAAACAATGATAAATTAGTAATAAAAAGTAATGTTATTAAAATTTTTCATAAATTATCACCTCAAATCCATTATCTGAGAAAGCTATTTGTTCAGGATTAAATTTTTAATAAATTGTTGTATCAGTCCGTTATTTCATATCTCAATTGTATATTGAGCACAACTCTAATCCTCCTATTGAAGTTATACTTTTACTTTTTGCCCATAATTTTATACTATCACAATTTACTGATACAATTCTCTAATATTACAATCTATGATTTTGAAATAATTTATTCCTTTTAAATTCCCTATTTAAAAACAACCTTTCACTTCTGTTCCAAAAATCTGTTTTAAAAACATATTTCCAAAAATATTTTCGTATTTCCTTGTTTGGTATCTTTTAAATTATAAACATTTGAATCAGATTCTTTTTCCTGCTTTTCATCTTTGTTAAATATCCACTGTATAAAAAGTAATTGCATATCTCATCATCATTGCTTAAAAAGACTTTTTATTGTTGTTCCATCTGAAATATATTTTTAATACTTTCTCCGTCAGTAAAACCGTTTTAAAATCTTCATAAACACTTTCTCCGGCATGATTAAGCATATTTTTCCAAAAAGTATTTCCTGAAACATTTGTATTTACATAAAGATTATTTAAACCAGAAAATATTCCTTCCTTTATAATCCTTGTTATACCTGTCAAAACACCATATTTCAAGGAACTATTAGTCTTCAATGCTGAACTGTAAAATGTTTGAAAAAGTTTACTGCTTCATTGTAGTATCCTTTATCAAAAGCATTTATTATTGAAGCATCGTATTCATCAATTAAAATTATGACTTTTTCTCCATAGTATTTATTTAAATAATTTGATAAATCTAGAGTGAAGTTTTAAAAATTTCTCTCATTTCGTTATTTCCCAAATTTTATCAAATTGTCTTTTTTTCAACAATATTTAATTTTTCTCTTAAAAAGCTATACTCATTAAAAATTTTATGCATAATATCCTTAATACTTTCAATACATTCTTCCCAAGTATCTTCTTTTCAAATCCTTCAGTGAAATAAAAATTACAGTGATATTTCCCTGTTCACTCATATATTCACTATTAGATATTTTCAAATTTTCAAAAAGTTTTTATTTTCTCTTTATTTTTACATCAAAAAGTATTTAATCATTGACATATTCAATGTTTTTTCCAAATCGTCGAGGTCTTGTAAAAAGGGTTACAGGAGCCCTGTTTATTAATAATTCCTCTATCAGCTGCGTTTTATCTACATAATAATAATCTTCCTTACTATTCTTTTCTAAAGTCTTCAATCCCCACAGGAACAGCTTTCTTTTCTCATAAAATTCACTCCTCTTTTATTTTCCTATAAATAATTTCAATATACCTTAATTATACCATAATCTGAGATTTAAAAATAAAAGCCTTTTTAAATGCTCTATTATACTTTCTTTTCAGTTTTAATTACATTTGATTCTGAAAATTATTATATATCATTTTTAAATTGTTACAATTTAGACATATAAAAAGACCTTCCCAAAAAGAAAAGTCGAAAAAGTATAAAAACTTATATTTCTATTTTTCTATTTGGGAACAGCCTCAAATTTTTACCATATTTTTATTCTATCTTTTGTTCTTTTATAACTTATCACCTTTTTAGTCTTAAACAGTTCGTGGAAACTATCCATATTTTCCAGTACACCATTTACACGGTAATAAGGTGGAGAATGTGGATCTGATTTTACTAAGTTCTTAAGGCTTTCATCTGTTATCTTTTCACGCCACGATCTTGCATAGCTCATAAAGAACAGTTCTTCCTGTGTATACCCTTCAAATTTTACATTTTTTTCAGGATGGTCCTTCAAATAAAGCTGCAGTGCATCATAAGCTATATTTGTTCCACCCTAAATCAGCTATATTTTCAGTCAATGTGAAAGTACACCGTTCAAATGAACACCATTTGCAACAGTATATTTTGAAAACTGATCAGCAAGCTTTTTCGTTGCAGCATCAAATTTATCCTCATCTTCCTTTTGCCACCATTCTTTTGCATTTCCATCTCCGTCATAGGAAGCTCCGCTTACATCAAATCCATGTGTTGCTTCATGCCCTATTACTGCCCCTATTCCTCCAAAATTAACTCCAGGCTGGGATTCAAAAGAATAAAATGGTCTCTGTAATATTCCAGCAGGAAATACTATTTCATTTTTCAGTAGGGGAATAATATGCGTTTACTTCATGTATCCATACCCCATTCATTTTTGTCAACAGGCTTTCCAACTTTTTCAGGTCATAGCTGTAATACCATTTCTTTTAGTAGTTGAAATTTGTCCATACAGTGTGTCCTCCGGGTTAAGTTTTAAACTTGCAAAAATCACGCCATACATTTGGATAACCTATTTTTGAGTTAATTTTACTCAATTTTTCAAGTGCAGCCTTTTTGAGTCTCTTCACTCATCCAAGTAAGGTTTTTATTCTATTCTGAAAAAGCTATTTTTATGTATTTTATCATTTCTTCAGTATTTTTAGCTTCTGCTGAGAAATTCTTCTCTACATAAACTTTTCCCAACTATTTCTCCAAGTTCTTCACTTACAAGTCCAATGCCCCTTTTTTCAATGGCATCTCTTTCTTTTCTTCCACTTAAAAACTTTTTCCATAAAATTCAAAAACTTCTGTTGGAAGTTTTTTTCGTCAAGAATTCCTGCAGAACCTGATATTAACTGGAATTTCATATAATCCTTGATAACTTCTATATTTGACATATTTATAATTTTATCAAGATTTTTCGTAATATTTAAGTTCTTCCACATTTACATTGTCTGTATTAACTCCCACATCTTTTTAAAAAATTTCTGAATGTCAACATTTTTATTTTTCTTAGCTATTTCACTTACTTTCATAGGATTATTGTATTTAGTTATATCATCCTGTTCTTCATCTGTAAGAAGAAATTTAGCAATTTCCTTTTCAAATGCAACTATTTTCTTTGCTTTTTCTTCTGTATCACCAAGATAACCAAGCATATCATTTTACATATTTTGTGTATTCATCTAAGATTTCCTATCTTCTTCATCATTCTGATAATATGATCTCGACAAACCTAATTTTGGATTAACTAAGAATATTCCGTAATTTCTCGCATCATTTAAATCAGTAGCCACTGACCAGTCATAAAGCAGTTTAGAGCCATCCTTTGTCTTTTTCACTGTATACTTCTGGATGTCATCAAGGTTCTTTATGGCATTAGTGCAGCCAGATCCTCTTTTATCGGATTAATCCCTTCCTTATCCCTTCTGGCAGTATTCAAATATGAATTATATAAAGTAATAAAGCTTTATATTCCTCTGAATTTTCAGGCAATTTCTTATTTTTATTTCTCCTATAAGTTCTTTCAGAAAATTCTGATTTTTCAATCAATTCATCAGTTACTCCCCCATCCTCCTTTTGTCGATGGTATTTTTGTTGTTTTATCCCAGTTTCCATTTACATATTTGAAAAATCATCCTGTGGTCTGTCAGTCTTACTCAAATCCTGAATAAGTGACTTGTCATCATATTTTTCTGACTGGAATTTGTTTTTGCAGTTTCTTTTCCATACAGCATCATTCCTGCAGTAAGTACTAAAAATATCAGTTTTTTCATTCTTTCACTGTCCTTTCTTTTTAATTTATATATATTTTTAATATTAACCTTTTTATCTGTAAAAATATTTTTAAAAATATTACCAGATTCTTATTCTATCTTTTGAATCCTTGTAAAGTTTATCTCCTTTTTAGTATTAAATGTATTATGGAACTGTCTCATTTATCAATGTTCCATTTACCCTGAAATAACTCGACGAATGGGAATCTCGTCTTAACAAGGTTTTTTCAAATATTCCTCTGTTGTCTTCTGATGCCATATTCTGCAAAAACTCAGGAAGAACAACTGATTCTGTTTATATCCGTCTATTATTACATTTCTTTTCCGGATGATCATTCAGATACATTCTCAATGCGTCAAAAGCTATATTTACACCACCAAGATCAGCTATATTTTCAGTTAACGTAAATTCCCCATTTACAAATATGTTAGGTGCAACAGAATATTTTGAAAAATTCCTGTGAAAGTTTTTTCGTAACTTCGTCAAATTTCAGTTTATCGTTCTTACTCCACCAGTCCTTTACATTTCCATCTCGTCAAAAGCTTGCTCCTGATACATCAAATCCATGTGCAAGTTCATGACAATAACAACACCTATTCCTCCAAAATTCACTCCAGGTCCTGAATTTTTCAAGTCAAAGAAAGGAAACTGCAATATTCCTGCTGGGAATACTATTTCGTTTTTCCGTAGGGGAATAATAGGCATTTATTTCATGCGCATTCATAAACCATTCTGTCTTATCCACCGGTTTTTCCAACTTTCTTAGATCTCTCTGATATACCCATTTCCCAATATTTTTCCATTTGTGCATAGGAATCGTTTTCATTTATAACAAGTGTACTGTAATCTTTCCCATTTATCCGGATAACCTATTTTCACTGACATTTTACTCAGTTTTTCAAGTGCCTTCACTTAGTTTCTTCACTCATCCACGATAATTCTGTACTCTGCTACGGAAAGCCTTCATTATATAGTCAACCATTTCTTTTTGCTGACTCTTCTGAAAAATGTTTTACATATTCCTTCCTGATTAATTCTCCAAGATTTCCATCAACAAAATATAATGCTCTTTTTCCAGAACTTCTCTTTCCTTCTGACCATTTAAGTATTTTTCCATAAAAATTCAAATGATCTTTTGACCAAGCTGATTAGTCAGTAATGCTGTTCCAGAATTTACAACATGAAACTTCATATAGTCCTTTATTGTTTCAATATTGGCATCTGTTATAAGTTTATCCATATTTTCATAGTATTTCAATTCAGTGATTATAACACTTTCTGTGTTTACTCTTTACTTCTTTCAGATATCCTGCTAAATCAATATTTTTTTGGCAATTTTAGATAATTTGATACTTTTCTGGGATTATTGTAGTTTTTACATCATTTCTTTTCTTCATTTTTAAGCAGCGTTTTTAGCTATACTTTTTTCAAATTCTACTATTTTTCCTGCTTTTCCCGTGTATTACTTTTCTCCAATATATCCTCAAAAGGTCTGAAATATACTTTGTATATTCTTCCAGAATCTCTTTATTTTCTTCTGTCTCTTCTGGTAATATTCCCTGAAAAGTCCTCAGTCCCTGCATTAGATAAATACACTGCATTCTGCTTGATGAGTTCAAATCTGTTCCTACACCCCATCCATATAGCTGCATTTTTCCATCCTTTGTTAATTCAATATTATAGTTCTGGAAATCCTTTACATTTTTATTTCATTTATTCTATCCAGTTCTTTTTCAATGGAGCATATCCTGTTTTATCCCTTTTCTTAATATCATAATAGGAATTATAAAGTGTAAGTATTTTCTTCATCTCGAACTTAGCTGTGAATACTTTTTCTTTTTCAAATCCTTAATCAGATTTCTAGTAAAAATCCTGATTTTTCTGCAAGTTCTGAAAAAGCTCCCTACGAAGGTTGTGGTTGCAGGAAGTTCAGTTCTTTTTTTCCCAGTTTTCATTCACAAATTTATAAAAATCATCCTGAGGGTTTTTACATTTTTACTTAAATCGGCTACAAGTTCCTTTATCTCCTTTAACCTTTACTCTTTCCATATAGTCCAGAAAATTTATCCTTTGACTTTTAGGTTCTTCTGTTTCTTCTGCTGAGCAGACATTTCTCCTGTCTTCTTAGTATTTGCTGTTTCTTCGGCAAAAACTTAAGCTGGCTAATAACAGCGAAACTAATAATAACTTTTTCATTATTTTAAATCTGTCCTTTCAAGTTTTTATTTTATATTATATCATAAATCATTTAATTTTTCTTTATAATTTTTAAAATATGTCTATAATCTATTTTATTTTTAATTGATATTTTTCTTCTTTTGTAGTAAAATGAAGTAAAATAAATCACTTATCTATAATTATAAACAGTGTACAATTTTTAGTATACTTTTTAATTAAGGAAGGCGAAAATATAGATGAACATAGGTAAGATAAATTTAGGGCTGGCATTCCGGAAATTTTTCTGGATATTAGGATTTAGCTGTTGCCAGAAACGAAAAATGCAAATAAATTTTTAAAAAGGTCTCTACAGCTTGAAATGAGTGTTTCTCCTGTTACTCAGGATATTGTAACTTTGGGAGCCACTGCCGCTCACGAATTTTTAACTGAAGAAGATAAAAAGAAAATAGATATGGTTATTATTGGGACTGAAACTGTGTAGACCAGAGTAAATCAGCATCTGTCTTTATTCATAATCTTCTTGAATACAGCCTTTTGCTAGATGTATAGAAATTAAGGAAAGCCTGTTACATGGAGCTACTCATGGTCTTGATTTTGCAAAAACATATTGAAAAACAACCTGATTCATATGTTCTTCTGATTGCTTCAGATATTGCAAAATATGGAATTGGAACTTCAGGGGAATCTACTCAGGGTTCCGGAAGCTGTGCAATGCTTATAAAAAGGATCCTAATATTTTTAATTCTAAATAATGATAAATGTATGTCAGACACGTGATATTATGGATTTCTAGCGTCCTAATTATTCTGCCTTCCCTATGTTGATGGACATTTTTCCACAAAACAGTATCTTGAATGTCTTGACACAACATGGGCTGAATATTGTAGAAGAACCGGCAAAAACTTGAAGATTTTACCGCCTTCTGTTTTTCACCTTCCATTTCCTAAATTAGGATTAAAGGGATTAAACAGTCTTTTTGATAAAAACCTCGACAGGGAAGTTAAGTGACTCTCTTCTTGAGAACTTCCATACTTCCATCACATATAGCCGTAGAATTGGAAATATGTATACAGGTTCTCTTTTATCTTGGTCTGCTTTTCACTCTTGAAAACAGCGATACTTTTAAAGCCTGATGACAATATTGCCTTCTTCAGCTACGGAAGTGGAGCTGTATGTGAAATATTTACAGGTACTCCGGGCTAAAAACTTTAAGAAAAATGTCAACAGTCATCGTCTGAAACTTTTCCAAAATAGAAAAACTATCTGTTTCCGAGTATGAAAAATGTTCTTTGAAGAAATTATAATTGATGAAGAAGGAAATTGCAGTTTTGAACCTGATGAAAGTTTATTTTCACTGGAAAAATAGAAAAATCATAAAAAGAATATATAAGAAAAAACTGTAAATAATAATTCCCTGAAAGGACTTACAATGAATAATCCTAAAACTGGAAAACAAAAATATCTGGCTTGGATTTCATAAAAAGACAGGCTGGAACGTATTGCCATTTTAAAGGAAAATAATATAATAAATCCTGAATTTTCTGATATTTTAGAAAATAATGTAAATTTATCCTGCGATACTGCTGGTCAGATGACAGAAAACAATATTGGAACTTTTGCACTTCCACTTGGAATTGCTCCTTACTTTATAGTGAACGACATCGAATATAGTGTTCCAATGGTTACAGAAGAGCCTTCCGTTATTGCAGCCTGCAGTTATGCCGCTAAAAGCTTTATTTCAAAAATCAGGTGGCTTTTACTGTAAAGATCGAAAACAGAAAAATGATTGAGAAGTGGCTCTTTACGATATTCCTGATTTTGACAAGGCAATGGATGATATACTAAAAAAATAAAAATGATATTTTAAGAATTGCAAATGAATCTTTATCCTTCAATCGTTGCCAGAGGTGGTGGTGCCGAAAATATCGAAGTGAAAATATTGAAGGAAGAAGATACTTCTTTTCTTGTTGTATATCTTACAGCAGATGTCAAAGGAAGCAATGGGGCAAATATTCTGAAATACAATGCTGGAAGGAATAAAGCCTCTACTTGAAAGCATTACAGGTGGAAAAAGCACTTATGGCTATTTTGTCTAATTACGCTGTAAATTCACTTGTTACTTCCACATGCGAAGTTGATTTCAGCCTTTTTAGCAATGATAAAGCTCAGGCTTTTAACATAGCCAAAAAATTGAAATGGCATCTAAATTTTTCAAAATGGATATTTTAGGGCAACTACCCTATAATAAAGGAATATTTAATGGTATTGATGTTGCTGTAATTGCCACCGGAAACGATTGGCGAGCAATAGAAGCTGGTGGCCATGCCTATGCAGTAAAGGATGGAAAATACAGTGGTCTTACAGAATGGACTTTTTGATGAAGAAAACAATATCTCAGAGGAAAACTTATACTCCCTATGCCTGTTGCAAGTGTTGGAGGTTCTATCGGATTAAATCCTACTGTGAAAAACCGCTTTTTAATATCTTTTAAAACAATCCTGATGCGAAAAACTCTTGCAGGAATTATTGTTTCTGTTGGTCTTGTCACTTTTGCCGCCTTGAAGGCACTGGTTTCAACTGGTATTCAAAAGGGCATATGAAATTACAGGCTAGATCTCTTGCTCTTTTGCAGGAGCAGAAAATGAGAAGTAGGGCATTGTTGTTGAAAACTTTGGAAACAAATCGTATAAATTCTGAAAAATGCAAAAATATTTTAAAAAGAAATAGAAATAAATAGATAGATATTCAAAAATTATATTTATTCATTTACTATAAAATTTCAGTTTATACAAAACAGTCATTCATAGAAGAAGTCAAAAATTCACCTGAAAAATCAGATTGTTGACTTTTTCTAAATTCATTCCTGTTTTGCATTGTGAAATTCTAAATAATTTATAAATATAATGTATATTCTATTATTTTTCTTGACAATATTACTAATTAGTGATATTATAATTTTATCACTAGTTAGTGATTTGCTGAGAGGGAATTTTTGCGAATACAAATTGGAAAAGAAACTCATCTGTTCATTCTGCAGATAGTGTTGCAAAGAGCTGTCAAAATAATAAACAGTAAAATTGGAAAAGACTTTAAGGAAAAGGTATAACTACTTCACAGTTCAGTGTACTTGATGTCCTTTATACTAAAGGAGAAATGAGTGATATGCGAACTAATTGAAAAGTTCTTTCTACTTGGAAAACATCACCGTTGTTGCTTAAAAATATGGAAAAATAGAGGGTGGCTGTAGTAAAACTGTATCTCCAGAAGATAAGCGTATTTCTGGTTGGATTGACTGAAGAAGGAAAGAAATTGTTTGAAAATTTACTACCCCAGCATAAATCTGAGATAGAAAATGTATACAGTATTTTAACTTCTGAAGAAAAAGAAAAACTGATTGAAATTCTTATTTAAAAATCTGGAATAAAATGGAGGAAATAGAAATGGATAAAAATATATTACTGATTGTAGGTTCATCTGAGAAAATTCGCTTTTAATCAGAGTCTTGCGTAGATTATATTGCAGAAATATTAGTGAGGCAAAATCGTAGAATTTCTAAATTACAGGAATTTGTCATTACTGGAACAGGATACTGAACATCCTAGTCCAGGAACGCGTGATTGATATACGTAATCATAAGAAAAGCTGACTTCACTGTGGGTAGTTTCACCTGAGCACAACGGTTCATACCCTGCACTATTGAAAAATGTTCTTGACTGGCTTTTCCCGTCCTGAAAAGCTCTTTGACAGGGAAACTCCCTACGGTTAGTGCAGGAAAACCTGTTCAGTAGGGCGTGCAGCTGCAGGTACATACTGAAGGAAAATTTGTCAGAAAACTTGTCAGCCCTGTTCAGTTACATACGTATGAATCTCTATGCCAGGAAATGGAGGTATATTATTACCTATGGAGCTTGGCAGACAGAGTACTGACACTTACTGATAGAACATAAGGAAATAATACAACAAACAAATTAAAGATTTTCTTGAATTTATCAGTAATATTTTATATATTAGTAAAAGGTTGTCTCAAAAGATAACTAAATAATGTACATATTTTTGAATTAGTTAAAATTTTATATGTAAAACAGAAAATGAATTTAGGAAAAGTCTATCTGTTCGAGCCTTTTGAGGCAAAAGTTTTTGATTTTTCCTGTAATGAAGACTGTTTTATATGAGTGTACAGTAAATGATATGGTATATTATATTTCATGAGTTGAATATTTTGAGACAGGCCTTTTAATATATAAAATCAGCCTGAAAATCCTATAACTTGAAACATCTTTAATGGTTGTTAGATTTAGAGATAGATTTTTCAAGTTTATAAAAATAAAAGGCTGATTTTAAGAGATTGACAAATCATGGAAAAATTACTTTTTCTTTAGTTTTTATTTCCATCAATTACTCTTTAGCAATTATTTATAACTTATATTACTTAATTACATCATGTCCCGGCATTCCATTCCACCAGGCATTCCTCCCATTGGAGATTTCTTTCCTTTTCATTTGCAACTGCCACTTGTAGTAAGCAGTACAGATGATACTGATATTGCATTTTGAATAGCTGATCTTGTTACTTTTGTAGGGTCTATTATTCCTGTTTTTACCATGTCAACATATTCTTCCTTGCAGCATCAAAATCCAATTCCTTCTTCAGAGCTTTTTAACTTTTTCAATTACAACTCCCGCATCCAGTCCTGCATTTAATGCTATCTGTCTCATTGAGCATAAAGTGCCTTTTTTAACAATATCCACACCAAGACCCTTCTTCACCTTCCAGTTTAAAGTCTTCTATTGCTTTAGCTATTTGAACAAGTATTGTTCCTCCACCAGGAACTATTCCTTCTTCAACTGCTGCCTTAGTGGCATTTAAAGCATCTTCTATTCTTAATCCTTCATTTCAGTTTCTGTAGCCGTACCAACTTTTTATAACTGCAACTCCTCCTGAAAGTTTTACTAGTCTTTCCTGCAATTTTTCCCTGTCATAGTCAGATGTTGTTTCTTCAATTGCATTTTTAATTTGGCCTACTCTGTAGCTATATCTTCCTTAGCTCCCAGTCCATCCACAATTACTGTATTATCCTTTGTAATTCTTACTTTTTAGCTTGACCAGGAAGTTACTATCTGCTGTTTCAGCTTAATTCCTTTTCTTCTGAAAATTACTTCCACCTGTAAGTATTGCTATATCCTGTAGCATAGCCTTTCTTCTGTCTCCAAATGCAGGTGCTTTAACTGCAGCTATGTTCAATGTTCCTCTTAATTTATTTACTACTAATGTTGCAAAGTGCTTCCCTTCAACATCTTCTAGCAATTATAAGCATCAGGTCTTCCCATTTCAACTGCTTTTTCAAGTATAGGCAATAATTCCTTCATGCTTGATATTTTCTTATCTGTAATAAGAACAAATGGACTGTCAAGTTCTACAACCATTCTTTCTGAATCTGAAACCATGTAAGGCGACAAATATCCATTATCAAATTGCATTCCTTCCACAACTTCCAACGTTGTATCAAGTGATTTTGCTTCTTCTACTGTAATTACACCTGATTCTCCTACTTTTTGCCATAGCCTGTGCTATTAATTCCCCTATTTCCTGTCACTTGCTGAAATTGCTCCAACTTGTGCTATTTCTTCATTAGATTCTATTTTTTAGCTCTTTTAACTAATTCTTCAATTACTTTTTTAGAAGCTTTTTCCATTCCTTTTCTTATAAATACTGGATTTGCCCCTGAAGCAACCATTTTAAGTCCTTCTTTTATTAATGCCTGAGCTAGAACTGTCGCTGTAGTTGTTCCGTCTCCTGCCACATCATTTGACTTTGTTGCAACTTCTTTTACTATCTGTGCACCAAGATTTTCAATAGGATCTTTAAGTTCAATTTCCTTTTGCTATTGTAACCCCGTCATTTGTAATAGTAGGATTCGTATCCTTTATCCAATACAACATTTCTCCCTTTAGGTCCCAATGTTATCTTTTACTGCATCTGCTAGTGTATCTCACTCCCACTTCCAGTGCTTTTCTTGCTTCTTCATTAAATTTAATTACTTTTGCCATCTATATTCTCCTCCTGTTAAATTCCATTAATTATATAAACTCTACTAATTGCTATTCTGTAATAGCCAGTACATTTTCTATATCAAGTATAAGAAACGAATCGTCTCTGTCTTTTACTTCGTTCCTGTATATTTTTCAAATATTACCTTATCTCCTGCCTTTACATCTTCCACATCTTTTTCCTACTGCAAAGAACCTCTCCTGTAATAGGTTTTTCCTTTTGATGCTGTTCCCGGAAGAACTATTCCACTCTTTTGTAACTTCTTCCTGTTCTACCTGTTTAATCAATACTCTTTTTTCCTAAAGGTTTAATTATCATTTTATCCTCCTATATTTACTGTAATTTTTATCTCATTTAATTACTTTTTCACTTTTTAGCACTCACTTGTTTTGACTGCTAACTATATAATAATACATTTTTTAATTTTTTGTAAAGTTTTTATAAAATTTTTTCTGTATTAAAAAGTGTTTGATATAAATCCACTTTTCCTAAAAACTTCTAACAAGTATTTTTAATCCTGATTATCCATGATTTTATAAAATCCTTCATTAGAAGTTATTCAGTTATATTGTTATTACTGCTGCTGAGAACCTTTCAAGATTGCTTCCCATTGAGTTGTTTCATAAGCAAAATAATTTAAGAAACTCATCTATTTTTTCCCTTTAATTTCAATACTTTAATATTTTATCTTCAGGTCTTTATTACTCTTATAACACTTAAATCCTGTCTAGATTTTGTTTCTCCTATAATTGTATGTTTCCCATCTAATTGTAAGAGGAGATATTGTTATGAAAAACTGACTGCTGTTTGTATTTGGACCGCTATTTGCCATTGCAAAGCATTCCCATTTTCAAAACTTAACCAGTCTGAAATTTCATCATCAACTGTATATCCTGTTCCACCTGTTCCATTTCCAAGAGGATCTCCTCGTATAAGAACATTCTGGATAACTCTGTAAAAAGTAGAAGTCCATTGTAGAAATTGTTTTTAGCCAGATATACAAAAGTTTGCAACATTTTTCGGTGCAGCTTCAGGATACAGATATACTGATATGTCTCCTTTTTGTTGTTTTAATTACTGCTTCCATTTCAAAAGCTTTTTCATAGCTTTTTAAATTTCTTTCTTCTTTTGTCATTTTAGCATTTCGATACTAAAGAATGTAAGCATCAAAATTCCTAATAATAATGTAAACTTTTTCATTGTATCAACCTCTCCTTATTATATTCTTTTTATTATATCTTCAATATCAACGTTATTATTATAGTCAAGTTCAAAAATATGAAAATCAAAAACTTCTATTTCCAGATCCAGCTCAATCTTTCCTTTTCAGTAACAAAGTTACTGTAAATTACCAGGACAGAAGCAGGATTTCTGCACCATCGACTACATCGACTACATTTATAAGTCTTCCGTCTGAAATATTAGCGTATCCTCATTATTTCATAGGCACGTTTTTATTTTTAGTCTCTTTATAAAAACTCCAGTTTACTATTGAAGGTAATTTTATCCCAAAAAGAATTTTAATTTCTTCTCTTTTCTTAAATTTTATTACCGCCATACTTTTTCCTTCTTTAATCCTTTTAATTTTTCTAAACTTATCGTGATTATATCATAAAGAATATTATTTTTCAATTTCAATTAGTTAAGATTATCTTTCAAGTTTTTTTAAGCATCAGTTACTTGACTGGTATTTTTAGTCCTGCATACCATACTTTTATAGTTAATTACCGTAAAGAAAGCTACAAATCTTATATACTATAGATATTCACCAAATTAATCTGGCCTCTTATAATATCCACCGGCAAATTAATCAGCTGTCAGTATTGGAAGAAGCTACATAAAGCCCTCTTACCCATTTTGGATAAATAGATGCTGGTCTTGAAGATATTTCTTCCAATGTTTCAGGAATCCATAAAATCTGATCAGCCTTGTCTCACCCAGAAGGTAATCATATTTTGAAAAATTACACACTAAAAACTGAAACCATATTCTATAATTACAAATAGAATATACATTATTATATGAAAAATCCTATATGATACTTAAAAATAATCCATCCCTGAACTATAATTCCAAGTATTACGTTTATAAGGCTTGGAAAAATCTGCCATATATAATGCATAAGTACCAGAAGGAGTTTAATGGACGTAATAGTGTATAGTCGAGTTTCCTGAATTATATTAATAGATAAATCACTTGTTCTCCCATACAAAAAGAAAACTATAACTATTCTGAATAATTGCCGCTGTTGTTATAAGGCTAAAATAATCCCATTTTTGTCCAACCTAGTATATTGTCTGTATAGCTGAAATAAACCATTCCCGAAAACATCTCTAAAAATAGAAAAATAAACCATACCACAATTAGAATAGATGTAGTTCTATAAATCAGAACCCTCTGTATACTGTTTGAAAGCATTGCTTTATATATTTTCAAATTCATAAACTATGACCTACCCCTTCATATCTTTTCAGACCTTTTCTAAACGCCTTCTCATATCCTATCCTTAAAAATTACCATCCACAATGCAGTAACAAAAATATAGACTGCCATTTCCTATGAGAATACATTCCCTGAATAGTTCGGACTGAAATAAACTCAATCAGGAGAAAAGGGTTGTACTTAAATATATTGTATATTCTTTTGAGGAAGTAAATCCAAGGGAAGAACATTCCTGAAAAAGTGAATAGACTCCTATCATTATTACCTGTATTACTAAACTTCAATCAACCAGAATCCTACTGTTGAAAGAAAAGATAACAGGTACATCATAAAACACAGAATCATAAATACAACAACTTCTGCAAAAATAAAGATTATCCTTAAAATGTCCTAGAAACCCATACGTGAGAATTCCTGTCACATATATAATTATCATAAAAATTTCTTTCCTATAAAGTTGCAAAAGACTTTGATTCAGTATACTTACAGGTCTTAACAGTAAAGTTGTCAATGTTCCTTCCTGAATCTGTTTTTCCAAGTTCCCTCATATGACTGAAATTGAAAAAGAAAGTCCACCAGACTTATAAGAATAATATATGTAACCATTTGGCTCCTGTATAGTTTCCCTACTTTTACTCATCCATTGACTTATATATACTAGTCCATAGAAAATAAGACATAAATATTGGTATTGTTCTTGAAACAAGGGTAATTGCCGTATTAAACTTTATACTGTAAATTTACTGTAGCCTGATTTAGTGCAATTATAATATACTTTTCATTCACTGCCTTCTTCCCTGACAAGTTTCTTCCGATATATCCACTTGACTGTCAGAATCCTTGTTACTGAAAAAGCTTAAATATAATTTCTTCCAGTTCAGGTGTATTTTCCTTTATTGAAACAATGTCACTTTAAATTCAGGTTACCTATTTCACATTCTCCATTTTCAGGATAAATTTCAAAAGTATCCAGTTTTTTTACAGTAGTTATCTCCTGAAAAAGGCAATTCATCCTTTACTTTCCACAATATATGTCTTTTTGTTATAAATTCTTCCTTTAATTCTTCGAGTGGCAAGTCAAAAATGCTTTTTCACCCTTTAAAATGATAATTACTCTCACATAAATTTTCAATGTCCTTCATATAATGACTTGTTAAGATTATTGTTGTATTTTCTGTTTTGTTTACTTCCTTAAAAATCATATATCGTACTGACATTTGTTATATCAGCCCAATAGTTGGTTCATCCAGAAATAGAATTTGAGGTTTATGGATTAGTGAGCATGTCAGCTCAAATTTTATTCTTTCTCCTAACGAAAGCTTTTCTGACAGGTGTACTGACTTTTTCCTTCAGATTAAGCAATCTCAAGTTTTTCAAGCTCTTCCTCAAATTCCTTTCTGTCTGTTCATAAATTTCGCTTTAACATTCTTAAAGTTTCCATAGCTCGGCAAATCCCAGATAAGTTGACTTTTCTGTCCCATTCTACCCCTATATAAGATAATTTTCTCCTTCTTATAGGGCGTTTTATTAAGACAAAGTATTTCTCTCGACTTGACTTCGAGAATTCCAGTCAGCAATTTTATCAGGTTGTCTTCCTGCTCCGTTAGCCCGAGCAATCCAACTATTTCCTTTATTTATTGATACATTTATATCCTTTATCGCCATTACTTTTTATGCTTTTCTTTTCCATAAATCCTGTAATGTACCTTTTTATTCCTGATTTCTTTCATAAGTTTCATACCAGTAATTTAAATTCTCACATTTTATTATTTCATTTCCAGTCTTCTGCAATGTTGCTACTCTCTCTGTACGGAGGACCTCTAAATACTGTCTATTTTCTGAAAAATTCTATATGTATGCCTCTTGAATATCTTTTTGTTAAAGGTGAGTATAATCTGTTTTCTTCTTGAAACACTACCTTTTAATGCTATTAAGTTATTATCAATTTTTCATTGAATGCTTTTTCTATAATGCGTTTTCCATCACCTGCAACTATTCCTGTTGAATCATTTGATAATATATTAGTTATTGCAAAATATAAAGAATTTAATCCTTCTTTATTTATACATTATTTATTTCTGCTAGAAGTTTTCCTTTCTTCAAGAGCTCTTGCTCATTTACAGTATTTACCTGTGCCACTCAATCTTTTGAACCATCCACTTCAAATATTCTCATGTCCATATTTATTAATTCTGATCTCGATTTTCCACCTAAAGCTGTTCCTGCCTTCAGCATTTCAAGTCCTATTCTTCAACATTTACTCCTGCTATTTCAGCAAGTTCACTTTCCTGCCTTCACGTCACATCCTGTACATGTAGGTGATTTTAAATAGCAATGTATCTGAAAACTAATTGCACTTAACATCAATCCTGCTGTTGTTGGTTCAGGAAGAAGATTATTTCTAAAAGTTTTAAGTATTGTGGGCAGTACATCCTACCGGCTCCATTCTCACATATAGGGGTTCATCACATTAAAATTTGATATTCTGTGATGATCTCATGTTCAAGAGCTGCTTCTTCAAATCCGTTAGCAGTCTGAGTTCTTTCTATTGTGATCCACAAGCATTATTTCTTTTCCTGAAACGCTTTCTATCAATTCAGGCTTTTCAACCTTAAAATAATCTAACACAAATTTTGTTTCTGACCGTTTACTTCTCCTAATCTTACCGCTTTACATCTTTCCCTAATTTTCTCTTTTAATTCAGCATATGCTATTGCTGAACAGATTGTATCCAGTATCCGGATTTTTGTGTCCAAAAACCAATATTGACAATTTGTCCTCCTAAAAATTTGATTGTATTTTATTTAATTTTTGTGTTTCAAATTTAAAAAGTTATTTCATCTATTGCAATTTCAGAAGTTGCTATAAAAACCCTGAATTTTTCCTATTTCTTAAAAATTATTTTATCTTTTATCGTATTTTTCTATTATACCACTATTTTTCATAATAGGATTTCTCATATTCAAAAATGTACTGAGCAACTTATTTTTCAAAACATAAAATTTCTCTTCATATCCATCAATATTAGAAAATTTTCTCTAAAATATAGTATCTTCTGTTTCTATTAAGGTAACTTTTTCTGTTATTTCCCCATATATCTGAGAGTTTTCAATATTAGAAAATTTTCATCTCCCGTAAAATAATCCGTTTCAGTAAATTAGAGTATAATCATCATCTTGAAAATAACATTCCATGAAAACTTTCAGAAGCTTCTATTATTTTATCTATTTTTCCACCCTTCAACAGAAATATTTTTAATAGCATTCTTTCCAACTTTCTATACTTTTCTTAATCTGGCTGATTTTTAAAAATTCTTCAGAATTTTCATTATTTTTCATCATACCATTTTTATATGAAAAAGTTTTTGAGTTTTTATTAAATAACCATATGAAATAATATCGCTTTCAAGATTTATACGCAATTCTATCTTGTTTTTATAAAAATATTTAAAAAGTTCATAAAGAATCTATCTTTTTAAAATAATACTCTTACAATCCTTAGACTTTCTTTTCTTCTATTCTTTCCATAAATTCTAAACAGAGCTTTTCTTCTATATATATCTTCAATTTTATAAACCTGTATCCTTCAAATCTTCCAAAAGGACTTATGGAAGTAAAAATAGCAAAGTTATTATTAATGCCTACAAAATTTCCAACTGCAAATTTTCCACTGGATGAACGATAATATTCTAATAATTCACTTTTACAATATTTTCTAACATTTTTCATTAACATCAGCTCCTTAACTATAACGATGTATTCATTCTAGTATACAGTGATCCTGAACTGCACAAGTGTAAACATAATTATAAAAGCTATCATAAATCCTAGTATTCCACCTGCAAAGAACTTCCTTGAGCTGTGTATCTGCTTTAACTCCTGTCAGGCACCAGAAGTGCCATGAACAGCCCTAATGCCTGTATCCTTATATCACTTGTCATGAACATTATTATACCGAGTGGCAAATCCTATCGCACTGTGTCCGCTCGGCATTCTGCTTCAAAGCGGTGTTCCATGTTTATAAAAAGGTTTTTGATTACAACTACTATGATTGCAGTCAGACCAATATAAGCACTGCAATATTTCCTTTCTTGACCATAATATGCAAAATCATTCTTACTGTCAAATATATCAAGAAGTTTATCATAAACAGAAGATAACCTACACAAAAGTGCATTTATAAGCTGACACAAGTGCGCTCGCTGCCGCCACATCCTTGGCAAGTTTTGCCCAGGGATGTCTATTGAGATATAAGATCTGAGTGCTTCAACCGAAGTATTTATCATTTCAGTTATTATAACAAATGAAACTGATAAAAAGAAATTGATAATATTTTCCACCTTTGTGGCATTTGTAAGTATCGCAAGAATTACGACTATTATTGCTAGCAATATATGAAATTTCATATGTTTTCATTTTTCTTAATGAAGCTGTCAGCCCCTCTATTGCAAAATTAAAGCTGTCGATAATTCTAGTCCCTCTCCTTTTCCTTCTTTATATCCCAGTCATAATTTTCAGGTTTTTCCCAAACATAAAGAAACCTGGGCTTTTTCTCCTGATTCTGTTCACTCATTCATCTCCCCATTCATTTAATCTCTGTATAATTAAACTGTGAAAGTATTTCTTCACTCACGTTTTCTCATCAGCCTTTTCTTCTTCAATTATATGGTCGTGTCATCCAAGCAGATGGAACAGTCCATGACAAAAACATAGTAAATTCCTTTCATCAGAATAGCATATTCCTTTACCCCTGTTCCTTTACCCTGTCTAGAAATTACAATATCTCCAGAGTATATTCATAGGCCCTATTTTCTGTTTCATTATAGGCAAATGAAAATTACGTCTGTTACAACGTCCTTTATCCCTATAATCTCTGTTGTCTGAATAACATCATTTGTAGTTATCAGCAATGAAAGATAATAGTCATTTTTCATATTCTTCGTTATATTCGCTTTTAATATAAAACTTCCAAATTCCCTTATTTTTCTTCATCAGAGTATTCCTCAAGCTCTTCTATCTTTCATATGTTTGATATTTTACTCTTTGTAAGCATCACGTCTTAGGTATTTGTGAATGCCTGAGCACCTGTGTGGATTTGCCGTAAACGTTTCTGCATCACTTAACTGCTTCATATCTTTTAGTATCTTGCCAGCCCACCAATCCTTCCCTACTTTCTTGGAAGATCTTTACGCATCGTATCTGCAAGTAAGATAATTAGCTGATTCGCTTTGTTCTCGGCTTCGGACCGCTGTATCTGAAGTCTGATTCCAGAACGTTTTCACTATTTTCAAGTGCGCTTGTAATAAAAATATCTGAACCAGTCGTGGTTCCATGATGTTCAAGTATTACGTAGTATTTCCTAGAAGCTTATTCTGTTTTCCTAAAATATACCCGTCCTTTGTAGGGAAGTTATTATCAGTGCATAATAAAGCCTTTTATCTTTATCGTGAGGATTTTCCTCCACCTCTGGTTTTCCACAAAGAATGTAGGTAATTTCATTTTACCTATATCATGAGGTAGTAGGCAGTCCTCTTGCAAAGGTTGACATTTGCTCAACCGCCTCTCTCACTTTTTCTGCAAGTGCCCCTACCATTATGCTGTGGTGGAATGTTCCGAGCTACAAGCAGCAGCTGTTTTTAATAACTATGTGAAAAAGTCGCTTAATTAAGCAGCTTAACATCCGTCAGTATATCAAAGGTGTTTTCCAGATAAGGCAGTAACGCCAGTGACAGCATTCCGTAATATCCCTGACAAATACAGAAAAATAATCATGAACATCAATGATATAATTCAGCGTTTACAAGTCCATAACTGTAGCAAGTAAGCAATGCCCTGGAATGCTCTAAAAATATCCCCAGTTTCACTATATTAGTCCTGTTTGTCAGTTTATCAGCGCTTGTAAATGGCAACTACCGATACCTGCAAAGTGTTACTAGAAACCGATTCATCCCTGAAAGGTCATCATTGAAAAATGTAAGGTCAGTGCATATGTTTTATTTCCCAATACAGTCAGCATAATAGGTATCGTGCAAGGTAAAAGATATGTATTCGCATTCACTGGAAAAATATAAATGTAATCCGTTAGTTATAATTATTGTTGTTATTGATGACAAAGTGCGTTTGATTCACTTCCTTTTCGAGAATATTTCTTTAATATGAAATAAAATAAAACGCTATCATTATGAATGTTACAGCAAGTCCAACTGTTTTTCTTACTTTGTCATCTGTTTCTTATCATTGTAATTTTTCAAGTTTCATTATATGCATCACTGTCAATAGTATCACATGCAATAATATCCCTTTATATTTTCTTCACTTCTATCCTGAAGCGAACGGAGATTCTCTTCAATCGTTGTTGCATCATCGTTTATTTTCAAATCGACTTTAACTAAAATTCTTTGACCAGTTTTGCATCCCGGAGCCATCTATTTTAATATCTTTTTCTGATTTTTGGGAAAATCTTCTGCCTTTACTACTCCTATACCATCAAGTTTCTGTAGCCGTGAGTTATGAAGGTTAACTATGTAGCCAGCATCATTTCTCCTGCCAGCTGTTTGTAATCTTCAACAGTGAGATTATACTTATGTTCCTTTATATACCTTTTATTGTTTCATCATTGAAACATCAATTTCGCATATCCTGAAAAGAATGAATTAATTGAATCTATCGTTTCCTCACTTCCGGGAATTTTCATCATATTCCGGGTTGTAGTCTTTATTATCTTTATCGAATATTGTCATCAGAATATCCATATATTATGTACATATCTTATATAGGCAATTATGTCAGTTGAGCAACGGAACGATTTTATAATCCCGCTGTAATCTTGAAATTTCTATAATTATGCAAAAATTAGAAATACAAGAATAACAGTCCAAAACGGAATAGAAAGTCCGCTTCTTTTACATTACGCTGCTCTGCTTTCTCCTTTACTTCCAGAACAATTTCACGCCCGAATATAGTAATTACCATTTCATCCTCCAATTACTCTGTATCTTCCATTTCTAAAATCTCTTTTACTTTTTACAGTTATGTTTTTAGGTAATGCCCTAAAAATTTCTTTTCCATAACTTTTCTTTATTTTACTCTGTTATCCAGGAGTTGTTATAATTCCTTTATCTTCCTTACTCATACTCAGCCGTCCTATTCCCTGCTTAAACTTTATTACCGCTGAGGTACCTGATAGTCATTAAAGGATTTTTCCTTTTCCTTTATATTTTTCTATAATTGCTTCCGTTACAGGATCATTTGGTACTTTTAAACGGAAGTTTCCTATGATTACGAGACTGCGCTGTTCTGACATCTCTCCTTCCCAAAACTGTCTGTTCCAAAACAGAACAGAGTTTCTGGAAATTTTTAAATATTTCAATCATTTCATGTCTAGGATAGTCATTCTGTTTTATCAGTGTATAATCATTTTACTGAAATACACTTTTTATCTTATTATCAGATAATTCATGGAACTGTAGGAAGTAAACAGAAGAAAACAGTGGCCTTCTGTCTTTTATTATTTTCCACTACGTCTATTAAATCATCTAAAAATTCTATATTATTTGGATCGAGTGTATCTTCAGAATATATACTTCTGTCTGTTTCTCATAATCAAAAAGGTGAATCATTATCTTCAACTTTTTCCTTTGTTATTTTTCAATCCAAGACTCCTGAAATAATTAAATTTATTATCTACAGCCAATGTAGCTGAAGTGATCACCATCCTTTCCATTTTACTGAACAGGCTGTCATTCAGATCTTCCTGATATATCAAAAAGGTGTATGAAGTTCTATATTTGCCTTTGAAGGAATAAAATTTAGCCAGTATACGTAATCCTTATCATTTTGATTCTATAATAAACTCAAAATTTTTATAATATTCCTTCAACCTGTTATAATATTTTGTAAAAATCAAAAATTATTCCATCCTCATCTTCAAGGTCAAAATCTTCTATATTATTTAAAAATTTATTTATTTTTCGTATAAGTTCACCATACATTTCCTTCAATTCAATATTTCTGTCAATTGTTTCCTTCCAGAATTTGAGTATATTTTAGGTCTATCTATTCTTTCCTTTATTTCAGCATTTGAAAGTTCCTGAGCAAAAGGATACATTATCTTGTCAAAATTTCATTTCCTTTATTATAAAACTGTTTAAAATGTTTATAATTTCTTCCTTCATGTCATCTATCCTGATATAATCCCCTGGGAAAGATTTTCGTTCAGATATCCGAGAGATCTCGTTAATGCCCCGCTTATTATTTTTCCTGTTGCCCTCATGTTGTGTATACTTCCCATAAGTCTTCAAAAAGAATATCTGAAATCTCTACAGTAAAAGTAATTTCTTGCAGTATCTTCAAGATTATGTAGCCATCAAACACTACAATATCATAATTAGGAAGTATGAATAATCTGTATTGAAGCCAATTTCATTTCTTTATTGACAAATCTGCAAAAACATATGATGATTTAAAATCAGCATATTTGCATCAGAAATATTTTTCTAGTACTTAAAAATGACAGTTTGAATAAAATTGACATTTTACTCCCACACATGTATCAGTTTCACTTTTATCTGTTCCCATATTTTGTAAGGAACATCATGCTTCAGTTCACCCCTGTCACCTGTGGCAGTAACATTATCCCATTCAATAAGATTTTTCAGTATCCTTTTTCCTGCTTTTTCCTCTTCTGTATCCTTTTTCAGTTAGCAATAGTATTCATATTATGCAGTTTTTCTTTTACTGAGGTAATTTCCCTTCCCTTCACTATTTCACATTGAAAATTCTTTCGATTATCTTTTCAATTGAAGGATATCCTTGCCCTATAAGCTGTTCTGAAGATTTATAGTATTTGTTGAAATAATAAGTTTTTAGATTATTTTCAAGTGCATACAGTAAAGTCAGGCGCTTAGGTAGCTATGGTCTTTCCCGTACCTGTTTCCAGCTTCAACTATAAGTTTTTCTGTTGTTATTCATACATTTTTCAATATTTTTGACATCTCGTACTGTTCCTTACGAGTTTTCAAACTTGCCAATTTCTTATGAATTCTTCCATTCTCTCGAAATATTCATCTATATTTATTTTTCCTGTTTTTAAAGGTACTATGACACAAATATCATCTACACTGTTATTTACAATATGGACGCTCCTCCGCTGTTTCCATACCCACTGGAAACAGATGTATCTACATTTGAAGAAACTGCGACTTTCGAAGGATGAGTTATGTATTATTACTTCATTTTCTTCATCATATTCAGTAATGCCGCTACGGAATATTCATTCCCCCTTGCAATAACCTCAACTTCAGAGACTACTCCCTTCATCAGGAACACCCCTGAAGAAAACTTCATTCCCATTCGCTTCTTATCTCTTCTCTCATTTTTCAATTGTATCAGCATTAATAAAAATCAGTAGTTTTCATTTCTCCTCCTACTTTAAAGATTTTACCCATATATGAGGTTTTTCAACTTTTTCTTTACTTTATCACAAGAGAATACCCTTATGCAAAGTATTCTTCTACAAAATCTACTGGACGATCTTTACGAGATACAGAAAAAACTATGGGATTTATATGGATAGGGATGGAGGATAAGTTTCTTCACTCTATTCAATAGATGTTTATAAGTGATATATCACTTATATGAATTTTCTGTAAAACTTTTCAATATTTAATTTATACATATCTAAAACTATCCTTGAATTCTCTCATCAGATAACGAATCCCAATTCGTATTTTTAATTCTTTTACCGTAGATTATCCTTGAGCTTTTCAGTCCTTTTCTTCTCATTACAAAAACTTTTTCACTAAAATCTGCATCATGTGCTGGTTTTCTGGTTGGAATAATCATTATACACATCATCTACAGGTCTCCACATTCATCTTTTAAACCATCCACAATGATTATTAAATTGACCGGCTTCTGATATGGCGTTTTCTGTCATCAACTTCACTTTTGCATTCAAAAGAACACGCATACTTTTTATTCGTGCACACCATAAATTATCTGGTCCTTTTCTAATTTCTTTGTCGGACGCTGGCTGACATACCCTAGAAATTCACCTATAATGATTCAAATTTTCCAGCATCCATACGAGACAGATTCTCTGTACTTCATTTATGAAGATTAATTCCTCAAAAACTATCATACTTACTAGTATTTTTCTAAATCTGAGCATTCTATTTTCATTTAAAAGAAATTTTAGAATACATAACCCCTTCCTTTGGCATAGTAACTGCAGAATTCTGAAATGCAGTTTTGCAATCTTTCCGATTTTTCCTCTAGACTCTGTATGCATATCTTGCCATCTGCTCTAAATACCATCCTTTTCTCTAAATCATTATGTATCAATTTATCGATAAAAGTTTGTGTTCTTTCTACGGCAAGTTCATATTCTCCCTGTGAAAATAGTTTTTCTAATTTGTCTTCAACTATCTGTCATAAAATTCTATTTTCAATATTTTCTTGTATAATTCCATCCATTTCAGTGTTGTAATGTTCTTTTCCATCATCTCATCTCTTTAGAATTTGATCTATTAAAGAAAAATCTGCTTCATTGAAGGATCGTCTTCTCTAATCTCTTCCTTAGCCATTTTAGCAACTTCAAATCCAGTTCTACTTTGCTTCTGTGTTTGAGCCGAAAAATACTTTCTTATACACACCTCTCATAAATTTTTCTATGTCAGAACCAATAACTAAAAATAGCACAGTGATCCTTTTTCCCCACGAACAGCTCTTCCTATCCCCTGTTCAATCTTTTTGCGCTATGTTATAATTTTCACTATTAGGGCAGCATTTTTCTTCATATCTATCCGAATAATTGTTTTAAGAACGGCATCGAATCCATTATTAAAAATCCTACAGCTTTCGTCAGGTAACGTCAATTCCCATCATATCTGTTATTTATTACAACTGTATTATCAAAATTTCCTTTTCTCAAGTCATCGATTGCAGAAAATAACTCTTGGTTATTTTTGGAAATTTTACTCCCAATTTGTTGTAATAATTAGCTCTTTTGTATTAGAAACTATGGCAGCTAATACCAATGGTTTCATAGATGCAAATTTGGTTGCATCTAAATCTCTATCACAATTTTTCATCGATTGATGATGGCATCAACATCATCTTTTCACCGAGACCATCGCAATTGCGGATACACTAATTGGACTACTCACTGCATCTCTTGAAAAATCTAATCGCTGACATATCTTCTTGAGTTGTTGCAGACATTAAAATTCTTCTCTTCGCTCTTGAGAAGGTTCCAAATTGTTCAACATTAATATTATATGGTGCAATTTCAACTTTGCTTCCTGATACAAAACACGAATATTCTATTATTTTATCTTTCATTGGTAGCCATACAAACTGAATTTCATTTATAGAAGAATATTCTGATAAAATTGATAAAGTTCTATCCTTTTACTATTCCATGCCCAATAAGGAACCATCATAAATGTTTCATATTCTCCAGCTTTAATGTCAAAATAACTTCCCTCTCCTTGTTCTATTAAATCATCCGAAAACAAACTGGGTATCCTGCTATAAATACTTTCATTTTTATCCTGAGTTATAGTTATAGTAAAAGCGTCCTTTAAAAACATCTATGCATGCATGAGAATCATCTAGAATTATTGTACCTGTTTTTTGTAAAGTTGTTTCCAATTCCAAAGAAATTGATTTACCATTAAATAATTTATGAGCGTGTGTAATCAAAGATATTCCACCTAATAAAAACTCATTAGGAATTGTATTATTTTTATCAATAATGCAAAATGGAATACAAATTTCTGCGCTTCCCCACAAACCTGCCAACTAAATAAATATTAGGACAAACATATATACAAGGCCCTCTCCTAAATTAGTGCAGATTGTAGCATTAACAAACCAATCAAAGTTTTTCCTTCTCCAGTATGTAGCTTTATCAGATCTCTTTCATCTTTTTCTGTTGTTATACCACTCATTCAAAGCATGTTCTTGAACAGGTCTCAAAGGACCTGCAATACTCTTTCTATCAAGCGTATTATACAATTCAATAGGATTGGTAATTTTTGACTTACTTTTTAAAGCAATTTTTCTTAAAATCAACCATTTTTAGTACCTCCATTTAATTTTATCGTTCTCATTTATTTTTCATTTATTAATAAAATGTATCCCACAAATAGCGGACAAAAGAGTTATACTCGCCCCAACAGATAATTCTGCATGTCGTTTGTTAATCCATTAAATTTTGCAGAACAGCCATGTCCACTTCCATAATGATTTCTTAATTCAATTATTCCACTACTTAAACCATTAAGACTCCCTGTAATTTGTTTCACAATTTTTCTTCTTCTAAATCCATCGCCACCCCTTTGTTAGGAATGTTCAATGAACTTAGAGTTTGTTTTCTAAGTTGTCCCATATTTATTGAATCTTTTTATAATTTCACCATTGCTTTTCAATGTTGTTTGCTAACTTTCTAGTAATTCTTTTGACTTTCCCTATTGCTTCCGTCAGTTTTTATTACACATTGTTACCATCAAATCTATTTGCTGATTCATGTATTTACTAGAAAATTTTTCTTTAACTCTTCTGATGCTTTTAGAAAATTTCTTAGAAATGTTGTTTTTCTCTTTCAATAATTTCCTTACACTTATTATAAAAGATTTGTATGTGCTCCACTATAGGCTCTATCATCTGATTCGATTTCTGAGGAATATCGTGCTTCATAGTATTCTAGTAAATCATCCAATAATTTTACTACCTTATCATTATCTCCTTCATTTATAAATTCATTTAACGACTTACCCTTTGATAAAGTGATATGTCTCACAGCTATTCTACCACACTATGCAATGTGAATTCATCAAATCCATATGTAGAAAAATCTAAAAACATATCCACCTCTATTTAACAAATCATTAAAGTATATTCTTTCAATATAACTAATCATAAATTCCTCCAGTTCATTAAATTATTCCAAGTTATATTAAGAATCGAACTTAATGTACTCTACTATTTCCTCAATATCCACAAATCCAATGCATTACAAATTCTAAGTAAAAACATCCGTAGTTACGATTCTGTCCATTCTTTATTTTTGTAAAATGTACTTTTTACTCACTTTTTGCCTTTTCCATCAATTCATTGTTGTCATATCTAAATCAATCAGTGTTTTTGAACAATCTTTTATAACTAAAACCCTCATCCTATTCTCCGTTCAATAAAACTATATTTATCATATTATACCACAAAATATCTTTTTGAATAAACATCTTCTCTTTAATCGAACTCACACAAATAAAAAGGGCTGTCTCAAAATGGTTAAAATTTTTGAGTTCAGCTTCTTTTTCTGAAAAAGAAAAAACGAGATAAAATCTCGGCAAATGGTATAATTGAATTATGACAAAAACAATAACTATTCAACTAATTCTACTACATTTTTCAAATTATCAATTGTTTTTGCTATATGGATATTGGAATGAATATCTCTGAATCATCGCCTGTTAGAGTAATTAGCAAATTATTGGAGGATTAGACCATAGATATTTAATGCAAGCATACTCTAAAAATAAAGGGTCGTAAGCATAAAATTGAAGCTGATAAAATGTTTTTATCATTGCATATGCCATGTTTGACAGTGTCAGTACTACTAGAGCTATAGAGAAAAATTGTAGGGAAAATATTAATTACATGTGGATCTTGAGGAAGCTCTGCCCCTGATCATAACACAGTTGCCAGATTTATTTCCAGCTGTAAAATAGAAATTGAAGATCTGTTCTATCAGCTGATAAATAAATTAATCGAATTAAATGAAATTGATTTGGAAAATGTATTTATTGACGGTACGAAAAAGTGAAGCCAATGCAAATAAATATACATTTGTATGGAAGAAAGGCGGTTAACAAATTTTATGAAAAATTAAAAAAATTAAGGTAAATGATTTCTGGCATTCATTTATAGTAAAACCTATTTAAAACTGGACTAATTTATTAAATAGGTTTTTGCTATATACTAAACAAGTATTTCTAACCAGGGTATCCCGGTTTCGCAAAGAATGCCAAAATAATGAAGAAGCAAAAAGCCGATTACGACTATATGAAAGAGAACCTTAATCTTAAAAAACAGTTAGTAGAGCTTCAAAAGGAAAATGATTTCTTAAAAAAAGCGACGGCATTCTCCCTCAATAAATCGATTACCAGCATATCGATTTATTAGAGAACAACATGAGAAGTCCGGTCTACGATGGCTTCTCAGAAAAACTAAGCATCTGCCCCAACTCATATTATAATTACTTAAAAAAATGAAAGGCAAAGTATCATCAGAATAAGGCAGAGATAAAATCAGTTATATCTAATATTTATCATTCCCAGAAAGGAGTGGACGGTTACAGAACTATTCATGCATACTTAACTCGTAAAGGCTATAGAATCAGCCGTTTAACAGTTCATAAATACATGAATACTGAACTGAAGATGTATTCCATAGTCCGTAAAAGGAAACCTGCTTATGAATTTGGAAAAGACCATAAGGTATTTGAGAACAAGCCCATGCAGGATTTTAAAGCAGATGATATTAATCAAAAATGGTGTACCGATTTTACTTACCTTGCTCTTGCAAATGGTGACAAGAGATACAGTTGCTCTATAATTGATCTGTATGATCGGAGTATAGTTGCAAGTATTAGAGGCAAACATATAACCACCACATTAGCCGGGGAAAACCTTCAAAAAGCCATAGATTCTCAGCCGGGAATAAATACAAGACGGCTTATGTTGCACTCAGATCAAGGGAGTCAGTATACTTCTAAGGAGTTCATAGAGTACTGCACTGAGCTTGGAATTACACAAAGTATGAGCAAAGCAGGGTACCCGTATGATAATGCACCGATGGAACGATATTTCAATACTTTAAAAAATGAGCTAATTAACCTGCACAATTATCACACAGAGAAGGATCTTTACAAAGCTATAGAAGAATTTACATATACTCAATATAATCATGTGAGACCACATTCTTACAATAATTATAGAACGCCCTTTGAGGCACGTTATGGAGCTTAATTGCCCTATAGCAGCAAATTAGGTTATATTGTTAGAAAAATGTTTGACCACAACAGTTCATCCATTGATAAAATAACCTTTCTGATAAGTCAGTTACTCCTGTCTGGTAGAATGTATAAAGTATTATTCTACCATAAGTGGGACTTTTTTATTTGTGGTATACTAGGACTTTATCATATATGGCTTATACAACCCACCCCAATAGTTAACAAAGAACCATTTTAGATATATAGTCTACAAAATAGAAGTAAACCGTAAGGGTAATATAAATGAGTAAAATCCTCTATTTAATATCCCAATGTCTTCTCCAATTTTTCAGTTATAACAATCCACTGTGGTTTTTCAGAATTTTGCATCGATACTGAGGTTCGTAATATCTCTCTTCTTAAGTCTTTGAGGAAGCGACGATCATATTCATAATACTGTTTCCATATTCTCAGTGCTTTTTTTGAGATTTCCCTTGTTTCATAGTAAGTGTACAATTTTATCCAAAAACCAATATACACGCTTAACGCTTGGTGTTCTGTGAGATAATCTATTTTCACTTCATCCAAGTGATGATCTATCTCAATTTTATCTTTAGCGACTTCATGGTTAAGTATATCATTCGATGAACCATTCCGATAACCTACCCAACCCAGAACGACTTCTTTTCGATATGCTTCCCTCTTTTCATCTGGAAGATGAAACCATTTCACATCTATCTCCCAAACAATGCTCCGTACATTTTTAAAGAAGTCCGATGAAAAAAACTGCTCAATCAATTGAATATTTTGTTTTGCTTGATCTGATTTTTTCCCCCATATAGTCACCCATATTGTAATTAAAATGGCGACTGCTGATAGAACTAATGAACCCAAATTATAATCCATCTATTTGTTCCTCCTTATCTTTTACAACTATTCGTTGTAGCAAAAATGACATTTTTGATTTCTATTATACACTCCCCTCGATTTATAGCTCTGCACCCTCTGCCTCTGAAATGCCTCCCTAAAATAGATTTACACCCCTTGATTCTTAAGCAACAAGGCAATAGCTAAATTATATCATAGTCTTCACTTTGTTTTCAAGAATTCTTATATTAAAAATATCCTCCCTAGGGTGAAAAGTTTATTTCCACTATCCATATACTAAAGTTGCATTTAGTCTTACACATATTTCCACTTTTACAATAGTTGCATTTAGTAGTACACTTTATGTAAGACAGCTACTGGAAAGGTAGGTATTAATATAAAATCTTTAAATTCTTTTTTATCACTTAACACTTGAAGATAGACACATTATACTCTCGGCATAACTAATGGTTCACTAAAAACTGCTATCGCTAAAACTATAGGTAAAAACGAGTCCACTGTTTGTAAAGAAATTAAATTGCATTGTAAGTTAACTCACAGATGTAGTATGCCTCTTGAATGTAATAACTACAAGAAATGTCCTTTTGGACGTAAATGCACTACTGAATGTGATACTTTACTCTCCATTCTACTGTAGAGCATATCCGCCCTCCAGGTGCCTGTAATGGCTATAGTAATTGGAGGCATTGTTGTTTCGACAAGTATGACTATTCACCACAAGATGCTTGGTTAGATTATAGATATACACTAGTAGACTCTAGGCAGGGTGTGAATCTAACTATAAAGCAGGCTAAGGATCTAGCTACTACAATAGCCTCCTCTGCAAACAGTGGCTATCTCCTATCAGATACTTGCTACACCCTGAACTTGGTATATCTAGAAAACGTTATACAACTACATAGAAGGTGATGTGTTTTCTATGAGATAGCCGGTATAACTGTCCTTGACCTTAGACGACAAGTTTCAAGAAAACTTTCAAAGAAATCATTTAAAAAGGCAGATAATAAACATCTGGTTGGACGCACTATAATGATTATAAGATATCATTGATGATAATCCGAATGCTTTTTATAACTCAAATGGATACAGTCTATAATGACGAACCCACAGGACCATTGTTCAAACTTTCAAATTTATTCCATTAGGCATCTTATTGCACTCTATCAAACCGAAAAACATCCTCTGCTATGAAGGATGGCGTTGATATATAGAGACTATATAAACAGAGGCAATTGCCTCCTCTGAAGAAAGTCATTCAATATATTCATAGTATATCTTTCCGATTATTAAAAATAAATTTACTTTACTTATAAATAAATAAAAATGTACCTCCAAACTTTTCAATTTTTCATTGGCAAGTTTATTGGTACAATTTTCAAGTAAATTTTATTGTTATGAATTTTAATCAAAAATCCCTTAAGTATAAGTTTCAGATATTTTCATATTTATTTTTATTTTTACTTCAATCAGTAAGT
>BNJU01003187.1_pt1 | contig 40750 bp, 48 predicted proteins | sample 8539281 | NCBI WGS metagenome assembly BNJU01 (sample SAMD00202456, study PRJDB9452) | human saliva metagenome | isolation source: human saliva | place: Japan
CCCGTACTGAAGTGGATTCACTTGCTGACGCTGATGCGCTGGTTGAAGCTGATTCGCTCGCAGATACAGACGCGCTGGTAGACGCAGACGTACTTGCGGATACAGATGCACTGGTGGACGCTGAGGTGCTTGCACTCACAGATGCACTCGTTGAAGCGGACGTGCTTGCGCTTACGGACGCACTTGTTGATGCAGACGTACTTGCACTTACTGATGCACTCGTGGAAGCGGACGTACTTGCGCTCACTGATGCACTCGTGGAAGCTGAGGTACTTGCACTTACAGATGCACTCGTGGACGCTGATGTACTTGCTGATACCGACGCGCTAGTAGACGCGGACGTGCTGGCAGACACAGATGCACTCGTTGAGGCCGACGTACTTGCTGACACGGATGCACTTGTTGAGGCGGACGTGCTGGCACTTACTGATGCACTTGTGGATGCTGAGGTGCTTGCACTTACTGACGCACTCGTGGACGCGGAGGTGCTTGCACTCACTGACGCGCTAGTAGACGCTGACGTACTTGCACTTACTGATGCACTCGTTGAAGCGGACGTGCTGGCACTCACAGATGCACTCGTTGAAGCAGACGTACTTGCACTTACTGATGCACTCGTGGAAGCGGACGTACTTGCGGAAACTGAGGCGCTCGTGGACGCTGAGGTACTTGCGGATACTGAGGCACTCGTTGAGGCCGACGTACTTGCACTCACTGACGCACTCGTCGATGCGGACGTGCTGGCGCTCACAGACGCGCTGGTGGACGCTGAGGTACTTGCACTTACCGACGCACTCGTTGAAGCGGACGTGCTTGCGCTTACCGACGCGCTAGTTGACGCTGAAGTACTTGCGGATACAGATGCGCTCGTCGAGGCAGACTCACTTGCTGATACTGACGCGCTCGTCGAGGCGGACGTGCTTGCACTTACTGACGCGCTCGTGGAGGCTGAGGTGCTTGCAGATACTGACGCACTCGTCGAAGCAGACGTACTTGCACTTACTGATGCACTCGTGGACGCGGACGTGCTTGCGCTTACCGACGCACTCGTCGATGCTGAGGTACTTGCACTTACCGACGCGCTCGTGGAGGCTGAGGTGCTTGCGCTGACTGACGCGCTAGTAGACGCTGAGGTGCTTGCTGAAACTGATGCACTCGTGGACGCTGAGGTACTTGCGGATACCGACGCACTCGTCGATGCTGAGGTACTTGCGCTTACCGACGCACTTGTCGATGCGGACGTGCTGGCGCTCACAGACGCGCTGGTGGACGCTGAGGTACTTGCACTTACCGACGCACTCGTTGAAGCGGACGTGCTTGCGCTTACCGACGCGCTCGTTGACGCTGACGTACTTGCGGAAACTGAGGCGCTGGTTGACGCTGACGTACTTGCAGATACAGACGCACTCGTCGATGCTGACGTGCTGGCAGAAACTGATGCACTCGTGGAGGCTGAGGTGCTTGCACTTACTGACGCGCTCGTTGAGGCGGACGTACTTGCACTTACCGACGCGCTAGTTGAGGCCGATGTGCTTGCGGAAACTGATGCGCTAGTTGAGGCGGACATGCTTGCTGAAACTGATGCACTCGTGGAGGCTGAGGGTACTTGCACTTACTGATGCACTCGTGGAGGCGGACGTACTTGCGCTTACTGATGCACTTGTCGAGGCGGACGTGCTTGCTGAAACGGATGCGCTCATTGAGGCTGAGGTACTTGCGCTTACTGATGCACTTGTCGAGGCGGACGTACTTGCACTTACGGATGCACTCGTTGAAGCAGACGTACTTGCGCTTACGGACGCACTTGTTGATGCAGACGTACTTGCGCTTACTGATGCGCTCATGGATGCTGAGGTGCTTGCACTTACTGATGCACTCGTCGATGCTGAGGTACTTGCACTTACGGACGCACTTGTTGACGCGGACGTGCTGGCACTCACTGACGCACTCGTCGATGCGGACGTACTTGCAGAAACAGACGCGCTCGTTGAAGCTGACGTACTTGCGCTGACTGAAGCACTCGTGGACGCTGACGTACTTGCAGAAACAGACGCACTCGTGGACGCTGACGTACTTGCAGAAACAGACGCGCTCGTTGAAGCGGACGTACTTGCGCTTACTGATGCGCTCGTTGAGGCCGAGGTGCTTGCACTTACTGATGCGCTCATGGATGCTGAGGTGCTTGCACTTACTGATGCGCTCGTTGACGCAGACGTACTTGCACTTACGGAGGCGCTGGTGGACGCTGACGTACTTGCACTTACTGACGCACTTGTTGACGCGGACGTGCTTGCACTTACCGACGCACTCGTTGACGCGGACGTACTTGCGGATACCGATGCACTGGTGGACGCTGAGGTGCTTGCGCTTACGGACGCACTCGTCGACGCGGAGGTACTTGCACTTACTGATGCGCTTGTTGACGCGGACGTACTTGCGCTTACTGACGCACTCGTTGAGGCCGAGGTGCTTGCACTTACGGATGCGCTCATGGATGCTGAGGTGCTTGCACTTACTGATGCGCTCGTTGACGCAGACGTACTTGCACTTACGGAGGCGCTGGTGGACGCTGACGTACTTGCACTTACTGACGCACTTGTTGACGCGGACGTGCTTGCACTTACCGACGCACTCGTTGACGCGGACGTACTTGCGCTTACGGACGCACTTGTTGATGCAGACGTACTTGCGCTTACTGATGCGCTCGTTGAGGCCGAGGTGCTTGCACTTACGGATGCGCTGGTAGACGCAGATGTGCTTGCTGAAACGGAGGCACTCGTCGACGCAGATGTGCTTGCACTCACTGACGCGCTAGTTGATGCGGACGTACTTGCACTTACAGACGCACTCGTTGATGCAGATGTGCTGGCAGATACGGACGCGCTCGTTGACGCGGACGTACTTGCACTTACTGATGCGCTTGTTGATGCCGAGGTACTTGCACTTACTGACGCACTCGTTGACGCAGACGTACTTGCGCTTACTGATGCACTTGTTGAGGCAGACGTGCTGGCACTCATAGACGCGCTAGTAGACGCGGACGTACTTGCACTTACTGACGCACTGGTTGAGGCAGACGTGCTGGCACTCATAGACGCGCTAGTAGACGCGGACGTACTTGCACTTACTGATGCACTGGTTGAGGCGGACGTACTTGCACTTACTGATGCACTCGTGGAGGCTGAGGTACTTGCGCTTACTGATGCGCTGGTGAGACGCAGATGTGCTTGCTGATACGGACGCACTCGTTGAAGCCGACGTGCTTGCTGATACAGAGGCGCTCGTCGATGCGGACGTACTTGCGCTCACGGATGCACTTGTGGACGCTGAGGTACTTGCACTTACTGATGCGCTCGTGGACGCTGAGGTGCTTGCTGATACAGATGCACTAGTAGACGCGGACGTGCTTGCTGATACAGATGCACTTGTTGAAGCAGACGTACTTGCTGATACAGATGCACTTGTAGACGCGGACGTGCTTGCTGATACAGACGCGCTCGTCGATGCGGACGTACTTGCACTTACTGATGCACTCGTTGATGCTGACGTACTTGCGCTTACTGACGCACTCGTTGAGGCCGAGGTGCTGGCACTCATAGACGCGCTAGTAGACGCGGACGTACTTGCGGATACGGATGCGCTGGTTGACGCGGACGTACTTGCACTTACTGACGCACTCGTGGAAGCCGATGTACTTGCGCTTACTGATGCGCTGGTAGACGCAGATGTGCTTGCTGAAACTGAGGCACTCGTCGACGCGGACGTGCTTGCAGATACAGACGCACTCGTTGACGCTGAGGTACTTGCACTCACTGAGGCACTCGTCGATGCGGACGTGCTTGCAGATACAGATGCACTCGTTGAGACCGATGTACTTGCGGACACTGATGCACTTAGGGACGCAGAAGTACTAGCAGACGTAGAAGCACTGGTCGATGCGGATGTTGAAGCGGACGTTAAAGCTGAACGACTTGATGCAGTATCCTTTACTACTCTATTTGCAGGGATAGTATCTGTAGATTTGTCTGGATAAGTAATAGTAACCGTTCCATCTGTAGAGACAGTAATTCTAGCAGCTGCTGGAATCTGAGGATTGGCTGCTCTTACTGCCGCCTCTACTGCATTTTTTTCAGTTGGAGATAAGTTGGAAAGACTATTTACATAAGTTACCGACGGATCAGAAGGATCATATTTATCAGTCTGTGGTCTAAACTTAATTACAAAAGGAATATTTGAAGAGACTTGATTGTTAATATCAAAAGCTCTAATATGTCGAGTATACTGAGCGTCACTTATATTAGCAGGCATTATTTCCGTTAGTGGAACTGTACCGGACACTCTCACTCGTAACGGATTATCGGACGTGGCATTACCCGGTTCATTAGAAATAGCCTCCGAAAATGTTAACCATGTAAGACCAACTATATTTTTTTTATAATCCCTTTTACCAAGATTACTGAATTCTATTCTTGTAACTTGCCCGCTATCATCAGTTATCTCAATATCAAATTCAAACTCCTCACCACGATAAACTACTATTTCATCAGGAACCTTAATTGTAGGTGGGGTTGTATCTGTAGCACGACGTTTCCGGACACGAGCAGTTTCACTTGAGGTACTGGCTGAGCCACTATTAGTCGAGACCTATTGGTTTCTGATGATGCGCTTTGACTGTTTACAGTAGATTCTGACTTGGAGCTAGCTGAGGTCGATGCTGGCTGAGGTGCACTAACCGAATCAGATATACTTGAAGACACTGAAAGAGACTCAGATACACTTAAGGAATCTGAGACTGCTTGAGATGTGCTGGCACTGATAGAGGCAGAGCTAGACTGTGACATTGACTCTGAAGCTGAGATGCTGGCTGAGATAGATGCACTGACAGAAGCACTGGCACTGGCTGAGGATGTATCTGATACAGACTCTGACTCAGTATGTGAGCTTGCCGTTGCGGTCGCTGCCTCAGCAGCACTGCTTTCTTCTCCTAAAACTGTTTCACCACGTGTCGCTAAAACGTCTGTCGTGTCAATGACCTTTTCCAGAGCCTGACCTTCTTCTGCATGGACAGTTGTGCTTGTCACAACAGCTCCGCCCAACACGGCTCCCCGTGGCGACAATGCCCCTCAAAAAGTCTATGCCGCTCTTCTTATCGGTAACTTGTTCTTCCGTTACCTTGAGCTCGATCGATGAAAGGCCTCCCCCTTCATTGATCTAAAAAGGCCGAACTGTGATGTCGCAGCACGCAGCCAATGCTTACCCGATTTAATCAGCTTAAAACGAGTCACACGCTCTACTTCGTGGTACTTACCTTTTTGACGTTTAAAAAAACATAATTCTCCCTTTAATTTATATCCTTTTTTTAAAAATCCATTAATCCCATTTTACCACACTATTATAAAAATGAACAATAATTTACTTATTTTTTTGCTGAAATTGTTTTTCAAGCATTTCCAAAAAAATTCATATTTCAAAAAGAATCACCTACTTTCATGCCTCTTTTACAAATAGAAAAAACGCCAAACAGCGTTTCTTGCATCTTATGACGGAAGACATGGGATTCGAACCCACGCACGCTTTTACACGCCTACTGCGTTTCCAACACAGCCTCTTAAGCCTCTTGAGTAATCTTCCACAAAAGAGAAAGTCCCAGCTTTCTCAAAACTTTAACCATTATACCACATTACAGCCCCAACCGCCATAGTTTCCGTTAAATTTTTTCACAAAATTCGACCAAAGTCCAAACATTCTGGTTCAAATCAAAGATTTCCGTCGTATCCATACGAATCACGTGCAGCTGATATGGTTTGTCCGCATCTTCTATCTTTTCAGCAGATACGAGGCTATAGCCCAGCTCTTCGACTTCCTTTAGGAAACCATCTCGGTCTTCCTCAGACGCGAAATAGGCCCAATGGTCAATCTCGCGCTCCTGACTATGGTCATCGCCGTCCTGCTCCAGCTGGTACCAGACCCGCTGGTTGAGAATGGTCTGATACTCGTATTCATTAGGATAGAGAAAGTCAAAGTACTGATTCCATTCCTCGTCTTCTAAGGGTTGCCGAGTCATAGCGGCGATCTGGAAAGTCGCGCATCACGTTTGCAATCGGCTCCAGATGGCTTTTCTTATCTTGCAGATAGTAGTAAAACTCAATATTTCCATCTGTCGTAATCACACCGACATGAATGCCACCGACCTGTCCCAAAGCCTCAGAAAGCCGATCCTCAATCACATTCAGCTCTTTAAACTCATCACTAGATGGAAAACCCTGTCTCCCCATCGTACTGGAGGAGCGTTACCTTGAGCCTCATAGCATAGGCGTATAGAGGATAGGGTGCCTCATCAGCAAGAGCTAGATTCAGACGGATACTAGCCAACTTGTCATCAATATAGGTTGAGAAAGATCCCCACTCACTCGGAAAAGGATCTTCAGAAGGCACATCAAGCACTGCTTCTTCAACCTTTTCTACTTTCTCTTCCTCTTGCTCTCGCTGCTTACCAAACAGATTCTTAAAAAAACTCATATCAAACTTCCCTTAATACTTATGAAATCAACCCAATAGAAATACAAATATTTCCTTTGTCATCACTAACATCATTGTATTACTTTTTCAGATAGAAATCAAGATTTCCTGGACATTGTAAAAGCAAAAACGCTGATTTCTCAACGTTTTAGAAAAGCTTTAAAATAATGGAGCCGGTGGGAGTCGAACCCACGTCCAAACACCTGCTAACACATTTGTCTACAACCATAGGCTATGTATTGGTTTGACTTAACTTTGACACATAGCTCAAGCCCAAGTCAAGCGAGTCTATCAATCTCTTGCAAAATCCCTAGACCAGATTTTGCCGTAGCTTGCTCATAATAAGACCTGTCATCAGACACAAGCAATCCGAATCGGGTCACGCTGGCTGGTTTTTAGGCAGCTAAAGCGTAAGAATTGTTATTTTTTGCAGTTATATTTAACTGGCGTTTTACATCCGCTAGATGAGTCGCAAAATGTGCCTCATAATGCCTGTCGAATCCGTAACGACCCCAAGACAATAGGAACATTATAACAGAATCTGCTAAAAAAAGCAAAAGCCTGCAAACAGCAGGCCAGCACTTACTATCAGTTCTTAGCGAATCCCCAAAGCGATTCGAGCATAGCGGCTCATCTTTTCCACTGTCCAAGCTGGGTACCAAACCAACTTAACATCCGTCTTGGTAACCTCTGGAACATCTGACATGGCATCATAGATCTGGTCAGTCAGAAGATCCGCCAGAGGGCATCCCATGGTTGTCAGGGTCATATCGATTTCCGTTTCCCCATTGGTCTCATCAAAACGGATTTCATAGATTAAGCCTAGATTGACAATATCAATCCCCAGCTCTGGGTCGATGACCTGCTCCAAGCTCTCCAAAATACGTGTTTTAATCTTTTCAACTTCTTCAGGGCTGTATTTTTGTTCTGACATGCAATATCCTCCTTATAGATATAGCAGAAATTTCAAGTTAGCTCGAGGGGCTTTTGTTTTCAGCTAGGATTGCCGACCTGACGCCTCCTACTGAAAAATTTCTGCCCCTTCTTGCTCTTCGTTTCTTAATCTTCAATAAAGTCTCTAAGTGGTTTACTGCGGCTTGGATGGCGGAGTTTACGCAGAGCTTTGGCTTCAATCTGGCGAATCCGCTCGCGGGTAACATTGAAGACCTTGCCGACATCTTCCAGTGTCCGCATTTTTCCATCGTCCAGACCAAAGCGCAGACGCAAGACGTTTTCCTCGCGGTCTGTCAGCGTATCCAAGACCTCATCCAGCTGCTCACGAAGGACGACACGAGTTGTATAGTCGACTGGATTTTCAATCACTTCATCTTCGATAAAGTCTCCCAGATGGCTGTCATCTTCCTCACCGATAGGGGTCTCCAGCGAAACTGGCTCCTGAGCAATCTTAAGAATCTCACGAACCTTGTCAGGTGTCATATCCATCCGCTCAGCGATTTGCTCTGGCGTTGGGTCTTGACCCAATTCCTGCAAGAGATTGCGTTGCTCGCGGACTAGCTTGTTAATGGTTTCCACCATGTGGACCGGAATCCGAATGGTCCGAGCTTGGTCAGCAATCGCACGGGTAATGGCCTGACGAATCCACCAAGTCGCATAAGTTGAAAACTTAAATCCTTTGGTGTAGTCAAACTTATCAACGGCTTTCATCAGCCCCATATTTCCTTCCTGAATCAAGTCAAGGAACTGCATACCACGGCCGACATAGCGCTTGGCAATGGAAACAACCAGACGAAGGTTGGCCTCAGCCAGACGCTGCTTGGCTTCCAAGTCTCCCTGTTCTACCAAGATAGCCAGCTCCTGCTCTTCTTCATTGCTGAGAAGGGGCACAACCCCGATTTCTTTCAGATACATGCGGACTGGGTCATTGACCTTGGCTGAATTGCTGCCTAGGAGTTCTTCATCCGTCAGTTCTGCTTCTTCCTCTTCGTTATTTAAGACGCGCGCGCTGGGATTTCCTTCCTTATCTGTAATTGAGATGCCAGCATCCTGAATGCGCTGCAGCAAATCCTCAATCCCATCAGCGTCCAAAGTGAAAGGAATAACCAGTTGGTCATTAATTTCATCATCTGTCGCAACCCCTGTCTGCTTGTGGTTGCGGATAAATTCTGCAATTTGAACGTCTAATGTTGTTACTTCTTTTTGTTTTGTAGCCATTCCTACTCCATTCTTCTTTTTTGCTCAATCAAGCGCTCCAGCTCAGACAGGGCTGTATCCGTATCTCCGCTGTGAGAGGCTTCTCGAATCTTCTTACTAATAAACTGATTATGCTTGCGCAAAATCTCCCGCTCTCTGGTTTCTTCCACTTCTTTCAACTCATCTTCCAAAACCTCATTCGGCAAGTCTTCTTCTAAAACGCGGTACCAAGCCTGTTGAACATGATCTGGCAGCTGGGACAAATCCTGCGGTGTCACCTCACCATTTGCCAGCAAAATCTCATACAAGGTCTGCAAGTCTTCCGAGTCAAAAACAAAGTCTTCTCTCAGCCGGTATTGGTTCAAAATCAAAGGATGATGTATCATGCGGTGGAAGATATGATTTTCCGCCCTCATGAGACGATTCAGCCGGTTCGAAGGCGAAAACTGCATAACGACTGGTTGAGACTGCTGAATTGGCGCCTCCTGACTGCGACTAGATCGCTCAGCCAGACGGCTGTTATTCACCGTCTGCTCCACCTGCTGATAGTCAAAGTCCGGCAGCAACTCAGCCAGCATGTAAATATAGGAGTTCTGAGCTGTGATGGACTTGGTCTTCGCAATAATCGGTGCCATCTTCTCTACAAACTCAATCTGAGCCTGTAGATTTTCAATATTATCTGGTTTCAGATGATGCAGCAGAAACTCCACATTACTTATTCGCGTTTTGCTCAGCAAATGCTGCAAATCTTCTTCAGAATTTTTAGCTAGAAATTCATCCGGATCCAAATTATCGGGAATCCGAACAATTTCCACCGTCATATCTCTCAGCTCATCCAAAGCCTTAGCAGTCGCTGCCTGCCCTGCCCTATCTCCATCGTAAGACAGGATAATCTTCTTGCAATACTTGCTCAGATGCTGGACATGCTCAGGTGTCAGAGCTGTTCCCATAGAAGCTACAGCATTTTCAATCCCGGCCCGATAAGCCGCAATCACATCCATGAAGCCTTCCATCAGATAGACCTCATGGCTCTTCTTGATAACCGGCTTGGCCTTATCCAGATGATAGAGCTCGTAGCTTTTATTGAAAATAGCGGTGCTGCGACTGTTTTTATACTTGGCCTGATGACCGTCTGAAGCCGCCGCTTGCCAAATCCGTCCGGAAAAAGCCACAACCTGCCCACTGTCATTGGTCAGGGGAAACATAATCCGATTCTGAAAGGCATCATAGACCAGATTATTCTCCGCCAGATTGAAGAGGCCCGAGTTCATGATGGTATTCTCATCAAATTTGCCAGCCATACTCTTATGAAGATAATTCCCCTCATTAGGAGCCAGCCCGATTTGAAAATGCTTAAGAACATCATCTGTCAGCCCCCGCTGGTAGAGATAAGCCCGCGCTTCCTCTCCCATCTTGGTCGTCATCAGAACCGCATGATAAAACTTTCGCTGCCTCGGTATGGATATCGTAGAGAGCCTGATGCGGATGGCTTTGTCTCGGTCGGTCATTGCCCGCTGTCTCTACAGCCAAGGGAATCCCTGCCCGATCTGCTACAATCTGCACAGCATCCATAAAGGAAACGCCTCGATAATCCTCAATGAATTTGAAGACATCGCCCGACTTGCCGCAGCCAAAACAGTGATAAAACTGCTTGTCCTCTACAACGTTAAAAGAGGGCGTCTTTTCGCCATGAAAGGGACAGAGTCCCAGAAAATTCCGCCCAGCCTTAGTCAAGGCCACTGTTTCTCCTATGACATCGACGATATTGACGCTGTTTTTAATTTCAGAAATGATTTCTTTATCAATCAAGAGACAATACCTCCAATTTATCATAGAATATCATTCTATATTTTATACTAAAATGAAGCAAATGTAAAATATTTGACAAACAAATATCTTGTAGATGTCATATAAATAAGCTATAATATAATCTCATTAATAAATTCTTGAAAGGAAAGAAAAGAATGTTAAAAGGATCTTAAAGAATTCTTGTTGCGCGGGAACGTGATTGATTTGGCAGTCGGTGTGATCATCGCCAACGCCTTTGGAGCAATCGTCACTTCATTTGATTACTGACGTAATCACTCCCTCTTCCTCAACCCAATTTTGAAAGCTGCAAACTTGGAGCAAATTTCTCAATTGAAATGGAACGGGATTGCTTATGGTAACTTCTTGAGCGCCGTGATTAACTTCTTGGTAATCGGTACTGTTCTCTTCTTCATCGTTAAGTCTGCTGAAAAAAAGCACAAAGCCTTGCTAAGAAGAAGGAAGAAGCTGCGAAGAAGCTAGCTGGACCAACTGAATTGGAAGTCCTGCAAGAAATCAAAGCTTTGTTGGCTGAGAAAAAATAAAGAGAATTCACTGATGAAAATCAGTGTTTTTTTCTTGCCTATTGATCACAATCATCCCCTTCTCTCCAAAGAGTGAAAACAAAAAACAGACCGGAGTCTGCTTTTTTGTTCAATTAGAATTTTTTACGTTTACGAGCTGCTTCTGATTTGCGTTTGCGTTTTACAGAAGGTTTTTTTCATAGAATTCACGTTTGCGTGTTTCTTGAAGAGTACCAGCTTTAGTAACCGCACGTTTGAAACGACGAAGTGCATCATCAAGTGATTCATTCTTGCGTACTACTGTTTTTGACATTTTTTTCACTCCCTTCAAGTCCAAAATCTATATAATCATACCACATATAGAAAAGAGTGTCAAGTATTTTCTGTAACTATGATGTATCTCCCTTTTTTTATTAGACTAAGAAGACCAACTGCTATGCTGCAGCTGGTCTTTAGTGCTTTATAATGTTTTACGCTTTCTTAGCAGCTTTTGGAAAAGGGAAATGTCCTGAACCTTATCGTAGAACAGGAACTGCTGAATGAGCTCTCTGTCGCTCATGTCAGGATTCAAGTCAACAACATAGTCCAACTTGATAGACTTCTTTTCAGCCGACTTGAGAGAGGTCAGTTCAGCTGATTTACAAGTCGTTTCAAAAATAGCATCAAAGAGTACTTCGTAGTCAAAAGTCAGCTGGAACCTGAACCTGAACATAACGTCTGGTCTGACTGACTGAAGTAAAGCTCATCTTTTCAAAGAGCATCCAGATGCCTGAAATAGCTAGAGTAAAGACAATTCCCAATGCTACAAATCCCATCCCTGTTGTAATCCCGATAGCCGTCGCCATAAAGATGGCTAGAAGCTCCTTGGAGCCACCTGCAGCCGACCGGAAGCGAATCAAGCTGAAAGTCCCTGCTACGGCGACACTGGTCCCCAGATTTCCATTAACCAAGAAGATGATAATGGAAATAATAGCTGGCAAAAGGGAGAGGGTGACGACAAATTCCTTGGTATAAATGGTTTGGCGCTTATAGACCTTGGCCAAGATAATTCCTAAAACCACACTAGTTGCTAGTGAAAAAATCAATGCTAAAGGATTTATCTTGACTTCCGTAGAGGAGTAGATACTGTTAAATAACTGATTGAGCATAGACTACCTCCTTAGGCCTTGACTGTTTGAGTCAGCCTTTCTTTAGTTTTCAGGTAGGCATGCCGTATTTTGAGAAGGACTGGTCTTCAAGACCGTATTTGTTCAGAATACCAGCCAGCCACTGAGGATATTGACCAGGAACCTTGATTTCCATAATCACCTTGTCGTCTTCCAGCAAGGGCAGTCCATAGCGGCCTAAAGCCAAGTCTACATCATAATCTCGGTAGCGGATGTTGGAATCAACTGTCACACGTACCTTTTTATCTTCCAAGCCTCTCATAGAGTAGCGGTCATAGCTAATCACCATTTTTGGCTTCAAGTCTATATAGCGCTCCTGCAACTGCTCCACTTCTGCCTTGACCCGATCATCAAAAATAGTATGGTCTGCCACACCGTTCACAATATAGTTGGTCACAGAGAGAGGATTCGAAACCAAACGGTATTTGAAGCCTACTTCATCACGTTTCTTCTTGATTTCCAAGAAAACTTGACTATCATCATTCGGCTGCTCTGCATAAGTGCGCATCCGCATTTTTTCGCGACCACCTTTTCTGGCAATGGAATCCTGAATCATCTGGAACTCATCATTATCAAAATACACATTGGAAATGGTTGATGTCGCATAATCATCTGCGGTGAGGTAAGGTCTCATGTCAGCTTCAAGACGAGCTAGCATTGCTCGGTCAAGAATATACTTCGTTTCGATTCGTTGGAAGTTTGTTTGGATTTGCTTTTGTTTCATTTGAATTCTCCTTTAATTCTACAAATGTAGTTTGTGCTTTTAAAAGAAATAGAGCTTCCGCTCTACACCTACAAGCGTCTGGATAAGCTTTCTTTCTTCTCCTTTCCAAGCAGTATTTTTCAAAAACATTCTACAAATGTAGTTTATAAATATATTCTACAATTGTCGTTTGTGAATGTCAAGAAAAAAGATAAATAATCTTTCAGTTTTTTTAGCATTAGGAAAACGAAGTACAAACTGTAAGCAAAATCGTCCTAAAATAAAAGATAAACTGATGACTAACTGCTCTTGGAGGATTTGCCAAATCCCCTTTGAGAAGATAATAAAATTCTACCAGTCTAAGCTTTTAAGAAACTTAAACTGGCAGAATCCTCTATTTAATCGTCATCATGGTCATCATCATCGTCCGAATCATCAGTGTCTGTCGTATGAGAGGGACTGTTCTGAGACGGAGTTTGAACTGTCGCTGTACTAGCTCCAGTAGAGCCCGCTGCTCCCGTATTTCCCTGCGCCTGCAGTAGCGCTGTTGTCAGCTGGAGTTGATGCAGCTGACGAGGATGGGACTGACTTCTTTTTCAACCGTTACTGTCTTTTCGACAATGGTATGCTGCTTGGATTGGATCAGTTTTCCATCCTTAGCATTGACAATGGTTTCATGAGCTGTTTGCCCGTGCGAGAAGCGAATCGTTATAGGTGTCTTTCTCACGCGAAATTTGTAAATCTTTAATATCTGTTTTCAGAAAGAGACAGCTCTTTTAAGACGGACGCTAGAGCCTGACGCTGACTGAACCCTTGAGACTGTTTTTGCCCTGCAACAGGTCTGCTTTGTTGAGCAGCTGGGCTTTCTAGAGCAAAGACCGAGCTAGTCAAGAGCAAAAGGAGAGGAACTGCCACTACAAAGGCAGCAGACAGAAACCTCTTAGGCAGGCGGTTATCCATAATACCGACAATCCGACGCTTGAGATTAAACTTGTCAGAGTAAAAGCAGGTCGTCAGAGCAATTGGGGTCTTCTTACTGCGGTCTATCATGGTCAAAATCGTTTCACCGTAGAAAGTCCGATACTCTGTATCTCTACTGCTCAGAACATCATAGTCACAGTACATTTCTCCTGCTTCCTGGGTTTCACGGCAGGCAAAGCGGACAACCGGATTAAACCAGTGCAGACTCTTGGCAAAAATCCCTAAGAGATTAACTAAAACATCGCGGTGTTTGTAGTGAGTCAGCTCATGCTTGAAAATCAGCTGCAGCTCTTCCTCTGTGTAGTCCAACTCTGGCAGCACGATTAAAATATCTCTGAAACCTAGCAGCATAGGACTTTGGGACATAGGATAGTGGAGCAGACGAATCCGGCCCTTAACTCCCATCTCCTGCTGAACAGCCCGCAGCTGAGCCATCGCTTCTTCGTCCTGAAACTCCGTGCCCCAGCGCTTCAGCATCTTTCTGAAGCGAATATAAGAATAAGCGTATCTTCCTATGCTAAAGACAAAGCCAATCAGCCAGATGGTAAAGAGAATTTCAAACCAAGGTAGGCCCAGAAAAGCCTCCCATAGATTTGGCTGGGCAGCTTTTTCAACTGCTGGAGAAGCGCCCTGAGCTCCACCTGTCTGGGTGGCAGTCACTGCTGTCTGAACTACCGATCCTGTATTCAGCCGAATCAGGCCTGAGCCAAATTGGGGACGGAACGGAAACAGAAAACTCAGCAATATCAGAAACCAAATAAAATACTTCACTCTGACCGAAATCTTAGTCTTAAAGGCCGTAAAGCAGACTAAGCAAAAGCACCAAAATGGATGTCGACAAACTGGTCAGCAGAAAAGAAAGAAGGAACTGTTTCATGCTTATCCCTCCATCCTACTTTCCTTGGTTGAGCAAACTACGCAGCTCATCCAATTCATTTTCCGAAAAGGAGTTAGAAGAAAAGAGTGTTTTGACAAAACCGCCCATTGAACGGCCGCTGTGACGCTTCAAGAAATCCGAAGCCTCAACTTCCAGATACTCATCTTCTGAGATCAAGACTGTATACTGCCTTTCACGCCCCTTGCGGACACTTTCTAAAAAGCCCTTTTCTGTTAAGCGAGCCAAGACTGTCAGCAAAGTCTGGGGCTTCCAGTGATTGTCTGGTCCCAGCTTTTCCATGATACGGGCAGAGGTCGTCGGGGTAGGCAGCTGCCAAATTACCTTTAAAATAGTAAATTCCCCGTCTGGCAAACGTTTAATAGATCTTTTCATCGTTCCCACGCGCTTTCTAAATTAATGCTATTTCTAATTTTATTCTACACTTGTCTAACAAAAAAGTCAATCATTATATAAAAAAAGAGTGGGAAATCAATTTTCCTCACTCTATTTAGAAAAATAAACTAAGCAGGGTCAGCATCGCCAGCCCTCCTTGCTTAAGCAGGATTTTGGGGTCACTGGTCACTGCACCGTAAGCTGCTACCAAGATGATATAAACCATAAAAATTCCCAGCCAAACCGGACTAGACTGCACAAAGGCCGCAATCAAGCACTAAAACAGCTATCAGCCCGTTGTAAACTCCTTGGTTTTTTTGAAAAAGAGTATTGACTGACTGCTGCTCCAACTCCTCTTGTGACATACCGAAAACCCGAGCTGTCGCTGCAGAAGTCGTCGCGATGGTCTCCAAGTACAGGATATAGAAAAATTCCAAGGCAACCAAGCTTGCCAAAATCAGTGTAATAATAGACATTTTGCCCTCCTAAAATAAATAACGAAACTTAGTATAACACAGACTGACTGGAACTGCGAAAATCTTGCTCAAAAATGGACATTCTGTATAAAAATAAACACTAAAAATACTGAAGAAAAAAAGCGTAGCAGAAATCAGCAATTTCTGACTAGATGTGATACAATCTTTTTTGAAAAATGGAGGTAAATTATGTTAACCTATGATTTAATTGTCATCGGCTTTGGGAAAGCCGGTAAAACATTGGCAGCCAAAATGGCGGCTCAAGGAAAAAAAGTTGCTTTGATTGAGCGAAGCAAGGCTATGTACGGGGGAACCTGTATCAATATCGCCTGCATCCCAACCAAGACCTGCTTGTCGCAGCTGAAAAAGGCCTGGCTTTCGACCAAGTCATGGCTGAAAAGAATGCTGTTACCAGCCGTCTCAACGGGAAGAACTACGCAGCAATCAGTGGCGCTGGTGTCGACATCATTGATGCGGAAGCTCATTTCCTTTCAAATAAAGTCATCGAAATCACAGCTGGCGATGAGAAAGAGGAACTGACTGCTGAAACTATTGTCATCAATACTGGCGCTGTTTCCAATGTCCTGCCAATTCCTGGATTGACTGATACTAAAAATGTTTACGATTCAACAGGTATCCAAAACCTGAAAGAACTTCCTAAACGCTTGGGAGTTCTGGGTGGCGGTAACATCGGCCTAGAATTCGCTGGACTCTACAACAAATTGGGCAGTCAGGTGACTGTGCTGGATGCTGCTCCTGTCTTTCTCCCTCGAGTTGAGCCTTCTATCGCTGCTCTAGCTAAGCAATACATGGAAGAAGACGGAATCCAACTCTTACAAAATGTACATACCACACAGGTCAAAAATGATGGTGACGAAGTTGTAGTTGTGACAGAAGCTGGAGAATTCCGCTTTGATGCCCTACTCTATGCTACCGGTCGTAAGCCGAATGTTGAACCACTACAGTTGGAAAATACAGATATCGAGCTGACAGAGCGCGGAGCGATTAAGGTCGATAAGCACTTGGAAACATCTGTACCTGGTGTATTTGCAGCGGGCGATGTCAATGGCGGTCTGCAGTTTACTTATATCTCATTGGATGACTTCCGTATCCTTTATAGCTATCTGGCTGGCGATGGCAGCTACACACTGGAAGACCGTAAAAACGTCCCTACCAGCATGTTCATCACACCGCCTTTGGCTCAAATCGGATTGACTGAAAAGGAAGCAAAAGAGCAAGGACTGCCGATTGCAGTGAAGGAGATTCCAGTCGCAGCAATGCCTCGTGGTCATGTCAATGCTGACTTGCGTGGTGCCTTCAAGGCCGTTGTCAACACTGAAACCAAGGAAATTGTCGGAGCGACTATCTTCTCAGCTGGGGCTCAGGAAATTATCAATATCCTGACTGTAGCCATGGATAATAAGATTCCTTACACCTACTTTGAGCAAGCAAATCTTCACTCACCCAACGTTGGCTGAAAACCTCAACGATTTATTTGCTATCTAATTTTAAGCCCCTAATGGGGCTTTTTAAGATATCTTTCAAAACATTTGCTTACATTTCAACTCCCTTTTTGTGGTACAATAATGCTAGTTTATTTTTAAAAAGATTGAGGAAGATTATGTCTGAACTGTATGATATTACGATTGTCGGCGGTGGTCCAGTTGGCCTATTCGCAGCTTTTTACGCTCATTTGCGCCAAGCCAAGGTTAAAATCATTGATTCCCTGCCTCAGCTGGGCGGTCAGCCGGCCATTCTCTATCCAGAAAAGAAGATTCTGGATGTGCCGGGCTTTACCAATCTAAGTGGCGAAGAGTTGACACAGCGTCTGATTGAGCAGCTGGAAACTTTCCAGACTGAGATTTGCCTCAATGAAACAGTGCTGGATATCGTTAAATCTGATGATGGCTTCACCATCACGACTTCTCAAGCCCAGCATCAGACCAAAACCATTATCATCGCCATGGGAGGCGGCGCTTTCAAACCGAGAGCTTTGGAGCTAGACGCTGCTGAAAGCTACAGCAACCTTCACTATCACGTTTCAAACATCAGCCAGTACGCTGGCAAAAAGGTCGTTGTTCTTGGCGGTGGCGACTCGGCTGTTGACTGGGCGCTAGCTTTTGAAAAGATTGCAGAAACCAGTCTGGTTCATCGTCGGGACAACTTCCGGGCTTTAGAGCATAGTGTGGAAGAACTCAAGGCTTCTAGTGTTGAGATTAAGACACCATTTGTACCGAGTCGATTGGTCGGCGAAAACGGCAAGATAACCCACTTGGAAATCAGCCAAGTCAAGGGGGAGGAAAGTCAGCTTCTGCCTCTAGATCATCTCTTTGTCAACTACGGTTTTAAATCCTCTGTCGGCAATCTCAAAGATTGGGGCTTGGAGCTCAACCGTCACAAAATTTTGGTCAATAGCAAGCAAGAAACTTCCGTGCCAGGTATCTATGCAGCTGGTGACTGCTGCAGCTACGAGGGAAAGATTGACTTGATTGCGACTGGGTTAGGTGAGGCACCTACTGCTGTCAACAATGCCATTAACCATATCTATCCTGAGCAAAAAGTCCAACCCAAACATTCTACAAGCCTATAAAAAAACAGCTGCCGAGCTCAAGCTCAGCAGCTTTTATAATTCATCTGCGATTTTATTGATTTTTCTCAAGCGATGATTGACACCGCTCTTAGTTAGAGGCCGGCTCAGACTATCAGCTAGCTGCTGGATGGAGTAGTCTGGATGCTGGATACGAAGCTGGGCTACCTCCTGCAGGTCTACAGGTAGACTCTCAATGCCAATATTATCACTGATTTTAGCAATATTGTTGATGATTTTCATACTGGCTGTGACTGTGCGGGCAATGTTCGCTGTCTCCGCATTATTAGCGCGGTTGAGGTCATTGCGCGCTTCCCGCATGAGCTTAAGAGACTCAAACTCAGCCATGGCTTCCATAGCCCCGATGACAATGAGAAAATCCATGATGTCCTCAGCCCGCTGCAGATAAGTAACAGCCCCCTTCTTGCGCTCAATGGTCTTGGCATCCAGCAGAAAACGGCGCATCAAGGCAGCCAAATCCTCAGCATGATCCAGATAAACGGACAGAATTTCCAGCTGGTACTTGCCTGAGTCTGGCTCTCGCATGCTGCCATTTGAGAGAAAGGCTCCCCGAAGGTAGGCTCGACTGGCTTCGTCATCTGACAAAATAGCCTGGTCAATCCCTGCCTCGATACCAAAAAAGGAGTCAGCCAAGTGCAGGTCAGAAAGGATTTCTTCCACTTTCTGATCTAGAAATACTGTATAAACACGGTTCTTGCGCAGATTGGTCTTCTGATGGTGACGGATTTCTGACTTGACCTGATAGAGGTCCGACAGCAACTCATAGAGATGGCGAGCAATCTTGGCATTTTCTGTTGTGACAGACATGGTCAAACCACTGCTGGCCAAGCCCAGACTGCCAGACATCTTGATCATGGCTGACAGCTCATTTTTATCTCTGCTTGCCAGACTCAGCAGTTCTTCTTTTACTTTTACTGTAAAGCTCATTTGCGTACCTGTATAATCTGCATCAATTCGTCAACAACCAACTCACCATCATGGAAAGCTCCGCCATTTTCCAAACGCAGAAAATTCGAAGAAATAACGCGCGGAACCTGCTCTTGCAACCCTTGAAAATCATGCTCCACCTGTACCAGATATTCGTCAAACTGATTACTGTCCATGTACTCGTGAGGGACAGGTTCGATATTAACCAAGACTGTATCTACAAACTTCCTGCCTAAATGACGGTGCAGGACTTGGACGTGGTCGCTGTCTGAAAAATGCTCTGTTTCGCCGCGTTGGGTCATGATATTGCAGACATAGGCCACTTCTGCCTTGGTGTCTAGAAGAGCTTGGCCAATTTCCTCAATAACGAGATTAGGCAAGATAGAGGTAAATAGTGAACCTGGTCCCAGAACCACCATATCGCTTTCTAAGATGCTCTCGACCACCTTTTTACTGGCAGCAGGCTTCTTGTCATCATAGGTATTGGTCACATAGACCCGCTCAATCATTCCGCTCTTGCTGGTCAGATTGCTTTCACCGACAACTTCCGTCCCATCTGCAAACACAGCATGCAGAGTTAGGGGAGTGTCGCTAGAAGGGTAAATTTTTCCTGTCGTATGGAAAAACTTGGTCAAAAGCTGCATGGCATTATAGGTTGAGCCCTGCATTTCGGAAATACCGGCAATAATCAGATTGCCCAAAGGATGCCCCGCTAGAACGCCATCTCCTTCCGCAAAGCGATACTGGAAGACCTTCTCATAAAACTTTGGCATGTCGGACATAGCTACCAGGACATTTCGAAGGTCACCTGGCGGAGTCAGCTGCTGGATGTTTTTTCCGCAGCTCACCAGAACTGCCTCCATCATCTGCTACTGTAACAATGGCTGTAATTTCTACGTCCTTTTTACGCAGGCTGTCTAGAATAACTGAAATTCCTGTCCCACCGCCGATGACTGTAATTCGTGGCTTTCTCATGAGCGGTTCACCGTTTCTTTCCGACGGTTTTTGTCGCGGTGACTGGCATTGACCGGCCAATTTTTAGCCAAATCATCTGCTAAGCGCTGAGCAAAGGCTACACTGCGGTGCTGACCACCCGTACAGCCCACAGCAATAGTCAGGATAGACTTTGCCTTCCTTCTGATAGCCCGGCAAAGATTCGGCTCAATCAAGCCTAGCAGGTTCTGGTAAAATTCTTCTGACTCGGCATGGTTCATGACATAGTCAAAGACATCCTTGTCCAAGCCTGTCTGATTGCGCAGCTCAGGTTTATAGTAGGGATTGGGCAGAAAGCGCACATCAAAGACCAAGTCTGCATCCAAAGGCAGACCGTATTTGAAACCAAAACTCATGACCTCAATACGGAAACTATGCATGTCAGCCTGATTTGAAAATTGTTCAGAGATGGTCTTTCTGAGCTCCCGTGGTGTCAAATCTGTTGTGTCCACAACATTTTGACTGAGATTCTTCAGAGGGGCTAAGAGTTCGCGCTCCAGTTTAATCCCATCTAAAATCCGTCCATCAGCTGCCAGCGGATGGCTGCGACGCGTTTCCTTGTAACGAGCCACTAACTCCTTATCAGCCGCATCTAGGAAAAGAATCTTGAAATCAATGTTCTCATTCTGCTCTAATTCATCCAAAACGTTCTGAATTTGCAAAAAGAAGGAACGGCTGCGCATATCGACAACCAGAGCCAATTTATCATTGTCAGTGGTCCCTTCGACCAGCTGCAAGAACTTCGGCACCAGAGTTGGCGGCATATTATCAATGGTAAAATAACCTAAGTCTTCAAAGGACTGGATGGCTACGGTTTTCCCCGCCCCGCTCATTCCAGTCACAATGACAAGCTGAATTTTCTTCTCAGACATTATAATCCTTTCATCAGATAGAATCCGTCAAAGAGCTGTTTTCTCCAGCTCTTTTTTTAGAGAATCTCGGCAATAACCTCGATCTCAATCTTCACATCCTTAGGCAGGCGAGCCACTTCGACTGCTGAACGAGCTGGAAATGCTTCTGTAAAGGCTGTTTTGTAAACTTCATTAAAGGCCACAAAATCATTGATATCGCTCAAGAAGCAAGTAGCCTTGACTACATGGTCAAAGTCTGTTCCAGCAGCTTCCAAAATGGCTGAAACATTTTTTTCAGTACCTGCTGAGTCTGCTCTTCAATAGTTGTCCCAATGATTTCTCCTGTTTCAGGAGACAGAGGAATCTGCCCGCTCGCAAATAAAAGATTGCCCACAATTTTTCCTTGAACATAAGGTCCAATCGCTGCTGGTGCTTTGTCTGTATGAATCGTTTTTGCCATAATTATCACTTCTCCTACTTATTTTTTTCATTATACCATAAAAAGATGGGGGTGGCCATGTTAGGCTTACTCCCATTGACTTTTTCCTTATTTTTATTTATGATAGAAAAATGAGAAATCAAAACCTCGGTTTTGGACTGGTTCGAAAACTTCCCAGAATAAAAAACTAAGTGCCTTTATATTGTATTTAAAATGTCTTGCGCATAGTTTTTTTGCTGTCTCCTCGATTAGGCTGACAGTTAAGAGGTTGGGACCGATTGTCTCAACCTCATTTTTATATAGGCAAAGGAGAACTCATGAAAAGAAAAATCATTATCGACTGTGACCCTGGTATAGATGATAGTCTAGCCCTAATCTATGCCATTCAACATCCCGATCTAGAAGTAGTAGCACTGACCATCGTCGCTGGAAATGTCCCAGTAGACCTTGGTGTTGAAAATGCCTTTAAAATATTAGAAAAGACTGAATCGGTTAGATATACCAGTCTATGCAGGGGCAGAAAAACCTCTAGTCCGCGATTTCGTTTCAGCTCAGGATACCCACGGTATGGATGGTTTAGGCGAGAGCAGAATCAATCGGACAAGCAATTGTCAGCCCCAGCCTCAAAAAGCCTCTGAATTTCTGGCTACCTATTTCCAGAAGACTCAGGACACTTCCCTAATCACCTTGGGACCATTGACTAATCTAGCAATGGCTATAAAGCAAAATCCCCAAATTGGAAAACATATCAAACGCTTTGTCAGCATGGGCGGCAGCTACAAATCTCATGGCAACTGCTCACCTGTAGCCGAGTATAACTACTGGTGTGACCCACACGCCGCTCAATTTGTCTATCAAAAGTTAGGCCGAAAAATCGAGATGGTGGGACTGGATGTCACACGCGCCATCGTCCTCACCCCCAATCTATTAGAGTACATGCGTTTCCTGCAGCCAGAAGTAGCTGAGTTTGTCGGCTCGTATCACGCGTTTCTACTGGGACTTTCACTGGGAATATGAACACATCATCGGCTGTGTCATCAACGATCCGCTTGCTATTGCTCATTTTCTGCATGAGGACCTTTGTACGGGCTTTCGACTCCTATGTTGAAGTCGTAACCGAAGGCATTGCTCTTGGACAGACTGTGGTTGATGCTTATGACTTCTATCATAAACCAGCCAATGCCTATATTGCAACTCAAGTCAGTCCCTCACTCTTCTTCCAAGACTTCTTAGCTATCCTCCTGAATCAACCTAAGGAAACGATTGCTCGAGACCTATCATCACTTTTATGAGGAAAATTTTATCATGAAAAAATCGACACCCCTTATCCTAAGCTTCTTGTCTATCTGTATCGCTCTTAACTACGTGGGAGCTAATATTGCACTATTTCTGAAATTACCTATCTATCTAGATACCTTTGGAACGATTCTAGCTAGCTTGACCTTAGGGCCTCTTGCTGGGGCTGGCGTTGCCTTTCTCAGCGCCCTCATTGGCTGGATGACAACCGATATCTTTTCTCTCTACTACTCGCCAGCCGCTATTATCATTGCTCTTTCAGCAGCTTGGTTTTTTAAAGAAAAAGGAAGCTTAAAGCTCAGTCTTCTCTGGAAAACCCTATTGGTAGCCCTTCCAGGTACCCTAGTAGCCTCTGCAATCACTGTCCTGCTCTTCGGAGGCATAACATCCAGCGGATCCAGCTTCATCGTCCAAGCCCTACGGGGAATGGGAGCCAACCCCGTCCTTAGTATCGTCCTCGTCCAAATACTGACTGATTATGCAGACAAGCTTATCGTTCTAGGTGTCTGCCTAGCTGCTCTCCCTCGAATAAAAGCAGTCAGTCCTAAAATTTTTGCTTAAAACAAAGATTAATTATCTTAAAAAATACATCTTTAGCGCAAAAAAAGCAGCTGAGTAGGATTATTTTCTGCTCACCTGCTTTTTATCTTATTCATCTTCTGCTTTCGCTAATGCTTCTCTTTCCAGACGCAGCTTGCGCTTAGGATTGAGTTTATTAAAGAGCTCTTCTAGCTTTTCTGCATTCCAGACGTCGGCTGCAGAGACAAAATTTCCATTTTCATCGCGGAAGGATATTGGTTTATCACCCATTGCAAGCCTCCTTAGTCAACGAATTCAAACTCAAACTTGCCGATGCGAACCAGATCTCCATCCTTGGCTCCACGAGCGCGAAGGGCTTCATCAACGCCCATACCACGCAGCTGACGGGCAAATTTCATGACTGCTTCATCGCGGTCAAAGTTGGTCATATTAAAGAGTTTCTCCAGCTTGTCACCTGACAGCACCCAAGTCGCATCATCATCACGAGAAATTTCAAAGGCTGGTGCTTCTTCGTCAAAGCCATAGTAAGCTTCTTCTTCCATTTCAGACTCATCATAGAGCAAGAACTCTGGTGTCTTATCCAGTAATTCTGCGGTCGCATCCAAGAGGGTCGCAAGTCCCTGCTTGGTAAGACTGGAAATGGGGAAGATTTGCGGTAGGTCAGCAAACTCATCATAATTAGCTGCCAATTTCTCTTTAAATTCCTTGAGATTTTCAGCACTTTCCGGCATGTCCATCTTGTTTGCAACAATAATCTGCGGACGCTCCATGAGACGAAGATTGTAGGATTCCAACTCTTTATTAATAGCTAGATAGTCCTCATAAGGAGCACGTCCCTCACTTGCTGACATATCGATGACATGCAGGATAACCCGTGTCCGCTCAATATGACGGAGAAACTGGGTTCCCAGTCCAACCCCTTGGCTGGCCCCCTCAATCAAACCTGGTAGATCTGCTACTGCAAAGGACTCTCCAGAGTGAGTGCGAACCATGCCTAGATTGGGCACGATTGTTGTAAAATGATAGGCACCAATCTTAGGCTTAGCCGCTGTAATGACACTGAGCAAAGTGGATTTCCCGACAGAAGGGAAGCCGACCAGACCAACGTCCGCTAGGACTTTGAGCTCCAGCAGAAGCTCTCGCTCTTGACCCGGTTCTCCGTTCTCAGAAATCTCTGGAGCAGGATTTTTAGGCGTCGCAAAGCGGATATTTCCACGACCGCCTCGGCCACCACGCGCTACGATAAATTCTTGACCATTTTCTACCAGGTCCGTCAGCACCTTGCCAGTCTCAGCATCACGAACCGTCGTCCCCTGTGGCACTCGAACAATCAAGTCCTCAGCCCCTCGGCCATGCATGCCCTTGGTCATGCCCTTTTCACCAGACTGAGTTTGAAATGGCGATTGTAGCGAAAATCCATCAGAGTACGAAGGCCCTCGTCTACGACAAAAACAACATTGCCGCCACGACCGCCATCACCGCCCCAAGGACCGCCGTTAGGAACATATTTTTCACGGCGAAAGGCCACCATGCCATCGCCACCATTGCCAGCCTTAACTTGAATCTTGGCCGTATCTAAAAACATACTCATTTTTTCTATTCTCTTTTTCTAGTCTAAAAAAACGCCCTGAAGCGTTTGGATTAAAAGATTGCACTGAGAGCAGAAGCAAAGATTGCTCCAACTGTCACGATGAGCATGATAATCACGACCAGCATCGTCAATTTTTCAAATCCTGTTTTTTTGCGTTGTCCGTTATCTCCAAAAGCCACGATAACACCTCTATCCTTTAAAAATTACTAGGTCTATTCTAACACGATTGCTCCGTTTTTTCAAATGGAAAACCATGCAAAAAGGCTTTAAGAGAAAACTCTTAAAACCTTTGAATTTTATCTAGTCTTTTTTTGAAGAAAGACATAGCTTCCAAAGCCAACTAAGATTGCCAAACCTGCAACTGACAGCCAAAGTGTAGTTTCTTGACCAGTCTTAGGCAGAACTTTTTTGTTGCCTCCTGCAGCACCCGGATCATTGGTACCATTGTTTGAATTGTTATTTCCATTCCCTGGATTGTCTGTTCCACCCTTTGGATTGTCGGAACTGTTACCAGGGGTATTGTTACCATTGCCTGGAGTGTTATTTGGATTATTGTTTGGATTATTATTTGGGTTGTTGTTAGGGTTGTTATTTGGATTATTATTTGGGTTGTTGTTAGGGTTGTTATTTGGATTGTTTGGATTGTTGTTATTTCCAGGGTTAGGTGGCTGAACTGCCTTGCCTGGATCATTACCTCTATAGGTATTTGTAAAGACAGGATCCAAATCATATTTAACAGAGCCCAAAAACTCACCATTCACATCTTTAACAGTAACTGTCAGCTGAGCTTCCTTGTCATCATAGATGTAGTTAGCATCATTGCCCGGAATTTCCTTAATGCTGTAGCGGTAGTCACCCAGCTGCATTATAGTTCAAGGCTTTGAAATTGATAGAACCATCAGCTTCATTGGTAGCTGTTTGAAGTAAAACACCGTTTTCGTCAAAGAGACCAAAAGTAAATTGACCCTTCTCTAACACTTTATTAACAAGTTTTTTCTGTGCCTGAATCTTCACATCTTTTGCTAGCACAGCGCTTCCTTTACCAGAACCATCTTCTAAGCGGACTGACTTAGTAATAGTACGCTCTGGGAAGCCTTTTGCTGTCCAAGACAGGGTGTTGTTAACCACATCCCCCACTTTAACACCATCTGGTACGCGAGTAGAGTACTCGATGTACATTGGCCAGTTGTAGTTATCACCAAAGTTGATGGTAAACCATTAGCATCACCATTAGCATTTTGCGTAAGAACTGCCTTGTTAGTGAAGTTATCCAAAACAGGCAGAGTCAGGATATGAGCTTCATTGCGAATACCACCTGCTACAGGAGCATAACGAACTGCTCGTAGTGTACCCGGTACCAGTGTCAGACCATCGCCAAAGTTGTCTGAAATCACCATGTTGCGAAGCATGTCCTGTCTTGCATTCAGGATAATGCGCCACTTGACAATCTTTGGATCGCTACTGTCTTGGTAACCATATTTCATTTCATACTCACCAGCAGTTCCTTCTACCTTTCTGGTATTGGAAAGAAAAATCTGTCTGGCCAAATTTGAAGGAAACCGGACCTGAATTTTTTGCACCTTGTCGTTATTAATGCGTACATTAAAAGCTCAAAGGGACATTTCTTTTTTTGTTCGGTGTAGTTTAGTAAAGTAATTACTAAAGGTTACTGTAACTGTCTGACTTGCTGGATTCAGCTTTGAGCTTTTTCCGACTACTTCTCCCTTGTGATTGACAACATCAGATACTTCGAAGTTTAAGGGCAGTAATCAGAGTTAATTCCTGCGGCAGTGAGAAAAGTCAGGGTGTCCCCTTCAGCGATAGTTTGAGATGACAGGGAAATGTGAAACTAGTTGTTACAGACAGAGTTTCATTGGTCATAACTGTTGAGTCACTTGTTAATGGCTCACCATCTTTTGGTAATGCTTGTTTGCTGACTGTATTCAGTTACCTCAGCAGCCTGAGTTCGAGCAGCCAAAACCTAAAGACCTGTAACAATAGCTGTTAATAAGATTAAAAATTTTTAAAGAAATAATTGTATTTTTTTATTTTTTTCATCTTATTTCTCCTTTCGTAGCTTATTATACCAAGAGTATTGCAATTTATCAACATTTTTTTATTCATAGTGTTTAAAAATTCATAACAATGTAAAAAAACCAAGACGTTATGTCTCAGTTTCTTTACATTTATTAGTCTATTCCAATTTCATCTCGAACAACATTGGCAATGGTATCTACATAATAATTTACTTCTTCGTCAGTTGGTGCTTCAGCCATGACCCTCAGCAGAGGCTCAGTTCCACTCGGACGAACCAAAATCCGGCCATTACCAGCCATTTCGGCTTCCATTCTCTCAATCACCGTCTTGATAGCTGGGACTTCCATCGCCTTATCCTTCATGCTGTTTTCCACACGGATATTGACCAGTTTCTGCGGATAGATGGTTACTTCAGCAGCCAATTCAGATAGTTTCTTACCTGTTTCCTGCATGACCTTGGTCAATTGCACAGCTGAAAGCTGACCGTCACCTGTCGTATTGTAGTCCATGATGATAACATGTCCAGACTGCTCGCCACCTAGATTATAGCCATTCTTGCGCATTTCCTCTACAACATAGCGGTCACCGACTGCTGTCACAGCCTTTTGAATACCTTCACGATCCAAAGCCTTATGGAAGCCTAGGTTGGACATGACGGTCGTAACAATGGTATTCTGCGCCAGCTCACCTTTCTCAGACAGGTACTTACCGATGATGTACATAATCTTGTCACCATCTACCAGCTCACCATTTTCATCCACTGCAATCAAGCGATCGCTATCTCCATCAAAGGCCAGACCAATCGCTGCACCAGACTCACGAACAACTTCCTGCAAAGCTTCTGGATGCGTAGACCCGACATTCAGATTGATATTGAGGCCGTCTGGATTTTCTCCGATAATCGTCAACTGTGCGCCGAGATCCGCAAAAATCTGACGGGCGCTGGTAGAAGCCGCACCGTTAGCCGTATCTAAGGCCACATGCATTCCTTCTAGTTCCAAACCAGTTGAAACCAAGTATTGTTGGTACTTGCGCAGTCCTTCTGGATAATCCACCAAGTCACCTAAACCTTCTGCGCTTGGACGTGGCAGGGTATCTTCTGCTGCGTCCAGCAAAGCTTCGATTTCCAACTCACGCTCATCATCCAGTTTATAGCCGTCACCACCAAAGAATTTGATACCATTATCCAAAGCTGGATTGTGGCTGGCAGAAATCATGACTCCGGCGCTGGCTTTCTCTGACTTGACCAGATAAGCTACACCAGGCGTTGCAATGACACCCAGTTTATAGACATGAATCCCAACGGACAAAAGTCCTGCAACCAAGGCGCTTTCCAGCATTTCTCCTGAAATTCGAGTATCCCGGCCAACAAAGACCCGAGGAACTTCACTTTCGTGCTGGCTCAGAACATAACCACCAAAGCGGCCGAGTTTAAAGGCCAATTCCGGCGTTAATTCCACATTTGCTTCTCCGCGAACACCATCGGTTCCAAAGTATTTACCCATTATAAATAGTTTCCTTTCATAAGACCTGGATGTAAAGATTTAGGCTGCAAGCAAGGCAGACCGCTTTAATCCAAGTTTATTTTCAAAATTTTATTTAGTTTTTATTTGATGAGCTCGTATTTGAGCTACTGTTAGAGGAGGACGAGCCTGAACTGTCTGCTGTTTTAGTGTTGACACGCATAGTCGTTTCAAATGGTGTCACCACGCTTGGCATGACATTTCCCTGCCCATCAACAGCCTGCAGCGGTGCTGTTCCGCTGTAGTTGCCAGTGATAATGACATTGGTCGGGAGAATAGCTACGACAGACTCTATCTTAGACAGGGTCTCCTCGTCACTGGTTACAGTAGCTTCCTTAGTTTTCCAAGGTCACACCACTGATAGACACATTTCTCAGCCACCTGGCTGTCTGTGATGAGGTAGCGGACCTCAACCTTCTTGCTGGCCTTTTTACCAATCTTAACCGAAATCTTCTGCGGAGTGACTGTAGCAGTCAGACCGCTCGGCAGGTTTTCCACCTTTAGCGGAATTTCTACTGTGCCTTCTGTAGCCTTGGAAAGATCAGCAACGACTCGAAACTTCCGAGTACTTTCCTGCATTTCACTGGCTAGATTGACTCGGTTGGAGCCTGTCAGGGCGACGGAAACTTCAGAAGTAAAGCCGCTGATAAAGTAATTCTCGCTGTCATATTTGATGTCAATCGGCACATTGGAAACCGTATTGGTATAAGTTTCAGATGTGACCTGTCGAACTCCAGTATTGTTTTGATAACTGCTAGAGGTTGCATAGACAAAACAGCACTAGGGCAAAGAAAAACGAAGAGATGATATAAAGAATTTTTTTACGTTTTTTCATTTCTTCCATCCTCCCATGAAGCGTTTTTTCAAACCTGCTGGCTTGTCCTGCTCTGATAAGAAGACCTTTCTCAGCTCTATCTCAAACTCATCCAAAGTCAGATCATGCTTGAAAATTCCATTGTGCGTAGTGGAAATCCCACCTGTTTCTTCTGAAACAACAAAAGTAAACGCATCGGATACTTCAGACAGGCCAATAGCTGCGCGGTGCCGGGTTCCAAACTCCTTAGAGATGCCGCTGCTTTCTGTCAGAGGCAGGTAGGCACAGGAAGCCGCAATCTTATTGTTTTTTATGATGACAGCTCCATCATGCAATGGCGTATTGGGGATAAAAATGTTGATTAGCAGCTCTCCAGACACATCTGCATCCAAAGGAATCCCTGTTGCAATGTACTCCTGCAAGGTGCGGGTTCCCTGAATGGCCACCAAAGCCCCGATTTTCCGCGGACTCATATAGGCAACAGACTTGACAAAGGCCTGAACCATTTTTTCTTCGTTACTGATGGGCGTTGTAGAAAAAATATCTGTTGCTCGGCCCAGCTTTTCCAATCCTGCCCGAATCTCAGGCGAGAAAATCACCACGGTCGCAATGACCCCGTAGGTGATGACCTGATTGATCAACCAAGAAATGGTGGTCAAGCCGATGATATTGGCAAAAAACTGTGCCAAGATAAAGAAGAGCACCCCGCGGACCAGAATCATAATCTTGGTACCGGCAATGGCCTTGATTAGATAATATAGAATCCATGCGACGATAGCGACGTCAATAATATTAATTACAATCCTCCAAGGGTCAGAAAACAAACTGGCCCAATATTGGAGATTGGTTAGTTGTTGAAAATTCATACTTAGACTTCCTACTCCTCTACAAGCAAAATCAAACAGCTGTAGCAACAAATCGAACTTATGAAATCTAGTAACAGCCTGATTTTATCTTGTAATTAGAGTTTACTCAATTAACTTCTCTCTTTTTATTTTACAGTGGGTCTTAATGCTTAAAGACTTACCAACCCATTATATCACGTTTGTCAATATTTTTCTGTAACCTTCTTTACTTTTTTATGATAAAATATTTCTTATGAAGATAAATACAGCCTTGGGCCTCTTGGCGGGCAAGTCCTCCCACTTTGTTCTCAGCAAAATGGGGCGTGGATCGACTCTGCCAGGAAAGTTGCCCTGACATTTGATAAAAATATTTTACAAAACCTAGCAAAGAACTATGAGGTCGTGGTTATTACCGGAACCAATGGTAAAACTCTGACTACAGCTCTGACAGTAGGCATTCTCAAGGAAGCCTTCGGAGAAGTGGTGACCAATCCCAGCGGTGCCAATATGATTACCGGGATTACGACAACCTTCCTGACCGCTAAAGAAAGGCAAATCTGGCAAACATATCGCTGTGCTGGAAATAGATGAAGCCAGCCTATCTCGGATTTGTGATTATATCAAGCCTAGCCTCTTCGTCTTTACCAATATTTTCCGTGACCAGATGGACCGCTATGGTGAGATCTACACGACCTACCAGATGATTCTGGATGCTGCAGCTAAAGTGCCTGAAGCGACTGTGCTGATGAATGGCGACAGCCCCCTCTTTAACTCGGTAAGCCCTGAAGAATCCTGTCCGCTACTATGGATTTGATACCGAAAAAGGCCAGGCTCAGCTAGCTCATTACAATACAGAGGGCATCCTCTGTCCCAAGTGCGAGCATATCCTCAGTACGAGCTCAATACCTATGCCAATCTGGGAGCTTATATCTGTGAGGACTGCGGCTTCAAGCGTCCTAAGCTTGACTACAGCCTAACCGCTCTCAAAACGCTTGAGCATAACCGCTCGGCCTTTACCATTGATGGTCAAGACTATCAGATCAATATCGGCGGCCTTTATAATATCTACAATGCCTTGGCCGCTGTATCAGTAGCTCAGTTCTTTGGCGTTGAGCCGGCTACTATCAAGGCTGGCTTTGACAAGAGCCGGGCTGTCTTTGGCCGTCAGGAAACTTTCAAAATCGGCGATAAGGAATGTACCTTAGTCTTGATTAAAAATCCGGTCGGGGCGACCCAAGCACTGGATATGATTGGGCTTGCGCCTTTTGACTTTAGCCTATCCGTTCTGCTCAATGCCAACTATGCAGACGGCATTGATACCAGCTGGATCTGGGATGCTGATTTTGAGAAAATTCTAGAGATGGAGATTCCTCATGTCATTGCAGGTGGTGTTCGCCACTCTGAGATAGCGCGTCGACTACGGGTAACGGGCTATCCAGCAGATCAGATTACCGAAGTCAAAGATTTGGAAGCAGTATTTAAGGCCATTGAGCAGCAAGAAACTAAGCATGCCTATATCTTAGCCACTTATACTGCCATGCTGGAATTCCGCGAGTTGCTGGCAGAACGACAAGTGGTCAGAAAGGAGATGAACTAATGGTATACAGATCCCTCACTTCTCCCGAAAACCAGGACTATTGCTATGATATAAAGATTGCCCATCTCTATGGCAATCTCATGAATACCTACGGCGATAACGGTAATGTTCTCATGCTAAAGTATGTAGCTGAAAAGCTAGGTGCTAGGGTTGAAGTCGATATCGTCTCTCTAGAAGATGACTTTGACAAGGACAGCTACGACATCGTCTTCTTTGGCGGAGGTCAAGACTATGAGCAAACGATCGTGGCTCGTGACCTGCCAGCTAAAAAAGAAGCTTTGGAAAGCTTTATCAATGAAAACGGCGTAGTGCTAGCTATTTGCGGTGGTTTCCAACTCTTAGGCCAATACTATATCGAAGCTTCTGGCCGACGTATCGAAGGCCTAGGTATTATGGGACATTACACCCTTAATCAAACCAATAATCGCTATATCGGTGACATCAAGATTCATAACGAAGAATTCAATGAGACCTACTACGGCTTTGAAAATCACCAAGGACGGACTTTCCTCTCTGACGATGAAAAACCTCTGGGCAAAGTCGTCTATGGAAATGGCAACAATCAAGAGGATGGTTGCGAAGGCGTTCACTATAAAAATGTCTTTGGCTCCTACTTCCATGGTCCCATCTTGTCCCGCAATGCGAACTTGACCTACCGTCTGGTGACCACTGCTCTGAAAAATAAGTATGGCTCAGATATTGAACTGGCGGCTTATGAAGATATCCTAGCCCAAGAAATCCCAGAAGAATATGGAGATATCAAGAGCAAGGCTGAGTTTGAATAGATAAACAGGAGAATCACTATGAAAGAAAAATTGCATTATATTCTGCTTTTAATTACCGATTCTATTGGTTGCTGGTATTTCCTTGGCCAATATGCAGAGTGTCAATGTTAGCTTTATCCTGTTCAGCTTCAAACTTCCCTTAATCATATTGATTTTAGTCTCAGTGCTCCTAGGCTCTGTCACGACCTTTCTCATCAGCATGCTAAAAAATTTCTCGCTGAAAAAAGAGCTTAAAAAAACCAAAGAAGCACTTAAAAATTCCCATACAGAAAACTAGGTTGGAAATTATTCCAGCCTAGTTTTTTTATATTTTCTATTATGAAATTTTATTGTATCTATTCTTTCTATATCTTTCAACAGCCATAAACCATCTAACCATATTGTTTTGCCATAATAACAGAACTGCTGCAGCTGGTAAAATACCCATAAAGCTTAAAGTGATAATCTCACTGCCGATAGGTGTCCCTATCATATTAAAAACTAGAATAGATATGACTAAAATTGGACCAATCAGTCCCATTAAAGCCATAAATACTGTGAAAAATCCAAGCGAATATCTTCTTGCCAAGAGTAACCTTCTTATCGCCAAAAATTACCCCCAAATAAGATTAGTATCAACTGCCCGTCTAAAATTTTCTTTACTGGTTGGCTGTGCCAACTTAACATTCTTATAAAGGGCTCGCTCTACTATGACCAGCAAAAGAGTACCTTCCAGAAACCAAACAATTAGAAAATAAACCAAAGTACCATAGCCATAGACACCACCAAACAATCGTGTCTCAGGAAAAAGCTGCATCACACCACTAAAAGCAATCAGAAATGATGTAATTAAAATGATTTGTTTCCGATTGCCACGCGATGCCTCTGTATTCAATAGTTTACTTTTAGGAGCTGCTAAGGGGTCTCTTGGCTTTTCTACATTTACATAAATAGCCTGACCATCACTTTCCCCTATATAAATAACTTTCCTAAAAAACATCCTTCATCCTTTCCTCTCTATATACCAACAATTAAAAACAAGTCAGGTTGATATAGTTCTCAGCACTTTTCTTTTTCTTCCTCTTTTTAAACTGATAATAAATAAAACTCCCCGTAGCATCCAAGACAATCGTATAGCCAAAAATTCTTATAAACCATATTAGCCAAATCGGACTATTTTCAGCATCTATATGCAATAATTGCAAACAAGCAATAATACCAAGAAATAGAATAACCTCTGCAATCAAACGGGGCTTAGTCTTTTTGAAATCTAAAGTTTTAAAAATGCTCTGATTATATAATTCTTCTGGTACTTCTTCCCAGTAAGTCTTATCTTTCGCTCTCAATTTAAGTAAATATCCGACTTCAACAATGAGTCTCGAGAAAGCTGATATAAACACTAGATTACCAAAAATACCTAATATTTGCTTATAATAGCCGGTTATCAAACCAACCATCATTCCCCCAAGCAAGGTAGCTCCTAGAATTATCCAAATAGAGGGTTTACTATAGACACTCGAAGCAGCAACATAGTTGGCATTAGTCCGTTGCTCGGAAAAGCCTGTTTCTAATTGTTTCTTTAGCCATCTTACATTATAAAGGATTAAACCCCAAAAATAGAATCAGAGAACTAAGCCCAAAAATAATGGTATATATAAAAGAATTTCTCAATAAATTATTAGTGAGTACAACAATAACATAATCGGTCAAAACTAATGACAGAAGTAATCCATTAATCATTGCAAAAAAAGCATGGCTGTACCAAAAAAATTGATGTCTATAAATCAATTTTTTTGATTGAAAGAAATAACTTGACATATCAGCATAAAAAAAGAAGGTATACGCAAAAAAATAGGAATATAAGATTAGAAAAAGGGATTCAATTTGAGTTGATCTTTTTATAAAATAATACACATGCGACAAGGCAATACTTAAAGGCAAATATACCGGACCAGGCCAAACCAAGCATCCCAACAGAAGCTCGTGTCGCACCTAGTGATTGAAAGTAGTTCTTGTTTAATTCTTCTGGTCCTAAAACTATATTTTTTTCACTCATTTTCTACCTCAAAAATTTGGCCTTTGTATCTCTAAAAGCATTTTTTAATTCTGCTAGACATACAGACATTACATGGTTTGATCTCAACTGGTTTATGACAACCGAACCAATTGGTAAAAATAGGGTTATTATTTTCCATTTTCATTCTCCAATTCATAATTTAATTTATCTAAAATTTTTATTATTTATAACAGTTTTGACTATGCCATTCCATATAATATTTGGAACCAAAAGAAAGTAGTATAGCAAGTACAACTAATTTTATTATAAACTCTATAATTGTACTTGGCATAAAAATAAAACCAATAAACAAAAGGAATAACTGCAAAGACAATAAACAACACTACTAAAATGTTTGCAAGATAAGATGTTTTTATCTGTTTCAAAACATCATTATGTTTTAAAGTTATATCGTGTATAACTTCAAAATATTCTTTCTGGACAGTACTACTAGGAGCTTCAATCAAAGGATAAGTATTTCTAATTGAAACCATCCATAGTTCAAAAAGTATAAACAACCAAATTCCTAAGATCATCGGTAACAGAAAAGAAAAAAGACCGAACTCTTTTTGAGGAACAATGTAATTATCAGAATAACCAGCGATAAAAGCCATAATCGGGACAATCAAAAATGGCGAAGACATCCAAGTTAATCTGCCAATTTTCTTAGCTATGTTTTGGTGATTCCCTATTTTTTCCTTATCGAGCCTTCTCCAAACAATATCTCCTGATAAAAAATAGTACTCTGCAGCTAAGCCTGTTCCTTTTAAATTAGTTCCCATCCCATTATCAACAGCAAATAATAACCTTATCTTTTTCACAATGGACAGCTCCATATTAGCTTTTTAGACTTAATATTTCGATCTAGTTCTTTATTTACATCACTTCCTAAAAGCAATAATTTTTTACTCATTTTCTTCTCCATTCTCTTGTGTTGTTTCTTCTTCTAGCTTGCCGCTTTTGACCAGCTTTTTATAATATCCTTTGCTATACCATTCTCTATCTGGAATTTTTAAATAGGTTTTATACTCTTCCGGGAACTTGTGGATATAGTAGGCTTGAAAAATGTGTACATTCATAAGAAAAGCCGCATAATAACCGCCAATGACAAACCAAACCACCAAAAATAATCCCAAAATATAAAAATACCAATGGACCGGTAGTTGATTCATTAGATGATAGACCAGTGATACCGGAAAGAGAACTACCATCGTTCCGACTGTAATCGTCATAACTTTCTTAAGAATTGACTTTTCTTCTTCATCGTTCAGTCTCCTTTTCAGATTCTGGATACTATTCATAATAATCCAGAAAAAGAGAACGATTCCTAAGACGAACTGAAACCAGAATCCCACCAATGTATAAGCATCGTAAGCTACCGCACTGGCAAAGTAAAGTATCGATATAAAAGCACAAGTTAACCCAGCTGTATAGAAAGGAAAGTAGGTCCATAACTGGCTGCTCAAGCGTTTCTTGGGCCAAAAAACAGGAATCATCCCCACAAGAAATAGTAAATAAATACTAAGATTGAAGGGCTTTAAAAAGGAACTTATGTTATGAATTAACATTCCTGCCTCAACCGAAATATAATGAATATCACTATCTGCACCTATCAACTCAGGCATCCCCATTAAAACACCATAAGTTAGAATCCCAAAAAAGAAAAATCCAGCAATAATAACCGTAAAGAGGCGATTGATGATCCCCATATGAATAGGATTTGGCATACCGGCGGTTAAGGCAAACTTTCCGTTCGTTACAATTTTTCTTACTTCGTTCAAAGTCTGCACCGAAAATACTGATTTTTTCCATTTTTAATCTCCAAATTTCATCTGGCAGAAAGGCTCATATCCTTGAGAATCTTCCATTTGAGGATAGGCAACAAATTGTGTCACAAAACAGCAACTGTCGCAGCAGCTACTCCTCGCTTTGTTAAAGATATAACACTTACCTTCTGCGATCGACTGTTTTATCTAACACTTAGTTACAAGTTTCGCTCTCCGGTTTCTTTCTTGAACAAGATTTTCCCTTGACTGTACAGCTTCATAATCTTTACAAAACGAACAGGGTTGTTTTGGTTATAAAACAAAAAGGGTATATAGAACATAAATCCAGCTATCCAAAAATCGTAATTGGTCTCAATAGGCTGACCAAACTTTTGAGTATAGCCGTAAAAAACACATACTAAATATATAACAGCAGCAATTATTATGTAGCGAGCAATTCGATAGATTGTTGAAGATGATTTAGCTGGGTCAAAATTCTCGTCACCCACCATCAAATTATGGGAAGCTGCATAATAAAACACCTTCTCTGTTGTCGGCTGAGCCTTGCGAACATTTTTATAAAGCCCTCGCTCAAGAATAGCGACCATTAACAGAAACTCAGCCAACCAAAATAGCAGGATATAGGTCAAACTGGTCCAGTTATAGACACCAATGGACAAGGCTGAAAAGAATCCGAAGACCGCAGGTCCACCTGCCATCAAGAGAATCACCAATTCAGGAATATAGGCATTAGTCTTACGCGCTCCTTCCGTATTGAGCAGGAAACTTTTGGGAGCTGCTAAAGCCTCTCTAGTCTGCTGGTCATAATAGACCGCCTGACCATCACACTCGCCAATAAATACTCGACGACGTCTAAGAAAAAACATTCTAACCTCTTTCCAATTAGCTTATTGAAGTTCTGTTACCAAACTTTATAATCTCTACTGCTTCACTCACTTTTATTTAATTTCAAATCAGCTAAGCTCCAGCTTTATAATCATGTAGCTCTTTTGTCAAAATAGCTCCATCCGGTCCGACGCTCACTTCTAGATAGACACCTGGATCGTCATCAGATCTACATATCACACTAATTTTCCCCTCCTCAAACTGTTGTGATAATTTCAAGATTCTAACAAAGTAATTTTGATTGAACGCAACAAAAGCAATTCCCAACAAAAGACCTGCAAATATAATCTTAAAAATCTCTCCTCCAATCGGTTGCCCCAACAAGTCTTTAAAGCGGGAAATAAAATCATAGACATAGTAGAAACCTACTGCAGGAATAGTAAATAAGAGTGCATTAAAATATAAAAAAGCACCTTTACTAAAACCTTTTTCCGTCTTTTCCTCTTCGTCTTGATTTTCGTCATCCGGATAAATCATAGTCGTCAGACAAACCGTTTGGGTAGTCACTTGAGCTTTATTAACATTTCTATACAAGGCTCGTTCTACAAGGAGAGTGACAAAAGCAAACTCTGCTATCCAGATAAGAATAACACTCCAAAAAGCAGTCATGCTATAAGTTCCTTGTAAAAATAGACTAAAGAAGGAAGTAAGACCACCCCCGCTAAACATAAAGAAAACAACTAATAGAGGAATATGCCGATTCATCCTGCTCGATTTCTCTGTATCTAATAGTTTACTCTTTGGAGCTTCTAAAACTTCATGGGTCTTACGATCATAATAAATGGCTTTGTCATAATATTGATTCAAATAAAAACGACGTCTTCTAAAAAACATTCTAGCCTCTTTCTATTTTCTTTATTCTATTTCCTTTTTGACGCGATGATTTCTGTACCGTTCAACTGCCTTCAACCATCGAATCATATTATTTTGCCATAGCAATAGAACTGCGACAGCTGGCAAAATCCCCATCACGCTTAAATTGAATATCTCACTGCCGATGGGTGTTCCCATCATCTTCAAAACGAGCATGGTGAAGATAGAAATCGGGCCCACCAAGCCCATGATAGCCATAAAAACTGTGAAAATCCAAGCGAATCACGAAGAACTATAGATTGTTTCTTCATTGACTCCATCCAATTTAATTACACTATTGATCAATCGGTCTATAATGATTGGCCAGTTAACGGCCACTTTTTTGTACAATCACAACTCTTCATATTCTGGATGCTTTCGGATATAGATGGCTGCGTAAACGGCATCCACGATAACCGCAGGAAACGTTAATGTGATTAACATCCCCAAGAAAAGACCGAAGATTCTCTCAACATAGCCTGTCATCACGGCTATGAACAGCAGTATAATTCCAATAACTCCCAAAATGTTGAAAAGCCATTCTTTTTTCTTACTATTCACCTTATAGGTCTCCCATTGGTTAATCTTCCAAATTTTCCCTTGATTTTGAGGGAGGTAATACCAGGCGTAAATCAAGGTCATCCCAAGGAATAAGAGCAAGATGGGAATGAGATAAAACAAGGTGAAACTGGAATCATTGACCGTTCGTGCACTAATAGAATCCTCGCCCGAGGTAAACATCAATAGGCCAATAAAGGTGAAGCTGACGACTATTGTCCAAGCTACCAAGCCGATTAAGATGTAGGTCAGAGATTTAAAGCGATTCACCAAAGAGTTAAAAAGGCCAAAGATAATACTAAATCCATTAATCAGAATACAAGAAAGAAATAAAACCTTGATAATACCAATCCTATCTTCGTAGCTACCCGCAAAATATAAAAATGCCGTAATCGGTAGCATGATCCAAGGAAAAAATTTAATATAGCCTAAACTAACCTCATTTGTAATCAAAGGGCCGTGGTAGCGTTCTTCGATCACTACTTTCTTTTTCTTTGAAGCTTTTGACATGAACTCCCTCTCCTTATCTGGTCAGATTGATTTTATACAAGAAAACTATTTTCCACTCTCTACCTTCTACTTCAAAACTTGGTTTTCATCTTTCTGTAGTTCGGTGATGATAGGTTCTTGATCTGTTCCCATCCTCACTTCTAGATAGACATCTGGATCGTGGTCAGCTCTACATACTACACTCAGTTTTCCACCATAGAATAAATCCAATATATCAAAACTCTTAGTAAGATTATTTTGATTATATAATACAAAAGAAACACCTAATAAAAGTCCAGTTGCAATAATTTTAAATATTTCTCCTCCAATAGGATTACCTAACAAGTCTTGATAATTAAAAATGAAATCATAGGCATAGAAGAATCCAACCAAGGGGACTAGAAAAATCAATCCTTTTATCAAGCGTGTACCATTTCTATTCTCTTTCTTGCTCAAATCCTTCTCCACCTTTTGTTCTTCGTCCAATGTCTCCATAATAACCAAACTAATTGTTTGAGAGGTCACTTGTGCTCTGTTGATATTTCGATACAAGGCAAGTTCTACGAGGATAGTAATAAAGGCAAACTCAGCTATCCAAATAAGAATAACACTCCAAAAAGTTGTCATGGTATATGTTCCATGCAAGAATAATCTAAAGAAAGAAATTATTCCTCCTCCACTAGACAAAAACAGGACAACTAAAAGAGGTATATGCCGATTCATCCTGCTTGATTTCTCTGTATCTAATAGTTTACTCTTTGGTGCCTCTAAAAGTTCGTGGGTCTTACAATCAAAATAAATAGCTTTATCGCCATATTGATTAAAAACATACGACGTCTTATAAAAAACATTCTAGCCTCTTTCTACTTAACTATATACTTCCTATTACCAAATCTCTGGATTGAAAACCAGGAAGACTCATTTTGCGTTTGCAATATAAGCCAATTTCTCAATTCTATCATGAAGGTCTTCTACATTCAAATTTTCTCGAAGGTATTCACAGAGCATTCCATTTTCATAAAACATTTGCTCTGAAAGCTGACCTTTTGGTTCATCCGGGCACTGAATCATAACAATGCTGAAAACACCACCGGGACCAGAATTCTCAATTGCATTTCCCTCAAAATGATAGGTGAAAGCCCGAAATTGAGAACCATTGTAGTTACCTGAAATTACATAGGCAACTTTTACCATATTTCCACGACCAAATGGATAATGATTAAAATTCGCGTATTTTTCTACATACGGATTCTGGAAAAGTTTTAGTGTGAGGTCGTTACTTGTTTTTTGCTTGGAATATTCTCTGTAATAGTCGTTACCTTGTGCTTTATCAAATTGATAGCCGTGCTCGGAAGCGAAGGCTTGGTATACTTTATTCTTTTTGGCGGAATGACTAATCGCCCAATAAACTATCCAACCTACGAAAGCAAAAATTGCTAGCATTAAGACAATAAAAATTATTACAAAATCCATCATTTTCTCCTATTTTTCTTAAATAAAACGATTCAGTCATCACAATCTTTAGTAATACGATAACTGAACCACATTAAATATCATTTTAATTTTCCTGTAAGCTCTAAGAAGTTCATCTCTCACGGAAACTAGGAATTCTTGCACAGGTTCGATTGGCTCTTCCTACACCTTCTCCGCCAGTTCTTCCCATTCTAGCATGGCTTCTTCTTGGGCGGCGGTCAGCTGGTCG
>BNJU01001023.1_pt1 | contig 40729 bp, 29 predicted proteins | sample 8539281 | NCBI WGS metagenome assembly BNJU01 (sample SAMD00202456, study PRJDB9452) | human saliva metagenome | isolation source: human saliva | place: Japan
ACAATATAGTAAAAAGTAGGTATTGGAATTCAATATTAAATATTTAAATAATTTTTAATAGAGCTGTCTCATAAATATGGGATGGCCTTTTTATTTTTCCAAATATTTAAATAAGTTTTTTTAAGTAATATTGCTAATTATATTTAATCTAAAGTTTAACAAAAATACACAAACTAATTAATAAAAAAATTAAAAATAAATTATTTTTTTCAAAAAAACTGTGATATAATTACAAGTAAAGAGTATACTAATAAAAAAATAGGAGAATAAAAATGACTAAAGAAATTTTTTTAAAATTAAAAAAAGATCTAAAATCTTTTTGCAAAAAGAGTAAAAGATTTTTAAATATACAGACAAAGTATTAGTCTATGTTCCTGTTAACAGGTACAATAGGAATGGAAAATAATCTATTTGCTGTACAAGCAACTGATACCACAATTGAAAATCAAATAAAACAAATAAACACATCTGTTAATAATTTTAAACAAAATTTGAAAAAAACTAAAAATGAAAATAAGAAATCAATAAAACAATTAAATCTCGAATTAATTCAATTAATGGAACAGGGAGATCACGTTATAAAAAGCACTTGGAGTAATTGGCAATATGGAATGAATTATTTTTACAATAATCATAGCGGAGTATACAAAGGATTTGGAGATAAAGCTGAAAAATATTCATATGAAGGAATATTTGAAAGAAATACAAATTTATTTGGTAGGAATATCTCGCCATTGAGCAAGTATTATGGGAATTTGCCATTGGATAGAAATAGAAAAATGGCTTCATCAAATGAAAGAAATGGATTACAATCAACTTATGGGCTTATAAGCAGCACTTCAACACAAGAGCCACTTTTAGAAATAAATGTCAATGCTTCAATAAGACCAAAGACGGTACAGATAGAAATTCCAGATTTGGGAATAAAAGCGCCACAATTAAATGCTTTATCAGTAAATGGAGTTGAACCAAAGGCAGTAACAGTACCAACTCCAAAAACACCAGAAAAAGAAGTAAGCATAGTTCAGCCAAATGCTAGTCCATTTACTGGTTTCTTTTTCAATGGAGCTAATGGTGAATTACCAAATAATAGTAATAATGCCGATACAATATATTATGCTGGAGTAAATCCTGATGTTATAAAAGATAAAATTACTGCAAATCAACCACTTGAAAATGTTGGTCCAGATCCTAATAATTTAAATACAGGTGCTTTAAAAAAAGTGATTTGTCAACAATACTTAATCATAATAAACGTCCAACGAATATTTTATATAGATGGGGAGTTAATTTAAATAATTTGACATTTTATATTAGAGGATATTTTGATGATGGAAGTGGACATACAGGAGGTTCTGATCCGTCTGGGGGGGTCTACTCTTGGAACGATAGGAGTTCATACATTGCTAAACAGTACGGTTTCTAATATAACTGCTAATTTATATGGAAGAGCGGGATTTCTTACATCTGAAACATGGAAACATGGGAAAGTTACTATGGTAAATACAAATGTAAATGTATATGGTAAAGAAAATTCAGTATACTATATTATGCCAGGAGCATTCAGATCAATTGCTGTTAATATTAATAATACTTATTATTTGGGTGCTTTACGTGGAACAACAAATGTAAAAATATATGGAACTGGAAATACTGTATATTTGTCATCGGGAATTTCAGGACCAAGACTAATAGTAAATGATGGAAAAATTGAATCAGAAGGAGCTTCAAATATTATTTATTCTAGTTTTAGTTATGCACCGAACTGGGAAAAAAGTCTTTATAGTAGAGGAACCAATGAAATGAATTCAGCAATACAACTTACATCAGATAATAACCTTTATGGAGATGAAAATGTTGTCTTATTTTTGGGAAGTAAAATGGGAGGAACTACAACTCCAAAATCTTGGGGACTAGCTGATAAGAATAATGAAATAGCACATGGATATTTGACAAAAGCATCATATATTGGAATTTATCAAGGTGAAATAGATGTAAAGCAACAATAGGAAAACAATTAGCTATTGACAGTACTGCTACAACTCAGACAATTAATGGACAATTAGTTGAAGATCTTAGTAATCCATTAATTCCTAAATATAAAGGGTATACAAATAAAACTGTTGATGGAGGAGTAGGATTATATGTAACATCTGGACAGAGAATTGGAATTGATGCAATTAGAGATTTGGGAGTTCCAGTAACTTATGTTCCTGATTTAGCAAGTTTTAGTAATGATTCTATTCATAATTTAGAAGTTGGGAAAATGGATATTAGGCTTGGAAAATATTCTAAAAACGGATTTATGGTAATATCTAAACTTGGAAGTGTTGTTGATGTTGGAAAAGCCAGCACTAATTATCATGTAACAACTACAAGTTCATCAATTACAGATGGTATTAATGGAGCAACAACATCAGAAGCAGACGCTTCAACAGGAACAACTATAGCTTATGCAGAAGGAACTTGGGATCAATTTAAACACCAGTTAGTTCTAAACAAACAGATGTTAATCAAAATGATGCAGATGCAGGGTCTAAACTTTCAATTGGTAACAGTTCTTACGGGTTTATCAATGAAGGAAGTGGTAACAAAATAATAAGTAATATGACTTCACAATCTGTTGGAGACAATACAGTTTTTGTATTCTCAAGAGATACTTCAGGAACTGTGATAAATAATACTCCATTAACTTCAACTGGCTCATTAAACTATGGACTTTATTCATCGGGAACAGTTACAAATAATGCAAACATTAACTATGGTTCAGGAATTGGAAACGTAGGAATTTACAGTACAAACGGAGGAACTGCTGTAAACAGCACAGGTGTAACAATAACAGTGGGAGAGTCAAGTGTTGGAAATGCTGATCCAAAAGAGAATAAATATGCTATAGGAATGGCAGCAGGATACTTTGGAGATGCGACAACTCCAGCTTATACAGGAAATATAGTAAATAATGGGATAATTAATGTAGGTACAGGCACTAAAGTAACTGAAACAAGAAGCGATGGAACACCATTTGAAAGATATATCGGAGAAAACAGTATAGGAATGTATGGTACAGAAAGTGGAACAAAAGTTACAAATAACGGTACAATAAATCTTAATGCAAGCAATACGACAGGAATGTATCTTGACAATGGAGCATATGGAATAAATAACGGAATAATTAAGTCAAATAGAACAGGACTGAAAAAAGTTGTTGGAGTCGTAGTTAAGAATGGTTCAACAATAGAAAATAATGGAACAATTGAAATTAATGCATCAGAAGCTGTAGGACTACTTGCTAAGGGAAATGCTGCAGGTAAAAATATAGGGAAAATTAAAAACTATGGAACTTTAAAAATAACAGGAAGTGGAGCACAAGATTCGCAAGTTCCACAAGAAGGGCAAGAAATAGCTAAGGATATGGCAGGAATTAAGATACATGCACCAGCAGGCTCATCAACAGCAACAATAACAGTAAATGGAGTTCCAGTAGTACCTGAATTAGCTACAACAACAGGAGAAGAATATAAGCCTATGGAAGTTTCAACAATAGGAATGTACATAGACACATCAAACAAACGATTTACAACTCCAGTAGTTGGATTAAGTAATTTAAGTACATTAACAAATGCAGACTTGATAATAGGAAGTGAGGCTGCACAAAACACAACAGGTAAATATATTCAAATAAGTCCACAAATCCTTGCACCATATAATAGAACAATATTAAATAATCCTCAAATTGAAAAATGGAATATCTATTCAGGGTCATTAACATGGATGGCAAGTGTGGCACAAAATCAAACAGATGGAACAATAGAAAATGCTTATCTGGCAAATTCCTTATACTAAATGGGCAGGAAGTCAAAATACTCCTGTAAATAGTACAGATACGTATAATTTCCTAGATGGATTGGAACAAAGATATGGAGCTAAAACTTTAGGAACTAGAGAAAAACTATTATTTGACAAGATAAGTGGAATAGGAAATAATGAGGAAATCCTATTCTACCAAGCAACAGACGAAATGATGGGACATCAATATGGAAACCTACAACAAAGAATTAATGCAACTGGAAACTTGCTTGACAAAGAATTTAGTCATCTTAAGAGAGATTGGAGAAATCCATCTAAACAAAATAACAAGATTAAAGTATTTGGTATGAGAGATGAATACAACACTGATACAGCAGGAATTATTGATTATACAAGTAATGCTTACGGTGTGGCTTATGTTCACGAAGATGAAAAAATTAAAATGGGTAACTCAAGCGGATGGTATGCAGGAGCTGTAACAAACAGATTCAAATTCAAAGATATTGGACATTCTAAAGAAAACCAAACAATACTTAAAGCTGGAGTATTCAAAACAATGTCACCTAAGAAAGACTATAATGGAGCATTGCAATGGACAATCGGTGGAGATGTATTTGTTGGTATCAATGATATGAAACGTAGATACTTAGTTGTGGATGAAGTATTCCAAGCTAAATCTGATTATCATTCTTATGGAGCTGCATTAAAAACAGACTTAGGATACGATATTAGAATGAGTGAAAGAACACATTTCCGTCCGTATGGAGCATTAAAGATGGAATATGGTAAATTTAACAACATCAAGGAAGACAGAGGAGAAATGAGATTGGAAGTTAAAGGAAATGATTACTTCTCAGTTAAGCCAGAAGTTGGAATGGAATTTAGATATGTTCAGCCATTAGCAGTAAGAACAAACTTGACAGTAGGATTGACAGCCGCTTATGAAAACGAATTAGGAAAAGTTGGAGATGTGGATAACAAGGCTAGAGTTAGATACACAACGGCTGACTGGTTCGGAATCAGAGGTGAAAAGGAAGACAGAAAAGGCAATGGTAAGTTTGATTTAAATATTGGAGTGGACAACATAAGATTTGGAGTTACAATAAATGGTGGATATGATACTAAAGGTAAAAATACAAGAGGTGGAGTTGGATTTAGAGTAATTTATTAATTTTAATTATTCATAGATTGTATAATATATTGCGACAAATTTAAAAAAATTGAAAAAGCAGTGGAATTTGAAGTTTCACTGTTTTTTTGTTAAAAAGTTCCTTTTTATTATACCATTATAAATGAACAGAAAAAAATGGAATGGTACTGGTTAAAATTCAAAATGTTGATGATTTTTTTACGAGCAGGAGTTTGCTTTTTAACAGTATGGGACATTTTGAAAAATTGGTTTAGAAAAATATGTGATATAAGAAGTTCAAAAATGTTAAATACTTGCATTTATTTTTAGATTACAATTTTTTTATTACTTTGGTACTTTTTTTAATACTAGAAGTTAATAACAAAAAGGCTATTTCATAAAATTAACTTTATAAAATAGCCTCAGTATTAACTATTATAAATATTTTTTTCTATGTCCTACTTAATGCTAATATTACTAAATTTTTCATCTTGAATATTTACAATAACTCTGTAATCTCCTATTCTGTATCTCCATTGTTCTTTTCTATTTGCTTTCAACATTTTTCCTTTACTGCATGGATCTTCTGCAATATTTTCTAAATAAATTTTTATTCTTTTTTTTACAAATTCATCCAGTTTGCTAAAATCTTTTACGAAATGTGGAGTTGGGATTAGTTTATATTTTACAGTTCTTCCCATTTTAAAACTTCTCCTCCATTTTTCAAATAGCTTTCATATTCTGATAATCTTAAATCTGCTATTTTGGCATCATATTCATCTTCCAGTGAGTCAAACACTTTTGATTTTATTAACTCTGACAATGTAACTCCTTCAAATTGTGCCATGCTTTGCAAAAATTTTTTTCCATATCGGACACTTTTAAACTTATGGAAGCCATGATACTCACTCCTTATATTTTATTTTTTGGGTAATACCATTATACTACTTTTTAAATTTTTGTCAATAATTTTTTGCTTCAAATCCATTTGTCATCATCAAAAATGTAAAACTATTTTTCAGTTGAAAATCTAATTTATGATATAGAACCAAAATAAGCCCATATTAGCCCCATAACGAAAAAATTTTGCATCCGACAAAGATTTATACCAGAAAGCGATTTAACAAACGCTACGGGCTTAATATGACGCAATATGAACATTAATTTTTATAATCATCAATTTTATTTTATAATTTTAAGAAATTTTATCCTGATTTTTCTAATATATTTTTTTAATCAAAAAAAGAGCTTGTGCAAACATTTTGGAAGAAAACTCCCAATAATCTGTACATAAGCTCAAATATTTTATTTTTTATTCAATTAAATTTTCTTTTGATATTTTAAAATGAGTTGAAGTAAAATTTCTTAAACTGCCCATCCACCTCCAAAAACTGGGCTCTCATTTTCACGCTTAAACTAATATTACCTTATTTTTTTCAAAAAAATCAAGACTTTTTTTCATAAAAAAATTTTTTTCCCAATAAACTTTCCGAAATTTCAAATTTTGGAAAGCACGCTTACAAGTTTCTCAAAAATTAAAAAATTTTAGAAACTTATCGTGATTTTTTCTGCACATAAAATTTTGAAAAAATGGCTTTCGTTTGCACTCAAAAACTCATTTCATTCGTGAAAATAAAGTTACAATTCTCAAATTTAAAAAGCATATTTTGTATAAATTTCTATAAATTTTGTGTCAAAAAATTTTCATAAACACAGTTTTTAAAGATAAATTTTTGTGAATTATCTGCACCTTTATTGTAATATTTATCTACTAAAATCTGTTATCTTTTAAAACTGTTATCTTTATATATTTGTTTGAATGGCTTTCAAAAAAATGGTATAATCTGAACAATCCTTGATGAAAGGAGGTTATACACTTATGGATAAGTTATGGATAAAAATCTTAATCATAATTGCTTTACAGATAGCAATTATTTTAATCGAAGAATTTTGGAAGTAACGGAAAAAGGAGAGTTAGCGGCTCTCCTTTTTTTATACACTTATGGTCTTTATCCTACAGTACTGTTGCATTAATTATAACATTTTGATTAAAAAAAAGCAATGATTTAACAGTAATAATTTTGGTTGTAAATTAAAATTTAAGTCTAAAAATTTGTTACTCTGTTTTAATAGTTACTCCTCACTTTCAATCAACTTTTCAAATTCCCTAGCTGTTTCAGTTCTTTCAATTCTCTTAACAACTTCGTCATCAAATTCAATTTCAATGTCAAAAATATCTCTATCATATTCAAGATTATTTTCCCCATCCTCTACATTTTCATCTTCAAAAAATTCATCAGTCATAATTGAAATTCCTTTCATTTTAGTTTTTAATCAAGATAACTGTTCTTGTAATATTTATAATACGAAGATCTACTTATTTGCATAAACCTGCAAAAACTTTTTACACTTATTTCCTTATTCCGTACTCGCTTTAACATATCCTGTTCTTCTTTTGAAAGATTTAAAACTTTGATTGGCCGTCCAATTACATTTCCAGTTTTCCTGCTATATCTTTTCCCTGATTTTCCAAGTGGCATATTTTTAATTCCATCATTTATTCTTTCAATTAAAATACTTCGCTCTCTTTCAGCCAGATATATGAGAAGTGGAATTACAACAACATTTACAATTTCATCCTTTCTGTCATTCACATTATGATTTAAAAGTTCCTGATTGATTACAGCAATATTAACTTTCATATCCTTAAGCTTTGTATAAAGCTCAGTAACTTCTGTAAAATTACGCCCAAGTCTGTCAATGTCTGTGACAACAAATGTGTCATTTTTCCGAATTTTTGATAAAATTTTCTGCAGTTCAGCTCTCTTCATATTTTTTCCACTCTGTATATCACAATAAATTTCATCACAGCCAGCATTTTCAAGCGATGCTATCTGCCTTGTCAAATCCTGCTTTGCCGTGCTTACTCTTGCATATCCAAATTTCATTTAGACAACTCCTTTACAAAAATGTCTACTAAAATATATTTTAATTTAGTATACATCATTTTGCTTATTATACGCTTAAATTCAGTATAGTTTTAAGTGTATATCAAAACATCTGTTTTAGTAGATATCGGAGTGTCCCCAAAGTTTTAAAAAAACTGGCATTGAAATATATTAAAAAAAATTTATTTTTTTCATGTGTTTGTCCTGTTTTTTTAAATAAATAACTTGATTTCTACATTTTTTTATGATATACTTCTTTTTAAAGTGGAATGCATGATGCCTGAGGGCTGCCATGCTAGCCCGATATTGCAAGACAATATCAGGGTCAATTTTTTAGGAGGACTTTATATGAACAACAGAGAGGAAAAAGACTTTTTAAAACTTTTTGAAGAACAAATTGAAGGACTTAAAAGAAAAAAACCTTAAATTTAAAAATGAAGAATTTGCACTTAACATTTTTAAAAAAAGAGTAAATTATTATTCTTTTTATTAATGCATATAAAGAAAAATTTTTTTAAATCTTAATTATGAAAAAAATAAACTCTGATGATCCTGATGAAATGTATAAAGATGATGTCTCTTTTTGAAGATTTGTTTTTGGCTATATTATTTTTGACAGTGAAATGAGAAGTAATCTTTTAAAAATATTTTTTTATTGTCGAATCTAATATAAAAAACTAAATTAGCCTATTATTTCTGTGAAAAAAATATAAAACTGATAATAATGCATATAAAGATGTGAATAATTTTGAATACACTTCCAGTTCTGGATTAACAAGAGATATTAATCGTTTAGTCCAAAAATTAAATAATACTATTAACAGGCAATCTAATATACAAGGTTCTAGGATTAATCATTATACTACAAACTATAATACCGTTCCCCTTTGGGTTTTAATGCCTCAATTGGATTTTGGAACAACTGCTTATTTCTTTAAATGTTCTCAAAAAGATATTCAATCTAAGATTGCTAAAAACATGAAATTTGAATTTATTGAAGAAAATCCTGAATTTAATGATAAGTACATCTTTACTGGAGAAGCTTTGAGTAATATTATTTTTTTTGTGAACAGTTTTAGAAATATTTGTGCTCATAATGAAAGATTATATAATCATAGGTTTACTGCTAATAACATTAATAGTTTTATTATTCATGAACATTACAGCTTAAATTTTAACTATGGTCTTTTTGACTTAATTTTAATTTTAAAATTTTTTATTACTCAATTAGAATATAGAGCTTTGAAATCTTTAATAAAAGATTTAGTAAGGATTTAGTAATGTTGTCGGGTTACTCGCTGAAACAATTTCAATTATCTCTGATTCAGCAAAAAAATTCATCAGGCAAAGATTTATACCAAAAAGTTATTTATCGACCGCTACGGGCTTAATATGGCGCAATATGAGCTTTAATTTTTATCATCATCAATTTCATTTTATAATTTCAAGAAACTTTATCCTGATTTTTCTGATATATTTTTTTAATCAAAAAAAGAGCTTGTGCAAACTTTTGAGAAGAAATATCCCAATAATCTGTACATAGGCTCAAATATTTTTATTTTTTTATTCAGTTAAATTTTCTTTTGATATTTTAAAATGAGTTGAAGTAAAATTTCTTAAACTGCCCATCCACCTCCAAAACTGGACTCTCATTTTTCTACGCTAATCAAATATTATCCCATTTTTTTCAAAAAAATCAAGCCTTTTTTTCATAAAAAAATTTTTTTCCAATAAACTTTCCGAAAATTAAAATTTTGGAAAGCACGCTTACTAAGTTTCTCGAAAATTAAAAAAATTTTAGAAACTTATCGTGATTTTTCAGCACATAAATTTTTAAAAAAATGGCTTTCGTCTGCACTCAAAAAAACTCATTTCATTCGTGAAAATAAAGTTACAATTCTCAAATTTAAAGAGTATATTTTGTATAAATTTCTACAAATTTTGTGCAATAAAAATTTTCATAAAGACAGTTTTTTTAAAGATGAATTTTTTTATGTATTATTGAACTTTAAATTTGATATTTTTTTAAATTAATTTTTTTACAAAACAGCAAAAAAATAATTTCAATTTTTTTCTAAAAAAATATGAGAGTGTACAGAATTTTGTGTAAACTCAAAATATAATATATGGTACAGGATGGTATTTTTTATCATCCTGTTTTTTTAAATTCCATACTTGCTAAACCAATTTTTCAAAAATGTCTTATACTTTCAAATTCAAAAACTTGCTTATACATATCATCCATATTCTGAACTCTTATTAGTACCGTTTTATCTTCCTTTATTCGCATAGATTCTATTGCTAAAATATTAAACATTTCTGTCATTCTATCGTACATTCTAACTTTTCTATGTAAAAAATAACTAATAAAACTGTCTTTATCTATTTTTTTATTTTCAATACTTCTTTCTTTCCTTTGTTCTAAATCTTCTCTTAGAAATGTAAAAATAAATCCTGAAACACTTGGACGTCCTCTTGATTTCTTGCTGTATATTTTTTTGACTTTTAATTTAAACTTATTCCCAAGTTCTTTTTGTATTGGCTTTAAAACCCATTTATCAATTTCTCCTATTTTATATTTTTCTGATACGTCAAGCAATTTCCTGAAGTCTTCAATACTAACTCTCCAAATTCCAGTAGACTTAAACTGCTTCATTCTCCTGTAAAATTCTTTTGCATAACTTGATTTTAAACTTAAAAATTCTTTTAATTCAAATGCAGTAAAACTGACATTTAGTGCATTTAGAACCCAAGCAAATTCCTTATTAACGGCTATTTCAACTATTTTTTTTTCTATATCTACTGAATATCGAGTAAATAACACAAATTTTATAAAACGTCTTTCATCTCCAACTTTTAATTTAATACTGATTAACTTATCATACGTACTTTCAAGATCTTTTACAAAAGTTGCAGGTGTATTATCAGAATAGTTAATAAGTTTTTTTAATTTGTCAAAATGAAAAGTTATTACTTCTTCCTCTTTTTCTTTCATTCTGCTACAAATTGCCATCAAAATATTAAGTTCATTTGAATTAAAATTTCTTAATCCGATACTATTAAGATTATTATGATATTTAACTATTATTATTCATAAAATCATCTCCTAGCTAATCATACCATATTTAAAAGTAGATATCAAAAAAACACCTACTTTTTAAAAAAATACTGAAAAAAACTACCTTTTATTTACTGAAAATCTCCGTTTTAATCTACTGAATTTCTACTTTTTTTATTTACTGAAAAAAACTACTTTTTTTAATATGCTTAAATACATTAATTATAAGTGTTTGCGAGGAGGTAAAAAGGTATAACATAAAAAAAGTAAATATATAAAAGGTATAAATAAAAAGAGACTAGTTACAAAATTAATACTATTACCCATTAAAAACAATGAAGTTTTTTTATAATTTCGTTTAGTAAGTGGTCAAGACCCCTTGTCAGAAACTAAATAGGATATCATTTCTTTTTTTCTCAAATGGGGTTTAGTATAAATAAATAATTTGTTAAAATTTATGGGTAAAAAGTTGTTTTTAAAAATTCAGATTGTATGTAATATAGAAAAAAATAACCGCTGTCTTTTTACAACACCGATTATTTGAAAATATAGCTTTGTTTTTTTATAATTTCTATTTTTCCTTCTTCTAATAATTCTAAAATTAACATTTTAAATTCATCTATGTACTTTTTTCAAATTACTTTTCTTAAACTAAGTTTTAATAAATAGAAAACAAGTTTTCAAATTATTTGTCCAAGATTTTGGGTACACTCCATTATTTAATGAAACTATCGTCATTGTTGTACAATTTCTTCCAAGAAGTGAATATTCACCATTTAATACCGAACCTCGAGAATCTAATACTACCTTAACTATGCAATTTCGCCATAATACATTATACGGTTCAGAATACCTCAAAAGGTTCTCACTGAAATATTTCCTTAGAGTTTTTTTGTCCATAACTTTTTCCTCCAGACTATATATTAATTTATTTCGACCGCAGTCGAAACACAAAAAATTTTCAATATTTTATGGTAAAGCAGCCTTAGGTTATTAGTAAAGCTGCTTTGCTATGAAATACTGAAAGATTAAGGGGGGACTCAAATTTCTCGTAGAGTTAGTACAAGAAATTTGAGCTTAGCTTAGTTTAGTTTCTGTTTATTTTAAGATAAAATCTATTATTACAAAGTACAATGGTAATCCCAATTCAAGTATAATGGAAAAAAAGAAAAATATCTTTTTTACTATCATATTGCTTTTTTTTGAAAATAAAATCAACATTCTCAAAATATAAAATATAATGACTCCTCCCAAAAACATAAACATTGCGATATCTTGTTTGTCAATACTTTTAGGAATATTATACATTAATATCCAGATATAAATTATAACGGATGATAATATAAAATCTATTAAAGTTACATAATTCTGGAAATAAACATCAAAAAAATCTTTTTATTATTTTTTTGATTTTTAAAATATAATATCTATTAAATAGGGTATCATAAGTTCTAATACCAAAGAAATTCCAAAAAAACATTTTTTTATTTTTAATGTTTATACTTCCTGAAATTAACACATATAATTTTTTTCAAAATAAAATATAAAAAAATTAGTAATAAACATAGTAACTTGAAAGATATAATTAAATCTGTATTCTGAAATATATTATTAAACAAGGATAAATAAAAAAATCCGAAGACAATAATCGTTAACAGTGAAAATACATAATCTACAAAAAGTTACATAATTTTTGTTGTAAATATTTATCATAAAAAAAACTTTTTCTATTATATATTTTTAAATATTTGCCATATAATATTTATAGCAATAAAAAAATAATTTTATTCATAACTTTCTATCTCTTTCTTTAATTTATGGGAATTCATATTTTTTTATATTTTTTTCTATGATTCCTTTGCTTCCGTTGTAATCATAATATCTCATCTTATCCGATCTAGTTACACCTATCATACCTGCACTAGAATTTCTAACATAACTTATGACATAATCTCTTAAATTAGATGGTAAAATTCCTCCAATTTTAAATCTAAATTCTTTTGATGTTCCCTTGAATTGTGCTTCAACATAAACAACACAATTGTTTGAAATTAAATTATATGTCTTTATAAAATATCTTCCTCCTACTCGTGGTGTTCTTATTTTACCTTCAGAACAATTTCCTTTACATTTAAATTCCTTTAATCCTTTTATAGAATTTTTTAAGTTTTGTTCTATTATTTTTTTATCAGAATTAGATAATACCAACCTATACATCGCTACATCTCTTTTATCTTCTTCATAACTTTTCAAATAACTAGATAATGGTGCTACTTGTAAAACATCATTAATCCCTTTTTTGTAAGCAGTTTTTACATAAGGAACAGGTTCTCCAAAACTATAAACTAACCCAGAATTATCATCATATATTGATGCATGTCCTACCCCAAATGGATGATGTACTATCCAAATATCATTCTCCCAGTCATTTCCAAGTTGCCCAGCATTATACGCCAAGTTGCTTCCTATCATATAAAGTGGCGTATCTTTTGCACGCTTGTTAAAGTATCTCTCAAACTGTCTTCCATAGAAACTTGCATAGTCCTCTGAGTCTTCTAATCCATTGCTGTTTCTGTGGTAGATGTGTCTTCCTTCTTCCGCTATCGTTCCCATCGCATCCGCAAAGTCCTGTAAGTTTTCAGCTACTATCACTATTTTTCCATTTCCTACGTGGTAGGCTCTTCCTGCTATTGCTTCTGCTCCAACTATCTCTTTGATGTTCGGGTCACTCAGGCTAATTATCTGCAAGTCGTCTATATTTTGCTGTGCAGCTATTTCTGCAAACATCTGTGCTATAGTTTCATCAAGCACAAATCCATCTGACAGTCCTGCTCTCTCAAGATCGTCCCTAGTTTTCTCATAATCAATTCTGTCCCTGTAGTAAAGTCCAATATTCTTATCTTCATTTTCAATTACAGCCTTCATTATTTCTGAAACTCTTTCAACCTTGTTCTTTGCCTGAGCCACGTCATTATTAAATTTTTCTCTTCCATAATTTGTTGCCCAGTATTCAGTTCCTAAATCATATTCAGCTGGTCTTAACTTCTTATCCTTTTCAACTTCAACCATATTGCCTGCATCTCTGTTTACACTGCTCAGGTCGGCACTCTTGCCATTTACAGTAATTCCTGTTGCTTCACCTATTGTCGCCTTTACTTTTGTCACGTAGTCCGTTTCACTGTAGTTCAGTCTTGTTCCAACTACTACTCCACCTGCTGCTTCTCCTGTCAGTCTTCCGTTTCTGTATATTTCTGTTACTCCTGGAGTGAATGTCATATTGATTCCAATATTTCTTGACTTGTCAACATCTTTTAAATCTTCATGTTCATAACCGCCTGAATTTAATGTGAAGTTTCCGTCTATTATTGAGCCTGTCTGTTTTACTGTCCCTTTCACGTCAAGGATTCCACTGTCTGCGGTAAAGCCTGCTACGGTATTTGTTGTTCTTTGTGTAGCATTTCCAGATGAATATCCTGCTCCTATGCTTGAAGTGTAGACTCCGTTCGTCTGTACCGGTTTTCCGTTTCTTACTACTGTATGGTTTCCTATTCCTATTCCATAGCTCAACGAATATCCTCTGCTTTCTGAATCTACCTTGTCCTGTACACTTTCAACTGTCATTTTTCCTCCAACAGTTCCTGATACGCTTCCAGTCTTAACGTCAACTCCTGTTATCTTGACATCTCCTGCTACATTGTAATGGCTGTTTCCTTTGGTTACATCTTGCCCTTGATTGTAATAAGTTCCTGCTGTTCTTGATTTTTCATCTGAAATACTTGGCGTTATTATCCTTGTTGATGGTTTTAATACATTCTGTACTTGTCCTGCGGAATTAAATGTATCCTGGCTTATTGTTATTCCATATCCTCTTGAGCTTGAGTTTTCCTTTACTGTGCTAACTCCCGCTTCCTTTATGATGTTTCCAGTCAGGTTGTAGACTGTATCTCCATCATTCTGAATATTTAGCCCTCTTGTGTGAAGATTGCTTCCATTGTATTCCACTCCATTTGCAACATATAGGTTGCTTCCTGCTGAAACGCTTTCTTCTCTGTGCTGGCTGCTTCTGCTGTTGCTGTAGTTTAATGAAAGCCCTGAATTTACAAAATTTCCTCCAAGTGAACTTATCAAGCCCGCAGTTCCAGTCGCTGTTTTTAATCCTGAACCTAAATATTCCTCCTTATGTCTTGCATGTCTTAGCCCTCTTCCAGCTTCCCATACTTGCTGCAGTGAACTTACCACAGGTATTCCAAGATTTGCTCCTATTCCTACATAGCTTTTTTGTGTTTGTCTATCGTATGTTCTTTCATTCTGCATGTCCAGTATGTTTATCTCGTTTCCGTTTGCATTGAATACAAGCTTTCCTACTGCTCCTGTTGTGGGATAGAAGTCTATGTTGCCTTTTTCTGTTTCAAGTACAACTTCTCCTGCTACGTTCATCTTGTTTGGAACGATTGTCTTTGTTGTTTCGGCTATCCTGTCAACGCTCTTCTGGTAGCCCACTCCTGCACTTAGTCCGCTCCAGCTTAGTCCAAGGCTTGCTGTAAGGCCGCTTGACTTATGTTCCTCGTACCTGTGACCGTTTTCTATTCCTGGAAGGAACTGTGTTCCCATTTTCCCTCTGAAGAATGTCTTTCCGCTGCTCTGTACGTCAACCCCTTCAACTCTTAGCTTTCCATCCGCATCATATGTTATTCCTGCATCTCCGTAAAGCTGTCCCAGTCTGTATCTTTCCTGGTAGGTATTCACATAGTCCGATGATTTTTTGTATCCTATTCCTGCAAAGCTCTTTTTCGTCTTGGATGTGTATACGCTGTTTAGCCTGTCCTTTGTTCCCTGTATGTAGATGTCACCTTCAGACAGTCCAAGAACCTGCCCTTTCGCATTGAAGTTCACTCCCTGTGCAAATATTCCCTTGTTATCTGCTGGGGCTCCTGCACCGTGATAGTTAAGAAGTATATTTCCATTTGTCGTTATGTCCACATTGTTTGCGTATTCATTGTCCTCTGTCCAGTTTTCTGTTGTTGTCTTCTTTCCTCCGTGCCATCTTCGGCTTGAATGTGTCTCAGTTCTGTGCTTGTACTCCGTGTCCACTGTTGACAGCATAAATATGTAGTTCTTGGCATCCACATTTATATCCTGCCCAGCATCAAGATCTGAACCAAGAATTCCAACGTTTTCTCCCTTGACAACTATGTCTTTTCCAGCCTTTAGCACACTTTCCTTGTTCGTAATGTTCTGGTTCATTTCACTTTCAGAATTGCTCTTGTATAAATGTCCGCCCCTGAACATTCCGCCTTTATATTTGGACGAACTTTCCCCGTATTTTTCATCAAGTCCTGTAACCACGACATTTCCGCCTGCTACCAGTCCTATGCTTTCTGTTGACTGCAGCTCACTTGCACCAATCAAGGTGTCTTTTCCTGATTTGACAACTATATTTCCACCATTTGCAGAAAGGTGCGATGAATTTTGGATAATTTGTGCCATCCCATCAGCTCTTCCTTTATTTCCAATATTAAGTGAACCTATGCTTTTGCTCTTCGATGTCATTGAGCTGCTTGACTGTGAAGTTGTATCGCTTAAGATATTTACATTATTTCCAGCAGTTACCAGTATGTTTCCACCATTTCCAAATTTATCCTTATTTGCCATTACATCTGAAGCTATAACATTTGTATCTTTCTTGGAGTTAAGTAGCACATTGTTTCCAAAAATTTGAGAACCTTGATTATCTTCAACGTAACTATTTTTAGCTTTTCTTTCAGTGCTTAAAAATCCTGAATTAACATGTTTTGATTCCATTGATTCACTATTAACGACGTTTGTAATATTAATATTCTGTGCATTAATATTAACATTTCCAAATGAAGCCACCTGACTTCCTGAAATATTTGTATCCTTTCCTGAAGTCATCATAACTCCATCTGTTCCATTTACAAAAGATTTTAGATGATTTACAAAACCATAACTTCCATAATTATCTTCATCTCTTCCAAATTTTTGTTCCCCAGTTAATTTTAGTGCATTTATATTTATATTTTCACTTGCATTTATTTTTACTGTATTTCCTGAAGTTACAGCTCCTGTCGAAGTATAATTTTTACCTTCAATATACGTATTCCCATTTGAAGAGATTTCTCCAATTGAAGCTACTTCCGTGTATCTGCTCCTATCAAATTCTCCGTTATTATATCCTATTTCTCTTGTTGTAGTTTTGTTAACTACATCACCGTTTTGTGAAACTACTGAAACAAGATCTTGTCCATTAATTGATCCACCGATATTTTCAATATTTCCAACAGAATTTATATAAGTTCTATCTCCGGTAATTTCAGAAAGAAGGTTTGTTGTAGTCTCATTTCTCACAGTATTCGCTTCAACATAGGTAACTCCACCATTACCCCATTTTGTCCCGTCATTTACAAAATCTTTAGTCTTGACATAAGTTCCATTTATTCCGCCGACTCTGTTTCTAGTGTCATCGCTTATGCTTTCCCTAGTTCTGCTTGACAAGTAAATTTGTGGTGTCAAAACACTGACTCCATTTACTTCCTTTGAAACATACCAGATAATGTCTTCATTTAAGGCATTTATCTGATCCTGAGTCAATGCCTGACCGACAACAAGACCAAGCCTTGCTTTTTCATCAGCCGCATTATCCATCATTGACTGAATCAATTCCTGATTAGATTTTTCCGTTCAAAAAAACTTGTTCCAAGCTTTTTCATTTAAAAGCTCTTGTAAGCAATTGATTTTTCATAAAAAGCATCTCCTAATCTTTTACTTCTGTCCCAAATTTCCGAATACCCAACTCTTGAAGTAAAGTAGTCGCTTCCATAATATTGACCTAGACTTATGTATTTTGAACGAGTTTCTAGAAGATATTTTGAAGATGGACTCATATTCATCGTAAACATTGCACTGCTTAATAGTGGGTTTACATCAATTGTTCCAGTTTTTTTAATATTTTGAATAACTGAATTATTTCCTGAAATTTGTATTGCCCTGTCAAAGCTATTATTGCCGCTGCCATTAACCTGTAAATTTCCATTAAAGCCGCTATTTACTTTTGGATAGTAAAGCATTTCCAGCAACCTGAACCGCTCCATTTGCTGAACCTGTCCCCTTGTTAATTCCTATTGAATTTGAAGAAATCAAGGCTCTGCCAGTTGCTCCGCCATTATTCAGTACTTTTCCGTTTCCTGCTTCAATAGAGTTTTTTATGATATTTGGAGCATTTACATTTACTACAGCCCCTTCAATGATGGAAGGCTGTCCGCTTTCATATCCGATTCCACCATCAACAAGATCCCTATTATAATATGCCCTTAATTTCCATTGGATTCCATGTTTTACTTTCCACTTTTCATAATTTATTTTTTCAACTCCGTCCTTAAGTTTTACAGCATTTCCCAGAGTTACAGAGTTTTCAAAATTTGTTGCATTAATATTAACTAATCCCCCACCAGAGATTAAGCTGTCCTTATTTTTAACATCTCCTGAATTAATTATGATATTTCCAGAAGCGATCATTTTTCCATATTCCGTAGTTGCATTGCTTTTTATTTTCCCCTTCAACGCCTTTTGAGGGATTTCAGGTGTTCCTGTCTGTATCTTTGTGTGAGTCTGCGTCAACTGCTTCAATGTATTTTCATCCTGTGAAAGCAGCAATGACGGTATTTTACTGGATGTATTCTGTCTGTTCTTCAGCTTGTCAATGTATCTTGCTCTAAAGCCCATCCATCTTTTATCTTTGTTTTTAGTAACCGTCTCCCTATCCTTATCGCTATCAATCCAAAGAGTTTTTACCTCATTTTCAGTTAAAATTCTATTATCCCAAGTTTCATAGTATTTTTCATAACTTCCAAGATTTGACACCCTTCCAATATTCTGAAAATCATTTGAAGTAACGAAGATATCCCCAGTTGACTGAACAGTTCCAACGTTATTAGTGATTTTAGAAGCATTCAGGTCCATATTTCCACCAAGAATTTCACCTTCATCATTCAAAATTTCAGAACCTTTGATTATCAGAGCATTTCCACCATAAATACTTTTATCTTTATTATTCAAGACCTTACTTTTAGCATTCATCTCAAGATAATTGTCGAAAGCAATCAAATCATTGTTTGTGATGCTGTTTCCATTAATTTTACCATCATTTCCAGTAATCATATTATTGTTTACAACATTCCCACGGCCATCAATAATCACAGCACTTGAAGCCAGTTCCTTATTATTTGTAAAATCATTAGAACTTATTTTAATAAGCCCCGCCCCTGTCGTATTTCCATTGTTTGTAATGTTGTTTCCTGAAATTTCAAGCAAACTTTCTCCATGCAGATTTCCAACCAGATTTAGATCCTGGTCAGTTGTAAGAACCGTCTTATTCCCTTTTATTGTTCCAGTATTATCAAATTTTTTCGCATTTTGCATAGAAATTTCTCCAGACAAAATCTCTCCAATATTTGTAATGCTCGAATTATTTAGCAGTATTTTACCATTTGAAGCCATTTTCCCTGAATTTGAAACTGTCGCATTATTTGAATTTATGCTGTTTACTGCCAGCATTTCTTTTGTATTTGTTAAAGTATTTGTCGTTAAATCAATGTCATTTGCTGAAGAAATACTTCCATTATTTTTAGTGTCATTAACTCTTGCCCTAATGTTATTAGCCGATATTTTACCGCTATTTGTGAATTCCCAACCAGTTATATCAAGATTTTTACCTTCAATATTTCCGCTGTTAATCATCGAATCCGAAGTTGTAACATTCCCATTTGTCGCCAAAATTCCTGAATTTTCAAGCCTTTGCGATGTAACATCACTTCCTGCTGCAATTTTTCCAATATTTTTAACATTCTTAACATCCAATGTTCCATTAGTCAAAATTTTTCCAGAATTATTAACATTACTACCTGAAATTTTCCCAACTGCTGTAATATCTTTAGTATTTTCAATATCCGCCGTCTTCAAATCATTTCCAACTTCAACTTTTCCATCATTTTTCAAATTATCAGTTTTAAGATTTTTAGAATACATGCTTCCTGAATTTTGAGTATCTTTCCCTGAAATATCCTCATTTACAGCAATCTTTCCAGTATTCTTAATATTTTTTGAAACAGTCAGACTTTTTCCTGATTCTAAATCCCCACCATTTTCAAGTTCTCCTGAAACTGTAATTTTTCTATTTGCCCTAACTTTTCCTGAAGTTTTCAAATCATTTCCTGATATTGATCCTACAGCCTGAATTTCTCCAGTATTTTTAATATTTCTAGCTTTTACATTCTCATTTGAAGAAATTTTACCATCATTATCCAAATCTTCAGATTCAAAATTTTTAGAAATAATTTTTCCTTTTGAAACCACATTCTTACCAGAAAAATCACCATTTGTCGCTATCTCTTTAGTGTTTCTTACATTTCCCGAAATCTTTATATCTTCTACAGCTTCCAAATCCCCATCATTTTCAAGCTTTCCTGAAACTGTAACTTTTCTATTAGATTTTATGCTTCCTGAAGTTTTCAAATCTTTTGTGGAAATATTTCCAGCAGATGCTATTTTACCAGTATTCGTAACATTTTTAGCCTGAAGATCTTCATTTGTAAAAATTTCTCCATCATTTTTAAGATCATTTACTCTTAAATTTTTAGAAACTATTTTCCCGCTTGAAACAGCATCTTTTCCTGATAAATTTCCGCCAGCATAAATTTTACCGCTATTTTTAATGTTACTTGAAACCGTAATATCTTTAGCACTCTGTAAAGTCCCGTCATTATTCAAGTCACCTGAAATATCAAGAGATTCATTTGTTCTAATGCTTCCACTTGAAACCATACTGTCGCTTGATATTTTCCCAACGGCTGAAATTTCTCCAGTATTTTTGAAATATTTTGTTTTCAAATCCGCATTAGTAAAGATTTTTCCATCATTCTGTAAATTACTTGTTGTAAAATTATTTGCAACAATTATACCTGATGAAATTGCATTTTTACTTGACAAATCTCCATTAGTTGAAATATTTCCAGAATTTAAAATATCATTTTTACAGTTATTTTGTCTATAGAAGTCAAGTTACCTGAATTATTTAACTTCCCGTCAATCCCTGTATTTTTAGAAACTTGAATGCTACCACTGTTTTCCAAGTTTTTAACATTCAAATTTCCACCTGTATTAACAGCTGCCAAAACATTTTTAAAATCATCAGCCTTAAAATTCCCAGCAACATTAATATCGCTTGTATTTAAAAGACTTCTCGTATTAAAATTCCCTTCAGAATATATTTTAGAGTTATTTTGAGTATTCCCATTTAAATTAATATCCCCAGCTGCCTGTGTTTCTCCATTTAGCTTAATGTTTTTGGCATTGATATTAATCCCCTTATCAGAACTTGCAAGCTCACTTTGGGCATATTCAGTCCCGTTTATTTCAATGCCGTTTCCTTTAATCTTTGCGACATTGATTTTCCCGTCAGCTGTAATTTCTAATTTTGTGTCCCTTGAGTAGATAAGTCCATTGGAGTTTACCCCTGCCCCCTTGTCCGTACTTACTATCTTTATCTGTCCAGCGTACATCGATCCAAGATTGCTCGCATCAATTGCAACTGAATTTATTCCGTTTTTTGAAGTTACAGTTCCGCTAGAGTCAACAGTATTTTCCCCCAGAGTTACATCAACCTTGTTCCCAACAAGATTTCCCTGCAGCTCCATAGCCTTTGCAATAACGTTTACATAATCGGTATTAGTTGCATCAAAGCCATTAGCCCCGATAACAACTCTTCCCTTTTCGACGTCAATTCCGATTACATCCCCGTCCTTTAATTTTACTCTTCCAGTTGTAGGGATAAAGTTCTTTATGTTGATTGTCCCTGCGCCGTTTAAATATATTCCATTTTGATTGCTTAAGATCACGTTTACTTTCTGCCTGCTGAGAGCCTCGATATATCCCTCAATCTGCGATCGGTTTGCCCCATTAACCTGCAATAAAATTAGATTTGCGGCCTGATTCGGCCCAAGATTAGGATTTGCGTTAATAATACCGGCAAGATGGCTTCTTCCGATGTTGTCGGCATTGTTAAGAACCTGCCCCTCATGCCCGACATTGTACTCCAAGAACTCGTTAATACTTACACCACGACCATTCGGAGTGGAAATATTAACGACAGGCACGCCATTCTGAGCCCTGTCAAGGCTTGTGTTGTATCTTGAGTTAGGGTCAACCTGAAGTCCGTCGGCAAGAATATTAAAGCTGAACACGTTTAGCAATAATGCAGCAGTTAATTTACGTAATATCTTACTTTTTTCTCTCATTTTTTCATCTCCTTTCGATATTTTTACTGATTACAATTTGAAATTTTTTATTATTTCTATTTTGAGTTATTATCTAAAAATTTACTTTCAAAGAGCCACTAAAATACATTTCCTGCTTCTTAGGGCTTAAATACTCTGAATGTGCCATAGGTTTTGCATATCCAAAGTCAAAATCAAACATTTTTGTATCAAACCTGATTCCAGCTGTCATTCCAGTTACATATCCAGTCCTATATTTAGATTTATCCCTGTTGTACTTTGCAGCCCCGTATCCATAATTAACATATGGAGAAACAACCGCAAATTTCTTAACTGGAATATTATATGCCAGCTCATTGCTGATTTCTATAGCCTTATCTCCCTGAATGGATTCTCTTGTATTATATCCTCCTACACTTCCAACACCACCTATAGTCTGCCTTTCACTTCCATAGAGCACATCATTTGAATAGCTTCCATAAACATTGGCCCTATAGATAAATTTGTTTGTTACTGGCTTGTAGTAGCTAAGGTTCACATTGTATTTATGAAACTGTGCTTTCGGAGTTGTATCTATTTTGCCGTTATCCCTTTCAGCATTAAATATTTTTAATCCTCTTTCGTAACCAATAGAACTTCCAAAAATTCCTCCAAAGAGTGAAGTAGTAGTATTAAGGCTCACTGTACCGACTGTAAGTTTTCTGTCAGACAATACCGACTTTTCAAGATAGTTCTGATTATGTCTTCTTCTAATTCCCAAATCAAGACTAACCTTGCTTTTCTGATTTCTAAACAATATTTTTTCGAGATCTGCTGATAAAATATGATTGCTCGAATACATGTCATATACAGTATTTGCTGTATAAAAGCTGCTTTCCTGAATACTTTTACTTGAATTGAGTTTTAAGGTGTAAGTTCTGAACTTCATTGTATATCCAAAATTAAACATATCAAGCCGCCTTTTATATGGCAATGTATCCCCATTTGCAGGATCATATCCTACTGGTCCTATTGGCAAAATCTCTCCGGGCTTTAATTCTTCAATTGTTTTCTTCCAGCTTCTGTCTGGATCCTTTTTAGGTACAGTCATATATGTGAAATAGAAGTTGTCTCCAATTCCAAGAGGGCTGTCAATATTAAGGTTGATACCTCTCCTCCATATTCCATTCTGCTTGCTGTCCCCATAGTTGTTAGCTAAGATTCCGACAGTATATTTATTCTTTAATCTATTTTTTACTTCAATTCTTGAATAGTTTTCCTTTCTTCCAGGAAGAACTTCCATAGTCATATTGTTGGCATTGATTGAGTTAAAATTGTCAGTTGCCGTGTCAATGTCCCTGATATTAAAGATTTTCCCCTTGTTCTTTGAAAACATAAAAAATTCCTTATACTTATCAATCCCATTTCCGGAATTGATCCTTATATCCTCGATTCTTCCTGCAACAATTTCAAGATTTAAAGCTCCAGTAGTCAGGTCATTATTCTTGTCAAAGTTTACAACAGATGTAGTATATCCTTTAGAAATTAACTTGTTTGTAAGATCTGTAAGAAGGTTTTGGATGTCATTGGAACTAAGTTCAAGATAGACATATTTTCCAATAATTTTATTTTTTTCCCTTTGAGATAGCAGCCTGTCATTGTCTTTTATATTGACTGATTTAATTAAAAATTTATTAGTATTCAGATTATTACTTTCAATATTCTTATCAACCTGAGGCTTAGGGCTGTCAAACTTTGTATCCTCAAATTCCTTCTGTATTTTCTCCTGCTGCTGCCTTGTTCTTTCTTGCTCAATCTGTCTTTGCTGAATATCAATAATTCTGTTAGCTTCATTAACTGGAGCTGGAAAGGCAAGATTTGCAAGTAAAAAAACACAACAACTTACTATTTTTTTCATAAATTTTTACACCTCCTTTTTTTAATTAAAGATTAAATAATTCTAACACAAATTAAAAAAAAATGCAAATAAAAAACGTTTTTAAAGAAACAGTATTTTAGATGAGAATATTATTAATATATATTCATATAGAGGCATATGAGGGTAAATTTGACTATGAAATAAGTTTGTAGTGTAAAAGGTTGGATAATTAGAAAAAATTGCTTAAAATGGCTTATATTAGCAAATTTTAAATTTATAAAAAGTGTATATACATCGTATTCCCCTTTTTTTGATATAAAAATAACTTTTTACGAGTGATATAAATTTATTATAACTGTGATTTTATTTCCATTTTTTTCGATTTTTTTAATTGTCTAATTTTTTTCTTTGAAAATTTTTTTATTTCCTTGTTTATTTCTTCAAGTCTTTTTGTATAATCTATTTCAGCTTTTTGCCTTTAATTCTTTTTATTATATTTGGAGCTTCTTTTTGGGTTATTTAAAAATTTCCTCTATTTTTTTCTTCAGATAAATTTTTCAGAGTTTTTGGTTAATATATTTCACAGTTCTTTTTTGAACTTTTCAAGGCCATAGGATTTTTCTCCATATTCTAAATATTGTTTATATTTCATAATAGAAATTGAGACCTGATCCTTAGAGAAGCCCATACTTTTATACCATGCCATAAAAGAGCCATCTTTTTGTGTTTTAAATTTTTCCTGTGCTTCATATAAATATTTACACATTTCTTTTGTTCTATTTTGTATCAGATTCCAAGCCATATACAAATTATTTTCAATACTTCTTATTTCAGAAATAAATTTATCATCTGTTATTTCATAAGCTGAAAAAAATCAAAATTACTTTCATATTGTTTTATGTTTTCAATTGTTAATTCGTCTATTTTTCTTTAATGAGTCAAATCTTCCCATTGTAATACTCCTTTGAATTTTTTATAAAGATTGTATCATTTCGACCGCGGTCGAAATGGAAAAACTATTCTAATTCTTTGATTAGTTCATTTGCAATATTTCTGTAATCTGTCGACGAAGGCGAGGACTTTTTATAAGTTATAATATCAAGATTTTCTAACATTGCATTATTTATATTTGAATCTTTTCTAATATAATTTTTTTGGATAAAATATTTGGACTAAGTCCCAAGTCATTTGAATTAAAAAAATCTGTGTATTCTTTCAATGCATCTGCAAAAACTCTTGTTCTTTCTTCTACTTGAACAAAAAATACTTTTTTTAATTCTAGTTTAGGATTATTTCTTTTTCCAATAAAATATATTTTTATCAGATCATTAATACCATTGGTATCTATCAGGCTGCATTTTGAAGGTGCTACAATATAGTCTGTTGCATTTAAAATACCCCTTACCGTGTTATTTATTGAACCTTCAGTATCAATAATGATATAGTCATAGTCCTGTTTCAGCTGTTCTGTTATATTTGAAAAAATATTAAAGATAGCTTGATTGTCAGAATAACTCGCAAAAAGCATTTCAAGTTGAAGTAATTTTTCATCAGAAATTATAACATCTACTTTATTTTTGCTTGTAATATATTTTGCCTTATCAAATTTCATTGTTTCGTAACATTCTTTTATTAAGTCAAAAATTGTATTATCATTTTTTAAATTAAGATAAGTTGAAACAGCATTTCTTGGGTCAGTATCTATTAATAATATCTTTTTTCCTTTCAAGCTCATTGCATAAGCAAGATTAACAGCTGTAACGGTTTTTCCAGCCCCGCCCTTAGGATTTACTATGCTTATAACTTTCATAAAAATACCTCCTTTAAAAAAATCTATTTATATTTTTATATTTCGACCGCGGTCGAAAATGTTAAAATTAACAAATATGAAATAAAAAAATTATACTTAATAATATTGTACTTTGACTTCCTTAAAACGTCAATAATAATTTTTGATTTTTTGTAAATTTTTTTTGTTTGATTTTATAAATTGAAGTATATTGGTTAAGTTACAAAAAAATAAATTTTTCTTTCATCTATCTTTCAATTTTTTGTGTTTAAATAAATGTCTTTTTATGACTAAAAATTTATCAATAATGTTTACTAAATTTTTTCAGATGAAGATGGCAGAAAAATGATTCGGTTTTGCGAAGTGAAACGCTCGCATTACGAACTCATTTTTTTGCCTGAAAAGCCCTCGGCGTTTGAGAGCTCGGCAGTAATTTTTGAAAAAAATGACAGGCGAGCCATTCATTTTTAATGAATGGAGGAGCTTTGCAAAGGGCTTCGCCCTCTTGCATTGCGACTGGCCGATGCAAAAATTGAGCAGTCCCGAAACTTACGATTTGCAAAAAAAATTATAAATAAGTATAATTAAAATAAATTGAAAAATGAAGAAGCATTTTTTGATAAAAGGGGGAATAAAAATGGCTGAGATTTCAGCAATAAACAACTTTAAGAAATACAATTCTAAATCAGGCAGGAGCAGTATTAACAATGTGGCCAAGGAAGCATTTCGAGAACTAGAGAAGTTTAAGAATAATGTCAATCATGAACTGACACAGTTTAACAAAATTCTTGTCAAGGATTTATCTGTCCTTGAACGGCAGTATTATGATACAGAAGTTGACAGCAGAAGCAGGGATGTGGTAAGCGTCGTATCGCAGGTGCAGACAGGAAATTTTGAAGCAAAGAATGGAGTGGATTTGACATATATGCTTTCTCTTGAAAAATGGGAGCAGTACTACAAGGAAAATCTTGAGTTCTTAAATAAAAAATTTGGTAAAAATGCTCATTGTGTATACGCAGTTATTCATCTCGATGAAAGCACTCCGCACATGCAGTCTTTATGGACTTTTTCAGAAGCGAATAATCAGAAAGACAAGTATACAGTAAGTGATGTTAACACAGCAAAAGTAAAATCAGCTTTAACTAGTGCATTTTTGAGAAGAAACAAGGAGCTTGGGCTAACCGCTGGAACTGATGAGTACAAAAAAGCGTTTGAGGAATTTAAGGTTCAGGAGAAGCCCAAAATCATTGAAAGGCAGTTAGCCAAGATGAACAAAAATAAGTCAGATAAAAAGTTTAAATTTGAGAGCGGGACTTCTCCGTTTACTAAAGATTTTTACAGGACTTTCAATGAAGAATTTGTAAATGATTTTATGGTTACAAATCCTTCCATTAATGATTTAAAAAATAAGGTTAAGGTGTTTTCAAATGAAGGTGCGGAAGTTGTAGTCAGAAGGACTGAAAAAGTAAATTCTTCTGAAGATCTTGACAGGACAAAATTCGCTATGGAAAAGGAGAAAAAGGATCTTGAAAACAAGATTGGAAGCAATGATTATTCAAAAAATGAATTTATGAAATATATGGAAATTCTTTCAAAAAGGGAAATTATTGACAGAAAGAAAAAAATTTCAAAGGAAGATTTCTTGAATGAATTTAAAAACTATGAAACAGATTTCAAGGTAAGAAAAAGTAATAAAGGAATTACAGACTTTAAGCGTATTTTCAATATAAAGAAGATAATCAGGGACAAATTAAATCAAAGACAGAATAACAAAAATTTCAAGAAAAATCTTAAAAAAGAAATAAAATTATTTGATGAAGTCTTTAAGAATATAGATTTTGAAGCAATCAATAAAAAAATAGAAGATTATTCAAAAGGAGAAAAAGTTGAAGAACTGATCAAGAACAGGGAAAATCTTTATTTTGAGATTAAAACGCTTGAAACTAAAGCGAGTAATTTAAAAAGTTCAATTAATGTTTTAGAAAAGGAACAAATCAGCAAAAATGATGAAATACGTAATCTTGATGACCAAATCTGGGAAAAGAAAATGGAAGCGGAAAAACCTTATGTCGTTTCAGAAAGGCGAAAGCAGGAACTTATTAATGAAGCTCTTAATGAAGCAAGAAAACGTGGAGATACCTTGATGAGAAATATTAAGAAGGACGTAGAAAAGGAGGAAGCCAAGAATAATGCCATAAAGCAGGATATTTTAGATAAAAGGCTTCAAATGGAACGAGAACTACAAGAAATTAATAATAAACGTAGACAGCTTAATGACAGCTATGCGGACTTGGAAGAAAAGAAAAGACGTAAAAAAGCTGAGCTTGAAAAGCTGGCCCAACCAATTATACAAAAAGAAGTTGATGATCTGGTTCGGGAACATTTGAGATACTACGAAGTTACAGACAAGGATATTTTAAATTTTAAAGCAAATAACAGAACTGAATACGATAAGTTGTTTGGAGAAGCTCAAGCTAGATCTGATGAGAAAATTAAGGGAGCTTATATCAGACGAAAACATGACGCAGGCAATAAATTCATTAAGCAAATGACAAATATGCTTCACGAAGATGCCAATGGAAAGTTTTCACTTTTAGAAATTGAAAAAACAGTAATAGCGGCAATTGAAAATGTGCCTGATAGTACTTATAGCTGGTGGAATGATTTTAAGAACAATTTGAATATTGAGTTGGAAAATACAGTTAAGGATAAGAATGTTGTACGTAATCGAAGCAGTTCTCAATATGATAGGAGTTAATAATATTCAACAAAAAAAGGACTTGAAGTCCTTTTTTATTTGTAAATATGGGTGTGTAAAAATTTTTGTGTAAATAGAACAGCAAAGTACTGAATTTATCTATTAGTTTACACAAAATTCTGGACACTCTCGTCCGAGACATATTCGGCATATTTATTATTGATTCCACCATTTATACACAGTCATTTTTGACAATCCAGTGTCTCTAATGCACTGAGCCTTTTTTCCATCAGGATTATTTTTTCTCCACTCTTTTACCTGATTTTCTTTTGTGCCACTTCCTTTAGGTCGACCATTTCCTTCTCTCCAATCTTTTCCTTGCCGCTTCATCCTTAAATCTCTTATCATCCTTGCTTCTTCTAAATGATCTTTTTGTTTTTGATAATTTCTTTTATTTTTAGGAATATCAATATTAGTCAGTTTTGCTATAGTATCTCTAGGAAATGTAAAATAATTATCATGATAACAATTTAAAGCTGCCACAATATCATCAATTTCAAAATGATTATCTTCCTCCTCAGTTCTGTTATCTAAAATTTCCAGAAATCCAAAAGCATCCTTTTCTAACTCTTCATAGCTTATCCCACACTTCTTAGCATAAATTGCCAGAGCCATAATTCCAAAATATCTATGACCTGCACCTATTTTCTCTATAATTTTCATTTTCCACCAGTCATACAAGGCTCTCTTAACTATCCATTTTCTTTCCCTTGCCGGTTCTTTATTTATAATCCTTCTCTCATACCAGTCTGGAAAATTTTTTTTGTAATATTCTAATTTTTTAGATTTTTTCTTATCTTTCTGTGGAAATTTTAAACTGACATCAAATTTACAAAACGGAATACTCGCTTTTAATTCTTCCAAATTCGTTCTTTTACCTACTTTAAAAGCTCTTACTGGATATTCTTTTCCTAATTTGCTCCAAGATCCAACAGTCCTAAATCCTTGCAGAACTCCAGTCATATCCTTTTCTTTTTTAGAACTTGTATAATCATTCCAAATTCTATCAATCAGAAGTTCTTTAAATTGAGTTAAAGTTTTTTGATAATGCCGATATAACGGCAACGGTTCATCAAGAAAATAATATAGATGAAGTCCACGGCCGCTGTTTACAATGTATGTAGGATTAGGCAAAAGCTTATTTTTAATTTGAAACAGCAGATCTCTAATATTATTTTCCCTTACATAATCCAAATCAATGACGAAAGCAAAAAGAAATCTGGCATTTTTAGAAATCCTATTCTTTCCAAAATAATTAACAGGAGCAATTAAACCAAAAGAAACATCTGTAACATATTTTATTCCTTCCAGATCATCAGTGATAATAAAACTTTTACTTCTTTTCTTTGCCTTACTAATTTGAATACCAATTATATTGCCCTTAATGCTATGATTTTCATCTAGGTGCTCTCCCTTTTTCTGCAAACTACCTTCAGGAAATAAATCCCTATAGAAAGTAAAAGGATCAACTTCCTTAAATCCTCTATCTTTCAAAAACTTATTTTTATAACCATACAAACGAATCCAATCTTCAACTGAACCTAATTGATAAGAACTGATCCTAACGAAATCATCTTTAGACATAAAAACATCCTCTCTTAATAAATACTTAAAGAAATAAAAAACCCAGGGTAAAGGGGGACTACCCCCTTTAAATCCCCCCTTCCCTTGACGCTTTATATTATCAATATATTTTTTTATACCTTTTTTTCAATTATACAAAATTTTCTATATTTTTTTCAAGAAAAAAATTGAGGTTTCTCTAAAATTTAAGAACTAAAAAAATGAACTTATTTTTAAATTCAAACTAGAAATGTATCAAAATGCACTAAAAATTTTTTTAAAAAAAGTTAATTTAATATCATAATTAACTTACAGCTTAGCTTTTTTTATCTTTAAATGTTGATGAAAGTGATTTCATAAAAAAATACTCAATAAAATGAAATTTCCTAAAAATTGGGAAGAAATATTAGAAATAAAAAGAAGATTTGCAAAAGGCAAAAGAATTTTATCAAAACAATGTTTTTGTTAAATAAAAAAATAGCCCCTAGACAGGAGCTATTCTCCTTATTTTTTATCATTTATTGACTTTCATTCTTATAAATTATATAATATAAGAACAAAAAGGCGGTGATATAAATGGTTCAAAAGGAAATTTTATTAAAAGAAATCAATAAAAATAATGGTATTATTTCGACTAAAGAAGTTTTGAAGTTCGGTATTCATAAAGATGTATTGAAAAAATTGACTGAAAAAAAAGAAATTATAAAAATAGCAAACGGACTATATGGACTTCCAAACGAAGAAATAGATGAGTATATTTATTTTTCCCATAGGGTTCCGAAAGGTATTTTTTCTCACGAAACAGCGGCTTATTTGCAAGGATTATCTACTAGAATGCCTCTCATTTATGTAATGACTGTTCCAGTCGGAGATAATGTGAGCAGAATTAAGTCAATAAAGGACAATATTATTTTTAAGTACAGCAAAAAAGATTATTATGATATTGGTAAGACAAGCATAACGAATCCTTTTGGCAGAAAAATTTTTGTCTATGATAAGGAAAGAACAATATTAGATCTTATCAAAAACAAAAACAGAATAGACACTAATGTATTCAGTGAAGCTATGAAGTTGTATTTTAGAGATAATGACAGAGATTTATTAAAGATTTCTAAATATGCTATCTATATGAACATGGAAGAACAGTTAAAACAATATACGGAGGTATTATTATGAAAACATCGGAACAAATAAAGGGAGCTATTAGAAATATATCAAAAAAAACAGGAGTAAATCCAAATTCGTTGCTTCAGATGTGTTTGTTTGAAGGTGTTTTAGAAAAATTATCAAAATCAAAGTATAGTAAAAATTTCATATTAAAAGGCGGGCTTCTCATTTCTTCACTTATTGGAATAGATATGCGCAGCACAATGGATATGGATACTACAATTAAAGGGATTCCAGTAAATGAAAAAACTATATCAAAGATTGTAAAAGAAATACTGGAGATTGAAATAGATGCTGATATTGATTATAAGCTGGTTAAATTAACCCCAATCAGACAAAAAGATGTGTATGAAGATTTTTGTGCAAAAATTTCTTGTACTTTTGGAAAAATTAATGCCGTTTTGAATATAGATATAACTACTGGGGATGTTATCACTCCAAGAGAAATGAGATATTTTTATTCCAAAATATTAGAGTCAGGGACAATACCTATTATGACTTATACAATAGAATCTGTTATTGCAGAAAAATTTGAGACTATTTCAAGTAGAAATATTACAACCACAAGGGCAAGAGATTTTTATGATTTATATATGCTGTATCATCTCTATAAGGATAAAATTGATAAAGATATACTAAGAGAAGCGATAGAAAGAACGAGTGAACATAGAGGTTCTGTAAAATCAGTTGGTCAATATAAAGAAGTGGTAGATTTATTCAAAATTAGCGGGACAACAAAAACCCTATGGGAAAAATACATCAAGAACAATCCCTATGCAAAAGACATTGATTTTTTAGAAACAATAACTGTTTATGAAAAAATTGGTGAATGTATGTTAAAAACTAAGTAAAAAAGGACTTGAAGTCCTTTTTTTATTAAATACTATAAACTTCTATCACATTGAGAACTACTTCGATTACGTACAACGTTCCTATCCTTAACCGTATTTCCAGCTCAATATCCAGATTAATCTTAAAATCATTCCACCAGCCATAAGTATTGTCTGGCACTTTTTCAATTGCCGCTATTACTATTTTTTCTATTTCTAGAAGAGAAAATTTCCCATTGGAATCTTTGTGAAGCAAATTTGTCATTTGCTTAATGAATTTATTGCCTGCATTGTGTTTTCGTCTGATATAAGCTCCCTTAATTTTTTCATCAGCCCTGGCTTCAGCTTCTCCAAATAACTTATCATATTTAGATTTGTTGTTTGCTTTAAAATTTAAAATATCCTTGTCTGTAACTTCGTAGTATCTCAAATGTTCACGAACTAAATCATTAACTTCTTTTTGTATAATTGGCTGACCCAGTTTTTCAAGTTCGGCTTTTCTATGCCTTTTCTTTTTTTCCAGATCTGCATAGCTATCATTGAGCTGTCTAAGCCTGTTATTAAGTTCCTGCTGTTCTTGTTCCAGTTGAAGCCTTTTATTCAGAATATCCTGTTTCAGAAAATTATTCTTGGATTTTTCCTTTTCCACGTCTTTCATAATATTTCTCATCAGGGTTTCTCCACGTTTTCTTGCTTCATTAAGAGCTTCATTAATAAGTTCCTGCTTTCGCCTTTCTGAAACGACATAAGGTTTTTCTGCTTCTGTTATCTTTTCCCAGATTTGTTCATCAAGATTACGTATTTCATTATTTTTGCTGTTTTGTTCCTTTTCCAAAAAATTAATTGAACTTTTTAAATTACTCGCTTTAGTTTCAAGTGTTTTAATCTCAAAATAAAGATTTTCCCTGTTCTTGATTAGTTCTTCAACTTTTTCTCCTTTTGAATAATCTTCTATTTTTTTATTGATTACTTCAAAGTCCACATCCCTAAAAACTTCATCAAATAACTTTACTTCCTTTTTAAGATTTTTCTTGAAATTTTTGTTATTCTGTCTTTGATTTAATTTGTCCTTGATTATCTTTTTTATATTGAAAATACGCTTAAAATCCGTAATTTCCTTATTACTTTTTCTTGTCTTGAAATCTGTTTCATAGTTTTTAAATTCATTCAAGAAATCTTCCTTTGAAATTTTTTTCTTTTTGTCAATAATTTCCCTTTTTGAAAGAATTTCTGTATATTTCATAAACTCATTTTTTGAATAATCATTGCTGCCAATCTTACTTTCAAGATCCTTTTTCTCCTTTTCCATAGCGAATTTTGTCCTGTCAAGCTCTTCAGAAGAATTTACTTTTTCAGTTCTTCTGACAACAACTTCCACACCTTCATTTGAAAATACCTTGACTTTATTTTTTAACTCATTAACAACAGGATTATTAAGCATAAAATCATTTACAAATTCTTCATTGAAAGTCCTGTAAAAATCTTTAGTAAATGGAGAAGTTCCACTCTCAAATTTAAACTTTTTATCTGACTTATTTTTGTTCAGTTTGGCCAGTTGTCTTTCAATAATTTTAGGCTTTTCTTGAACCTTAAATTCCTCAAATGCCTTTTTATACTCATCAGTTCCGGCAACTAATCCAAGCTCCCTATTTCTTCTTAAAAATGCACTGCTCAAAGCTGATTTTACTTTTGCTGGATTAACATCACTTACCGTATACTCATATTTCTGATTATTCTCTTCCAAAAAAGTCCACATCGACTGCAGATGAGGCGTGCTTTCATCGAAGTGAATTACTGCATATACACAACGAGCATTTTTACCAAATTTTTTATTTAAGAACTCAAGATTTTCCTTGTAATACTGCTCCCACTTTTCAAGAGAAAGCATATATGTCAAATCCACTCCATTTCTTGCTTCAAAATTTCCTGTCTGCACCTGCGATACGACGCTTACCACATCCCTGCTCCTGCTGTCAACTTCTGTATCATAATACTGCTGTTCAAGGACAGATAAATCCTTGACAAGAATTTTGTTAAACTGTGTCAGTTCCTGATTGACATTATTCTTAAACTTCTCTAGTTCACGGAATGCTTCTCTTACAACATTGTTAATGCTGCTCCTGCCCGATTTAGAATTGTATTTCTTAAAGTTGTTTATTGCTGAAATCTCAGCCATTTTTATTCCCCCTTTTATCAAAAAATGCTTCTTCATTTTTCAATTTATTTTAATTATACTTCTTTACAATTTTTTTTGCAAATCAGAGGTTTTGGGACTATTCAATTTCTGCATCGGCCAGTCGCAATGCAAGAGGGCAAAGCCCTTTGCAAAGCTCCTCCATTCATTAAAAATGAATGGCTCGCCTGTCATTTTTTGCAAAAATTACTGCCGAGCTCTCAAACGCCGAGGGCTTTTCAGGCAAAAAAATGAATTCGTAATGCGAGCGTTTCACTTCGCAAAGCCGAATCATTTTTCTGCCATCTTCATTTGAAAAAATTTAGTAAAAATTCGTTATTTTGATTGAAGACAAAATTCAAAGTAAAAATAATTTATTTTTATATTAAAAGAGCAGTCTTTTAGAACTGCTCTTATCACTACTGCTATGAGTTTTTAATCTGTAAGTCATTGCCGCTAGGACTTTTAATTTAAAGATTTGATTTGTTCCTCAATATCTCTAATTTCTTCTCTTAACTTTTTTATCAAATGCTGTCTTTTTACTTTTTCTCTTGTTAAAAAAATTCTTTTTTCTTCTACATCGGATAATTTTATCGCTTCTTTCTGTTCCACTATCTCTTTTAATTTTGAACTTGGGTCATCTGATGTAATTACTTCTATAATTTCAGTTTCTTTAAAATCATCTTTTTTTTGCCCTGTTAAAGTTTTTACAGTCCTGTTAGATAATATCAAAACTTTTTCAGGCTCTTCAAGTCCCTTAGTTTGATATTTTAAGTATAAGGAATATTTTCTTATTGCTACATTTGCACTGTCTCTATCTACGCCTAATTTTTCTATCCATTTTCCAAAAGATCCATTTCCTTTGTTTGCAAAAATTTGATTGGCTTCAAATATTGCTTTTGAATATTTAAAAATATGTTCCATTGACTTTTCTTTATGGAAAGTTATGTCATTTTCATATTTTATAAGTTTTTCTTTTTCTATCCCTGATATATCAAGCTTCTCATAATCTATATTATAAATACTTTCAACCTTTGCAACTGCTGGAACTTTTTTACTATTAATTTTACTAATATCTAAATTAAATTTTTTGCTCATCTTATACCCTCTTTTTTCATTATTTCTTCTGCTAAGTTACTGTAGTCTTTTGCTCCATTTGCATTTTTTGAATAATCAAATATTGATTGATGTGTAACAATGCACTCAGATAGAGCTACATTTTTTCTTATTATATTTTTTAACAAATAATCCTTATACTCTTCTTGCAGCTGTTCCTGTATCTGATCTGACAATGCCGTTTTTTCTTTTCTAATTAATATAATTCCTGAAATATCCTTTCCCAATCCTTGTGTAAAATTAATAGTAGCATTAAGTCCTAAAAGTTCATTTATTCCAGGTAATATTACAGGATAAACACTTGAGGTATAAATTGCTGAAGTTGTGTAAGCGTTAAATGCTGGAGCGGTATCAAATATTATAACATCATAGTTTTCTGATAAATTTTCTAAAAAATTATTCAACAGTTGATAATAATATGGCCCTTGATTTTTTAATTCTTCCATATCTTTTTCTGCTTCAGGACCTGCACTTATTAAATGCAAATTTTCATTTAGCATTTCAGGTTCAAATTCATTCGATCTTTCAAGCAGATAATCTCCCAATGAAAAATTTAATTCATTTACATTTACTCCAAAATTTGTAGAAAGATTAAGTTGTGGATCCGTATCTACTGTCAAAGTTTTTAATCCCTGTTTTGCAAAATAGTGTGCCAAATTGAAAACAGTTGTTGTTTTACCACAACCACCCTTGTTATTTACAATTGCTATTTTTTTCATAATATCCTCCCTGAAATATATTTATCCTTTATTTTCAGTATAACACTATTTATGAAAAAAGCAAATTTTTTGTTTGTCTGTCACGACTGACAAATTGTTTTTTTTTAATCCTAAACAAATAAAAAAATAGTTTAAAAGTAGATTTATATATTTCAAATTAATTCTCATCTCCTGATTTTAATAAATTTTCTATTTTCTCTTTCATATTTTCGTCAATCTTGTCATCATCAAGACTGTAAAATTCTTCTAGTTTTGTTAATTTTGAATTTTTTTCAACCAGTTTTTTTCTAACAGTCACTATGACAGGATTATTAAGGCTTCTTTTAGGATCTTCCATTAACCCTATTAATAATGAAGTATTACGTTGAATACCATTCTTTAGAATCCCTATCTCTTTTTCAATTCGTTCTTTTAAAGTTAAATTTTTTTCTTTTTTTACTTCAGGAAAAACTTCTACTACTCTTAATACCTTTTTTGGAGTAGTCTCTATTTTTTTAGTTTCATCTGGAAACGATAGTTCTCTATCACTACTCTCAACCTTTTTCATTATATTTTTTCTGGAACAAATTTAAATTCAAGAAATTCTATTTTTTTCTACCCTTTTTTTATTTTAATAATTTTTAAAATTATTAAAATAGTTTTCCAATTCATTTCTTGATATTTTTTTAAAACATATTTATCTATATCTGACATCCTATATTTTTTTCAGGAATGTTTTAAAAAGTTCTTTAAAGTTATTTATTTCTATTTTTCCAAAAACCTGTACTTTTAAATTGCTTTTAACCTTCTATAAATTTCTTTACTGTAATTAGATTTCAAATTAATAAATTCTTCTAATTCAAACTGAGTAAATCTTTTTCACTAAATTATTTAACAAATATTTAAAATCTTCATTTACTTTTTATAATGACTGTTTTTTTCTTCTTTTTACTATTCTATATCGTGTAAACAAAACAAAATTTTCAATGACTTCCTTTGTTTCAATTCTGACACTCAGAGTTATCAATTTTTTATAGATTTGTTCTAAATCTTTTAAAAATCTTGCATTTCCTCTATGCTTATATTTTACCAAATTTTTCAATTCTGAAAAATTTAACGTTATTTCATCAATCCCTTTATTTCTAATCTGAGAACAAATTGCCATTAATAAATTTAATTCAATACTATTAAAATTTTTTAATGATATTGAATTAAAATGATTATGATACTTCACAACATCATTCATAACTACCTCCAAAATACTTATTATAACCATTATAACAAATAAAGGGGAGTTTGTAAACAAAAACTCCCCCTATATGTTACAAAAACTCCCCCTATATGTTACAAAAACTCCCCCTATATGTTACAAAAACTCCCCCTATATGTTACAAAAACTCCCCCTATATGTTACAAAAACTCCCCCTATATGTTACAAAAACTCCCCCTATATGTTACAAAAACTCCCCTTATTACATATTCAACCCCTTTATTCATAGGTAGTTTCTGACACCTAAAAGATATAAAATATTTTAAAAGATATAAAAATCTTTTAAAATATTTTATTAAAAGAACTTGACAAATTTTTTTAAACAAGTATAATATTAATAGAGATGTACTCGTAGTATAAGCGAGTAGGATAAAATAAAGAAGATATACAGATTAAGAAGATATACTCGTAGTATAAGCGAGTAGGATAAAATAAAGAAGATATACAGATTAAGATGATGGATTGTTTATTTTAACAATCCTTTTTATTTCACAAAAAGACTTTACATTTAACAGAAAAAAATGCTATAATAATTTTTACAAATCAAATACAACAATTAAAAAAACTATCAGAAAGGATTTACAAATGAAAAAAATAAAAAGTATAACATTTTTTTCTATCTAACTCATAAATTTTTACAATAAATACAAAAACTGTAAAGAAATATTATATAAACCTAAAAGACCTTATGCAGTTCACTTAATAGAATACAATAACCTAATATTTGCTATACCTATCAGAAGTAACATAACACATGAATTTTCCTATAAAACAATCAAAGAAAAAAACAAAAGTAAAGGATTAGACTTTACAAAAACGGTTATCATAAATGATTTAAAATATCTTTCTAAACAACCTGCTCGCATTAATCAAGAAGAGTATTTAAAATTAGATAAAAATAGACATTTCATAGAGAAAAAAATGTTATCATACTTAAAAAAATATACAAAAAAAGCACTACAAAAACCAAATACCAATAAAAACCAAAATATCTTATCAAAAAGTACATTGCAGTATTTTTCATAAAGAACTCAATATACTGTTTAATGAAAATAACATTGATTAATCCTCTTGAAAAAAATAGAGGATTTTTTTCAAAATTTCAATATAAGCCTTTCTAAGCAATTTTTTTCTCCTTGTTCAACCTTTTACATCAAAAAATTTTTTTAACGATGAATCAACTTATCATTTCTCACGTGAGAAATGATATTCAATATGATAAAAGAACAATACTTTGATTAATAATAAAATTTATTTTTATGCAGGCAGTGTTTTCTGTTTAACAGGGAAACACACAAGCGTACCTTTTAAAAAAATGAAAAAAATTTATATAAAAACTTTTGAATGAAAAAAAACATTATCTATAACTTTCAAAAAAATTTAGAAAAAAAGTGACATTACCTCAATTTATCCATAAATTAGTTTTTAAACGATTTTTTTCATTTTAGGTAGGAAAAATTTTTAATGACAAACTTGCCCCTTTTTATGTTCTTCTAAATAATATTTCTGTTCAAAATTTTTAAAAAGTTATATTTCTTTTTAGAAATTTCTATATGCAAATTTGAATTTTTTTATTTAAATTATGCTATAATTACTTAATTTACATTTAAGGAGATTGACTTTGATTCATAAAAAAATATTAATTTATAGACTTTTGCATCTTAGAAAACTCATATTTCTTATTTATATCAATGAAGTTAATAAGATTATCAATATTAAATAGAACAAAAATTTTTCGATAAATAATCAAAAAAATCTCAAAATATAAATGAAAATATTTTTTTAGAATTAATGAAAAATTAGTAAAAAATTTTGAATAAGAAAGGACAAAAATATGAAAAAGAAATTATTATTATCATTAGGAATTACTTTATTAAGTATAAATTCATTTTCTAAAATGACAATAACATCGTACAATAACGGATCATCAGTATCAAATGGATCAATAACTGAATCAGGCCATAACTTTTCAGGAATTGTTCAATTTTTAGGAAATCAAGGTGGAACATATGTAGTAAAATTAGATAATGGAACCAAAATAGAAACAGGAACAAGATTTGATTTAGATCCAGATACAACTATTACAATAGAAGGAGCAAATGGTACAATAGGAACAATAGTAAATGGAAGTAGTGCGTATCCAGTGGGAGCACCAGTTTCTACAAAACATTATTACTTTTGGCAAGATTTAGACGAAAATTCTACTACTTTACCAGAATCTGGAATATTAAATGGAAATTTATTCACTCCATCTGTTATATCTAGATCAAATAATGCTAGCACAGCTATTACTCACGTAACAACAAGTGTTTTACCACCAAGTACAGCCTCAACAACTACACCAGGTACTTCAACACCAACTCCGAGTACACCTTCGACAGGAACAACTCCAACAACAGGAAGTACAACATCTCCAACTGAAAGAAAAAAAGTTTTAGTAATTCCAAGATCACGTGTTGATTTGGATTTAGCAGAAAACGCTAAAATGACTATGATAAAAAATGTTGAGAAAAAAATAGAAAAAGGGGACTGGGACTTAAATATCGACTATGTAGGTGGAGTAGGAACTAAATATACTGATAAGACTCATAATATTTTACAATATAATGGAAAAAGTAATGGTGTTATTCTTTCTTTGAATAAAAATTATGATAAATTAACATTGGGAGGTTTATTTGGGTATCAAAATTCAAAAGTAAAATATAAAGATTTTTATGACGGAATAAAAGAAAAAATTGATTCATATCAGTTTTTATTGAATGCAAAATATGATTTTAATGAAAAAGTTGATTTAATAGGGACTCTAGTATATTCTACAAATAAACATAAATTTGATGGAAGCAATATTATTTCATATAATTGGATAGATGATGCGGAATATACTTCAAATATATTTGACTTTGAAACAAGATTAGGATATAAATATTTATTTACAAATGGATATATAAAACCGTATTTAGGTATCGGAGTATTAAATCTTAAAGAAGGAGCAATTGATAAAATAGGAGCTAAAAAAGCCTCTGAAACAGCATTAAATAGTGTATTAGGTATTTATGGTGTAGCAGAATTAAATAAAATAGATTTGTATGGAAATGTAGAATATAGACAAAAATATGGAAGTAATTCGTATCATAGTGAACGAGATGTGGACTCAACAACAAAAATTGATGCTTTAAATTATAAAAAAGCAACAGTTAATGCTAGTGCAGGATTAAGATACAAAATTACAGATATGTTTGATATAAATGCTTCATATGGATTAAATAATCTAAAAAAA
>BNJU01003120.1_pt1 | contig 40685 bp, 63 predicted proteins | sample 8539281 | NCBI WGS metagenome assembly BNJU01 (sample SAMD00202456, study PRJDB9452) | human saliva metagenome | isolation source: human saliva | place: Japan
TTTTACGCTATCATGGGATTACTAGGAGCAAAACTGAAGGATGAAAATTATTGAGTATATTGCGGGTATGTTGATAAGACACGTAGCAAACTTAAGCGTAATGTTGAAGAGTGAGTGTTAGCGCAACATTCATACTCTCTAAGTGCAAGGAAGGGCGAAAGGATGGCAGAAGTTCCTATTGTTAAGTCCCCGGAAGAAGCTGGGAACTTTATGCTCGATGCTGTGTACACGGCGCTCGCTCGCAATCCGAAGCCTGTTTTAGGATTGGCTACTGGTTCAACGCCACATGCGGCGTATCAAGCATTAACTCGTCGAGTCAAAGAAGAAGAGCTTGATGTTTTCTGAGGTACAGGGCTTTGCTTTAGATGAGTATGTGGGGCTGAACCGGAACATCCAGAATCATATCACAGTGTAATTTTTCAGAGAAGTTGTGAAACCGGTAGGACTTAATCCTGATCTTATTCATGTGCCACACGGTAATCTCGACACCCTTCCCTCATGCAGGTGCAGACTACGATGCTGCAATCGAAGCAGCGTGCGGAGTAGATATTCAGATTCTAGGCATCGGAACAGATGGTCATATTGGGTTTAATGAGCCAGGAAGCTCACTTGCTTCTCCTACGCGCATGAAAACCTTAACCGAACAGACTCGTCTCGATAATGCTCGCTTTTTCAATAATGATGTGAGCCAAGTGCCTATGCATTGCATTACACAAGGCGTGGGAACCATTATGAAGTCAAAAAGCACAGGCGGTAGCAGCAAGTATTGAGGGATCTATTACTGCTATGTGCCCAGCATCGGCTTTGCAAATGCATCCACATGCTACTTTTATTGTGGATGAAGCAGCTGCGAGCGAATTGAAACAGGCTGAATATTACCAGTGGGTAGCGCATCATAAACCGCAATGGCAGGAGTTGTAGGTTGCGCATGCAGCTTGGTGTTGATATGAGGTATGCCTCGTAAATATTAAGGATACTGAATGAGTGCATTAATAGATAAAGTTCCTGATTCATGGGAGAAACGTCGTGTTATAGCTCGACGCCTCGTAGGGCAGATGAGCTCCACAAGTTCTGCTTCGGCTTGTATTACTGTTTTACGTCATGCCACGCTTGTTGATGCTTTGGGCACTATGAGACAATGGTTGGCTGGTGATGCGTAATGGCAGTATCTATCGTACAGGTGCAGGTGATTATGCTCTTGAAGCGGTTACGAATGAGCTGGAGAGCGTGCAGAAAGAGACAGGGACTGCAAGAACACTATTAGTGTAATTGATGTTCAGGGACATATTGTTTGCCCCGGTTTCATTGACATTCATTCTCATGGCGGTTGGGGTAGCGCTTTTGACGACGGTGAAGATGCCATTGCTATGGCACATGGTTTCCATCTTCTTCGCGCTTTTCTCGGCAGGTACTCGTTAATTACGAATCCGTGGAATGATTTGCTGCACACTATTCGCGTTGCTTCGCGCGTTGTAGTAAGTCGTGAAGACATCTTAGGGGCTTCATCTTGAAGGCCTTTCCTCTCACCCCAACATAAAGGTGCTCACGATGAAGAGTGCTTGCTTGACCCTACACAAGAACGAGTAGAGGCAATACTTGAAGCAAGCCAAACAACACTGCCAGATTACAGTGCTCCTGAGCTAGAAACGCATGGCATCAGTGCCATCGAAGGTTTTACGCGCGCAGGAGTTCGCTCTGCTGTGGGGCATTGCGATGCTGACTATAATCAGACTCGTGAAGCTTTCGACCATGGTGCACGTATTTTTGACGCACATGTTTAATGCTATGAACGGGATATCTCACAGAGCGCCTGGGTACTATTGCTGCAGCAGCAGAAGACGAATCAGTTATTGCTGAGATAATTGCTGATGGATTTCATGTTCATACCCCAGCTTTACGCATAGCTGCCCAGCTTGTTCCACACCGACTTGCTCTTGTAACAGATTCCATGTCTGCTGCAGGTTGTCCAGATGGTTCATATACCTTGGGTAATTTAGACGTAGATGTGAAAGATGGACATGCTCGGCTTGTCTAATGGAGCTATAAGCTGGTTCAACGTTAAATCTTGAAGAAGCAGTTCAGCGCATGGTTTTTGAAGTTGGATTGAGTGTGCAAGATGCTATAGAAGCTGCTACCTTTACACCGGCACGTGCTGTGGGGGTAGACCAGCCTCAGGAGATCACACAGGCTCCTCTTGGTTTATTGCGTGAGGGATATGCGGCTGATGCTTTGATTTTAGATAAAGATTCCTTAAGCGTGCGCGACGTGTGGTGCTCAGGCGTTCGTGTAGATATTTTAAGTAAATGCAATCGTAAAAAACGAGTGCCTCTGCGTAGAGCAGAGGCACTCAATATCTCATCATTTACCTATATGGTGGTTGAGGCGGCACAGGCGCTGATGGTTGTTGCGGATAAGCAAAATACATCTGCTGCTGTCGTTGCTGCTGGTAATAGCGCTTCATCTGTTTTCGCATAGAGCGACGCTGTTTCCATGACGTCACAGACTGCATCATGCCATCATAAAACTCACGAGCGTAATCGCGTCCTGGGCGTCAAACCATCCGCGTTTTACAGCGAAATAGAGCAATAATCACGGCAATAGTAATTTGTACAGCAATATCAATCGAGGCAAAAATTGGAGACGTGGCAGAATCACTATCTCCACCGTCAGCAAAAACCAAAAAGCTGCAAACAGCATAATACTCACATTGTTAGCGATATGCATACCGATGCCTGCTTCTAATCCGCCTAAATACATGGCAAGATAACCGGTAATAATACCCAAACTGAAAATCGTTGTTAACCCAATCAAATCATAGTCGTGCATAGCCGTAAAAATCAAGCGCAGGAATAATTGGAACGAGAACATGCGTAATGCGCGGAAGCCAACGTCCCATAGCTTGCAGAAGTAACCCTCTAAAACGTACTCTTCAGTGGCACATTGAATAGGAATAACCGTAATAATTAGCAAAAGCGACACAATCGATGGCGCATGGAGTCAGCTCTTTTTCTCCGCTAGCTATAGCCACAATAATGGAAGCGAGATTAAGCAATGCGAAGAAAATAAACGCAACAGCGGTTGACTCTAAACATAGCTGACCAGCGTAAATGACCGTATACGCTTGACAAAAGAGCCAAAACTTTGGGATTTAAGCGTGTGAATAGTCCACCACAAAGCCAGGGAGCATAATGGCAACGCCACCGAAAGTCAGAAGAATGACTGTAGGGGCTTGCAGGTTGGTTAGGAAATTCTCAGGAGAAACCCATATATTGCTGATACGTATAAATGCTGAGCTGTCCGAAAGCTGCTAAGCCAGCAACTACGTACAAAGCCAAGGATACAAGTAAATAAAAAGAGCACAAAAAATAAATGTTGTGGCTGCAGGCTCCACCACGGATTACGGAAAGTGTCGCGCGAAAGTGGCAGCGTAACCATAGGCCTTTTGTGCCAGTCATCACGGCGGATAAGCTCCACGGACGGGTGTAGGTGGTCTGCACAGGCTCAGGAACGCGAGGAGCTGTGCAGGATAGCGCTGGTCGAATAATTAATTTTCGCCTTCGTTGGGACTGCTGCCGTAGGAATACTTGTTGCTGCGCAGAATAAATGGAATATGCAGGATACGCAGGGAATGCGCGGCGCGCGGAGGTCAGGGTTGCTCGTGAGGCATAAGGCGCTGAAGGTGGCTGAATAAGCGAAGGCTGCTGGATAAGCGGCGTTGTAAAGCGGTGAAGGAGCTGGCTCATACGGAGATGGAGCGTGCCGAGGTGCGCGCTTAACTTTCGCAGGTTTTATAGGATGCATAGCGTTCGGGCTGTACGCGCCGGTCTGGACGTTCGCAGGTTCGGCTACAAGAGAATTCGGTGCGGGCAACGGTGTAACATCACGTATTGTTTTTCGCTTCACTGTTCTCCAGCGCTGGTCATACTGTTCTCAGCGCCTGTCCGCGTTCAGCGCTCGTGCAGTTCAAATCTGCAGGTTGGATTGGCTCCAGTCATGCATCAATCTTAGCGCGAGGTATTTATGAAACTGTTTCCTTATCCGAAAATCAGCGCTTGTTTTCCTCGCTGTGTAAACCTTTTATAAAACCCGCACCAAAACTGTCTATGCCAAGCGCGTCATTGTCGTTATAAAAACCATGCGTTACACTACAATAAAAACCTACACATATTCATGTCCGCACAATAGATGAATTCTCCTTCATGTGTTGACTACTCTGCGGCGAAACTAGGAGATACTGATGACCGATTCTCTCGGCACAACTCAACAGTGTGGTTTTCAGGACATCGTTCCGCTGTTTTTTGGGTGTGTGTTTTTCGGGGTGTGTCAAGACATCGTTTCCGCGTGTGATGATGGGGTATGGATTATTCATCGCGTAATATAGCTATTATTCTTTATGTTCTTGAGTCGGGTGCGTCCGTCAAAGATGCGGCCAGCGTGTTTCATGTTTCGGATAGATGGGTCAGAAAACTTCTTGCTCGTTATCGTTCGGGTGGTTTAAACGCGGTAAAAACCAGGTCAACTCGACCACATACCATGCCTAAGTAAAACCAGTGACAGCATGGTTGATCTGATTTGTTCCACGCGTGTATGGTTACACGAGCAAGGATGGGATAACGGGGCACACACTATTCGTGATTGAAAGCTTGTTCGTAGGGTATCCTGATGAAACCATTCCTAGCGTGGCAACGATATGGCGTATCGTGAAAAAAGCTGGATTGGTTCAACCCCAACCAGTAAAACGGCCACGGTGTTCGTATTGTCGTTTTCAAGCTGATTTACCCAACGAGTTATGGCAGTCAGATTTTACGCATATCCATCTTCGCGATGGTAAAGAGTGCGAGGTTATCGGTTGGATTGACGATCATTCACGGTGCATCATGTATTTACGTGCTTTCGAACGTATCACGGGGCGTATTGTTGTGGATAGTTTTACCCAAGCTGTCAGTATTTATGGTGTTCCTCAAGCAACATTGACCGATAACGGTTGTGTGTATACTGCTCGTTTTTCTGGTGGTAGACACGTCTATCAACTAACGCGTTTTGAAATGTTGTTAACAGATCTTCATGTCCAGCAGCGTAATGGATTGCCGTATCATCCAACAACACAAGGCAAGATTGAAAGGTTGTAGCAGACCCTGAAAACAATGGGTGTACGCGTGGTATCCCATCAGTGATTGATCAGCAATACATGGTTGAGACGAGTTTACACGTGTATAACCGCAGGGCGTTCTCATCGTGCCTTGCACGGGATGACTCCGTGGGTGTATATACGAACACACACAAAGCTAGTGCACGTATCGATATCGACCATGTGTCGTATCAGGTCCGCTATGATCGCGTGGACGCGTGGACGAAGTCACTCTTCGATATAAAGGACGAATACTGCATTTAGGGGTTGAGTAAAAACGTAAGAAATTGTCCCGTTATTCTCCTGATTCTGGCAACCATGTCATCGCGCTGGATAGACAGATTCCGCAAATCATTGGATATTTCGAACTAGACGAAACAAAAACTATCAAAAACTCCTACCAGCAACCACCATCACAGACAAAAACGGAACGATGTCTTGACACATACCAACGCAAAAAAACAAAACAAAAATGTGCCAAAACACCGGAACGATGTCTTGACACATGACAGGCACAACTCAACAGCATCTGAACCCTTGAGGGACTAGATCCATCGATTAGCGAAGTATCCAGCGTTGAAACTGCGATGAATACGAGCATTACGCACGGTTTGTCGTCTGCTGAGGCTCAGGCTCGTCTCGAAAAGTTCAGGTAAAACGCGCTAGCTTCGAAAACCAAAAAGATCCAGCGTGGAAGAAGTTCTTAGCACAGTTCCAAGATCCGCTTGTCTATCTTTTGCTCGCAGCAACCGTTATTTCTTTTGCTGCATGGATTATTGAACGTAGCACGAACCCAACGTATGCTGAGCCTGTGCCTTTCGACTGCATTGTTATTATTTTGATTTTGATTGTTAACGCAGTTCTTGGCTTTATTCAGGAGAACCGAGCAGAAAGCAGCAGTAGAAGCGCTGGCTCAGATGGCTACGCCGCAGACGGCTGTTTTGCGTGACGGTCGCGTAGTGTCTGTGCTACAGCAGATGTGGTGCCTGGCGATGTGTTGATTTTTGGCTGAAGGCGATACGATTTCTGCAGATGGACGTCTGTTTGAAGCCGCTGGTTTGCGCGTGGCAGAAGCATCGCTGACTGGTGAGTCCCTACCTGTGGCAAAGAAAGTGCTTACTTTTAGACTCTGTGAAATCGTTGGGAGACCGCACAAAATATGGTCTTTAACGGTACTTCAATTACGCAGGGGACTGGTCAGCAATCGTTACCTCCACGGGTATGAATACTCAGGTGGGCAAGATTGCAGACGTATTATCGCAAACAACAGAAAAATCCACGCCTCTCGAAAAGGGAGATGGATCACGTCTCCAAGATTTTGGGCATTGCAGTTGTTGCTATTGCCGTTGTGGTTCTGGGCGCTTTGTGGATTATGTCTGGTTTCACACAGTGAAGACGTGATTGAGTCATTGCTGTTGGCAGTGTCTCTTGCGGTTTGCTGCCGTGCCAGAAGGCTTGGCAACAATTATGACCGTGGTTCTTGCTCTGGGCGTGCAAACGTATGGCTCAGCATAATGCCATTGTGAAGAAGCTTTCGTCTGTAGAAACTCTTGGCTCTGCATCTGTTATTTGCTCTGATAAAACTGGTACCTTAACCCGCAACGAAATGACTGTGAAACAATCATTACTCCAAGCGGTGAAGTGAAAAATTACTGGAACTGGATACAATCCAACGGGTAAAAGCTTCTCAACGTTGATGGCACTGAGCTGTCCGCTCAGTCTCCACTGCGTAGTGAGGTTGAGCTCGCGCTGGCTGCTGGTGCTGGCGAATAATGCTGAACTCCATAAGCCTCAGGCTGGCGAGAAGAACTGGGAGATTGTGGGAGATCCGACCGAAGCGTCTGTGCTATGTAGCTGCTCGCAAGGTGAGCGCTCTGCATAATTATCAGGGCGTGGAGCGCGTGGCAGAGATTCCATTCACTTCTGAGCGCAAAATGCAGACGGTTATTGGTTACGATAAGAGCGACGATCACTCGATGACCGCATATGCCAAGGTGCTCCTGATGTGTTGCTTTTCCTGCTCCTTTATTGAGGTGAATGGAACTGTGCGTACGCTTACGGACGATGATCGCGCTAACATTCTGTCCCAGTAGAGACGCTTGTCTAATCAGGCGTACCGTACGCTTGGTCAGGCGTATCGCCCGCTGAAGGTGAACCGCTTGGCAGATATTGAGGGCATCCGCACCGATGCAAGCGGCCGTGTGTCCGATATTTCTGAGCAAACAGATGACGTGATTGAGCGCGACTACATTTGGACGGGTGTGGTGGGTATTATTGATCCGCCTCGTACCGAAGTGCGTGATTCTATTGCTGAGGGCTCACCGTGCAGGCATTCGCACGATTATGATTACAGGGCGATCATCCGCTGACCGCAGCTCGTATTGCTACTGATTTGGGCATTATTGGGGAAGATGCTGGAGCGGAGACTGGTGTTGGTTCTGGTGTGGTTTTCTGGGTGTGTCGTTGGGAACTTCGGGAGCGCGGCACGCCGCGCTGACCGGCGACCAGCTCGACGCTATGAGCGATGACGAGTTCCAGAAGGCTGTGACAGAAGTATCTGTGTATGCTCGCGTGGCACAGAACACAAGTTGCGCATTGTTAAGGCGTTGCAGTCTCAGGGCAATATTGTGGCTATGACCGGTGACGGTGTGAACGATGCTCCGGCTGTGAAGTCCGCGGATATTGGTGTGGCTATGGGCATTACGGGTACGGAAGTGACCAAGCAGTCTGCCAAGATGATTTTGGCGGATGACAATTTCTCTACCATTGTGGCTGCTGTGCGCGAGGCCGTGTGATTTTCGACAATATTCGCAAAATTCTTGCGCTACCTGCTCGAGCTCGAACGTGGGCGAAGTGTTTACGGTCTTCTTTGGCGTTGTGCTTTGCAGGAGTTTTGGGCATTAAGGACCCACATTCTACGGGCGTGACCGTGCCGCTGCTGGTACACAGTTGTTGTGGATTAACTGCTGACCGACGCTGCTCCTGCTTTGGCTATCGGGTGTGGATGGTCAGACAGATGACGTGATGGGGCGTTCGCCTCGCAAGATGGGCGATCGCGTGATTGACGTTGCTATGGTCATTCAACATTGTTTTTCACTGGTTTGGTGATGGCTGCTGTAACGCTTATCGGCATTGATTTGTATTTGCCTGCGGCATTTTTACTGACACTCCTGCGTTGCGGAATCTGCACTCAGAACCGATGGTGATGGCACGCACAATGGGCTTTTACGATTTTGGTGTTTGCCCAGCTGTTTAACGCTTTGGCATCGCGTTCGGGGACCGAATCGGCGTTTAAGAACCTCTCTCTCGAATGGATGGCTCTGGGCGGCTATTGGATTGTCGATTGTGCTGCAGTTGGCTGTGATTTATATTCCAATACTCAATGAGGCATTCGGAACTACACCTTTGGATCTGCATCAGTGGTTTGAGGCTATTGGATTGGCTGCTGCGGTTCTCATCTTCTCGGAGATTTACAAGCTGTTTGTGCGCGTGATGCTCAAGAAGGTTGTATAGGGAGAGCTGTAGAACTTCCGGTTCATAAATGCTGCGTCTGACTTACTTGTGTTTGCTAGGCGCAGCATTTTATGCGTTCTGGGACGTTTTTCTGCTGTATCTTTCATAGCTAAACGCAGCTATGAAAGATACAGCAAGCTCTCATTCGTAACCTGTACACATGACCGCAGGTAAAAGCCGAAAGCCCACAACTCATAACAAAAACCCGCTCTCCAGCTTATGGAAAACATAAGAGAGAACGGGTCTCGTGGTAAAGACAGCAGATTTTAGTCGATAACTGCCTCAATCATTGCCATCTCAATTTGGTTCATTGGCTCTTGTGCCTGGAATCGGAAGCAGCGGATAATCATGAATCATCTTCTCGCCAATATGTAACTTGGTGCGCACGCCTGCTGTTGTTAAACGCTGAGCGAAGTCAACTACATCTGGGTAGAAGATCTCGTCTGTACCCACCAAAACAGTCACATCGGAGTTCTTCAGCACGGATAAATCAGCGCGAATAGGCGAAATGCGAGGATCGCTCACGTTCCATGCGCCTGCCCAAGCGTGAGCGTCAACGTGCAAGCGGTTAACGTCAAGCATAGGATCGCGCTCAACATCAGCATCAATCTCTGGATTGCTCAAAGTGGCGTCAACCCAAGGGCTGATGGCAATAATGCCTTCAGGAGCTTGAATGCCTTGAGTAGCCCAATCTATAGCGAGGCCGAAAATCACACCTGCTCCAGCGCTGTCACCCATCAAAACAACCTTCTCTTCTGGGTGCTTTTCGCGCAACGTGGTGTACAAGCCTGTAATACGGCGGAAAGCGTCCGCTGCAGTACCGTAAGGCGCTGGATCGTAATCAGGAACAAGCACGCTCACACCGCACTGACGAGCAAAACGGTGCAGGAACAGCAAATGTGTTGGATTAATCCCCTGCACATATCCGCCACCATGCACAAAAATAACCGTGGTATGAGGCGCAATCGTGCGCGAGAAATCTTTAGGTGCAATGCGGTAGGTGGTCATGCCAAAAGTATCTAACTCAGCGTCATTGCCGTCGTCATATACGGAAGCCAAACCGGACTTAAGCATAACTCCTGGAACGCCCGCATCTGCAGTTCAGTATTTTTGCGCTCGTCGAGCCAAGCCATCTCCTGCTGAGCAGAACGACGAGGGTACAGCTCCAAACCGGTGTTAATAGCCAAAGATACGCCCGAACGCTGATGCTTCTTTTGAGCGTACTGATCAAAAAGCCCATGCAGCACCTGCAACTGCCGCAGCACCTGCAAGAATTTTTACTAAAGCCTGAACCTCGTGCCATAATTACTTCCTTTCCTTATGCTGAGGAGCTTGATGTTGTGAAGCTTGAGCGTGTAACTGGCAAGCTCACCGAAATAAATCCATGTAACAAAGGCGACCCACGTCAATGCCCAGCATGACCATCCGCTGAGCACATCGGTAGTCCAGTGATGTGCCACGTAAATACGAGCTCAGTCCGATGAAAAGAGGCATGAGAACAGCCAGAATATTCAAAGCGCGAGCCCATGCGCGCTGTACTTCTAGTGCGAGCTAAAGTGCTCACAATAATCGCGGCATAAACCACAGAACGGTGTTATTCGCTGAATGTCCGGATGGGAAAGACTGCTGATCTTCTACGCTGCCGAGCCAGAACTGCTTATCTGGACGCATGCGCGAAATCATGCGCCTAAAAGCCATAACAATAATCACGTCGCCGGCTAAAGCGCCAAAGAGTACTTTTCGCTTGCAGCCAGTGCTTACGCCATGCGAGCAAACCGAGGCAAATCGGCGAGAACGCGAGAACAATTTTTGTGCCGCTGATGAGTAGAAATTAGGGGTGCAATAGTATTGAGAAACCGTTACGATGTGCAACAACTGCTTTAGTTATGCTCAGATCGAAAGATTTCGTTACACCAGGCCAGACGAGTGCTGTGATAAGTACGAAAAGAACGGCAAAGATACCGCTGACTTGAGCAGCAAGACGGCGCGTTGATTGAATAATAAAATCTCGACCATGGCGACGCGATTTACGTGACTGTATGCATGTTTGAGGGAATTAGCCATGAATAGAAACCTCTCCAGAGACATCGGCTTTATAGAAGTTCACGAAAGAACGGGAAGCGGTTTAGCCGCGCTGTCCCTGATAGTGTGTGAACCGTTATGCGCGCTACCGTATGGATGCTCGGCTGGGCTAGACAGCTGGAAGAAGCACATCTGACCAATCTTCATGCCCGGCCACAGCTTTACCGGAAGCGTGCTGACATTGAGACAGCTCCAAAGTGATGTGACCCTTCGAAAGCCTGGATCGATGAATCCTGCCGTCGAATGTGAGAATGCCCAGACGTCCCAGCGAACTCTTCCCCTCTAACCGAGCCGCAATAGACGTTCCTAACTTCACGTATTCATAGGGTGGAGCCCAAAATAAATTCGCCAGGATGCAAAAATCCATGGCTGATCGGCCTCAACCTCCAACAATTCGGTTAATCACCTTGGTCTTCTGCAGGATCCACGTATGTGTGCTTGTGATTATTAAACACGCGGAAAAAAAGCGGTCGAGGCGCACATCAATGGACGCAGGCTGAACCATTTGCGGCGTCCACGGCGTTAATGAAATTTCACCCGTAGACTGAGCTTGGAATAATATCGTGGTCACTTAAAGCATAACTCTAGTGTAGCGTGCAGGCTGGTTAGAGCTGGAGATCAGGCATATATGTGCAGTTCTTTAACCAATTCCAGCGCTGTGTTTTCATATATAACCCTATTCATAAATAATCTCCATAAGATTTCGAACGTGCGCAGTAATCTTCATGCTGTGGGCAAGATGCACAGGAGAGGGAGATCTTGTTTGAATATGCCGCATAATCTCTAATAACTTTTTCCATAAAGTTCAGAGTCAATTTTTGTTTTTGTGCGCAATACAGTCGCAAAGAACGCGCTCGTAACAATAAAGTCTCAACTGTGTTACCGAACATCGTCGAGGTTTCCGTTACACCGAGCTCAAGAAGGTTTTTCTTTACATAATTGATATGGATATTTGGTTCTACTTTGGTTAAGGCGATAACCATTTTCTACAGTTATCGATATTTCAAGCGGCAGAATATCCGTCCTGATTTAATAGATAGAGAGCTGTTTCGTATGAATAGATAATTTTCGTGTAGCGGTATTGAAAAATATAAAAAGGTTGTCGAAAGAGTACGTCTGCGTTTGCGGTATAGACCAGGAGCGAATTTTTGTGAGACGTCCTGCTTTATAGAGACGGCTCAGGTAGATAGTAGGAATTTGTCGCGAACGAGCATCCGTAGCGCTGATTAGTCCGTTATTTTGTCTGAGGAGTTCATTGATTCTCGAGACATAATCTTTACCTATCGTGTCGTTACTGCCGTCGTTTGTTGCATCTCATACTGATAATCATATTTCAGTATGGATGCAATATGGAAATTCGCACATAGCCCGCCCGCGCTAGAGTAGAAGCATGAGTACACACAGCTCACGCACCTCTTGAGCCGAGGCAGGGCTGCCACAGCAATTTCCGGTCGCTTTGGCGATGAACTTCAGGTAGAGCAAGCCTTCTTTTCGCGCGGACGTGGCATGAATAACCCGAGACGTCCTCTTTTTGTTCTTCTCCACGGCTGGGGTTCGAATGAGGATGATATTGCAGAGTTCTTCGGCAATTATGTGAGTCCGCACAGCGATTATGTGTCTTTGCGCGATCTCTAACTGCTGCTCGACCCTAACGATATGGGCGTTTTTATGGACGAGGATGCCGTGGGGCTAGCCTCTAAAAACTCGCGGTGCATTCAGCTGGTTCCACGAAGCCGTTCCGCAAGGCGATGACCGTGATCGAGACATGTGCCGCCGCTGTTGCCACTGATAACTGGGTTAACGACTATATTCCTGACGAGCGCGAAGTCATTCCTTTTGGCTTCTCTCAAGGCGGTGCTTGCCGTACATCTCATGCGCGTCAATCCGCAGCGATATAAAGCGGCAGTCTGCTTATCGGGCTTTATCGCGGACGCAGCTGTTCCTGAGTCAGCGCCTGAAGACGCAGCGTTGCAGCTAAAATCGCCATCAATCTTTTATGCGTATGGTCTGCGTGACGACGTTATACCTCGTTTCCAGATCAAACGCGCTTGCAGCTTTTCTGGAGAAAACTTCTTCGTTTGAAGTTGTGCAGTATAAAAACGCTTGACCATGCGGTCAGTCTCGATGAGTGTAACGATGTGCGCCAATGACTTATGGATATAGGTGCCTCTAGTGGGGTCATGTAAACTAGCAGTATGGTTCTCGGTATTATTTTTGGCTTGTTATAGTAGGCATTCTTGTTACTTGTGCGATGGGCGCAGAGTGAGGCTGTGATTACAATCAAGCGAGCGGTTTAAGTTCATTTGAACGCGATGACGATTCAGAAGAGAACAAAAGCGTATTCCTCGCACAGCTGATCTCCTGTTTCGCACGCGCCTCAAGAGGCATTCATGAGCTAGCTGCTCAGCTGCGCGAGAACGTAACAGCAGATCTACGCAAGAATCCCCGGTATATTTGGGCGAGCATTCTTCTGTAGTGCCGATGCAGTTTCGAAACGTGGCGATTTTGAGGCTGCTGGAAAAGCGTTAAGAGTACTGGGTGACGCGGATGGTACCGATGACGCTGGTGGCGCGGATGAGAACGCTCCAGAACAGAAGATAGTTAGTAGTTTTAGTAGTTTTAGCTGAGCGTGAGAGGTAGGGATTTGCGGATATTCATGTTTTATGGGCAATTATTGCCGTTGTGATTGCTGTTGTGGCGATTGGTATTTTGGCTGTGTGCTTGGCGGCGCAAGAACGCAGCGAAGACGATACAGCTCGGACAGTTCTTGCTGAGAAAGCTGAGACAGCTGAGCAGATGAGAGTCAGAGCGAGTCCGAACCTGAGATCGAGCATGCCCTAAATCAGAGACCGCTGAACCGACGAGCCGACGAGACCAGCAGCTTCAGCCAGCCTCGACACTGTGAAGACGGTAGCACGCGCATGCAGCGTCTCGCGTTCTCGCTTGGCTAAGTCAGCTAATCCGTTCGGTAAAGCGCTGTTCAATATTTTAACAGCGCGATAATCTGAGTGAAGCTGACTGGAAGAGGTAGAAGAGTACTGCTTACTTTTGCTGATGTGGGCACAGATACCTCCATGGATATTGTGGAAGAAACTTCTGCCGCAATGCTCGCGTTGTTGATGCGAACGAGTGCCAACGCAATCCGTTCTTGCTGCGCACTCAGCTGCTGCATGCCGTGAATACTGATAAAAACGGTAACGCTTACTAATCGCGATCTTGAGCCTCGCGAAAAGCGCGCAGACTGTTGAACCTCACGTGCTCATGATGGTGGGTGGAATGGTTCTGGCAAAACAACAACAACAGGGTAAGCTCGCTCGTCTGCTCATTGGCGAGGGCTAGTGAAAAGATTGTGCTTTGGAGCTGCTGATACTTTTCCGTGCTGCTGCTGCTGACCAGCTGCAAACCTGGGGAGACCGAGTGGGCGGAAAGTGGTGCGTAGCGATAAAAGAAAGGTGCAGATCCTGCTTGTTGCTTTCGGAGGCTGCCGAGGTAGCGCGCAAAATGACAGCGCTCAAGTTTTGATTGTAGATACTGCCGGACGTTTGCAGAACAAGGCAAATCTATGGATGAGCTTGGCAAAATCCGTCGTGGTAGAAAAACGCGTGCCGGTTGGGGAGGTTCTGCTCGTTTTGGATGCTACAACAGGACAGAATGGCATGACTCAGGCGAAAGTATTCGCTCGAAGCTATTGGCATTACTGGCATTGTGCTGACGAAGCTTGACGGCTCTGCTAAAGGTGGCATTGTGATTTCAGTGCAGCGTGAGTTGGGTGTGCCCGTGAAGTTCGTAGGTCTCGGCGAAGCTCCTGATGATTTGTCACGCTTTGATGCCGAAGGTCGTGTAGACGGTATTTTGGGCGCATAGTTTCAGTTTTTATTAAGAGTTTGGCGATTATCTTCTGCTTTAGTGCTGCTTATTGCGAGGCGATGGGCGAAGGGTAATCGCCTTTCTTGTGCTTGGATTGTTTTATAGGGAGCTGGCTGGTGTGAGTCAGGACGGGTGTGATGCGTCATCAGATACAACACACGAATTGATATAAAGCGGTTTTTCGGAGTTTAGTGGGGTTGTGTAGGTTGCAGGTGCGTGGCGGTTGTGAGCGTGGAATGCCAGCACGTTTGCGTCCATTTTTTCACGTAATAGCAGCTCTTATATGTTCCTGAAAGCGTTATAGCACCACCCACTCAACGCTGGCGTCCATCGTTGAGAGTGTTTTCTGCCCTGCTCATGCGTGAACTGCGGAACGCTAGAGCAAGTCACGTTTCACGTTGTTGGTTATACGCTTAACCGCATGCACTAAAATCCACCCCGCGTGTTCCAGAAGCTCAATATCTCTGCGGATTGTCGTACTCCGCCACGTCCCAAAGTCCACATATTGAACACCCGCCAGTCCCTAAAGCAAGTAAAAATCGCCATACTTCGCATCTTCCCGAAAACATACGAAACAATTGCTCGTAAAGCCAAGGAAATATAAGGGAAATAGAAATGTGTTAGTGCTAACACTGAAACCATCTTCCGAAACACGTCCGAAAAAGTGAGACGCCACTCAGATTGCGTCACGTAATACTCCAGTTACACATTTGGCGATTCTCCTCACAAACTCCTCCTTGAATAGCCATATACCTACTGGAGAAAAGAGGAGATTATGAACTCAGGGATACCGCGGATGCTCATATCGAGCGGTCTTGTTTTTCTGATGACCCCAGCCGTGGCATTTTTCTACGGCGGCATGGTGCGCGCAAAGCTGTGCTGTACATGATGATGCTGTCCGTGGGAGCAATTGCCGTTGTTGCTCTTTGCATGGGCTGCGTGCGGATGGTCAGTGCGTATGCTAGTAAGTCTGTGGGAGGTGTTTTTCGGCAACCCATTTACTGGCGCGTTCTTCCGACGTCATTGCTGTGAAAGACGGCGTATACACCTTCAGCAGATACAGGAACAGGCGCATACCAGTAACGGTGGACGCCTTCTTCCAAATGACCTTCGCAAATTATTACGTTGCTTTTGATTTCTGGTGCTTGCAGAGCGCGTTAAGTTTAGCACGTGGCTTGTTTCTGCACTCTATTATGGGTTATTTTCGATTACGCTCCGATGGCTCGCATGGTATGGAATAAGGTTTACTTTCGCAGATGGCGCGATTTAAGTTCTTTTGGCGTTCCTGCGCACGATTTCGCAGTGCATGGCATTGTGCATATTAACGCTGCTATTGCCGCCCTTGTTGTGGCTATGATTGTGGGACGACGCAGGGCTTTGGAGCTGTTGCTCGCCTCACAACGTTCCGTTTGTTCTGTTGGGTGCTTTCTGCTGTGGTTCGATGGTTCGGATTTAACGGCGGTTCCGCTTTGCTGAACGGCACTGCTGCTTATGCGCATTATTAGCCACCACTTTGTGCGCGGGAGCTGCAACGCTCGGATGGCTGCTTGTGAAAAAGATCCGTACGAAGCACGCCACTCCTGTGGGCGCTGCTTCAGGTATGGTAGCCGGTTTGGTGGGTACTATCTTCATCTGCTGATGTTGTTTCCTCCTGGCTTCCATATTATCGGCTTGATTGTGGGGAGCTGTGTGCTACGTAGCTATTAGCGTTAAGTTTAAGCCCGGCATCGATGATTCGCTTGATGTTGTGGGCGTGCATGGTGGGGAGGCGTGCTCGGAACTGTGTTCGTAGGCGTTTTCTCTGCTGGCTCAGGTTTGGTTACTCAGTGGAGATTTCCGCCTAGCCTCGTTCAAATGTATTATTGCGTTGATTGCGATTATTTTCTCTGTTGCGGTAACGTTTGCTACTCTTTTGCTTTGAGAGAAGACTGGCGCTGGCGTAGCAGCACATATGCAGAAATTACTGAATTGATGTTGTTCCAGCACGGTGAACGTTCTTATGATTCTCACGAGCACATCACTGTCTATTGGAAGGCACGCGCCAATGAAACCTCATAACTGCAATTATTCAGCCAGATAAGATTGATGACGTCGTTAGCGCTTTGCTGGCGTGGAGTCACGGTTTAACGATTTCGGAAGCGCATGGCTACGGTCGTCAGCATGGGCATGCAGAAGTTTTCCGCGGAACATCTGTTGAGGTAGATATTTACCGAAAGTCCGTTTTGAAACCTGTGCAGAAGATGCTGCTATTGATCTCAATAGTCAACGCTATTTGTGTGGCAGCAGGTACCAACACTATTGGTGACGGTAAAGTGTAGGGTTATTCCTCGTGGAATCGGTAACCCGAGTGCGTCACACGAGAGCAGGGCGTAGACGCTCTCAATTCTCATTGCCGCGCGTATCCAGGTATCTGTATGCGCGGCTTTATATCTCCATACCGCGGATACCCATAAAAACAATATTAAAAACGAGCTACAAAGCTATCGCCTGAATCAACTCGGAAGCACCGTACAGCAAAGAAAGTAATCAAAAATACTATAGTGTATGAAGGAAACCGAGTATAACTTGGCTAACAGGTAAAGTCGCCTGCTCCAATCAAAACACCGTCGAGCGCCCAGAGCCAGCCGTGATGCTGGGAAGAATACTTCCCACAACAAGAGCGCATAGCAATAATCCCTCGCTGCTGCTGAGTCAGTCGTAAACAGGTGCGCCTGAATATCCTAAAATCGCAAAAAGGATGCCAACGTAGGTTCCCCAAATAATGCCGGCGCGTTCTAACTCTTTAATAAGAGCGTGCACAAGCTAATATTTTTGCGCCCAAAGCAGCGCCCACCAGTGCTTGACCGCCAACTCCAATGGCATCGAGAACATTTAACGCTAAATTCCAAGAGGAATTAATCACCTGAAAGCTAATGCCAGAACGCGTGGGTTCCTGCAGCTGCTGGGCAACCATAGCAGTGGGTAAACGATTCCTACGCGTAAAGCGGCTGTGCACAAAAAAGCATAAGACCGTCTCCTGCGCTTTCCTTTCGCGCCAGCGAGTCTAGGCCGAGTGTAACCTGATGGCGACGAAGAATGGGCGGCAGGTAGAGCACAACGATGGCACACATGAGCCACTGCGCAAACGCCGGTGGCAATTCCTCGAGCCGGCAACACCCCAGTGGAAGACGAAGATGAAGAGGGCATCGAGAAGAATGTTGACTCGCGGCCCCGCCGCAGACCACAGGGTGATGTTTGCTCTGCGTAGGCCGCGGAACATGCCGTTAGCGGCATAAAGCAACAAGAGTTCCCGTCACGCCCAAACCTGCGGTATGCACGTAAACTGTTGCAGGAGTCGAGCACAGCGCGCGCGCGCCGAGCATAACTAATCGGATACGCCCGCCAACGACTGGCGAGTGTGAGTACTGCGCCAAATCAGGGTGGCGCGCCCATGCCCGATGTTCCTGCTTTAATCCTTCCCGTGCGACCCGGAACCTATAGAATTGGACACGCAGTGGTGCAGGATCAACGCGTGAGAAGTGTCGTGCGTGCCGCATCAGTGAGGTGAGAGTACCGATCGTGCAGAGCTGCAGTGTGGCTGGCGCTAATGTCATCAGGTATGGCAGAGGAGTTTGCGTCTTGTGCAGATGTCAGTCGACCGGCAGTACTGAATGTGAATTGATAATCGACACGTTTGTCCCAGTTATCCACCGTGTTAGTCCGCATAGTTGTGGATAACTAGAGGTTATTCGTGCAACACGGACATAAATATGGATAACTGCCTGTTGTGGGGTAAATATTATCACAAGTGAGTGGGTGGGGCGCTTGTTGGTTGCTCGATTGGCTGCTCGCGGGTTATCGCGAGGCTGCTTTGATTAGCTGCCATAACCGTTTCTGTCGTCCTCATGCCACTTTTGATGCGCAAAAGTATGCCAAAAGTGGTCATATCGGTTGCGCGTGTGACTAACCACACGCTACGCCCGGTCAACTCGCTCGAGCATTCTCCATTTCTGTGCTCGCTCTATGCCTCCTACAACCATCCGCATAGAATGGCATATGCCTGAAAACAGCAATGAACGATCTACTCTCGCGGCGGTTATGCGAGTAGCAACGGTTACGGACTGCGCTCAAGCAACCGCACAAGCAAACCGCACCACAGACGACGATTCATGGGAATGCTCTTACGACGAAACAGCCGAAATGGCCCGTGCGCGGCATGCTGATGAGCAATGACGTAATCGCAGAGGTCAGCGAAATCCTCGATGCACATGAGTTTTACGTGCCAGCATCAGACTATACATCAGCAATTGTAGGAGCGTTTTGCGCAGGCGAGCAAGTCGATCGCAGTTGGTGGCCGACACTGCGTGCACGAGCCTCGAGCTGGTGGCGTAGACTATCTCGCCAGCCTTGTTCACGCTGTTCGGCGGCGAAATCGCTATTCATTACGCCGATTGCGCCAGTATCGTGAGGCCATGCTGACGATGTTATCAAACAGGCGTGCGCATCGCTCAAAATGCAGGTTATGCCGAAAAGTTCAGATGCAGAAGAGGTTGTCAATCTCGCGCAAAACTCGGTCTATCATCTTTCGGACGGTCATGTTCGTCAGGATTATCAGTCTATTGGTGAGAGCGTGCGCAGTACTCTCGACCATAGTCGAAGAAATCAAGCGAAACCGTCACCCTGCGCGTTCCTACAGCTTCGCGATATTGATAACGTAACGAACGGATTGCAGCCAGGGCAGATGGGTTGTTGTAGCAGGGCCGTCCGGTATGGGTAAGTCCACTATCGGCATCGATTTCGATCAAAGGTCAGCGTTGCATCATAATATGCCAACAGACTGTTTTCTCGCTCGAAATGAGCAAGCTGGAACCATCCAGCGTATTACTTTCTGGAGACAGGTATTACTCAAAGCCTTGCGCGACGCGGATAATATTAACGAAGAGGAAATGGCGCAAACTCACTGCTTTCCAAGACTGTATTTCCGATGCGCCGCTCTATCTCGACGATTCGCCAAACATGTCTATGATGGAAATCCGTTCGAAATGCCGCCTGTCTCGTCAGCGTCTGCGTTTAGTAGTGATTGATTACTTGCAGTTGATGAGTTCTGGCAGCGCGTGGAATCTCGCTCAGCAAGAGGTGTCTGAGTTTTCGCGCTCGCTCAAGCTGCTTGCAAAAGAGTTGGAAGTTCCTGTGGTTGCGCTTTCAGCTGAAACCGAGGCGCGGAAGCTCGGGCAGACCGACGCCAATGATTTCCGATTTGCGCGAATCAGGTTCTATTGAGCAGGATGCGGACGTGGTTATGTCTTGTTCATCGCCTGAGACGCTTATAATTCGAAGACCGTCCGGGTGAGGCAGATATTATTATGGCAAAAGCATCGTAAAATGCGTCGACAGCTACCTTTCGCTTGCTTTCCAGGGACATCTTTCAGCGCTTTACCGATATGGCTGCTGACTACAGCAGGGCGTTTAGAACTTTCAGACAGGATAGCAACAGATTACGGAGTTACTATGGCATCTTCAGTTTTTTCTCGTTTAACGCCTGCACTGGGAAAAATGGTACGCGCTGCTGCTCGTGTGCGCGGTGGCGGTACTGCGTTGCCGGGCAAGGTTGCTGAAGCCAATCGACGCTGATTTTCATGGCTCGCACTTTTAGCGCAACTTCCGTATGGAGTGGTGCTTGTGTCTGGAACGAACGGTAAAACCACTACCACGCGCATTGTGGCGTCTATGTTGGAGCGGTTGGGTTTGCGCGTTTTTACGAACCCTACCGGATCGAATTTTACGCGCGGAGTTGTTTCTGCTTTGCTCGATCAGGTTGTTATCTGGCCGCTTGCGCCGATGTTGCTGTTCTGAACCAGACGAAGCCTGCGCTGTTCATTTCGTGAAGAAAGTTAAACCGCGCTATAGTTTGCTGCTGAACGTTTGTGCGCGATCAGCTCGACCGTTTTGGCGAAATGATGGACGACCGCGAAAAATGCTTTCGGCAGTAGCTGAAGCGACAACAGGAACAGTTGTTCTTAACCGCGAAGATCCGCGCGCAGCTGCGCTTGCAGAAAGAGTGCAGTAACGCGCGCGCAGATTATTTCGGGTTTAAGCGATAACTTAATGAGTTTCTTCCCCTCTGACGACGCTATGCACGAAACAGAAGATAAGCTCAACTATCATTTAGCGCATTACCGCCCAGCGGCAGTAACGCTTACCGAGCTGAAGCAGAAAAAAGCAGTTTTGCTTTCGGTCAGACTGAAGGAACGTATAGCGCGCAGTTAAAGCTCGAAGGAGTGTATAACGCTTTTTAACGCGGCGGGCGCGCTCGCTGTGGTGAGACGCGGTTCTTCGCGAAGCGCAGCCGCAGAAGCGTCCGTCTCACGCGGAAATGGTGTTGGCTGCCGGCGCGGTAACGCCTGCGTTCGGGCGTGGCGAATCAATCACCGTGGGAAATAGTGACGTTGAGCTTATTTTGGTGAAGAATCCAATGGGCTTTAGGTTGGCGTTAAAATCTTTTGATTCTGCCGAGCACGACACGATGATTATTATTAATGACGAATACGCAGACGGTCGCGATATGAGCGCTGTGGGATGTGGACTTTAGTTCGCTCATCTGCTGGCGGAGTGCAAAGCGTTTCGGGCGTGCGCGCTACGGATGTACCTACGCTTGCATACGACAGCATAGATGCTCAAAGAAGTCAACGAAAATATTGAAGAAGCCGTTTGCAGTCTTTCGTCAGCAACGGCAGCGGGCGAGATAAGCATGTGACTGCACATATCGGCAATGTTAGCCGCTCGTAAAGCGCGCTGGGACGCTGCAGATATGCAGGGATGTGGGGTTGGCACTGGCAAACGTGAATAGCGCGAATAGTGTGAATGTGGAAACGCGCGTGCTCGATATTGTGTCGTTGTATCCGAAAGATATGAATATTTACGGTGATACCGGCAATGGAAAACCGTGGAGATGCGCGCTGCTTATAGCGGCTGAACCGCGCATTCACGCATCATAATGATGGGAGACACATGGCCTGAACATGTTGATTTGATTTTAGGCGGCGGCGGTCAAGATAAAGGCCAAGCAGTGATTGAGTGACGATCTCTGCTCGAGCCGATACTATCCTGCGCTCGCTGCAGATGGCGTGCCGATGCTGTTAATTTGCGGACTGCGTACCAGCTGTTTGATGAGTATTTCGAAAACGCATGAAGGGAGCGCTTGCCAGGTATTAATGTGCTGAGTGCACAGATTGGCCAAGACACACGCATGATTGGCAATCTGGTTGAGCAGACCGAAGAATGCGGCGCACTTGTGGGCTATGAGAACTCATTCCGGACAAACAATTGTGCATGATGATGGAACGGTTGCGTGAGGGTGCGATTGAAGCTGAAGGCACGAAATAACGGTAGTGATTTAACTGAAGGCGCTCGCAAAATATAACGGATTGGCACGTATATGCACGGTTCTGTTTGCCAAAGAACCCGCAGCTTGCTGATTTTTGATTCGCACGGCTGCCGGAGCTACCGCTACGAGCTCGTTCTGAACCGACAAAGCACGGCTGAGCAGAAGCTCAGCTAGACAAGCTCAACGCTCGGCGGCGGCTGCGTTTGGTGTTGCGTCTACGAGACCGCGTTAAGCGTAACCGTAAAAGCATGCGCCACCTGTGGAAGTCGGAACTTCGATATGCCCCGCGCATGGTAGCGCAGTCTGTTTGAGCGATAGCTAGACCGAGACCGCATTGCACGCTGAATAGCGTTGTCGATAAAGGTTATAGAGCACTTGTTCCGCCAGCTGTGCAGACCCCAGCGCGCGGCCGTACCCTGAATCGAAGCGAAAACGCCGCTCGACGCCGCGCGCAGTGACACCGTAACGATAGGTTTCCGCACTGGGGAAGCGCCCGAAAAGCGAGCGAAGCGTGCCTCGTACTGTCGGCGGAACCGCGTTTAAAGCGGTGGAGCGAGACGCTAATAATGCAGGGCAAAACCATAACGGAGAGCACTAAAATGGCGGCCAGCAAGCAGGGCCGCTCGACAGATTAAACAGGTGCTGCAGGGCAGGCACAGGTAAGAATCATGCCCACTCAAACCGTGGGGATATGAGAGAATGCCCGCCAGCAGTTCCACCACACGAGCGCATGATGCTCGTCACCGGTTTCGGCGCCATTTTCGACATACAGTGCTGTGAGCGCGCCCACCGGGACAGCCAGCACGAGCGCCCGCCGTCACACGCTCGTGAGGATAACGGTAAGATACCGAAACGTTCGGCGCTCGGAATCCACGTAGCGGAGAAGAGGAAGTTCGCTAGACCTAGCGCGGCGCGATGGCGGGGATGCCGGCAATAACCAGGTACGCGGTTATAACCAGCGCGATGTCCTACGATCGCGGTGCCGCACGCGCGAGAAAAACAGAGACGCAGCGCGCGTTCAATCCGCGCGAGTTCGTCGTAGCATATGCGTTACTTTCTAGCGCGCGCTACTTTGCCAGCAGTACAGCGCCCGCCGAACGGATAAAATCCGCGTTCTTCTGATCGAGGCAGAACTATAGAAGCGCCTCGGTCGCCGGGCTGAGCTTTGGCGCCGTTCTTCGTAACGAGGTTAAACGGGCGCTGGATAGGGTGGGGTCGTCTTATACGGTCTTTTCGGAGCAGGTAACGCCGTTAACCGTGAGCATAGAAACGTTCTTCTTGCCCTCAACCGTGGAGGGCGAAGCGTATCCGATAGCGTTCGGATTATTCGCTACAGCCTCGTGACCGCGCCAGTAGAAAGGAGCTCTTGAGGCGTGCACCGTTTTGTCGGCAGTTCCGTGATTGATTCGAAACCGTCGCGCGTTCCCGAACCGTTTTCGCGACCGATAGAGAGATGTCTATGTTGGAGCCACCCACCTCGTTCCAGTTCGCTGGCTTCGTCCCGTATAAATCTCGCTTGATTTGATCGAGGCTCAGATTCTTTTACCGGCGCTTTTCGCAGATACGATGACCGCGATGCCATCGAGAGCGATAGGCGTTGCTAAGGCCTTTTTCTTGCTCTTCTGGTCGAGTTCGCGCGACGACGATCGATGTCTGCGAGAACCGTTCGACGCTGATTCAATGCCCGTGCGAACCTGTGGCGTCGTAGGTGATTTTAACTGAGAATTCTCGGCCATGAACTTTTTCGGACGAGTCCGCCGATCACCTTTTCCATGGAGGTGGAGCCGTTGGTGGAGACGAGAGCCGAGAGGGTTGCAGAGTTTGAGTTGAGCTGCGTTTGCTCCGTCTCAGAATGGGCGGCGGCTGCCTTCAGAACTGCACGCGGACAGAGAGAAGAGGCAGAGAGGCGGCTAAACCGGCGACGGCTGTAGTGGTTAGTGTGCGAGTTGCGATTACGTTTTGTTTTTGAATGACATGTCTTTTTCCTTAGGTTGTGTATATGGACAACTCACAGTAAAGACGGCGGAATGCAAACGCACGGTGTGTGTTATGTCAAGGTTGTGACTAAGTTGGGGTAGCACTATTATTTTTGGCGGAAATGCTGATTTCGACATTATAAATATCGCATTTTCGTTCCATTGGATATTTTTTCTGCCATCTCTCCTAGAGCATCTGGATCTTCTCGGCCAACCATGTGCGCAGCCCATTCAGTAATCGGTTACGCGGCAACGCTACCCTCGTATATAGTGCTTCTAGGGCTTTGCCAATATTTCGTTTTTCGACTCCTGCAGAAAGATCGTTATATAACCAAACTTTGTGAGTAAGTCGGTGAGGCGTTTTGATGACTTCGCCCGATAAAGCTGGTTCCATCTCTTCATCTGGATTTCATAGTATTTCACATATCTAGAGATTTCCTGCGTTAGACTCATGAATCCACGTGTCTAAATCGATAGTTCCTCGGATAACACGGCTAGTGCTGTAATTCCAAGAGAGGAAGTTGCATAGCTTAGATTTTTAATCTCCGAGTATATTGCAAGAAGAGGACCATTTACCCGGTGTATATTTTCTTCGTAGTAAAGGGCGAGTGGTTCTAATTGTTCTAGTTCGCTAATAAAATCATTACTTTGTAAAATTTTCTTCGTCGGAGCCCACAGATAGTTCATCTGTTTGATCATGCGGGCATGTAGCCACTCAACGTGAGGTCAAGACCTTTTGACGTGCAATCGGTAACTGCGCTTGGATAATTTGTATCAGTTGCATCCATGAGTGCTAGATTCCTCCATTTTCGTCGAGATAGTTGCGCAAGGACACCCTGATTGTAGGTACTAGACCGCTATTCTTATAGTCCTGAAAGGGTTCATTTCTCAATCAAGCGTAAGACGCTATCTTAATAAGCGTCTCGTGATAGGAACGCTATCTTTATACGATTGTTTTAGAGAATGAATGTCGGCGTGTCGTTATTTATATAGGTTTCTATATCGATTCACGTAATTAGCTTGACGCGAGATAATTTTTCTGTTCAATGTCGACGGTAATACAGTCGAATTCTGTGACACTCATAATGCTTAGTTCAGCAACTACGTCGCATTTATGCGAATTATATGTAAGCTATAGGTCGAGGTGATGCGCGCTACTAGTGTCGTTGTAACCAAACATCAGTAGAATACTATTAACCTGTCGAATTCGGGATGCAGTTAAAACCCATGATTAACGGCGGTTACTGAGATGAGGGAGGAACGTGACAATGGATGCGCGTATGACTGAGAAGATGTGAAGGCACGATTTATTGCGCGATTACTCAGTCAGGTTGGGCAGCCAATCAGGTGTGGATGGAGTATCAGATTACTCATGGGCAGATAATTGTGCAGGGCACGAACACTCGCCGCGGACCTCAAGGACGGGCTGACTATATGCTTGCGTCCAAAAAAACAGGAAAACCGTTAGCTGTTGTTGAAGCGAAAGATTTCAGTCACACTACTGATGCTGGTTTACAACAAGCGCTTAGATACGCTTCGCAGCTGGATGCTCCTTTCGCTTATTCTTCTAACGGCAAGGGGTTCGTAGAACATGATTTCTTGACTGGAACTGAGCGAAAACTGTCTGGATGAGTTTCCTTCCGAAGACGAATTATGGAAACGTTATGTTGCCGGTAAAGAATTAGACGATGCTGGTGAGCGGCTCGTAGAAGAGCCATATTATTTTGACTCATTTAGTAAGAAAAAGCCTCGTTATTATCAGAGAATCGCAATAGATCGCACGTTAGAGGCTATTGCGCGCGGTCAAAAACGTTTGTTACTGGTGATGGCTACTGGTACGGGTAAGACTTTTACGTCGTTCCAGATTAGTTGGCGACTACTAAAAGCAAAAAGCTGTGACGTCGCGTTCTGTATTTGGCTGACCGAAATGTACTCATCGACCAAACAATTCAGGATGACTTCAGTCCGTTGTCGGACAAAATTGTAAAAGTGCGTAATAAGCATCTTGATTCTGCATTCGAAGTATATGAGCTTATATCACCAGTTAGATGGTGATATTGGTACAGGGAAGCTTTCAGACAGTCTCAAGCCCGAATTCTTTGATTTGGTGATTGTTGATGAATGTCATCGTGGATCAGCTCGCGAGGATTCACAGTGGAGGCGAATACTTGATTATTTCTCTGATGCAATCCAAATAGGTATGACTGCGACGCCGAAGGAAACTGAGTATGCTTCCAACATTACCTATTTTGTGAGCCTGTTTTATACATACAGTCTCAAACAGGGTATTGAGGATGGGTTCCTTGCGCCATACAAAGTATTGCGTGTAGGGCTAAATGTTGACCTTGAGAACTGGCGTCCATCTAAAGGTCAACGCGATGCCAATGGTAACGAGATTGAAGATCGCGAATACTAATGTCAAAGATTTCGACCGAAATCTTGTGATTGATGAACGCACCCAGATAGTTGCAAAATATATAGCTTCTTGGCTACGTCAACATGGGACTGACTCCAAAACAATTGTTTCTGTATCGATATCGAACATGCAGAGCGGATGCGTCTCGCACTCATTAACGAGCTTCCGACAAAAATTGCTGAAGATTGGCGATATATCATGTGTATCACCGGTGATAATGAAGAAGGGAAAGCTCAGCTTGATAATTTTTCAGATCCAGATGAGCCTTACCCGACTATTGCTACAACGTCGAAGCTGCTCACAACTGGCGTAGATGTAAAGACGTTAAAGTTGATTGTGTTAGAATCCAATATCTCTTCGATGACGGAGTTTAAGCAGATTATTGGCCGCGGTACTCGTCTTGAGGAAGAGACAGGAAAAATTCTTCACGATTATGGATTTTCGAGGTTCGACTAGGCATTTTGCAGATCCAGGAGTTTGATGGTGAGCCAGTTGCGAGTATGTCCGTCTTACCACCGACTATTAGTGAGGATGGTGTTCTTGAGTTACCTGAATGGTCTGGAAGGAATGCTGTGATAATAGTGCAGATTTCGGTGAGGACAGAAATACATCACCAACAGTATCTAGTTTGGGTACAGAGCTAAATAAAGATAAGGTTCGGGTACGTGGAGTAGACGTGCATCTACTGAACGATCGTGTTCAATATATCGATCCGTCTACAGGAAAAACTTATTACTGAAAACATTAGAGATTTTACGAGAATGAGTTTGTTGGGCACTTACGCAGATCTCAAGTACATTCCTACAAGCGTGGAATGAAGCTGATCGTCAGAGTGTGCTCCTTTCTGAATTAACGGCTCAGGGATGTGTTCATAGACGCGATTCGTGCAGAGGCAGGTGGAACGCTCGACGATGTTGACGATTTCGATGTAATCATGCGAGCAGCTTTCGATGCGCCTCCGTTAACAAAGAGGAACGAGCGAAAAAGTGAAAAACGTGGTTATCTTCATGAATATTCATCAGAATGCGAAAAATGTCCTCTCGCACTGTTGGATAAATATGCTGACGTGGGGATTAGTGAGTTAGAAAGATATTCAAGTTCTTTCAAACGAGCCATTTGTTCGTTATGGTTCAGCAGCGAAGATTATTAATCTGGTGGTAAAGATAAGCATCTTCAGGCAGTTAAGGGTCTTGAGGAAGCTCTTACCAGACAGTTGCCTAAAGGGGTGAGGAAGTTTTTACTATGAGTTTAAGTACTTTTATTTCTGCGTCTCGTAACATTATGCGTCAAGATGCAGGTGTAGATGGTGATGCCCAGCTGATTGCACAACTCACATGGTTACTATTCCTGAAGGTCTACGATGCGAAGGAATCTAACTGGGATATCTATCAAGACAATCACGAATCGATTATTCCCTGAGCAGCTACGTTGGCGTAATTGGGCAACTGACGACAAAGATGGGCGTGCTAAGACTGGGGATCTTAATGAAGAGCTTTTCCCGACTTTGAAAAATCTTCCAGTTGCTGAAAGTATGCCACTAAGTAAAAACCATTAGCGAGATCGGTGTTCGAGGATTCGAACCAGTATATGAAAGATGGCATTCTTATCTGTCAGTTGGTTAATCTCATTGATCAGATTGATTTTGATGATTATACAGACCGACATGCGTTCGGAGACATTTACGAAACCTTGCTTCAGGAACTCCAATCCGCTGGAAGCTCGGGTGAATACTACACCCCGCGTGCACTTACAGACTTTATCGTTCAGATGGTTAATCCGCGCTTAGGTGAGCGTACTGAGACTTCGCTGCTAGGGTTTCGTGTCATAATAATGACACAGGCAAATAGTCAAGTAAATACAAGGGTTTTAGAGCTTCTACCAAAGTTTAAAATCGAAAAATGAATAGTTGGTGTGCTGTTTAGAGCAGTTATTACGAAAATAAATGTTTTAAACAGTACATCAGCATAAAGGAGGAACTCACATGTCTAAGGCAAAAAAAGACACGATTGAAGCAAAAGGTTTTGCTATTCAAATTTATACTGAAGACTTTAAAAACGACTATATAAGTCTAACAGATATTGCTAGATATAAAAGCGATGAACCAAGTGATGTAATTAAAAATTGGATGAGAAGAAAAGATACAATTGAATTTCTTGGTTTATGGGAAAGCTTAAACAACATGAATTTCAATTCGGTCGAATTCGACCGAATTAAATCGGAAGCTGGATATAATTCCTTTACACTGTCCCCTAAGAAATGGGTAGAGAAAACTGGAGCAATCGGAATTATCTCAAAAGGTGGAAGATATGGTGGTGCATTTGCACATACAGATATTGCCTTTGAATTTGCTTCATGGATTTCTGCTGAATTTAAGATGTATGTAATTCAGGATTACAAAAGACTTAAGTCAGATGAAAATTCTAAGCTATCATTAGGGATGGAATCTGAATGGAGAAATCTCTAAGATTAACTACAAAATTCATACAGATGCAATCAAAGAATATCTTTTAAAGAATCTTACCAACGAACAGTTATCTTATAAATACGCAAGTGAAGCAGATATGCTCAATGTTGCCTTATTTAATAAAAGAGAGCAAAAACAGTGGCGTGAAGAAAATCCTGACTTAAAAGGGAAAATATGAGAGACTATGCAAGTCTGAATGAGTTATTGGTACTAGTAAATATGGAAAGCTATAATGCAATCCTTATTGGTAAAAGGAATGGATCAGAAAGAATGATAGAACTTAGAAAGCTTGCGAGAACTCAAATTGTGTCCTTGGAAAAATTAAATAAGAAAGCAATAAAAACTGGAGTATTTTCGATGATTAAAAACAAATGATAGCGAATAAATGTCAAATTTTTCACTCCCACAAATTATGTTAAAAGAGTTATTGGACTCTGTTGGTTATCATAAAAATATAGTAAATAAAACAATATTAGAAAAATTCTTGTGGTGATGGAAATATACTTGTTGAAATAGTTAATAGGTACATTGAAGAAGCAATAGAACTTAAATTTTCTATAAAAAGGTTTAGAAAAACAATATTTTTGGATTTGAAATTGACAAAAATCAATTTGAAAAGTGTATTTGTAACTTGAATTTACTTGTTATGGGATACAAGATGTTGAATGGAAAATCTATAATGAAGATTATTTAAAAAGTGAGGTAAATATACAATTTGATTTTTATAGTGGGTAATCCTCCATATATAACTTTACAGTAATTTATCTCACGAGGAAAGAACATTTATTAAGGATAAATATGAAACTTTGCAGACAAGGAAAATTTGATTATTGTTATGCATTTTATAGAACATAGTATTAAGTCATTATCAAGTGAAGGAAAAAAATGTCATATTTAATACCTCAGTAGTATTTTTAAAACTGTTTTTGGAAATAAGCTTAGAGAATTTATGGTTCAGTATATGTTGAAATAAAAGATTATACAAAAGAAAAAAATATTTGATAATGCGTTGGTAAAAGTCAGCAATTATAATAGTAGATAAAAAGGATTGTAGTGAAAAAAATTAAATATATAAATATGAGTAATGATAGTGGGTTATATATTTCAAAAACAATTAGAAAGAAATGGGTTTTTCTAATGAGTTTAACATTGGTAAAGAAACGGTTTGAGATTATTTCAAAGTATCTCACGTGGTAGCAACCTTGTTGAATAAAGCGTATGTAATTAATGAAGATATGTACGATGAGGTAGATGAATACTATAAGGTTGGAAAAATTTATGATCGAAAAGGATGTAAGTGTGCCAACTGCAACACCAAGAAATATGAGATATGGTAAAAGAGGAAATAATTATTTTTCCTTATAAATATATTGATAATCAATTAATAAAATATACAGAAAAAGAATTTAAAAACTAGTATCCTGGGGCTTTTTCTTACTTAACAAAATTTAAAGAAGACTTAATAAAAAGAAATCAGATAAAAATCAAAAGTGGTTTGAGTACGGAAGAACGCAAGCACTTTTTAGGAATTAAAGTGAAAAATACTTATATCAACTATTATTACAGATAAAGTGGCTGTATATAGACTAGATGAGGCATGTATTCCATATGCAGGGATGTACATTTCTTTTAAGAGATGAACATCAGGAATATAATTTGGCTTTTGCAAAAGAAATTCTTGAAAGTGAAAATTTTTATGGAATATGTAATGAAAGTGGGGATAAATATTAGCGGAAGTTCATTGAGAATTACATCAAAAGATATTGAAGAATTTAATTTTTAACGGAGGAAATATGGAATATCTCAAATACAGTATTGAAAGATAATACAATTGCAGAGCTTTTTAGGTGTACAGAAACTTTTCCAATGATGAGGCTGCAGTTTTAGAATTAGTTAAAAATGCATATGATGCAGGGGCGTCGGTTGTCAAAATTAGAATTTGTAGATAAAAACAACTCTGAAAATAACTGATAATGGAGATGGTATGGATTCAGAGGATATAAAGAAACACTGGATGCATATTGGAAAAAGCAGTAAAGGCTATGATTTTCATTGATACAAATAATAATGTTAGAGTGCAAGCAGGAGCGAAAGGGTAGGTCGTTTTGCCCTTGTCAGATTAGGGTGAAAATATACAATTGTATAGTAAAAAGGCACAAAAAGATGGAGTTGTTTTGGAAAACAGATTGGGATAAATCAACATTAGATTTAGATTTCTAGCATAGAAAATAAAGGTACTTGTATAGTAATAAACAATCTTAGAGAAAAATGGACTCTTAGGAGAATTGAAAAATTAAATAAAGTACTTTGAGAAAACATATAATGATACGGCTATGAAGATACGGATTATAGCTAATGAATACGATGAATTTGTGAAGTTGCATTTTTCCAAAAACCTGAACCTGGGAAAAATTGTAGAATCGAATATTGTCACTAAAAACTATAATAAAGGAATACTGTCTGTATTATGTGTTTCAGACGAATTTTGATAGTGAAGCTATAAAGTATTGTTCAGAAATGGATTTAAATATATACAAAAGTGAAGTGAATATTTTTGATGAATTTGAAGGTAATGAAATTGCTGAGGTGGACGAGAAGAATTATTTTCTCAATTAGAGAAACTTGGGAGTTCTCTGTCAAACTTATTTTTCAACTTAAACGCAACAAAGCAAGATAAAGAAAAATTTTCTATATAAATATTTTAAGTACCGATGAAAGAATGTTGATGAGTGGGGTGATTCTTTATAGAAATGCTTTTAGCATATCATCGTTTGAAGGTGAAAAGAGATTGGTTAGGATTAGGAAAAAGATCAAGAAAAATCTCCAGCAGCTGCATCACATCCCACAGGGGCTTGGAGAGTTAGAGAAAATCAAATATCTGGATATGTATTGATTGATAAGCAACAAAATATAGTATTGCAAGATCTTATGAATAGACAAAGGATTAGATGAAAATATATACTATCAAATTATTCGTTCAAATTATATTAACTGGTATTAAAGAATTTGAAAGATATAGACAAAAATAATTCGAAAAAAATAAATGATAAAAGATGAAGAAGCACCTATGATAAAAATATCAGATGAAATTGTTAAAAATCCTAAAAGGATAGAAAATTTAGATAAAAGTGAACAGGATGAGCTTATTAATGAACTAAAAATTATTTTAAACAAGATAGTAAAAATTTGAAACAAGAGAAAGCAAAATGTAGAAGGTATAAATATGATGTTAGAATTTTTAAATGCTCTAGCAACCTCAGGAATGAAGGCTACATCTATAGCACATGAGATAAATAACGACAGAAATCAAATGGAACCATCCTATGATGATCATCGTTAATGCTTTTATATTAGGGTATGGGGAAATTGTTAATAGTCCAGAGAATAGAGAAATTGCATGTGAAGATATACCGGGTTTATTAGAAAATAACTCATATTGCAGTATACTGAGTTTTATTGATGCGATTTTTAGAAAATAGATCAATCAGAATGTTTAAATATAAAAAGAAATTTGTAAAATTCAAATATTAGAAGGTTGAAAAGATTATTCTTGGTTACGTATAGAAACGTGTATAGATGATAAGTTAGAATTTAATATAAAAGATACATTCTACACTATATTTGATAATTTCAATATTAAATAGTGTTCAACAAAACTAAAGGACTAATGAATTTAAAAATAAAAATTGTAATTAGTGAGAGATAATAATAGAGCCTGAAAAATATCATATTACTGATGATGGGAAAGGGATTGTACAAAAATATTTAGATAACCCCAGAATTATTTTAGAACCGCATGAAACAAGTAAGAGCAAATGGAGCATGGTCTTGGGATGTGGATAATTAATAATACAATTAATTTTACAAAGGAAGAAGTTCTTTCTATTTCGGGAGAGAGGTGGATTTGAATTTAGTTTTGAAATGGAGGAAACGATTTAAAGATGGAATTAATAACTATGCTTTATGTAGATGATAGAAATTGATTTGTATGTTTCGAAAATATTTAAATTCATATTCAATGATAAGACTGATTATAAATATTCAGAATTGAAATTTGAAAAATAAATATTCTACGAAGACTTGATTGAGAATGATGAAAATTCAAAAAGCTGATATATGTTTTTGGATTCAATGCTTTTTGAAAATGGGTACGTACAAAGATAACAAAATCTCTGGGAAGAGCTTGGCTTGATAATTATTTTTCCGTTTAAAGAAATAATAGTAATCACCCAATACCAGACAAGATGGAATATAGCACATTAAAAATATAACTCTAATACAGTATCATTGTGATGAGGATTCCTTTTTCAAGATAACTGGAATAAAGAAATAGTAATGCTACGAAAAATATTATTTTAAATAGGAATATTTTTAAAATATTTATTCAAAAAGATATATGGAAAAATATCTTTTTGAAAAATGGAGAATTCTATTAATGGATTTATCAAATTACGATAATTTAACAAAGGCTGATATAGATACTCTTATTAAGGCGTTTTGAAGAAATGAGAAAATTATATGAAGAATGATTATAGAAATACGATATATTGGGTTTTCATATAGTGTCTCGAAAAAGGACGCTTTAGAAAAGCAATAAAAGCTGAACATTCTCGAACTAAAATAATATATAATCAAGTAAATAAAAAGATAGTGTTTATCATAAGTTATTTAGAGACATATACAGCGATAAATGTTCATATTGTGGAATAACAACGGATGTAGTAAGTTCTGAATTATTTGAAATCGATCATTTTTATGTGAATCATCATTTAATGGAGATTCTATAAATGCAGAGTAAAATAAAAATTTAGTGCTTTCGTGTAAAAATGTAACAGAGCGAAAGAAAAGATTTTATATGGGATGAAGTATATTCTTCAATTTAATGTTGATGATGGAAGTATAACAGAATTATTTTATAGAGATAAGAACTACTATATAAAAAGTGGAGAATAAATTTACTACAGATAAAACTATTTAGTGAATTCTATAGAAGAGTTGAAATTGGACGAAGAAATTGGAGATTAGATTTTTGCTCATGAATATGTATGAAGCTATCTAAAAACATTCTAGTGATAGAATATCTGAAAAATATCAAAAATGCGTTGTTCTTTTTGCAACAAAAAGAAAATGAGTTGTAGTTGATGTATCATGTGTGGAACTGCAAGGATTTCTCACTTCTACGCTGGAAACACCTCGAAAACAGTAAATACAGCAGACGACCGTCTCGCCAATTCCAATCAGTGTTTGGCATTGAGGAAGAAACCAATGCCATATTTACTTCCAGGTTACAGACCCTGCTACCCGCGATGTGGATGAGCCACAATTCTATCCTTGGCAATTCCTTGAACGTAGTGTGCTTTGCGACTCAAAGACCACGATAAAATTTGGATTGCATCACCATGAATCCGCCATACGGGGTACTGAGCAAGATGGAGTGAAACAGAATTTTCCGACGGCACCTGGTCGTCTGAAACCGCGACCTCTTTATGGCTTTGATTACGTATCCTTGAAAAAAGTATTGCGTGTGGTGTTGTGCTGCCAGACGGTTCTTTTTGTGGTACTGATGGGCAAACTGGCTGGAGGCAGCGACTCCTCGAAGAGTTCAATTTGCATGCGATTGTTCGTCTGCCTGGATCCGTGTTACTGTCCTTATACCTCTATTGCAACGAATCTCTTGTTCTTTGATAATACAGGCGAGACCAGCACCGCAGGTTTATCGACTCGATATGCCACAGGCTATAGCATTTTTCAAAACAAAGCCACTGGCGAACGACACAACCTGTGATTGACTGGTGGTCAAATCGAGTCGATCTGTCAGACGATGAAAATCCAGCTTCAATGCTACCGCCACTGAGGTTGCGAAGGCGGTTACAATCCTTGATTTATGCGGTTTCCACAAGCTACTACAGGGGTGTAGCCCTGCTGAAACAATTGGGGAACCCATAAGACTCGTCGTTGAAATTGATGCTGGGTGTTTCAAATTGCACGTATCGAGCAGCTTTTGGCGGTGAAAAGAATGATTGCTGACAAACTACGACAAGCTGTTCTTCAAGCTGCTATTTACAAGAATATGCGAAACAACACCAAGGAAGAGATGGCACTGCCGCTGACTTACTCAGCGAATACATTGAAGTAGAGCGTAAGCGCTTAATTGAAAGAGGCAAACTTAAAAAGCAAAAACATTTCTTAATTCCGCGTGATGAAGAGCCATTCGTTATTCGGAATCTTGGAGGTGGATTCATTTGGTAATTGGTGTCCTTTCGCACCAAGACAGGAACGCCGAAGATCTGAACACAAGTATTGGTTGGTGGTACAACCCATGGGTGTCAATTTCTGACATGGTACAAGGTCAGACAATCTCTTATCTACAAAAGAAAAGGTTACAGATAAACAGTTGCAAATACGTTTGGCGGTGTGAATCAGCCCGCTGGAACGTTGATAATAATGATTTAAGCTCACTATCGGACGTTGTAGTTTCTTAGTTTCGACGCTGCTCACGATGAAGCAATTATTTCGATATTCCCGGTGGTTGAATCACGGGATATTCTTCCTGGGTATCTCATATTCGTTACCGCTTTTTGCAGGTCTCGAAGTTCGAAAGCGGCAATGAAGAAATGCCTTAACTTCCTCAAGTCTTAGCATGCAGTGAAGATCTCCTTGCCCTCTTGCCGAGCAGAGAACGCGTATCGTCGCTAAGTTGTTGCGTCATGCGTGATAGACAAGCTCGCCAGACTCGATAGAGAAGATTCTAGATTGCTCACTCTGCGCGAAGCGCGGGTCTGCCATCTTGCGGTCTGCAATCGGCGGCCAACTTACCATTCGAGCATCCCGCAAGGATGGTAGCCTGCTACTGAGCTGCTTGAGGCGAATCGCCACAGAGCGTGAACAACTCACCAAGGAAAGCCAAACTCAAAGACAAAAATCGGTTGGATCGGCGTCGAGGACGAAAAACATTTTCGATATCCCAGGATCCGAGGTGGAAACTGATTTGCTGAAAGTGTGAGTGCTCACGATCCACCGTTTATGGAAGGTGATGACCAGGTTGCGTTTCTGCAATGGCATCTGTGCGGAGACGGGTATTCTGGCGATTATCGAGCAGATTATCGACTATGGAAGGTAGTAAAGTCGGGATACGCAAAAGGAAATTTGCTCAAGGGGATATTGTAGTCGCCAGATTACTCCGCGCTTCCAAAATAGAAAATCAGCTATTAGTGGAGACATGGCATGCATTGAGTGGAGCGAGGTACGACCGGATTGCACGTGCGCGTCGTCCGTCTGCATTGTTCAATTCTGACAGACGCGCTCTACGTTATAAAAAGGTGAGTATGTGATTGCGTCACTGAATTCCGAAGATGACTGCGTGCGCTGGGTCGAGCAACGTCATCCCTGTGCGAGCTATTTCCGAAGAGTGCCTTTTCCTGTGCCTCCTGTGGCTGAACAGAAGCGTATAGTGCAGAAACTGGGTGAGATGATGCCAATACTATATGAATTAAAACACTCCTTAACCGCATAGTTTTTCACCGTTTTTCAGCTAAGACAATTTCTTTCCAATGGCGCTATTTTGTTCTTTCGCAATCGGACGCGCACAAAAGCTTCCTGACCGTCTCCTCACGAGACAATCAAGCCCTTTTTCTTAGTAAGAAAACCCCTACTCCAACTCAAAACGCGCCGGTATACAGCTGGTAATACTCTGTTCGTCGATCAGTTGGTCGTGGGTGCCGCGCTCAATACGACCGGATCATCACCATAATCACGTCGGAGTTGCGCACGGTGGAGAGGCGGTGTGCAATAACAAAGCACTAGTGCAGCCTTCCATCAGCGCATCCATACCCTGCCTGCACAATCTCTTCCCGTGCGGGTGTCGATCGACGAGGTTGCTTTCGTCCAAAATCATTACTGGAGGGTCGGCTACTGCGCGGGCGATCGACGGCAGCTGGCGCTGACCTTTGCACAAACCGCTGCCATCGCCCGACGGCACGGTATCGGCCTTGAGGCAACATGCGAATAAAACCGTCGGCATTGGCAAGCTGGCTGTCTTCAATACATTCATCGTCGGTGGCGTCGAGCTTACCGTAGCGAATATGTATCCATCACGAGTTCCGGTAAACAGGTTCGTCCTGCAGCACACACCGAGGCTTCGGCGCAAATCATTCTGTTAATGTGCGAAATATCAATGCCATCGTACCAGATCGGCCAGAACGAATATCGTAGAAACGGTTGACCAGGTTGGTAATCGTCGTCTTTCCCACACCCGGGTTGCGCCCACGGCGCCACTTTCTGACCCGGCTTTGCATACAAAGTAATCATCGTGCAGAAATTTCGCGATCCGATTGTAGCTAAAGTCCACGTTGGTAAAGCGAATATCTCGCGCAAGCGAGTGTATACGCTCGTCTTGCGGCCCTCTCAGCAAGACCTCGCCACGTCTTCGCGCACTTCAATACCTTCCGGCACCTTCAAGCCCACGCATCTCGTATGCTTAGAGCTTTCGGTAATACTGCCGTCCGGCCAATCAGCGCGTTGACGAGGCGTAACGGTACCGTTATCGATGCTCAACCTTCTCATCGAGCAGGCTAAAAGATTCGCGAGGCGCCGGCCAGCGCGAGGCATAACCATCGTAAACTCGTTAGAAATCTGAGCGATCGGGTTAATAAAAAGCTGCGTGAGGCGTAAGGAAGAGATGAGCGTACCGATAGTCGGCGCGCTCGATCCGGCTAAACCGAAGCTTTTGGGGAACGCTGCCAAGCTTTGGCGTATGCGCCCACGAGGGCGACAATAACGTACAGCAGGTAGCCGAGGTTACCCACCGCAGGCATGGTAACGTTACCGTACGAGTTTGCGGTAGAGCCGCGTTAAACAGTTTTGCCGCTTTTCCTCGTCGAACTGCTTTTGGATCGCCTCGTGCGTAAAGACTTTAATAACCTTCTGACCGTTACTCGCCTCGATGAAGCCGTTCACATCGCCGAGCGCTTTCTGCTGCTTCACAAAGAAGCGGCCAGAAGTTCCGGCAAGGAAACGGATGACGAGAACCACGAACACCAGGGTGTATACGAGCACGCCGAGCGCGAACGGTACGCTCAGATAGAGCATAGAGATGAACGCGGCGAGCATAGAGATAGCAAGAGGAGAAGATCACGCAGGCATTGATTGAGAGATAGCCTCGACGCAACGTCTGTATCGTTCAGTAGTAAACTCATGATGTCGCCATGCTGATGCGTATCGAAGAAGCGGGATTGGCAGCTCACGCATAGTGCTCGAACTATGTCGTCGCGCAACTTCTTGAGCGTATCCTGTTCTCGCGCACTAAAAATACGGGCATCAGCAGGTTAGACGGCACGCCGAGCGCGTAAATAGTTGCCATAACGCCCAAAATCTGAGCCACTGGATAAAGTCTGGGTTCGCCTGGCCTACCAGCGGCAAAATGTGGTTGTCGATAGCGTTTTAACGACAATACCAGTGCTTGCGTTGGCAACGGCAACAACTAACAATGCAGACGACCACTGCCAAGTGCAGCTCAGTTATCGCGCACGAATTCCTTAATGAGGGCGCTTTTAATGTGCCGCGTATGTGCGCCTTGTTCCCTTACTCATCAATAGCACCTCCCTTTTTCCTGAGACTGCACAATAGAACGGTATTCTTCGCAGCTTTCCATCAGTTCATCGTGCGTACCGTGGTCTAAAAACGGTACCGTTGCTCATCACAATAATCTGGTCGGCATGTCAACCGAGCTGATGCGCTGAGCGATAATAATCTTCGTCGTATTAGGAATTTCCGAGCAAAAAGGCGTGACGATGCTGGCGTCTGTCTTGGTATCGACTGCCGAGTGGAGTCGTCGAAAATCAAAACTTTCGGCTTCTTTAAGCGCGCGAGCGTGCACAGACGCTGCTTCTGACCGCCGAGAGTTCGAACCGCCCTGCTCACGCGCGAATCGTAACCATCTGGGAACTGGTCGATAAACTCGTCTGCAGACGCTAAATGTGCAGCGTGGCGAATCTCTTCGTCGCTCGCTCAGCGGATTGCCCCCAACGCAAGTTCTCAGCAATCGTGCCCGCTAAACCGAATGTTCTTCTGCGACACCATGCCCACTGCGTGCGCAAAACGTCGAGATCGTAGTTACGCACGTCGCGACCGCAAACGCACCGAACCGTCCGTGGTATCGTACAAACGAGGGATGAGCTGAACCAGCGGACTTCGCCGAACCAGTACCGCCCACGATGCCCACCGTCGAGCCGGATGGAATCGTAATGTTAATGTGCGAAAAGAACATCCTTCTCCTCTGGTCGGAGTAGCGGAACGCAACATCCTTAAACTGCACAGTGCCGTCGGCAACGTGTTCGAGTGCTTTTATCCGGGGTTGTTACCGTGGATTCTTCGCGCAAAACAGCAGCGATACGGCTGGCGGAGGCGCGCGAAATAATAATCGCTGATGAAGATGAAGTCATCATCATAGCCATGGCAATTTTGCAGCGTGTGAGGTAGTAAGCGAGAGTGAGATCGCCCGTGGTTAAACCGTTGGCTGCAACATTGCCGAGAGGCTACAATCTGACGCGAAGCCATCCAGCTCAAGATGAGCATAGCAGTAAATGGAGCTAATAAAGGATTGATTCGACTATGCCAAAACGCAGTTCTGCCTTCACAAAGAAACTTGTAGATAGCAGAGGAAATATGCTTGAACTTAAAAGTCTTCGTGGTCTTCGCGGTTGAAGGACTTTACCACGCGGATGCCGAGCAGATTTTCTCTACATTGAGATTGAGGCGGTCGTATACGCGGAAAACGCGACGAAAATAGGGTGGACGCTGGCAATAGTAGCCGATGAGCGCGCCACCTGCTACTGGAATAAGAGCCAAGTAGACGAAGAAATGCTTGGGCTAATGCGGAAGGTGAAGAACCACGCGAAAATAACCTGCATGAGCGAGCGCGGAAAGCCACGCGAATAAGCATTTGGAAAGAGTTCTGAACGTTGGTTACGTCTGTGGTCAGGCGCGTGACGAGCGAACCTGAGGAGAAGCGGTCCAATGTTCGTCAGAAGGAGAAGTCTTGCACCTTCGAACAAATCATGACGCAAGTTGCGAGACAAACCTGTTGCCGCCTGCGCCGCGTAACGCACCGGCACCAATACCGGCTGCCAGAGAACACAAAGCGATGACCGGAGAACAAGACCCCACTGCCAAACTTGAAATGTCATGCTTGTTTAAGCCCCTGATCGATGAGGAAAGCCGCAAATGTTGGGATTACACCTCGAAAAGCGCTTCAATAGCCACCAAAACAGGGGTGAGATAAGCTGCCTTCTGTATTGACGAAGACTATTGAGTAGTGTTCCAAAATCGCGGACTGAGCCGTCTCCATCGCCATAGCCGTTGTTGTCTTCTAACTGTTGCATGGCAGTTCCGGCCTGCTCGAGGCGGCGGCGCCTCGCGGGCATCGAGGAGTCGTTGTTCTCTGCAGTTTCTGCGGTGTTTTTAGTATTTTTGCGCGACATTTTTCTCCTTTCTTTTCAATCAAGTGTTAGCAAAATAGGCACCACGGTGCGAAAAGGAAAGCGCCAAAACGGACTGCTAGTTTCAGGGCATTTTTGGGCGCGACTGGCTAGAGCATAAATCTGGAGACGTTGTTTTCGTAACTACATACGAATTTTAGATAGTGTGTGCAACGGTGCATAGCAAAGTTCTATACTAGCACCACCGCTGGGCGAGCGAGGCGCAGCGTTTAGCCTAGAGCGCGGTTTCCGCGCGGCGATGATCGGAGCGTTCTTCGTCGTCTCCCGTTCACGCTAACGTCGCTGCGGTTTGACGAGCACGAGGTGTTTCTCAGCCCTTCGAATCGCGCAGCTCGGAAATCTCCTCGATCAGCCGGAGTCGCGCAGCTCCTGATAGCCTTA
>BNJU01004806.1_pt1 | contig 40652 bp, 67 predicted proteins | sample 8539281 | NCBI WGS metagenome assembly BNJU01 (sample SAMD00202456, study PRJDB9452) | human saliva metagenome | isolation source: human saliva | place: Japan
CAGTTACGTATTGCCCGCTGGGTCGCGAACGCTCCCACTGACGGATTCGAGGGCGCCGTCAATCCATTGAGCGCAAGCGCGAGGAGAACCGAGTCCGCGGCAGTGTCCGAAAAAGCTCGACTCATACGCGAGATCCGCCATATGCCACTGCCGCGCCCGCCCCCGAGGTTCTGGCTGCGCACGGCGACAAGTCGATCGCGGAGCCTCCGACATGCCGATCGCGGACGCCGCGCCCTCGCGGACGTCGCTTGAGCAGCGCCCGCTCGATCGCCGCGCCCATCCTCACCGAGATTGAGGCCGCCCGCCTCATGACGTCATCACCCACTGACGCGTCGCGCGGTGCCGGAACCTTCGGGCGGCGAGGCAAAGGCTCACGGCCGCAGATCGGTTCGGGCCTCGTCGGCGTCCTCACGTCCTCGACGAGCCCTCGATCGGCCCGCACCAGCGACAGTCTGCGCCCATCGCCACCTCGAGCGCCTGGGGACCTGGGCAACATACCATCGTTGTCGAGCGACGAGGAGACGAAAGCAGCCGACTGATCGTCGATACGGCCCGCGCGGGAGAAACCGCGGCTGGTCGCACCGCACCGCTGTCGGAGCTGCTGACAAACCGCAAGTCGCTGACGGCCAACTTGCCGGGCGCCGCATCGTCCCGCCCAACCGCGCCCGATCGACAAGAAGCGCGGTCACCGTCAAGGGCGCGCGAAACAACTGAAGAACGTCGATGTGTCCTTCCCGTCGGCGTGTTCACTGCCGTCACCGGAGTGTCCGGTTCGCGTAAGTCGACGCCGGTAACGGCATCCTGTATCGCACTCCTTGGCCCCGCGCTCAACGGCGCGCGCATGGTGCCGGGCCGTCACCGCACGATTACGGGCATCGAACAGCCGACAAGGTCGCACGTGACCAGAGTCCGATTGGCCGGACGCCGCGCCGAACCCGGCGACCATACGGCGTGTGACCAACCCAAGCTTTTCGTTGAGCCACACAGGAGGCGAAGGTGCGCGGCTACGGCCCGACGCTTCTCCCAACGCAAGTGGTGGACGGAGAGTCCTGCAAGGGTGACGGCACCCTGAAGATCGAGATGAACTTCCCTGCCCGACGTACGTGCCCTGCGAGGTCTGCCACGGTGCCTGCTACATATCCGCGAGACCCTCGAGGTTGAGCACAAGGCAGACTGTTGCCGACGCTCGACATGCCGATCGCCGAGCCGCGCAGTTCTTCGCGCCGATCCGCATCGCCCGCCACCCCGCCCCGTCGAGGGCCTGGGATACTGCGCCTCGGCCAGAGTGCGACGACTTGCCGGGCGGCGAGCACAGCGCGAAGCTGGCCTCCGAGCTGCAGCGACAGCTCGACCGGCCGCACGGTCTGCGTGCTCGGACGAGCCCACGACCGGCCACTGCACTCCGAAGACATCCTTGCAAAGCCGTGCTCCTGGTTCCTCAGTCGCTCGCTGACCGCGGCAGCCACCGCCATTGCCATCGTAGCACAACCTGCTGCCGCTAAGTAGCGCCGACTGGATCGTCGAAGCATGCGGTCCGTGGTGCAGGCGGAGGACGGTCGTCGCGCGCACGCCCGGAACAGGTTGCGACCGTGGAAGAAGTCAGCTTCACCGGCCAGTACCTCGCCGAGGTTCTCGCGATGCTCAGCGTGATGCCGCTGAGTCGTAGGAACATGCCAGGATGGGCCTCATGTTCTCTTGCCGCACGGTTTGTACGGCTTCGCCCACCACTGGCCCTCCTATGGATTCACCTGCTGATGGTTGCATGGTCGTAGCCGGCTCTCACGTTTGGCAAAGCCCTCAGCGCACTGCGGCCAGGCGCAGCAGCAGTCTGATGGACTGGGCTGCGGCTTCGTGCTGAGCTTGGCAAACCTCTGCTTAGCCGTGCTGGGCACAGGCGGATGCGCATCGTCTGGCAACTAGGCACGGTTGTCGCGATTCACTGCCGTCGCTGTGCTTGTGATCATAGTATCGCTGCTTTGATGTTGCGGAGCAGCGACAGTGACGGCCTTGTCGGTCTCGCGCTTCCATACGTTCCCGGCTTTGTCGGTGTCATTGCCTCGGCCGGCGCTGGAGATTATCCGGCGCACGCTGATGCGGGATTCCGCTGCCCGTCGCGGGCGTCACGTCGCGTGTCCGCTCGCTCGCCCTGCGCATCTCGTCGCCGGTCGCAACAGCCGGGTTAGTGGTCACGCATGAAGCGGTTCCCGCTGACCTCGTCGCTGGAACGAGTGCCGGGGCCTCTCCGGCACCTGTCATCGCGTGCAGGCCGGGTTACTCCCTGTCTTCGCGGCCCGCCCGACGCGCAGAGGGCGGCGACCTCGTCGGCGTATGTCGGCCAGGACGCGGCGGCGCGGAGTTTGAGGAGCGTCGCAGCCGTTCTCCACGGTGACGCAGCGTTGACGATGCGGGTAGCGGCGATCGACTCGGCGCGCGAGACCGCGCGTTGGCGCGGGCGACCGCCTTCTCCAGCGAGTCGCGCACCCGCGCAGGTTCTCGCGGCTCAGTGGCAGCCTCCACGACGGCAGGCCGTGGGTTGAGAGCCACTGGTGCAGCATCTCGTCCGGTGAGCGAAGGAGCGCGCCGATGTAGACGGTTTGTCGCCGACCACGATGATGTCGCGATGAGCGGGTGCGCACGACAGGGACTCTTCGAGGACCTCGGGGAGGGCTGCCCTCACGCCTGCGGTGACGATAAGTTCCTTCTGCGTGCCGTGACGCAGGCCGCGATCGTCGATGGAGGCGAGGTCGCCGCCGGTCTTGGAACCAGCCGTCTGACCGTAGGCCCTGCCGCCGTGGCCCGGGCAGGCGGTTGTAGCCCTTCGACACCGAGATGCCCTGGACGAGGAGCCGTCGTCGAGCTATCTCTCATGCGGTCACGCCAGGGTAGCCCACCGAGTCCGGCGGGAAGTCCTGCAGGCGCTCCACGGGAGATCGGACCGGTCGTCTCGGACAGGCCGCAGTTCTCGCGGAGCGTGATGCCCGCGGGCCACGATAGAAGTTTGCGAGACCGGCGCTGCGGGAGCGCCCGAGCGATAACGTGCAGGTTCGCCGAGGATCGCGCGACCTTCGACAGACAGTGCGTCGTCGGCGATGCGTCCGCGCAGCTTGAGCGCGCGGTCGATCGCGAAGGCATCGCCGATAAGGTCGATAAGGCGTCGATCAAGCCGGGACTCAGCCACGCGCACAGCGCAGGCAGGAGTCGACGTCGGCGGAGGCCTGGACAGGCGCGAAATGCTCGCCGGCCCACGCGAACATGCGGTTTTCTCACGCCGCCAGCCGCCTCGCGGCCGCGGCGCTGCAGACCTTCCACAGACGCGCGACCACGAGGAGCATCGTCGGCTTGAAGGTCGCGATGTCGCGACCAGGTTGCGCGTGCCGGGGGATAGGACAGACGCCCTGGCGCGCGAGCAGGCAGCAGCATGATTTCGAAACGCGCGAGGCTAACGTGGCGACCGGCAGAAGAGCAGAGCGGGACTTCGGGTCGTTGATGAGGAGCGGTAGGGAAGTCGCAGGGCCGCAGCATCGGCGCGAGATGAAGTGTGCGCCGTGGCGAGCATGACGCCTTGGGCATGCCGGTCGCGCGGAGGTGTGGTAGAGCGACCGTCGCCCTCGTCGCCCAGCTTGCGGCGTCGGTGCGCTCGACTCGCCGACGCTCACGCCCCGAGCGGCGCCCGGCAGGACGCGCTCGGCACCACGGTCCAGGGAGAGGATATGGCGCACACTGGTGCGCGCGGATGGATTCGAGCCCGCTCAAGCCTGCTGCGGTGGCCGTATTAACGACATGCGCACGCTCGGCGTCGGCCAGGATGATGCGCGATCTGCGAGGCCGAGTCACGCTCTGTAGATGTACGGTGATGGCGCGTAGCGACAGCGCGGCTACTGCCAATGAGCGCCCACTGCAGGAGGTGCCAGGATCGCAGACGGTCGCCGGTCCGAAGCCCGATGCCGACGTGCCGCGCGATCGAGTCGGCTTTCACCCAGGAAGGTCTCCATCGCACAGGACGCGACGCCACCGACATTGAGCGACGTCGATTGCGACCCGCCCGGAGACGCCACGCTGCCGCGGAGCATCTTCGGCAGGTTCATGTCGTCCTCGGTGGCTTCGCGCCGCGATCGACTCCCAAGAGCCGTCGGGCGAGCCTCGCGTACCGTCATTGCGGTCCTTTTCAGTGGGTGGGCGCTGCGCGCCGCGCGTGGTGATCAGTTCTTCTCGCCGCGACCGAAAAGCCTGCGCTCTTGGGCGCTTCGGCGGGAGACGCCGCCGTACAGGGCGTCGATCTCATGGGCGTAATGAGATACCTTAGAGGCGCAGTCATCGACGGTGACGCAGCCATTCGCGACCGTAAAGGTGGCGACGATGCGGAATCCAGATGATCGACTCTACGCTGGAGATTGCCTGGCGCGCCCGACGGCCTTCCCGAGAGACCCGCGACGGCGGCAGCTCGGCGGCCCGGTGGGTGAGCACTGCGGCAGCCGCAAAACAGCCAGCCGGGAAGCACACCTGCGTCGAGGGGAAGAGCGCGCCATCGGCGCTGGCCCGAACCAATGACGTTGGCGATGAGAGGGTGCGTGCCAGGAACCTCGAGGACCCTGGGGAGACGCCTAACCGCCCGCGTGACGATGAGTTCCTCTCTACGCCCGTGATAGCCGGCCTTCGCGGTCGATCGAGTCTCACCGCCGCAAACCACTCTGCTGCCCGGCATGACCGCGGTCCGCCCCGCAGTAGTAGCCAGGCATGACAGGACTGGCCGCGCACCAGGATTTCGCCATCCTGGCGATCTTACGAAGTTGCCTGCAGGCAGGCCGACGCCGCCGACGGGTTCTTGCCGATGTGCTGACGGAGATCGGGCCAGGCCTCGGACAGGCCGTGCCCAGATGAGGGTCATGCCCATGCTGGCGCAGAAGGGCGAGGTCGGTACAGTGCCAGCCGGAGACATGGAAGGTTAAAAATCAGACCAGCGGATCTTCTGAGGACGAGCGCCGGCGATGCCGTGACGCATCTTCTGAACAGGCCAGCCGAAGCAATCCTCGGAGGCCATCGAGAAGGTGCGCCTGCTTGGCGCCCCGCGAACATGCGGCCCTGATGCCGCTGCCCTCTCGAGAAGCTGACAGACCTTCTCGAGGACGCGGGGCAAAACGAGCAGCACGGAGGCTTTGAATGCCCGGATGTCAGCAGCAGGCCTGAGCTGGGAGTAGCCGAGACGCCCCTGCCTGATAGTGATCACGCACGACGAGGCGAGCGAGCACGGGCGACCGGCAGGAAGAGCAGGCGGATCCGGGGAGCCGACGACCCCACTGAGGACCTGCGGCTCACCGCGCAGTGGCAACAAGTTTCAGGTGCGTCAGGCCACACCCCTTCGGGCTCCGGCCGCTGAGGTGATGATGGTGGCGACGTCCTGAGAGGAGATCTACGGGCGCTGATCGACGCCCGATGGCGATGCCTCGGCGCGCGATCATGCGCTGCACCGCGGTCGAAGCGAATCGACCGCCATGGTACCTGGAGCCACGAGGACGAGCCCGCCTGCTGTGGTGGCCTGCGACCGTCGCCGTGCGCGCCGTGGATGATGTACCGATCCAACGGCGGAGTTTGACCTGCAGATCGGGACTGCGATCGCTGACTGAGAGAAAAGCAGGTCCAGAGGAGCCACCGCGAGGTCGGGCCAGGATCGCGACAGCGCCGCCCGGCCTACGCCGAGGCCTGATGAGGCCGCAGGCGGTATTACCGACCCGACGCTGGATTTCACAGGCAGTGAGCGCGTGAGATGACGGAGGAGCGCCGCCCGACCGCCAACTGGTCCTAAAAGTGGCGCGCCACAGCACGTCGGGAACGAAAATGTCCCGCCGACCTTGTACGCGCCGGCTTGATCGCACGATCTATCGCGCATGCGCCTAATCGTGTCTCCGAATACGTTCAAAGACTGAACAACAGTCGATGAGCCTACTTAGAGGCCGCCCCGCCCCATAATTGGGGCAGGGCCATGAGTGACGACAGCCAGATCACAGGTCGTAGTACATCTGGTACTGTGGGGATGCGGCGCGCATCGGGCGACTCTCGTTGGTCCTCTCGTAGTCCGTCACGTGTCGATGAGGTCCGTGAAGACGTCGCCCTCGGTGAGGAACTCGTGGTCTGCAGCGCGTCGAGCGTTCGCCTGAGCGATGCAAGAAGCTTCGCGATGTTCCGTATTTGCCGGCGGCAGCTCGTACAGATCCTTGTCGACGCGTGCAGGCCTGATGCGGCGCTTGATGCCACCGATGCCCCGCCATGAGGCACGCGGAGAATGCCAGGTAGGGGTTCCGCGCCTGGTCCGCACACGGTACCCACGCGCTTGGCCCTTAGCGACGCCCGTCACGGGAATGCGGAGACGCGAGCGGTTGCGCGGAGGCCACGAGACTGATCACCAGCTGAAACCGCGCCGAAGGAGTTCACTGACGGGTTCAGAAGGCGAGAGAGCGGGCGTCTCGAGCAGCCGGCTTAAACCAGCGACAAAGTCGACAGGAGCCAGCCGCCTGTCGTAGAACAGGGCTCGCTGTTCTTCCACAGCGACATGCGTGCTACGCCTGGAACCGCTGTCGCCGAAGAGGTCAGTACAAGGTCGCGGAGTGGCCAACTAAGAGCGAGTTCTCGACGTACTCGAAATCCACTCGTCGTCGGCTGCGGTCTGCAGCGTCGCGAAGCGCAGATGATCTCCCCACGCCACCCGAGCCGACCTCAGGTGCGCGCGCTCGATCGTCAGGCCGACTCCCGAGGAGTCGGCCCATCCGTCACGGACGTCCGCGCACTTGCCGGCGGGAGACGGGGAAGCGCCTTTGACGGCACCTCAAATCCCAGCCGCCATCTTCGGCGGCTACGTTCCAGCACGCCCGGGCGAGCCGACGGAGAAGAATGCGTAAGACCCAGCGTACGTCGTCGAAGATAGAACCCACCCTGGCTTACGGAATACCCGTCAGCGATGCCGGTCGAGCCGCAGGTACGCCCCGGCCTTTACGGCACCGCGGGCCGCGCGGAGAAAGGCTCGCCGGTGAAGCGTCAACGATCGAGGTTCACGACCATGGTCGGTGATCGCAACACGAACGCAGAGAGTCCGATGAGCATCGTCTGACCCGTGGATGGCTGTGAATCCAGCACGAGGAGCCGTCAACGAGGCCGTCCGACAACGGCGTCCAGGAACCGTCGCGATCGTAAGCTGCTGAACACCGGGGACGTCGCAGAAGCGCACGCCGACGAGTCTCACCGTTCTGCTCGGAGATAAAGTCTGCGACCTCTGGGTGCGGTGAACACTGAACGTCTACTGGCCGGAGCTGTACTCAAAGGTCAAGAGTCAGATACGGGTCAGCAAGTCCAGTATATGCCTGCAGGTGCCGCCTGCGCGTATTGGTTTCATTATTCAAATGTTTCGGCGACAGCAGAGCGCGCCTGTGGTGCCGGGCGCCCCAGCCCCGGCCTCTCGTACCCGAGCGTGGCAGATCCTTCTGACGTACCGCCCCGCACGGGGAGACATACCGACTTCGCCGGGCGTCTGCGAGTTCTCCAGACCCGCAGCCGCGTCATCTACGTCGGCAAGCGCTACGATCTGCGTAATCGCCTCACCAACCACTTCCAGGACTTGGCGAACCTGCACCCGCGACCCAGCAGAGGGTGACGACCGCGAGCGCCGTGCAGTGGACCGTCGTGCGTTTCCGGAGGTTCGAGCGGCCCTGACGCTGGAGTCTCACGTGGATTAAGGAGTCGATCCGCGCTTCGACGTCGCAAGCCGGAAGGACGAGATGTCACACCCTACCTGGCGGTGTCGATGGGGCGCTTCCCGCGCGTGCAGGTGACCTTGCGAGCGCAAGCGAGCAGGGTCGCGCTACTTCGGCCCGTACACGCAGGTGATGGGCGATTCGCGAGACGATCGATCAGCTGCCGCGCGTTTTTCCGATGCGCTCTCGCGCTCGGCGAGTGTGTTTTCAGCGCGCGAAGGCGCAGGACGTCCGTGCCTGCTCGGCTACATCGACGAAGTGTGCCGCCCGTGCGTCGGGCGCATTTCATGGAGGAGCATCGAGAATCTCGCCGAGGGGCCTGTGCCGGTTTATGGAGGGCGCACGGGCCCCGCAGATCCGTGCAAAGCTGGAGGAGCAGATACGCGCCAGGCGTCTATGGCGCTTAACTTCGAGCGCGGCGAAGCTGCTGACGATGTCTAGCAGCCTCTGCGTACGGTGCCGAGCGCAATGCGCGTGCTCGACGATAGCTGCCTGGACGCGCGGACGTGTTTTCGCCTCGTCACGACGACCTGGACGCTGCGGTCCACGTTTCTCACGTGCGTGGCGGACGCATCCGGGGCACGCGCGGCTGGGTGATCGAGCGCGTGGACGGCGCGGACGACTTGCGCCTCATGGCTCGCCTCCTCGAGCAGGTGTATTCGTCGGCGTCTCCGGACGAGGCTGGGGCTGAAGGCGGCCAAGGTGGCGGCCGTCAGCGTGGATGAGCGTCGTCCCACACGCCGACTTCGGCGATTCCGCGGGAGGTGCTCGTCTCGTCGAGCCCTGAGGAGAAGGAGACTATCGCGCGCTGGCTGGCCGACATCCGCGGCGCGTCCGTCTCGGTGCACGTGCCTAAGCGTGGCCCGAAGGCACAGATCATGGAGACGGTCACGGAGAACGCCCGCCAGGCCCTCGCTCTGCACCGCACGAAGCGCGGGAGACATTACGGCGCGTCGAAGGCACTCGAACAGCAGCGGAACCTCGATCTGCCCGGTGCCCCCTGCGCATCGAGTGCTACGACGTCTCCGCACATGAGCGGAGGAACCAGGTCGCCTCGATGGTCGTGTTCGAGGACGGTATGCCACGCAAGGACGCATATCGCACGTACAACATCCGCGGCGAGGATGGTAACGGTACCGACGACGCGAGCGCGATGAACGAGGTCCTCACGCGGCGCCTCTGCTCCTCGCCGAGGCCAGCGTTGACGGAGAGGACGAGGACGGCGTCGCCTACGCTCCGCCCGATTGACGCGATGACGGGACGCAGCGATACCCTCCAGCCACGACCTGGTCGTCGCGGACGGCGGCCTGCCAGGTGAACGCAGCGGAAGATCGCACTGGACGCGGTGGTGCGGACGACGTGCCCGTCGTGGGCCCGTGGCGAAAGCGCCTGACGAGGTGTGGACTCGGCGACGACTTCCCGCCTTCATCCCTGCCGCGCGACGTCGAGGCCCTGTACCTCCTGCGGTGCCTGCGCGACGAGTCCCACCGCTCGCAATCCGCAAAGCACCGCAAGCGCCAGTCCCGAAGGCGCAACGCCGTTGCGCGCCTCGACTCTATCCCGCTTGGACCCATGCGCCAGACGCGCTGCTCAGCATTTCGGCCCCGTCACGCGGATTCGGCGTCTGCCGAGGAGATCGCCGAGGTCAGGGCGTGAGTCAGCCTTGACGCAGACGATCCGCGATGGGCTAGCGACATCGTCGAGGAGGACATACCCGCTGACAACGACGCTTTCCCGCGCGCTGCCGGCACGCGGTGCTGCTGCTGATCGGGCGGGGAAACTCGGTAAGGAAGTCGTGATCGCCCTGCAAACGCCACGGATGCACGGTGATCGCCACGCGACTCAGCCGACAACGCTCCCGCCACGCAGGTGGCGGATGAGTTCCGCGTCTTTGACATGCGTGATCCGGTCGCCCTGCGTGAGGGTCGCGAGTGCCGTGGACGTCGACCTCATTGTCCCACGAGGTCGAGGCCACGCAACAGGGCCGCCCGAGTGCCTATGAAGAGCGCAGCGTGCGCGTCGTGCTCACACCGCTGCTGTCCAGGCGACGGTGGACCGTCAGCGGATCCGCAACGCTTGCCGCGTCCCTGCCCGGCGTGCGTCGGCTGTCGGCTCGCTTCGCGCGCAGCGAGGCCGCCGAGTTGGCTACGCGGCCCTGGACGGTCGGCTTCGCCACCCTGCGTTTAGTCGCTTCCACGATGTCACTCCTCGCACGCAGCCAGTCCCGCGCGACGGGATCCGAGCAGGTGTCGGCGACGCTGCTGGGCCCACAAGAGGACGCCCGCGCCACGACCGGCGTCGTCTGTCGTTGAAGAGAGGTTGACTTCGATTATGAGATCACGCTGCTGACCGTGCGCTCGTGGGACGCGCCTCGGGCGCTCCGTCACGACGAGCTTCTGCGCGCCCATCGGACACCGGCAGGAGGGCGGCGATCGCCACGTCGAATCCCGGCGCCCATACGGCGAGCGAGGCCGCCCTCGCGGCGTGCGCGACAGATGGCATAGGCCGTGACCGACGCTGGCCGGAAACGGGCCGCTGCCCTCGGCATCTTCGGCGTCGAGTTCTTCGTGCGTGGCGACGAGGTCTGGTTCTCCGAGCTGTCGCCTCGCCCCACGACACCGGCATGGTCACGATGGTGACCTGCCCAGTCGAGTTTGAACTCCACGCCGCGCGATCCTCGGTCTGCCCGTGTCGGCGGCGCAGTCGACGCCGGGCGCTTCGGCGGTCATCAGGTCGACGAGGTGCCGTCGATGCTCCCGTGTACAACGGCGTCGCCCAGGCACTCGAAATCCGCCGACATCGTGCGTACTTCGCAAGCCCGTGAGTCGCGGAGGAAGGCGCGTCGGCGTCGTCGCCGCTACTGCGAGCACGCCGAAGGAGGCGCGAGTCATCGCCAGGCGCGCCGCCGCCAGTATCACGATCGACGAAGCTCCCGAGCCTTCGCCCAACGGCCCTATCACCCGACCAGCCGACCCGTCAGGAGGACGCCATGCCCGACCACACACCCACGGACGCACACGACGCGTCCGAGGCCCAGGCCTCGGCAATCAACGAGGAGAACCCGCCCACGGTCCCCGAGGGCATCGCCGTGCGTGACATGGCCCGCGTGAAGTACGCCGCGCGCCTCCAACGAGGTGCTCATCATCACCGGCTACTCCGGGGCGGGCCGCACCGGCGCTGCCCGCGCGCTCGAAGATCTCGACTGGTACGTCGTCGACAACCTGCCGCCGACGATGCTGCCCGCCCTTGTCGGCGTGATGTCGAACGATCCAGCTGCGGGCGTGCACCGCCTCGCCGTCGGCGTGGACGTGCGCTCGCGTACCTTCTTCCGCACGCTCGATGCGACTCTCGAACAGCTCAAGGGCGCGGGCATCACCTACCGTGTCATCTTCCTTGAGGCCAGTCCCGGGACGTTGGTGCGACGCTACGAGTCCAACCGCCGCCCGCATCCCCTCCAGGGTGCCGGTACCCTCATGGACGGCATCAAGGCCGAGATGCGCCTGCTCGCGCCCCTTCGTCGCACGGCCGACGAGGTCATCGACACCTCCACGATGAGCGTTCACGATCTGACGAGGCGCATCCGTGACATCGTGGCGGGGGAGGAGCGTCCCCTGCGGTGACCGTCGAATCGCTGGCTTCGGCCGGCCTGCCACTCGACGCCGATCATGTCGCTGACGTGCGCTTGCATGAAGAACCCGTACTGGGTGGACGAGCTACGCCACCTCGCGGTAAGGACTCAGCCGTAGCCGACTACGTGCTCTCCAGCCGGGTGCGCGCGAGTCGCCCTCGGATATGCCGACTTCTCGCCCCCGCTGCTCAGCGGCTATCTGGCAGGATTGAAGCCGCTCGTCACGATTGCCGTCGGATGCTCGGGGTGGAAAGCATCGCTCTGTCGCGCGTTTGCAGGCACCGCGCAACGCCTGCGCTCCCACGGATACACGGTTCGCGTGATGCAGCGTGACATTGGGAGAGACTGATGCCCTATCTTGATGCAGCCGGTTGGGTTCAACGTGGAGAATCCGGCCAGAACGTCGTCGCCCTCGGCGGCGGACACGGACTGTCCGCGACCCTACGGGCGCTGCGCCACGATTACGCGCGCGCTGACGGCGGTTTGACTGGTCGCCGACGACGGAGGTAGCTCCGGCCGACTGCGCCAGGGAGATGCAATCCTGCCTCCCGGCGACCTGCGCGGCGCTGGCCTCTCCTGCGAGGAATCCGTGAGGCCTGACGTGGCGCGACGTCACGCAGCTGCGCCTGGATACGAGTGGTCCGCTCAATCGGGCACGCGCTCGGCAACCTGCTGATTTCCGGCCTGTGGCAGCTTCTCGACGATCCGGTCGAAGGCCTCGACTGGGTCGGTCGCCTCCTCGGCGCACAGGGGCGCGTCCTTCCCATGTCGTCGACGCCGATCGACATCGAGGCGGATATGAACGACGGTGGTCGCCGCTACGTCGTGTCCGGCCAGTCAAAGTCGCCGTTGCTCCCGGCACCGTCGAGGCACGTGCGCATCACGCCCGAGGCCCCTGAGGTTCCCGCCGCGGTCACCGGGCGATCTCGAGGCCGACTGGGTGGTCCTGGACCCGGCTCTGGTACACCTCCGTGATCCCGCACCTGCTGGTGCCGGACATTATCGCGCCCTCGCACGACCGATGCCCACCGCGCGCTCGTTGCCAACCTGAGCGCGCCAGCGCGGCGAAACCGACCTGATGTCGACCGCCGACCACGTGCGTTCTCCGCGAGTAGCGCACCGATGCTCAAGCTCGACGTCGTCGTCGCGGATCCGACGACTTGCGATGATATCGATGATCTGATCGTGGCAGCCGAAGAACTCAGCGCGCGCGTTCTCCTGCAGCAGGTTCGCACGGGTGATGGAGCCCCGCACCACGACCCGCTGCGCCTCGCCGCGGCGCTGCATGACGCATTTGACGGCTTCCTGGTGAGGCTCGGACAGCCCGGAAACGTGGTTACCTTGCTAGAACCTGTTGCCTGCTGACAAACGACATCACATATCTGGAAGCCGTGTCCTCGACATCTGACATGAGGACGAGCTGGCGCGCGCTCGTTTCGACGACGCCGTCTGAGGTAGCCGCCGAAGTGAGCGCGACGCTATCGTTTCGCGGGAGGCCTCGCACCCGTGGGCGGGCGTATTCTCGTTGATGCCGAGCTCGACTCTCCGTGGCCGCCGTCGCCTGCGCACCTACCTGCAGGCGCTGTATAACGCCGAATCCTCCGTCGTCGTCGGTGTCGGTTCTTCTCTGCGCCGCGGCAAGCGCTACGTCGTACGCGTGGTCCACAGGCTGACGAGCTCGCGCGCCTGACCGAGCTGTTGACTCCTGCGGCGCCCCGTTCGCGGCCTGCCGCCCGTGCTCGATCGCCTCCGGGACCGCCGAGGCCTCAGCAATCTGGCGCGGCGCTTTCCTCGCGCGCGGCTCCCTCACATGGAACCCGGACGATCTTGCGTCTCGAGATCACGTGCCCCGGCCGAGGTCGCCCTCGCGATGGTCGGCTGCGCGCGAGCTCGGTGCGGCCGCCCGCTCAAGGAGTTCTGGCACCGACCGCGTCTCCGTCCGCGATTCGGACGCGATCGGCACGCTCATCTCCGCTATGGGTGCTCCCCAGACCTTCGAGCATGGCAGGGGGCAGCGCAGGCGCCCGCAGGCCGAAGCGCCAACCGACTGGCCAACGTTTGACGACGCGAACCTGCGTCGCTCCGCCCGCGCGGCCGTTGCCGCGGGTGCTCGCGTCGTCGAGCGCTTCCGAGATTCTCGGGGACGACGTACCGCGCCACCTGCTCGAGGCTGGCACCTGCGCCTGCGGTACAAGCAGGCCTCCCTCGAGGAGCTCAGCAAGCACACGAATCCGCCCCTGACCAGGGATGCCGTCGCCGGTCGTATCCGCCGCCTCCTGGCTCCTCGCCGATGAGGTCGCGCACGAACGCGGCATCCCGGACACGGAATCTGCGCTCACCCTCGACATGCTCGAGGAGTGACTGCAGGTCCTCATTTCGCCGCTTCGTCTCAATCAAACGAGAATTACCCCACGTGCAGATTTTCAAATTAGTTGTGACTCGAGTCCGCTTTTCGGGTGTAGATTAGAACTGCTGGAACCGCAGACATCTGCGGGGCCGGGCAGGCAACCCGCACGCCCGGTTGCATCGAAGACCGTGTCCCGTCGTGGGCTACGAGCAGGAGGAACATAGTGACCACCCGCGTTGGCATCAACGGCTTCGGCCGCATTGGCCGTAACTTCTTCCGCGCCGCCTCGAGCAGGCGCGGATATCGAGATCGTCGCCGTTAACGACCTCACCGACAACAAGACCCTCGCTCACCTGCTGAAGTACGACCTCGATCACGGTCGCTTCCGGGCGAGGTCTCCTACGATGACAGGGCATCGTCGTCAGCGTCAAGCACATCAAAGGTGCTCGCGCAGCTAACGCCGACCGCCTAGAGCGAGCTCAGCGTTGAGGTTCTCGTTGAGTCCACCGCGCTCTTCACCGACGGTAGAAACGCCGAAAGCTCACCTCGAGGGTGGCGCCAAGAAGGTCGACCATCTCCGCTCCCGCAGAACGTCGACGGTACCTTCGTCATGGGCGTGAACGAGGGCTGACTGGCGACAATGCCACGATGAACATCGTGTCGAACGCCCCCATGCGACCAACTGCCCGCCCCCTGGCCAAGGGTTCTCGAGGAGAACTTTCGGCACCGAGCGCGGCATCGCGAGCCACCATCCACTCCTACACGGGTGACCAGCGCGTCCTCGACGCCCCCATTCGGACCTGCGTCGCGCCCGCTGCGCTCCTGAGACATGATCCCCACCAGACCGGTGCTGCCCAGGCCGTCGCCCTGGTTCTGCCCGCGCTGAGGCAAGTTCGATGGCCTCGCCGTCCGCGTTCCCACCCCGACCGGCTCCCTGACCGACCTCACCTTCATCGCGAAGAAGGAGGTCTCCGTCGAGGCGTAAGGCTGCCGTCAAGGCCGCCGAGGGTGAGCTCAAAGGGTATCCTCGAGTACACCGAGATCCGATCGTGTCCTCCGACATCGTGGGCAACCTCCACATCTCGATCTTCGACGCCACCGAGACCAGGGTCATCAGCGCCCCTCGTCAGGTCCTGTCCTGTTACGATCAACGGTGGGGCTACTCGAGACGCTCTCGTTCGCCTCACCGTCCTCGTCGGCTCCAAAGCTCGCCTGAGCACACAGCTGATACACCAGCCATGAGCTGATCAGTGAGATGCCCGTGCACGCTCGTGCACGGGCATCTCGTACATCGCCACCGCCTTCAGACCGAAAGGACTCTCGTGAGGACTATCTCCACCCTATGGGCGACCTGCGCGCAGCGCGTCCTCGTCCGCTCGACTTCAACGTTCCGCTCCCAGGACGGCGCTCATCGCCGACGACGGCCGTATCCATGCGCTGCCTACCCTAGACCTCACCGACGCCGGTAGCAGGTCGTCATCATGGCTCACCGCCGCCCCCAGAGGCAGGTCGATCCGCCTCGCTGGGTCCGTCGCCAAAGCCGCCTCGCTGAGCTTTCGGCGTGAAGGTCACGCTGCCTCCGACGTTGTTGGCCCTCCGCTGCTGAGACGGTCGCCGCCTGGGCGAGGCGAGATCGCCCTGCTCAAGAGAACGTCCGTTTCGGTCCCCGTGAGGACCTCCAGGTTTGATGAGGAGCGCGAAGAGCTCGCCGCGAGTACGCTAAGCTCGAGCGACGCGTTCGTCTCCGACAACTCGGCGTCGTCCACCGCAAGCAGGCGTCCGTCTACGACATCGCCAGCTGCTGCCCCGGCTGCCAGCCTGCTCGTCCTCGAGAGATCGAGTCCCTGTCCAAGGTGACCCGGCGACCTCGAGCTCTCTGGCGTCGTCCTCGGCGGCTTTCCAAGGTCTCCGACATCGGCCGCCAACCTGCTGAAGAAGGCCGACATGCTCTTCATCGGTGGTGGCATGGTCTTTTACCTTCCTGGCCGCACAGGGTTACCGGTGGGCAAGTCCCGTCGAGGAAGACCAGATCGACACCGTCAAGGCTATCGCCGAGGCCGCCGAGCGTGGCGTCGACCTGCTGCTGCCCGTCGATGTCATCGTCGCTGAGTTCGCGGTCGACGCGCCCGCGACCGACTCGTGAAGGTCGACGCGATCCCCGACGACCAGATGGGCCTCGGACATCGGCCCCGAGTCCCGGCGAAAGCTCTTCGCCGACAAGCTTGCTACCGCGAAGACCGTGGCCTGAACGGCATGGGCGTCTCTCGAATTTGACGCATTCTCCGGCGGCACCTGCGCCGTCGCCGAGGCCCCTCTCAGGGCTCCATGTCCTCTCCGTCATCGGCGGCGGCGACTCTGCCGCGGCCGTGCGCCTGCTCGGCTTCGACGAGAACACCTTCTTCACATTTCTACTGGCGGTGCCTCCCTCGAGCTCCCTCGAGGGCAAGGTTCTGCCCGGTATCGCAGTTCTGGAGGACTGACTCATGGCACGCATCCCCTGATGGCCGGCAACTGGAAGATGAACCTCGATCACCTCGAGGGCCAACCACCTCGTCCAGGGGCCTCTGATGGCCCTGTCCGACGCGGGCCAGCGACTACTCAAGTGCGAGGTGCTCGTCATCCCGCCGTTCACCGACATCCGCACGGTCCAGACCATCGTTGATGCGATGATCTTCAGATCAAGTACGGTGCTCAGGACGTCTCGATCCACGACAACGGCGCCTACACCGGCGAAATCTCCACCGAAATGCTGACCACGCTCGGCGTCTCCTACGTGGTCATGGGCCACTCCGAGCGTCGCGAGTACGCACGAGTCCGACGAGCTCGTTGGTGCCAAGGCCTGTAAGGTCTTCGACGCTGGCATGACCCCGATCCTGTGCTGCGCGAGGCCCTCGAGATCCGCAAGGCCGGCACCTACGTCGACTTCAGTGCTCGGCGGATCCGCCGCCCTCGCCGGCTGGAAGGCCGAAGGGTCGCCAGATCGTCATCGCCACGAGCCCATCTGGGCCATCGGCACCAGCGAAACCGCCTCCGCCGAGGACGCTCAGGAAGTGTGCGGCGCCATCCGCGCCGCCCTGGCCGAGGACTTCGGCGCCGAGACCGCCGAGTCCACCCGCATCCTCTACGGTGGCTCCGCCAAGCCCGGCAACATCAGGAGCTCATGGCGTCAGCCGACGTCGACGGCGGCCTCGTCGGCGGCGCGTCCCTCAGGCTGACTCTCTCGCCGCCATGGCGACGCTCCACGCCTGAGAAGCCGTAGCGCCTCACCCGCCCGGGCCACCAGCCGGGTCGGAGCGGACGCGAGTGAGGCCAACCGGTGTGCCGGTTTGGCCCCCACCGGCATTCTCAGTTAGACCCGTAAAGGTATATGTCCCCGATCCGGGGCGAACTGCGATAGAAACTGGATTGACCGTGACCATTCTGAACAACGTCCTGATCGTGCTGATCTTCCTGACCAGCATCCTGCTGACCCTACCGTCCCTCGCACAAGGGACAGGGCGGCGGTCTGTCGGACATGTTCGGTGGCGGCATCTCCTCGTCGGCCGGCTCCTCCGGTGTCGCCGAGCGTAACCTGAACCGCATCACCCTGGGCACACTGCTCATCTGGCTGGTGTGCATCATCGGCTACGCACTTCTCGCGAAGTTTGGTAGCTGATACTCGTGGATAACGTAGCGCTGTGGCTCCCCGCACTCGTGTGGGGAGCCCTGTTTCTCTGGTCCTATTGGCGCGAACCTCGGCAGTTTCGCAACGCGTTCTTCTTTTTCTTTTTCTGCGCGTGCACGCTCGGCGCAGCCGCGGTGACCTTCAATCAGTGGTGGATCACGGTCCCGATCTTCCTGGTCGTCGCGTTCACCCCGGTCGTCACGATTGTCTTCATGCTGGTCAACGAGGTGATCCTCGTTCGGCGCGAGGGTTTCTCCTTCGCCCACGCCCTGCCGCTGCTCTTCGCGTGCGCGATCGTCGCCTGGTTTGGTGCGCTTCCCAGCGCATCTGCCCTGCAGGCATCGGAGGTGGTACTCGGCTTCTTCCTCGCGGTCACGGCGTGCGGCGCGTGGTTCTTCCTCTCGTTCGCAGCGCTGCTTCTTTACTCGTGGCTCTACCGTTCGCTCCCGCGGAAGCGGCACTACGAGTTCATCATCATCCACGGTGCGGGACTGGCAGGGGAGGAGCTGACGCCTCTGCTGCGCGGACGCGTCGAGTGCGCATACGAGCTGTGGGTCACGCAGGGGCGGCACGCGACCCTGGTTCCGTCGGGAGGGAAGGGTGAGGACGAGGAAGTCTCCGAGGCGGAGGCTATGGCGCGTCACCTGCGTAGCCTCGGTGTTCCCGACACCCAGATGCTCCTGGAGGATCGATCGACGACGACGTGGGAGAACCTGAGGTTCTCACGGGACCTCATCGCCGAACACTCCTCGGGCGGCACGCCGCGAAGCGCATTGGTCACCAGCGACTATCACGTGTTCCGTGCCGCCATGTACGCGCGGGCAGTCGGATTAAGCGCCGACGGGCTGGGCTCGCGAACTGCACGCTACTACTTCCCGACGGCCTTCATCCGAGAGTTCATCGCAATCACGCGCAGCTACTGGTGGCCGTACGCGACGATCATGGGCCTGTGGGCGATTTTTACGCTCATCTCCCTGATCTTCTTGCGCTAGATTGGTGCTCTCAACGGGCGCGTGCCTCACGGCGCGAGCGTAGCGATGCTGGCCGCTGCGGGCTCGTCGAGGTAGACGCGCGTCGTGGGGGCAAGGATGCCCGCCACCGGGAGGTCGAGGGGAGACGCGCCCACGAAGGCTCGCTCGAGAGCATCCGCCTTCGCTGCACCCGCAGTCGTCAGCCACACCTCGCCGCACGCACGCATGACGGGCATCGACACCGTGATGCGCTGCGGTGGCGAGCTAGGAAGTGCGGATCGCCAGAATGGGGAGGCCTCGTCCATGTCGATGCGCCCCGGGAAGAGCGAGCATATGTGCCCCGTCTGGACCCATGCCGATCAGTGCGATGTCGAGATCGCTCGCCCATGAGCTTGCGCCACGTGTCAGTAAACGCTGCGGTCGCCTCGTCGAGAGAACCCGCGCCGGGCGCGGATACATCCGAGGTCGGCATGCGCACAAACTCAACGCCGGAGGCCGCGCGGAAGAAGCCCTCCACGCCTGATCGTCGTTGCGATCCTCGTCGTCGGCGGGCACATAGCGCTCGTCAACCAGCCACACGCGCACACGTGACCAGTCGACCTCCCCGACGACGGGCAGCAACGAGGGCAACAGGCTCGTCGTAATGGCACCACCGGAGATGGCCAGGTTGACGCGAGAACCGGCGTCGGCCTCGTCGACGAGCGTGCGCAGACGAGCGAGGAACGCACGGCCCACGGCCTCGTTCAGTTCCTCGACGGTCGGCAGTACTTCAAGCCTGTGGACAGCCACCATCGTTACTCACCCTCAAAGCATGCAGCCAGACGCGGCAACTCAGTCGTGAGCAGCTTACCGTAGTAGACGTCCGGATCCATGCGACGCAGATCCTCCATGAGGGAATCCTGCACGGAGCGGCGCGCGAGGTTCACTGAGCGATCTTCGAGGCCGGGGCGCGACAGGCGGGCGACTGCTGAGGAGGCGCTACGCGACAGCGACACGGTCGTGTCGTCGTCGAAGAAGAACGTGATGTCCGTGATCGTGAGGGCCTCGGGATCGACGACTCGTTCGACGGGCACGCCCAGCTGATGGTGCAGCCACGCGGCCACGAGGAAGGGCGAGGGGTGCGTGGCGTTGCCCGCGACGCGGATCGACGTCGGCAGGCGGTCAAAGTCCTCTGCGATGGCCGCGAGCAGCGCCCGCCACAGGGTGACGCCGGCCCACGCGAGATCCGTATCGCCGGGTAGTAGACGGTGGAGAGGGCAGACAGTGTGTCCATGGGGCACTCGGTCGCGCGCGAATCAGTGATGCGCTTGACCGCGAGGCGACCAGCGGGTGCGCGCGCGGGTTGGGCAGGGGAACGACCGGCCAGTATGTGACGACCGGCGTATCCGACTGAAGCAGCGGCATGACGAGCGAGTCGATGTTCGACGCGGCCTCACCGCGAGGCTCGAGGATGATGATGTCGGACAGGCCCGCTGCGTCGCCCACGCGAATCTGGGCGTTTAGGCGCGCCGTGCCCTCGGTGGACTCGGGCTCGACGATGACGATCACGCGGCAGGATGCTCACGAGAGACGCGTCGGAGACCTCGATCGCATTGTCGACGTCGATGAGGTCGGGCACAGCAGATGAGCAGCGTGAGAACACGGCTCAGAGCGGCGGCACCGCGCTCGTCGCGAACTCCACGATGCGGAGGCGACCTCGGCCGACGTGGTGTTCTTCAGGGTGATGATCACGGGAGCCTCCAGAAACGGCCGTCGCGGGCCAGCATGTCGTGCGCGGATTGGGGACCCCAGGTGCCGGGAGCGTAGGGCTCAGGCTGACCCTGGGACTCCCAGAAGGTCAGGATCGGGTCGAGGATCTTCCACGAGGCCTCGACCTCGTGCTGGTGCAGGAAGAGGGGCGGAGCCGACGAGCGCGTCCAGGATGAGGTCGCTCGTAGGCTTCGGGTGAGTCCTCGGTGGAACGCGTGGCCGTAGGCGAAGTCCATGGTCGTCACGCACCCTGCATCGACGTGCCCGGCACCTTTGCACCGAGCTTGAGTCAGACCCTCGTCCGGCTGGACGCGGATGACGAGCGCGTTCTGGCCGGACTCGCTGAGATCGGAGTTACCGAACGGAACGTGGGCTGAGCGCTTGAAGATGACGGCGATCTCGGTGACGCGCTTGCCGAGGCGCTTGCCAGCGCGCAGGTAGAAGGGCACGCCCGCCCAGCGGCGCGTGTCCACGAAGAGCTTGATTGCAGCGAAGGTCTCGGTGGTCGAGTCGGCCGGAATGCCGTCCTCCTCCAAGGTAGCCGCACCTGGTCGCCGCGCCCTGCCAGCCGCCGGCGTACTGCCCGCAGGCCGTCTCGATGGCGAGGTCCTCAGGGCAGGCGCACCTGCGGAGAGTTTCCTTCTCCGACTGGATTTCTCAGGGGTGAGTGGACGGGCTCCTCCGCGGCGGTCAGGGCCATCAGCTGAAGCAGATGGTTTTGGATGATGTCGCGTACCGCTCCGATACCGTCGTCAGTAGCCCGCACGTGTGCCGATGCCGATGTCCTCGGCCATCGTGATCTGCACGGAATCGACGTAGTTCGCCTTCCACAGGGGTTCGAACATGGCGTTCGCGAAGCGCATCGCCATGATGTTCTGGACGGTTTCCTTGCCCAAGTAGTGGTCGATGCGGAAGACGTCCTGCTCGTCGAAGATCTGCGAGATCACGTCGGAGAGCTCTTGCGCGGACTGAAGGTCATGGCCGAAAGGCTTCTCGATGATGACGCGACGCCATTCGCGGCCCTGACGCTTGTTGAGGCCTGTGTCGGACAGGTGCTTGGCCACGACCGGGAAGTATGAGGGAGGAATCGAGAGGTAGAACGCGTGGTTGCCGCCGGTGCCGCGCGAGTGGTCGAGCTCGAGCGACGGTGTCAGCAAGCTGGCGGTAGGCATTGGGATCGTCAAGGTGCGCGAGACGAGCGCAGGCCCGAGCGCAGTTGGTTCCACGTGCCTTCGTTAAAGCCGGTGCGGGTGTGCGCCTCAATGGACGCGCGCACGTATTCCTCAAAGTCCTGGGGGCTCAGTCGCGGCGCGCAAAGCCGGTCAGCGAGAAGGCCGGGTGGAGGCCGCGGTTAGCGAGGTCGTAGATCGCGGGAAGGAGCTTCTTGCGCGCGAGGTCGCCCGTGATGCCGAAGATGACGAGGCCACACGGTGGGGAGATGCGCGGAAGCCTGCGATCCTGGGGATCGCGCAGGGTGGGGATCTCGTTGGTCACGGTGGTCGCTCCGTTCGCTAGGGGGCAGGACGAGGCCAGGGGCCCGAACGCTTCTCCTCGCAGGTGAGTGGAACGGGACCGAGGACTCACACATGTAGAAGAATAGGGCTGCTGGCACGCCTCGCGCGCCAGCAGCCCTCTGTCAGTTCAGTTGACTATAAAAGTCACGAACGAGGCGGCTTCGATGGATTCGCTCGCGGCTTCGGCCACGTGCTGCGCATCGATGCCGTATTCGCGAAGAGGAGTTCGCCCGGCGCGAGGCGCCAAGGTGCTCGATGGAGACCGCGCGGCCGGCGTCGCCGATCCAGCGGTACCACGGCAGGGGCGATGCCGGCCTCGACGGAGACGCGGGCGCGAACCGACGGGGCAGAACCGAGTCGCGGTACTCGCGGTCCTGGGCCTCGAACCAGTCGAGGCAGGGCACGGAGACGACGCGGGCGGCGACGCCGTCGGCGCCAGAGGCCTCGCGTGCCTCGAGGGGCGACGGAGACCTCGGAGCCGGAGGCCAGCAGGATCACGTCGGGCGTGCCCTCGGTGTCGGCAGGACGTAGGGCACCTGCGCGCCAGGTCCTCGGTGGTGGCCAGTCCGGTGCCTTCGCCACGTGCGGGGTTGGGCGGGTTCTGGCGCGACAGGATGATGGCGGCCGGGTGGGACTGCTCGAGGATGGCCTTCCAGGACGCGGCGGTCTCGGCGGCGTCGGCGGGGCGCACGACCGCGAAGTTCGGGATCGCGCGGTAGGACGCCAGGTGCTCGATCGGCTGGTGGGTCGGGCCGTCTTCACCGACGCCGATGGAGTCGTGGGTCCACACGTAGGTGACGGGCAGGTCCATGAGGGGCGGCGAGGCGCGCAGCGCCGCGCATGAAGTCGGAGAACACGAAGAACGTGCCACCGTACGCGCGGGTGAAGCCGTCGGCGGCGATGCCGTTGAGGGCGGCACCCATCGCGAACTCGCGCACGCCGAAGTGGAGGTTGCGGCCGAACTCGTTGCCGCTGAAGGCCGAGGAGGAACGGTGCGTGGGCAGGAAGGAAGGCTCGCCCTTCAGGAATGTGTTGTTGGAGCCGGCGAGGTCGGCGGAGCCGCCCCACAGCTCGGGCAGGACGGGGGCGATCGCGTTGAGGACCTGGCCGAGGCGGCGTGGTCGCGATGGCCTTGCCCTCCTCGAAGGTGGGCAGCGCGGCTCCCAGCCCTCGGGAGGCGTCCTTCGAGGAGGCGCTCGAGTAGGGCGGCCTGCTCGGGGTGAGCGGACTTCCATGCCTCGGCAGCGCGTCCCAGTCCTTTCGGTACTCGGCGGCGCGGGCGGCGGCGCGGGCGCGGACCTCGTCCACGATCGCGGGGTCGGCGTCGAACATCTTCTCGGGGTCGGCGCCCAGGGCTTCCTTCAGACCCTTGAGGGCCTCGGAGCCCAGCTTGGAGCCGTGGATGCCGCCGGTGTTCTGCTTGCCGGGGGTCGGCCAGCCGATGATGGTGCGCAGCGCGATGAGCGAGGGCTTCTTGGTCTCGGCCTTGGCGGCGTCGAGGGCATTGTTCAGGGCGGCGGTGTTTTCCTCGACTGATCCATCCTCGCCGAGCCAGTCGACGCGCTGGACGTGCCAGCCGTAGCCTCATGTGAGCCAGGACATCCTCGTTGAAGGCGATCGAGGTGTCGTCTTCGATGGAGATGTGGTTGTCGTCCCAGATGACGGTGAGGTTGCCCAGCTCCTGGGTGCCAGCGAGGGAGGAGGCCTCGGCGGAGACGCCTTCCTCGAAGCAGCCGTCGCCAGCGATGACGTAGACGTTGTGGTCGAAGACGGACTCGCCGAGAGGGGTCTCGGGATCGAGCAGGCCGTGGACGCGGCGGGCGTTCATGGCGAAGCCAACGGCGGAGGCGATGCCGGTGCCAGCGGGCCGGTGGTGATCTCAACGCCCTTGGTGTGCCCGTACTCGGGGTGGCCGGGGGTCAGGGAGCCGGCGGTGCGCAGCTTCGTGATGTCGTCGAGCTCCAAACCGAAGCCGGACAGGTAGAGCTGGACGTACTGGGTCAGCGACGAGTGGCCGGCCGAGGAGGATGAAGCGGTCGCGACCGATCCAGCGCGGATCCGCCGGATCGACGTTCTGACCCTGTTGTAGAGGAGGTAGGCGGCGGGGGCGAGCGAGATGGCGGTACCGGGGTGGCCCGATCCGGCCTGCTCGACGGCGTCGGCGGCGAGGAGCTTAGCGGTCTTGACCGCTTCGTCATCGATGTGATCCCAGTGAAGTGTCACGGTGGTCTCCAGTTGTTGGGCCCCAGCGTCGGGGCAGGAAATGGTTTACCGCGTCACAGTCTAGCGAAAATGTGCGCTTACCGATAGCGCTCACGCACATTTGTTGCGCAGTCGCTTACCCTGTCACCATGACATCCCTCGAAGCTCTCGTCCGCGACTGGGTGGACTATCTGCGCGTTGAGAAGGGGGCGTCTGCGCATACAGTTTCGAACTATCGCCGCGACGTCACGCGCTATGCGTTTGACATGAAGAGCCGAGGGAAGGTCAACGTCGAAGACGTCAGCGCATCGGACACTGAGATTACACGATGCGCCTGGCATCTGGCCAGGTCACAGGGAACTCCGGCCGCTGCCTCGTCGGTGGCGCGCGCGTCGGCGGCTATTCGCGGACTCCACAAGTACGCGATGACCGAGGGGGCTGTCGGAACCGATGCGGCTGCACAGTTGCATGCCCCGCGCCAGGGGCGACACCTCCCCAAGGCCCTGTCCGTCGACGAAGTGGGACGGCTGCTGGACGCTGCCCACGCCGACGATTCTCCTATCGGCCTGCGCGACGCCGCCCTCCTCGAGCTGCCTCTACGCGACGGGGGCCCGGGTCTCCGAAGCCGTTTCGCTCAGTGCCGACGACCTCGATCTGGACGGAGACGTTCCTGTCGTGCGCCTGTTCGGCAAGGGACGCAAAGAACGGATCGTTCCCGTGGGGTCTTTCGCCGTGGATGCCCTCGACGCGTATCGGGTGCGCGCCCGGCGCTCGCCGCACGAGGCCGAGGGATCGACCGCGTTTTTCCTGAACTCTCGAGGGACGCGCTGTCCCGGCAGAGTGCATGGACCGCGATCCGGCGGGCGGCCCAGGCAGCGCAGCTGGGGGAGCGGGTGTCCCCACATACGCTGCGACACTCCTTTGCGACGCACCTGCTGGAAGGAGGTGCGTCCGTCCGCGAAGTGCAGGAGCTTCTCGGGCACGCGTCGGTGGCGACGACACAGATCTACACACCCAGGTGACTGCCGCCGCACTGCGCGAAGTCTTTACGCTCTCGCACCCTCGGGCGCGTGGCACCGACGCATCCGCGCGGTGATGAATTAGGATGGGGGCGTGACCACGAACTCGCACCCTACGCTGACGCCCGACCTGCACGAAGAGCCGGTCGATTTTCCCGTGCCCGCGCCGCTGTCGGGGCATGGTCCCGCCCGTGTGATCGCGATGTGCAACCAGAAGGGCGGTGTCGGCAAGACGACCACCACCATTAACCTGGGTGCCGCGCTGGCCGAGTATGGTCGCCGTGTCTTGATTGTGGACTTCGATCCCCAGGGTGCCGCATCCGTGGGCCTGGGGATCAATGCACTCGATATGGAGCAGACGATCTACACGCTGCTCATGAACCCGAAGGCGGACGTCAAGGCGACGATCTGCCACACCTCGACGGAGAACCTCGACATCATTCCCGCGAACATCGACCTGTCCGCGGCCGAGGTTCAGCTGGTGAACGAGGTCGCCCGCGAGAGTGCCCTGGCCCGCGTTCTGCGACACGTTGAAGCAGACTACGACGTGGTCCTCATCGACTGTCAGCCCTCCCTTGGCCTGCTCGCGGTCAATGCTCTGACCGCCGCTCACGGTGTCATCGTCCCCGTGGAGGCAGAGTTCTTCGCGCTGCGTGGCGTGGCCCTGCTGGTCGAGACCATCGAGACGGTGCGCGATCGTATCAACCCGCGCCTGAAGATCGACGGTATCGTCGCCACGATGGTCGACTCGCGTACGCTGCACTCGCGCGAGGTCCTCCAGCGCCTGCAGGAGGCCTTCGGCGACCTCGTGTTCGATACGCGTATCGGGCGCACGATCAAGTTCCCGGACGCTTCTGTGGCCACCGAGCCGATCATTTCCTACGCTCCCAACCACGCGGGCGCTCACGCGTACCGTCGACTCGCGCGGGAAGTCATCGCCCGTGGCGACGCGGCCTGACAGCCTCGAGGTTCAGGGGGAGTTCGACCTCTTTGCGGTCTCACTCCCGGTTTTTGAAGGTCCTTTCGATCTTCTTCTGTCGCTGATCGCGCGCAAGAAACTCGACATCACCGAGGTCGCGCTCGCGCAGGTGACCGACGAGTTCATCGCGTTCATGAAGGCGTCCCCGGACCTGTCGCGTACGACGGAATTCCTGGTCGTCGCGGCGACCCTCCTGGACATGAAGGCCGCGCATTTGCTGCCCAGTGTCGGCGAGGAGGACAACGCGTCCGAAGCTGACCTGGAGGCCCGCGATCTCCTGTTCTCGCGGCTCCTGCAGTACCGGGCTTTCAAGGAGGCGGCGAAGCACATCGACGCTCGGATGGGGGAGTACGGGTCGTACGTTGCCCGGGATGTGCCGCTCGAGCCTCATTTTGCGGCCCTCTTGCCCGAGCTTCAGTGGCACACAACCCCCGAGGACCTCGCGCGTCTGGCCGCGGACGCCCTGTCCTCGACAAGCCCGACGGTTCAGGTGGCCCACCTGCACGATCCAGTTGTCCCCGTGCGCGAGCAGGCCCTGCTTGTCTCGTCGATGCTCGCCGAGGCGGGGCGCATGACCTTCCACGAGCTCGTCGAGGACGCACCCACGCGTGCTGTTGTCGTGTCTCGCTTCCTCGCGCTCTTGGAACTCTACAGGCGCGGAGCCGTTGAACTCGAGCAAGACGGGGCGCTCGGCACACTGACGATTCAGTGGACCGGCAGTGAGGGAAGCGTCGACATCGACGTGGACGACCATACGGGCGTGAGTGACGCGGACTCAGCCACGGCCTCGTCCCCGCACGAGGAAGCGATTGCGACAGAAGGAGGAGACGCCGATGAGTGAGAATACTCTGCGCGGTCCGATCGAGGCGATCCTGATGGTGGCCTCGGAGCCGGTTGCCGCGTCCGAACTCGCCGACGTGCTCGGTGTGAGCGTCGAGGACGTCGAGGCGCAGCTGCGGGCTCTCGCCGCCGAGTACCTGGGTGAGGGACAGGATCGCCCGCGCGGTTTCGAGCTGCGCGAGGTCGCGGGCGGCTGGCGCATCTATTCCGCGCGGGCTTACGCCGATGTCGTCGGGCGCTTCGTCGTCGGCTCGTCGCACGCGCGTTTGTCTCAGGCGGCGCTCGAAACGCTGGCGGTCATTGCCTACCGTCAGCCGATTTCCAGGGCACGAATCTGCCGTATTCGAGGGGTGAACGTGGACGGCGTCGTGCGCACGCTCCTGGCCCGAGGCCTCGTAGAAGAGACGGGACTGACACCCTCCGGCGCGCGCCTGTACGGGACGACCGGGGAATTTCTTGAGAAAATGGGATTAACGAGCCTGTCGGAACTGGTACCGTTGGCACCCTACTTGCCGGACGCCGACGTGCTGGATGAATTGGAGGAAGAACTATGAGGGCTAACCCCTACACCGAGGGTGGAGTGCGCCTGCAGAAGGTGCTCGCCCAGGCTGGCGTCGCATCCAGGCGTGCGTCCGAACAGATGATCGCCGACGGCCGTGTGAGCGTCGACGGCACCGTCGTGCGCAACCAAGGTGTGCGCGTGGATCCCGCGACGCAGGTCATTCATGTTGACGGTGAACGCCTGATCCTGGACGAGACGAAGCACATCGTCCTGGCGATCAACAAGCCGATCGGTACTGTTTCCACGATGAGTGACCCGGAGGGCCGCCCCACGATCGCCGATCTGATCGCCGACTACCCGGAGCGTCTCTACCACGTTGGTCGCCTCGACATTGACACGTCCGGCCTGCTGCTGCTGACGAACGACGGCGAGCTGGCGAACCGTCTGACCCACCCCAAGTACGAGATCCGCAAGACCTACGTGGCGCGTCTGCACGGCGAGGTGAAGCCGGGCGTTAAGCGCACCCTGCTGAACGGCATTGAGCTGGAGGATGGGCCGATCAAGGTCGATTCTTTCCGCATCGTCGACACTTACGGCGACATCACCACCGTTGAGATCGTCGTGCACGAGGGCCGCAATCGCCTCGTGCGCCGCATGATGGAGGCTGTCGGCTACCCGGTGCGCGAGCTGGTGCGCACGGGCTTCGGTCCGATCTCTCTCGATCACCTCAAGCAGGGCACGACCCGCCGCGTGAAGGGCAACGCGCTGAGCGCACTGTACGGGGCCGTTGGACTGTGAGCACCTCTGACGGCGTCGGCGCGCGCGTCGTGCAAACGGCGGGGCCTGTCCTCATCATTGGATCGGGTCTGCTGGGTGCGTCGCTGGGCCTGGCGCTGCGGGCCGGGGGTGTGCGCGTCTATCTCGAGGACGCCTCGCCCACCTCGCTGCACCTGGCCTCCGACGTGGGTGCCGGGCAGGCGTTCGGTGACGTCCTCGCCGAGGCCGGGGTGCGCCCGAGTGACTGTGGCTCGGATACGCCGTCCCTACAAGGCACCCTCCGTTGTCGTCGTCGCGACGCCCCGGATGTCGCTGATCGCGTGATCGTCGAGTCGCTGCTGCGTTTTCCCGATGCGATCGTCACCGATGTCGCCTCGGTGAAGGATGCGGTCGTTGCGGATGTCCTGCGCGGATTGGAACGCGAGGATTGTCTCGAAGCAGCCTCGCGCTACGTTGGTTCGCACCCGATGGCCGGTCGCGGAGCGCAGCGGTGCCGGCGCTGCCGATGCCGACCTGTTCTACGGACGCCCGTGGGTGATCGTCGCACACGAGTCGACGTGGCCGCGAGCGGTGCTGGTTACGCGTGCGCTGGCAACGGACGTCGGTGCCGTGCCTCTCGAGATGAACGCGGGCACGCACGACCACGCCGTCGCTCTCGTGTCGCACGTTCCGCAGCTGGTGTCGTCGATGCTCGCCGCGCGTCTTGTTGATGCCCCCGCCCAGGCGCTGGGTCTGGCGGGGCAGGGGCTGCGCGATACCGCCCGTATTGCGGCGTCCGACCCGCGCCTGTGGACGGCGATTCTGGCCGGCAATGCCGGTCCGGTCGCACACATCCTGCGCGAGCTACGCGCTGACCTCGATGACTTGCTCACGCACCTCGACGCGGCCGCTGAACTTGGTCCCCTGCGTGGCGGTTCCGTGGGTGCGATTAATCGGGTGATGACCGCGGGTAACCAAGGCGTTTCCCGGATTCCCGGCAAGCACGGCGGTGCGCCGTCTCGATACCGCGAGATCGAGGTGCTCATTCCCGATGAGCCGGGCGCTCTCGGTAGGCTTTTCAGCGAGCTCGGCGAGGCAGACATTAACATCGAAGACTTGGTTTTGGAGCACTCTGCGGGCGCACAGGCAGGCGTCGCCCGCGTCATGATTGACCCGGCGGTTGCAGACCGCGCCGTCGCCGACCTGCAACAGCGGGGTTGGCGACTCATCACCCACTAAACGACCTCGGTGAGGAGAACGTTTTGATGAACGACTCGATGCGTCGAGACGCGATTTCGCGTGTCGGCATGACGATTGCCATCGATGGGCCGGCCGGTTCGGGCAAGTCCACGGTGTCGAAGGCTTTGGCGAGCCGTCTGGGCATCGGCTACCTCGATACGGGTGCCATGTACCGTGCGCTCACGTGGTATTGCCTGGACGAAGGCATCGACCTGGAGGACACGGCGGCGGTTGCCGCGGCAGCTGATCGCATGCCGCTGCGCCTCGTGTCGGATCCGTCGGATCCGCACGTGTGGATCGGGGATCGTGAGATCACACTCGAGATTCGCGAGCCGCGTATCGCCCTGGCGATCAAGCACATTTCGACGAATCTCGACGTGCGCGCGTGGATGGCGACGGAGCAGCGTCGTCGCATGATGGAGGCCCGCGAGGAGGGGTCCGGCATGATCGCTGAGGGGCGCGACATTACGACCGTCGTCTGCCCCGACGCCGATGTGCGTGTTCTGTTGCTCGCCGATCAGGAGGCCCGTCTGCGTCGCCGGACGCTCGAACTCTACGGCGATGCAACCGCGGAACACATGGAAATTGTTCGCGCTCAGGTCGAGGGCCGCGATAAGGCTGATTCGCAGGTCTCTGAGTTCATGGTGGCCGCTCCCGGTGTCGAAACCGTGGACTCCACGGGGCTCGATGTCGATGGCGTCTGCGAGGCCGTCCTGGTTTTCGTTGACCGCGATCTTGCTGAGCGCGACGCGTCGCGCTAAGACGTTCTCTCGCTTGACGTGAGTGCCCCGCACCTGACGGTGCGGGGCACTCACGTTGGGGGCTGTCAGAATCCCGTTCCGTAGGGTCCTTGACCGCCCTGCGCGCCGCTGGACGGATAGCCGCACTGCTGGTTACCGTACGCTCAGGTGCCGTACACCTGGGAGCCGGGCTGGGGCGCGCCCGCCCGCGGGTAGTTCGCGGTGCCGTAGGTGCTTGGTGTGACGCCGTACTGCGGTCCGTTGGGGCCGTTGCACATCGTCGGCGGGGTCGAGTTGCGCTGCGTAGCCTTAAATATCGCGTAACGTACCAGGATGCCACCCCCGACGATGAGGACTGCCAGCACGAGCGAGATGATAGTGACGACGGGGTTATCGGAACGTGAACGGATTCGGATGCGTTTCGTCGGCATCGTCACGGCCTGCGTCTGTGCTCGCGTTCCTGCAGTGACCGCGGCAGGGGCATAGGCGGGAGTGCTTGAAGACGCACTCACCGTCGGGCTCGCCACAGCAGAAGGTCCCTGCGCAACGATTGCGGGTGCGCTGAAGCCTGCGGCCGCCAGAGCAAGGCTTGCCGTGACAGAGAGAAGACGTCGACTGGTCATTGAAAAAACTCTCGTGGATGCATGTTGTGTGGAAAGGAGATAGTGTAGTCGCCTCCGGCGCGCCGACTTACTTGTTCCGTTTTTCTGACATGCAGCGTGGGGAGAATCCAGCGAGAGCCCTTCGTGCCGCGAGTGTGTCGCGGCGCACGTAGGTCGGCTTGCCTCTCCTTGGCAAGATGCGCTATAGTTCTACAGGTCGCCACGGCGACGAACTGAATACGGGCTGTGGCGCAGCTTGGTAGCGCACTTGACTGGGGGTCAAGGGGTCGTGGGTTCAAATCCCGCCAGCCCGACTGAAAAGCCCGGAATCTCAACGATTGAGGTTCCGGGCTTCGTCGTGTTTCCCTCAATCTCATCTTGAAACTCATCTTGAGATTCCGGGTTAAGGGTCAAAATGTGTGTCTGGCTCGGCGTGTCGCGGGGGTTAGATTTGGCCTTTTTGAATGCCGATTGAGTGGGTGTAGTCGGTGTCGATAGCGTTGTCGTAGAGGGCTGGGCGTCCTGTTTCGTGGTCGGCTTGGTTCTCGGTTTGGGTCAGGGTGGATACTTTGGCGAGTTGGCCCTGGCCCCAGTCGGACTGCCTGGCGATTCGTACTGGATCGTCAGGCAGTTCCGTTTTCTAAAATAGAGCCACCAATCCAGCATGCGGCGTTGTCGTTCGCCTGATCTGCCGCGGTGGGTTCTGGCGAGCAGTTTGAGCTGGGCGTTGATGCCGCCTTCTAAGCTGTTGGTGGTGGATTTGATCCGCTCGGGCGCAAGGACTCCTGCTGGCGGGTTGAGGTAGACAAACAGCATCTCGGACCGCCAAAAGATGGTTGAGGCTGTTGTAGGCCTTGCGCACGTTGTGGTGGGTCCACACGCGGGTCCATGCACCTGTTTTGGGGTCTTTGATCATGGTTTTCTCGTTCATCCATTCCCGGTAGATCGTTGAAAACTCGTGCAGTTGCACACCCCACGCGGCAGCTTCATCCAGTGTGGTGATCCGGGTCAGTTTCAGCGCAAGTCGGTAGATGGTGCGCCCGGCATCGGTGCGTGGGTTGGTGGTGGTGTAGCGGCGGACCACGCGTTGGGCGTGGACGAGGCAGCGTTGAATTTTTCGTAGTCGGCCAGCACTTTTTGATTGCGCTGTATGCGCCTTGGCCGCCGTCGATGACGGCGATGAGTGGGGCTTCGATGCGTTCAAGCAGCAGTTGGTAGTCGCGGGTGGTTTCGTGTTTGCACCAGTGCCAGGCGATCACGTGGTCGATGGTCGCCGCGACGATCGAGGCAGCCACCGGCGGTGTAGGTGCCATCGAGAAATACCTGGTCGTAGATCCGCTTGTGGTGGCCGGCGGTGGGGTCAGGCACATCAACGAGCCAGCACCACTGAAGCGCCGCTTCATGGTGGCGCGGCTAACACCGTTTCGTTTGGCTAGGTCGTCGAGTGATATTGCGGTGGTGCAATGCTCGATGAACTGGGTGAACACTGCCGCGTTGGTGATGTCGTTTCGACGTTTGACGCTGGAGGCGCCGCATTGTTTGCAGCGCCATCTGGTGGTGCCTTTGCTGGTGGTGCCGTTGCGTTTCATTTCACCGCCGCAGTGGCAGCGTGGTTGGTTCTTCGACATTGCGACACCACACCACGCCGCGCATAGCACATCACGGCTGCCACACCGAGGATTTCCCGTCGGGGGCTAGATATATGCTTCCGGAGCATATACTTTCCGGAAACCTACAGGTCAATCCGTGAAAATCCGCGATTCCGGACACACTTTTTGACCCTTAACCCGATTCCTTAGAACTCGTAGCCGTCGTCCAGCTCAGGTTGAGGCGTGTCTCTACTCTTTTATCTACTCTCTTTGCTTCAAAAACCCGCCCTAGAGGGAGGGCTATCATCCAACGCCCCTTCGGGGCGTAAGACCATCCTCACCCTCCGTATGTTCTCAGGGAAGGGGTGGAGGCGGGGGGTTGTTACGCCTGAACGGAGTTTGTTACGCCTGTGTTACGCCTAAAAATGCACAAGCGTAACGGCGTTTCGCCTCGTATCTCAACGAAAAGCTGACCCTGTTACGCCTGTTACGCCTAAAACCGAAAAAATCTATATATAGAAAAACACGGGTGAAGAAGTATTTCCCGTGCGTAATTTATAGAAATTAGGCGTAACAGGCGTAACAACATATAGTTTTGCTTGATATACCAACGTTTAAAGCGTTACGCCTGACGCAAAATAGGCGTAACGCAGGCGTAACAGGCGTAACAACTAGCGTAACAACCTGTGCTGCCGGGGAGGAGCCTCCTCACCCTCCATATCCACTCCACGAGAACATGCAAGGGCGATAAAGATCATCCCCCCTGAGCGATAAAGGTCCTCCTCCCTCATCCCCTGAGCGGGTCGCAGAGCGACCCCGAGCTACTCATTGGAGGTGGGGTCGCCTGTGTGCGTCCTTACCCGAGCTGGACTGCCAGGCCTCACCTCCACCTACTCGGGAGGTTGGAATGATTACTCAAACTACTGTTCGTCCGTCGGTCTGGATCGGCTGTCTAGCGTGTTATAACGAGGGCATACTCAACGGGAGATGGTTCCCGGCAGAAGAAGCCGATGAGGTGACACCTGAAGACCTGCACTGTGGCCACACAGCTCACGACGAGCTATGGATCTTTGATCACGAGGGGTTCCCCACAGGAACCAGCGAAATGTCACCCGATACAGCACAGCTTTGGGGTGAAGTCTTCGATGAGATCGGAGAAGAACAGTGGCCTGCACTACTCGCATGGATTGAAACAGGCTGTTACGTAGCGTGTGGGGATACACTACCGAGCGTCTCCGACTTTAAGGAGCGCTACTGTGGTTGCTGGGAGTCGTTCGCAGACTACGCTACCCAGCTGGCTGAGGACATCGGCTTAATTGACGGATGGCCTGAGGAGGCGCAGCGCTACTTCAACTGGGAAGCATGGACTCGTGACCTCAAGTTCGAGTACACCGTCGCGGATGCCCCTGATGGTGGCTTCTTTATCTACAGATCGTTATAACAACAAGACCCCGGTTACCTCACGGTAGCCGGGGTCTTATTTCCTCATACTCACGGCTTGGGCTCCTCATCAGAGCCCCAAATGAGGCTCGCGATCTGGCCCATGACGCCGCGCTGGTAAGCGGCAACGTCCTCGCCTTCAGGAACCTTACCGTCGAGCTGTTCAGAGCGCTTCACGCGCTCATTGGGTACGCGAGGCTTGCCCAGTTTGATGCCCGTTCCAATCACAGGTTTCACCATCCTTCTCACCTCCTTCCTCACCTGAGTTCCTCGTAGACCCATCGGCTCACCCGCAGGATTACCCAGATGAACAACGCTGCCCCACCGAGCGTCGCAGCAGCGATCAGCGCCTTCTGCCACCACAGCGAGGGCTGCCGTGAACGCGCCCCATGCCCAGCCGAAGAGCGGGCCGATGCCGACCATGCTCCCAAAGCCCCACACGAGGCCACCCACGAGCAAAAGCGAGGCGAACAGCGGTAGCACAGCAAGGGCAACTTTTCCGACCGTCGTCCACGGTATACGCCCCTCCAAGGCCTCCAGACGGCTCTCGTTGCGCTCCAGAGACGCAACCGCCTTGTTAGCCTTGTCTATGACCGTGTCGACCTTCTGAGCGGCCTCAGCGACCTTCTGCGCGCCGATATTGGCGACGCGCTGCTCATACCCATCGAGAATGCTCTCAATGCGCTGAACGCGCTCCTCCACCGCCACAGAAAGCCGCTCATCGAGCACCCCGACGGCGTACTCACTGAGTTTGCTCATATCGACACGTACGGTCCTGCCGTTGCCAACGGTTTTCTTAAGCTCACCCAAGGCCGAAGTCGTCTTCGTCAGATCGCTGCTGATCTGCTTCGTCATCGAGAATGCTTGCAGATCGGAGGCGGGCACTGACGTTCCGTCGCTCAGCTTCACGACGCGCTTGTCGCTCAGCTGCTTCGCGACGGCGGCGAGCGTCTTCTCGATCTCGTTCAGCCTGTTCTTGGTCTCGTCGTCGAGCTGCGTCTGCGAGGGCTGCTCGGGCTGCTGCGAGATCAACTCTTTCACCTGCTTGATCGCGGCGGTCAGCGCCTCGTCCATCGCCTTGAGAAAGCCGCTCATCGCGTTGTTTGCTTTCGTCAGCTCGCGTTCCTGATCCTCTACGGCGTCGAGCCTCGACATCAAGGACGCTAACATCTCCAAGGCTTGCTGTTCCTGCATGATCTTGTCTAGAGTGCTCATGCTGCTCTCCCTTCTGTGTAGTATTCATATGCCGTTGACGGAATGCGAAGATCTCCCCAACACCCTTTGCCGTGAACTCATCGCAGAGCGATGACGCCTTGCGCCGTCCCCACTTACCGTTATCTTCTCGTCTCATGGAGTACGTCCAGCCATCCCGATCCGTGACGCGCAAACGTACCTCATGCTCAGCGAGCACCTGCTCGAATGACTCACGATCAACCGAACGCTCATCACGAAGCGACTCCACCACTATGTCTCCGAGCGTCTGCTCGAACCCACCTTCTGCAAAGGTGCTACGACGCAAATCCCAATCGGGCTTAGGCTGCTGTGGATCAGGAAGCACCTGACAGCCCTCATCACGCATAAGTTGGTCATTGACTTGCCGAAGCCCACGTGACCATGAACGACACCGAGACAGTGCTTTCCCAGTGAGGTTGTCGTGATTCACAACGTAGATGTGATTGTGCAAGTGCCCACCCGCACTGTCGGTATGCGTCGCAACAAGGAAGTCTGCACTGTTCATGCGCTTGGCGAGCTTCACGCCGAGATCATGCACGCGTTGGATGTGCTCAGGATTATTCACGTCGAACTCCTCAGGAGAAAAGTTCTGCGTGTAGGTGTACATCTCGTTGCGACGACCAATTGCACGGATTTGCTCAGCACGTGCAACGAGCGCCTCCGGTGACTCCATCGAGTACGTGTACCACTCAGTACGAGTGGGGACGGCATTGAGGTCTCGCCTATGGCGATCACTCATGCCGAACAACGCGTACGTCACTGCTGCGCGTGCGCTCGTCGTCGGCTGTACGTTGACCGTGCTCATAGACTCACCTCGTCTCCGAACAACACACGCACATCGGCAAGAGCAGCAAGCACCTCACGAAGAAGTTCATCACTTACTGCTGTGCCTGCACGCACTACCTGATTCAGATTCACACCGACACGACGCACTTGCTCAACTGCCCTCGCTCGCTCGGGCGACGGCCTCGGCACCGCTGCCTGAGCAGCGAGTGCCTCCTCCTCGTGGCTACGTGCGTCCAGCGCGTCACGCAGGACGGCCCTCGCCCACGTGCTCGCCTTCACGCCGAGCACAGTCGCACGACGCTTAATGGCGTCGTGCTCCCTACGTGTCATCCTCACATCAAGATGTGCATCGAGGATGACACGCGCATCTGACCCCTGTGTTGTCTCCTCTGTCGCCGGGGCAGCTGCATTCGTGGTACCGCCCTTCTCCTCAAGCACATCGGGAGGCGGTACCACGACAGTGGTACCACGACAGTGCCAGCAGGCATGTTGTCGGACGTTCGGAGCAAGCTCCTCTGTCCTCTAACATGCCGCTGGCCCACGTCCTCGGTCGCTACGCGACCTGCGGGCGAGGGGAAGGTCACCCCGTGCTGCACAGCAGCAGACGAGGTGACCGAGCGCTGCACAGGACGCGCCTTCACACTCTGCTCCGTGCTGGTTGCACGAGCAGAGATGTAAGGCTTCATGCCCTGCGAGACGATGCGCGTTGGCCTCACTGCGTAGTCGGTCACTGCGCCTCACCTCCATCGTCATGCACAGCCTCCGGCTGCTCCTTCCGACGAGCCCGAGCAGCCTTCGCACGCGCGGCACGAACAGCACGATCCTGCTCGATGAGCGACGCAGCTTGATCGCGGTAGTGAGAAAAACGATCAGGCTCATACTGCTCTATAAGGCGAGCAGTACGGACGAGAAGTTGCTCCTCTTCCCTAGCCACCTTCTCGCGTATCGCCTTGAGTTCGGCAGCGTGCTTCTTCTTAGTTTCCTTGATGAGTTCTTCAAGATTAGACACGGTTGTACTTCCTTTCATTGAGGTTGTGCCGGTGCCAACGCGGCTGAGGGCAGAGCCGTTTGGCTCTCGGGTCTAATCAGGGGTCAGTCGGCGATCCGCTGACCCGCCTCTTCGAGCAGTTGCTCGATCTCGGCGCGAGCACTCTCGCCATCAGATGAGGCGACGGTGGTCGCGTCGATGATGGCCTGCCTCGCCTCAAGTGCAGGCGCAAGGTTTTGTCTCATTGCTGCGCTCTCGATGGCAAACCGCTCGTCCTCGGAAAGACCGCGAGACTGTTCAATGACGTTCCTCAGATTCATACGGAACGTGCCCAGTGAGCGGTACTGAGTGAACGTCCCCTCGCCGAGCACGCCCTGGTTCACCTGCACGGCCAACTCGTCGGCGTTCACCGCGAGGATGATCGGCAAATATGCCTCAACGAATGACCCGTCCCGTTGTCCATGGATCTCCCAACCTGCGATCAGCGTCGCAAGCCTGTCCTGGAAGTAGTCCGGCGAGTAGCAACCGGCGATGACCACGTGCTCGTGAAGCAGTTGCGAGGGGCCGTACCGGGTCTCGATCAATGTGCGGATGGGAGACAGTGCCACAAAAGCTCGCGCACGTTCCCGGTCGTCCCCAAAGGGCTCGCGCAAGTCGAGCGGATCGTCGATGCTCACGCGAACGACGGACTCACCGTCGTAGAGGTCGAAGGTTGAGATGAACTCGAAGACGTTGCTGCGTCCTCCGGCCAGCGCCTCAGCAAGGCCCTTACTCAGAGCCTGGACCGCGTAATAGTCCTCGCCGTAGACGTAGTAGGCGATACAGGTGGAGATCGGGTCCTGTTGGGCCAGGTACATCGCCCGCAAACGGCGCAACTGGGACTCAGAGCGCGCCCCCCGCCCCAGGGCTTTACGAACGCTCATCTCACCCGAGGCAACCTGCTGAGCGAGACCGCGCGACTTCTGGCGCGGTTGCCAGACAGCGCCTCCTTAAAGGGCCATCTCCCGCAAAACTCGCCAGTCCCACCCTGGGACCGCGTGGAGGTCAGAGGGGCGTAGCGGGCCTTACCCGCCGCCAGCGAGTCCTCGTCGTCGTGGAGGAGGTACTTCAAACACGCGGCGATACCCGCCTTGCCCCGCCTGATGCGGTCGAACTGTGTGGGCGGCAGCAGAACCACTGGAGAGCGTCTCCAAGCCAGGGTCACGCTCGCACCAGAAGACGCAGTGCAGATTGTCCGTTGTCTCGTCGCGGTCGTGGAGAATCCAGGCCCAGCCCTTGATGGTCTTGTGGGCGAGGCCCTGCTCAAGGAGCGCGACCGAGTAGCCGGACTTCAGGTGTGTGGTGAGGTGGAAGGCTCGGACGGGCGCGGTGGAGTTGAGGAGGTCAATCGTGGTCATGAAAGAACCCTCCCCACGCTGACAGAGGGGCAAAAAAGTACAAAAGTACAGACGAGTACAGCGGCTATTCCTTGGTAGAACCCCTTATCTGTACGTACGCGTGCGCGCGGAATTCGTTGAGATGCCAACGTTTCCGGGGTGCGTACGAGCCAAAAAGTACAGTGCGTACAAAAAAAGTACACTTTTTCAGACCAACCGCCCCTAAGCTGGCGAAAACAATCTGCTACACGAAAATCTGCTACATCGACGAGTTTCGCCTGAGATACTAGGCAAAACCGTGTAGCAGATTTTTTGAGCAGATCTGCAACATCTACTACACGGAAGCGTTTTTGCCTGGTAGACGAGCCAATCGTGTTGGCCGCTGATGTAGCAGTTCTTGAGCAAAACTGCTACACGAGGTGTGAAGGTGCTCATACCACACCCCCAAGCCCAGTGTCCCGCGCATTAACGTTGGAATCACAAGGCAAAGTAGGGGCCGAAGAATCAAAAACGACTGAAACGACTGGGTTTTTTGGTTGCTCTAAAACGGGCTCAGACCCCGGATTTTCGTTCCACTCAGCAGTCGATAAATAGTCGTTCTCAGACGAGGGCGTGCCCGCTGCGCGGGCGAGCAGAGTCGGCCCCTCCGGGGGCCTCCCTCGTAGGGGTAAGGGTGGTGGTGGAGTTCATCGCTGGCCCCCGGTCACGGTCCGATGAGCCTGCATGAAGTCAAGCAGGTCCTTGAGTTGATAAGCGACGGACCCACGACGACGGCCCTGGCCGTCCAGGTCACCGCCCAGGTCATACTTGAGATAGGATGGCCCCTTGCCCAGGCTGCGCCAGTTCGTCAGGGTCTTGGCAGAGACGCCGGAAAAAGCAGCGGCCTCAACGGGGATAGAGCGCGCTCATCGTCAGAGCGTGGCAGAGGTAATAACAGAAGCGGTAGGCATAGCAAAGCCCTTTCCCTGAGTAGGAAAAGGACTTGTCACCGCTCAGATTAAGGTCGGAAGCCCTTGTTCAACACCGCACGGGGTGTGTTGCTGCCCATCGGTGGGCGCGGCTCAATCGTTCGGCACCTTCCATCCCGTCGAGGAAGATGTAAGAGTTCGAAAACTCTCAGCAGACAATCTCATACTGGTCCAGGCTAATCCCTCACCCGGAGATATCGAGGTGTGCCAACCCTCATGGGATCGGCCCGAAGGACTTGCTCCGATCCTAGCATACCCCACCAAATCCCCGCAACTCCACCTCACTCCCACTTGAACCAGGGGAACAGCGTATCTTACAATGGAGGTATGACAGAACCGGCAACAAAGAAGAAGCGAGTGGCCCGTGTCGTGCTCTCACCCGGCCAGCACTCCATCGACCGAGCGACCCCAGTCCCCATCAACGGCGGTTTCCGCCTCCAGTGGCGCATTATGTTGCACGACGGGCGCACGGTCCACATGAAGAGCCAAGCCCCTACGAGGGCAGAAGTGCGAACCAGGGCACGCGCCAAGGCCGCCGAACTGCTCCGGACCTCCGGAACCTCCTCGTGGTCCCTGCGCTCGCCCGTGGCTGAGTACATGGAGAAAGTCACCAAGCCCGCGATCGAGTCCGAGCGTCTCGCTGAGGCCACACGAGCACGCTACTGGCTCTCCTACAGGCTGCTCCTCGGGGAGTGCGGCTCCGACGAGAAGGCCACCGTCACCGACACGCCCTCGAGGGCTGTCCATCGAAGCAGCGATGAGGGCCCCGCGCGCTCAAGGAGTGCCTAGAGGAGATCGGGCGGCTGCATGGGAGCCCAGAACGTGAAGCACGCGAAGTTGGTCGCCTCGAAGTACCTCGCCCGACCACTGAAACTGGACGGCCTGTTGCAGTACAACCCGCTGGCCGATCTGGACCTCGACCTGTCGAGATCCCGCAAGCCACCCGTCCAGCGTGGCGGGCACGCTCTCACGCGGGAGGAGTATCGGAAGGCGATCGACTGGCTGCTTACCCAGGACCCTAAGGCGGTGGAGAAGCCCAGGCGCGGGCGCTGGACTCTTGAGGACCGGATTGCCGAGCGCCGGGCTCTGTTGGAGTTCGTCCTCACCCAGGCCGCCACGGGGATGAGGACCTCAGAGATCGGTAGGCGTCCCGTGAGCGAGGTCGAGTTCGACGGCAACGGGAACGTGGTGTTCGTCCTCGGGGAGGCCGCTACCAAGACGAGGCGGGCTCGCCGCGTGCCCGTGCTCGATGACCGAGTAGCGCGGCTGCTCGTGGAGAGGATCGAGGGATTGCCCGAGGGCGCGTACCTGTTCGGCGCGCCCACCGATCCGATGAAAGAGTGGCTGCCCAGAAACAGGGACCGCAAACTCGCAGCCCTCTACGAGGAACTGGCCGAGGCGTGCGGCATCGAGATGTTCAAGGTCGAGCGTGGGCACTCGTGGCGAACCACGATCAACAACATCCTGGCCGACACTGTGCCCGAGGACCAGCGGATCCGCCTGCTGGGGCACACGAGGAGATCAACAGGTCTCACTACACCGACGCGCGCGAGGTCGAGGCCCTCAAGGCGGCGGCCTCCCAGGCCCTCACCTCATCTTGAAGAGTATCTTGACCCATGGGATTACGGGGGTTTCATCGGGTGCTGACGGGAAAAACAAAGACGGAGAAAACATTGCTATCCCGCAAAGACCCGCAGTACCCTAAGGGTCCCTACAGATTGAATACCCTTCTCAAGGGGTCGTGGGTTCAAATCCCGCCAGCCCGACTAGAAAAACCGCGA